>Ga0265593_1000983_pt1 | contig 13933 bp, 11 predicted proteins | sample saktaG_8_FD_190136 | JGI IMG/M metagenome (GOLD analysis project Ga0265593, IMG submission 190136) | Saline water microbial communities from Sakinaw Lake, British Columbia, Canada - sak_2011_5_24_36m | ecosystem: Environmental > Aquatic > Non-marine Saline and Alkaline > Saline ...
CCAGTTACAACAGTTTTCACTGTTGGACGAAGACCAACGATTTCAACTTCTTCATTGATGTTGATAGTTCCTCTTTCGATTCTTCCGGTTACCACTGTTCCACGACCTTCAATTGAGAAAATATCTTCAATAGGCATCAACAATGGTTTGTCAGTGTCTCGAACTGGATCAGGAATTTTTGCATCAAGCGCATCCATCAAATCATAAACTGGTTTGGCAGCTGGATCATCAACTGAAGTTGCAGCCAAAGCCTTGGTAGCTGAGCCACGAACAACAGCAGCGTTATCTCCATCGAATTCATATTTTGTCAAAAGTTCTCGAATTTCAGCTTCAACCAAATCAATCAATTCGGCGTCATCAACCATATCAACCTTGTTGATGAAAACCACGATTGCTGGAACACCAACTTGCTTTGCAAGCAAAATGTGTTCGCGAGTCTGAGGCATAGGACCATCAGTAGCACTAACTACAATGATAGAACCGTCCATTTGAGCAGCACCAGTGATCATGTTTTTGATGTAATCAGCATGACCAGGACAGTCAACGTGAGCGTAGTGACGACCTTCGGTTTCATATTCACAATGTGAAGTCGCGATGGTAATTCCGCGTTCTCTTTCTTCTGGAGCATTGTCAATTTCATTTACACCTCTTTCTTTTGCAAAACCCTTCAAAGATTGACAATGAAGAATAGCCGCGGTCAAAGTTGTCTTGCCGTGGTCAACGTGTCCAATTGTTCCAACGTTTACGTGTGGTTTTGTTCGCTCGAATTTTGCTACTGCCATATTAGTTTTTTTCGCCTTTGTTTAGGACTTTTTTTGCCCTTCAATCGGCGGATACTTAAGATAATTTAATTACTAAAAATTTTAACATGATATTCCAAAAAAAGCAATCAAAAAAATTCCTTTCGAGGAAAATCAAATACTTGTTTATTCTACACGATAAATAAATACTGTCAAGAGCTGAAAAAACAGATTTTAGATTCTAGATTATAGATTATAGAATCGGCTTAAATAAGGGATTTTTTCTTGAAAATTTCAATGCCTAGAAAATCATGCGAGCTAATTAGAAAAATCAATAAAATGCTTCAAATCAAACATTTTATTAAATAAAAAAAATAATGCACTAAGCCACTATTAAATAAACGCCTAAAATGATTATGATTGCTACTAAAATTTTTCGAAGAAAATGGTCGCGCTCTTTGTGCAAAAAATATGCAACCACCACGTTCAAAAAAACCGAGACTGCCATTAGAGGAGCAATGAAAACCATTTGACCAAGTTGCAAAGCCCGAATCGCGAACAAAATCATAATCCCCCAAGCAATGCCAGTTATGAGAAAATGTTTTTTCCTGAAAGACGAAAACTCAATGAAAATTTCTTGACAGGAAAAACGCTCGAACATAAAAATCAGCAGAGCAGGAACGACCAGTGTTATTGCAATATATATTGGTAAATTAAACTTAGTTGAAATATCAACATCAATCACCATCCCCGTGGCTATAAGAAAGGCGGAAAAAATTGCCCAACCAACATATTTATTAAAAGCAACCTTCCCTTTTTGATAAAAAAGAGCCACCGTACCCAGCAAAATCAATATCCCACCAAACATTTTGGGTGCATTTATTTCTTGATGAAAAACAAAAATTCCATACAAAACCAAAAATACTCTTGATAGTTGAATAAGAATTGAATACAATGAAACTTCCAGATGTTTTTTTACTGTTGCCTGAATACGGTCATTAACAGTGTAAAAAATAATCGCAACAATAAGTAGCCCATAGATTTTTGGATCATTGGAAAATTTCAGTGGAAAAAATGGAACCCAGACCAAGACACTCACCGCTCCAATCAGTTGAAAAATCACCAAAGCAACTCCATCCTTTTTGATGCCATTGATTGCTAGCTTGTAATATTGCATAAAAACAACTACCGTCACCAGAAAAGCGATGGTATTAAACTGCCAGGTGTTCAGAATTTGAAATAGGAAGTTAAAATTCATAGTTCGCTAATTATATCACTTTTTTCCCAGCTTTCGACAATTCTCGCGTTTAGCTGATTTCATAAAAAAAAATACCACCAAGCGAAAGTTAGGAGGGGGTATTTTGATTGAAGATCTTAAGCAAACCACTATTTTGAACGAGAAAGATTCCCTGCTCTAGCCAGTATTTCCTTAAAAGAATCTTTATTATCCGTTATAATCTTTTTCAATGCGTTATCAATTCTTTCAAGCATGACATAAACCTCTCGAGCAGTATAAACTTTTTCTTCAGTTTTTTGGGTTTGGTTTTTCATATTGATATGATATAGCTGTCGTTTAGCAATGTCAATTTTCATTCAAAAAAGTGCTGGCTTGTTGGATTGAGGGAAAGAGATCTTTGAAGTTACCCCTGAAAACCATTGCTTTACTGACAACTTGTCTGCCTTTTTGATTTTTGCGAGATTTTGAAATAATTAGACGACTTCCGCCACTGCAGGTCATCTTACTATCAAAAAGAAAATCCCTGTCTTCCTCCTGAAACAGTTCGTTTCCTTTTTCAACAGACACTGGGTATTTTTTCATTTTTGTTTTTCCTGCCAAACCCTACTTCAAGCATACGATTTGGCTGGGATTTTTTAATTTTTAACCTAGCCTGAGCTTGCGGCCGCTTGCCCAATAATGATAGTTTAACACTCCTTTGCTATCACTGTCAAAACCCCACTGTGGATAAGTCCAAAATATGGCTTTCTTAAAGCAAAAAACAGCCCCTTTTCGAGACTGTTTTTTGCTGAAAGTATTCTATTTTTTCCTAAAAGCTAACGAAGCTAGTGAAGCTAAAAGCTACTTTTTAGCGATAATCGCTTCCGCTACGTTCTTTGGAACTTCGTTGTAGTGTGAAAATTCCATTGAATATGAAGCGCGTCCCTGAGTCATCGAACGCATTTGAGTCGCATAACCAAACATATTTGCCAATGGCACTTCTGATTCGATTTCTTTGACTCGTGCGTTTCCTTCTCCACGGTCATTGATTTCCTTGATCATTCCACGACGGGAATTGATGTCTCCCACGATGTCACCCATAAACTGTTCTGGCACAGTGACCACAACTTTCATAATCGGTTCCAAGATGATTGGGTTGGCTCGCTTGACCGCTTCTTGCACAGCCATCGAACCAGCAATTTTAAATGCTGCTTCGGATGAGTCGACTTCATGGAAAGATCCATCATAAAGGGTCACGTGCACATCAACCATTGGATAGCCAGCCAAGACTCCATTTTCCAAAGCTTCTTTGGCTCCTTTGTTGATTGGGGTGATATATTCTTGTGGAATAACTCCACCTTTGATTTCATCCACGAATTCATAGCCCTTGCCTTTTTCTTCTTGCGGTTTGACTTTGAGCCAACAATGACCGTATTGTCCGCGTCCTCCAGATTGCTTGATATATTTTCCTTCAGCTTGAGCCTGCCCTTTGATTGTTTCGCGATAAGCCACTTGCGGTTGACCGATATTAGCCTCAACTCCAAATTCCCGCTTCATGCGATCAATAATAATATCAAGGTGAAGTTCGCCCATTCCGGAAATGATAGTCTGTCCGCTTTCTTCATCAGTTCGAAGTCGCAAGGTTGGATCCTCTCCAGCCAGTTTGCGAAGTGCTAGTCCCATTTTCTCTTGGTCAGCCTTAGTCTTCGGTTCAACAGCGATGTCAATAACCGGTTCCGGGAAAACAATATTTTCCAAAATGATTTGTTTTTGTTCGTCGCAAAGCGTGTCACCGGTTGTGGTAGCCTTAAGCCCCACCAAAGCTCCGATTCCGCCAGCTCTGATTTCATCAATTTCTTCTCGATGATTGGCGTGCATTTGCAAAATTCGTCCGATTCTTTCTTTCTGACCGTTGGTTGCATTGATCACATATGAACCGGCTTTCAAGGTTCCAGAATAAACTCGGAAGAAAGTAAGTTGTCCTACAAACGGATCAGTTGCGACTTTGAAAGCCAACGCTGAAAAAGGTTCGTTGTCATCAGCAGAGCGGGTCACTTCTTCTCCATTTTTCGGATTAGTTCCGACCACTGGTGGCACATCCAACGGAGATGGCAGATAGTCAACCACGGCGTCCAAAACCAACTGGACTCCTTTGTTGCGAAGCGCGGTTCCAGTGAAAACTGGGACCAATTTGGCAGCCAACACTCCCCTTCGAAGAGCAGTTTTAAGTTCTTCAGTTGAAATTTCTTCACCGCTCAAATATTTTTCGGTCAGAGCATCATCGGTTTCAGAAATTTTTTCAATCATCTTTTCTCGCCAAGTCTTGGCTTTTTCCAAAAGTTCAGCTGGAATTTCACTTTCAACAACTTTGATTCCCATTTCACCTTCGAAGGTATAGGCTTTCATTTTCATCAAATCAACCACGCCAGAAAATTCACTGCGTTCTCCAATTGGCATTTGAACAGCCAAAGCGTTCGGGGTCAGACGATTCCAAATCGAACCAAGCACGAAATCAAAATCAGCGCCCTCCTTGTCGATTTTGTTGACAAAGCAAATACGAGGCACGTGATATTTGTCAGCTTGTCGCCAAACTGTTTCTGATTGAGGTTCTACTCCTTCTTTTCCATCGAAAATAACCACGGCGCCATCAAGCACGCGAAGCGAACGTTCAACTTCCACCGTAAAGTCCACGTGTCCAGGCGTGTCGATGATGTTGATTGGATGACCTTTCCAGCTACATTTGGTTGCAGCGGAAGTGATGGTGATTCCGCGTTCCTGTTCCTGCTCCATCCAGTCCATTGTGGCAGCACCTTCGTGAACCTCCCCGATTTTGTGAGTGATTCCGGTGTAAAACAAAATACGCTCAGTAGTGGTGGTTTTGCCACCATCAATATGAGCAATGATGCCAATGTTTCTTAATTTAGAAATTTCTGATGCTTCTGACATAAAATTCTTTATTTAGTTTAATTTAAATTATTTTTAAATAATTATATTTTTACAAATCTACAAATAAACTACAAATCTACAAATATCTTTTCTTCCTCCTCCTTTAGTAAAGGAGGATTAAGGTGGATTTGAAAAATTAACTTTAAAAAGAAAGTTTTCGAATCCCTCCCAACCTCCCTTTTCCAAAGGGAGGAGTTGAATTTATTTGTAGATTTGTAAAAATTTGTATATTTGTAGGTTTAAGCAAAGTGTGCAAATGCCTTGTTGGCTTCGGCCATGCGGTGGGTGTCTTCACGTTTCTTCATCGCGCTTCCGATCTTGTTTGAAGCATCAATGAATTCATCAGCCATTTTTTCAGCCATCTTCTTTCCTTTACGAGCTCGGCAAGCTGCCAAAATCCAACGGATTGCCAAAGTCTGACGACGCTCGCCAGAAACCTGAATCGGCACCTGATAGTTTGCGCCACCGACTCGCTTTGATTTGAGTTCCAAAAGTGGAGAAACGTTCTTGATAGCTTGCTCAAAAACATTCAGTCCGCCTTTTTTGGTTCGTTCGTGAATAATATCAAAAGATTCATAGATAACTTTTTCAGCGATACTTCGCTTGCCATCTTGCAAAATTTTTCCAATGAAACGTCCGACCAAAATGTTTCCATATCTTGAATCAGCTTTCCATTGTTTCTTATATACTCTTTTTCTTCGTGCCATAATTTCCTTAATTTCTAATTTCTAATTTCTAATTTCTAAACAATTTCCCTGCCTGCCGGTAGGCAGGTAATGCTCTAATTTCTAAATTGAAAATTGAAACATTTCAGAATTGATTTAAAATTTAAAATTTAAAATTGAAAATTTTAAGCCCTAATCTTTAATTATAATCTTATTTAATTCAAATAATTCTCTTAAATCTGCGACAGAGCTACTCCGTTTTAGCTTTTGGCCGTTTGGCACCGTATTTGCTGCGTCCTCGGTTTCTTCCATCAACCCCTGCGCTGTCCAAAACTCCACGCACAATGTGATAGCGCACACCTGGAAGATCTTTAACTCTTCCTCCGCGGATCATCACGATTGAATGCTCTTGCAAATTGTGTCCAACTCCTGGGATGTAAGCTGTGACTTCCATGCCATTGGTCAAACGAACACGAGCGATTTTTCGCAGCGCTGAGTTCGGCTTCTTTGGAGTAGTGGTGCTTACTTTGATGCAAACTCCACGTTTAAACGGACTCGAAGTTTGTTTCGGTCGGTTTTGAAGCGTGTTAAAAATTGTCATCATGGCTGGTGACTTTGATTTTTTGCTTGACGAGGTGCGTCCTCTCTTCACTAACTGATTGATTGTTGGCATATTGCGCTTCGCTTTAATTTCTAATTTCTAATTTCTAATTTCTAATTTCCGCCAAAGGTGAATCAGCCCTTGGCTGGAATTCCTCCTTTTTCAGAATTAAATTTCAAAAATCAAAATTGAAAAATATAAGTTCATTTTTTAATTAATCACAGTCTGTTGGGAATCCATCCAGAACGAAATGGACCTCAACTGACCATTTTCTAAAACAAAACAGCCAAAAAATTGGCTACTTGACTAACAAAAGTAGTTTACCTAACTTTTGTAAATATGTCAAACGAAGTGACTTTCAGTTTTTCAGAATTTAACTTTTCAAAAAAGACAAAAAAAATACACGCCAGCAGAGCCAGCGTGTTGTTTAGCGTTAAGAGGTATATGCATTCATATACACTCAAGGATTAAATTTCCCATAGCTTTCGTGCCAAGGAGTTTTCTAGGGTCATCACTTTTTTTACTGAAGATATCATCAGTGCGATAACCTTCAGCAAGCACCCAGCGAACCACTTCTTCAATAGTCTTCGCACCTTTTGGGGCGTCGATGTGCCGAAGCATCATTGCGGCGGTCAAATAGCGACCAATCGAATTTGCTCTGTCCTGACCAGCCAGATCGGGGGCTGTCCCAGCACCACTTTCAAACATCGCCGCACCGGTATCAGGATTGATGGCTGAACTGCACATCATACCCATACTCCCAAGTGCTTTTGCTGCTCCATCCGAAAGAATGTCCCCATGTTCATTGCCACAAGCGATCACCCCATGGAGTTTCGCAGGTGTGAACAGAAGAGCATTAGCAGAATCGACCAGTTGATGAATGACTGGAACATCAGGAAATTCCTCGGCGATTTGATTGCAGATCTTCCGCCAATAATCATAGCGTGCCATGACATTGGCCTTGTCGATTGAAATCAGCGGCAAATTGAGCTGTCTTGCATAAGTAAAAGCCGAGCGTAGATACTTCCTGATGGTGTCACCACGATAATAAGCAATGTCGGTCACCATATAATCATTTGGCGAAACATCCTTCTTAAGCTTCACTCCCATCTGAATAAGAAGCCCTTGATCCAGAGTGAAATTGCTTAAAAAATCCTGATTACCAAAATACGAATCTTCGAGCAGAAAACGGATCCAATGCTGTTGGACTCCCCCGACTGGAATGTGTTCCGGCTTGACGTTTGTCAGTCCAGCCAGTTCAGGATAATAAATCATCGGACGAAAATTGAGCAAAAGACCCATTTCCCTTCTGAGAGCGAGCAACACTCTTGCTTCAGGTTTCATTTCCGGTCTCTCCACGCCAATCGTTTTATCATGTTCGAAGTCACCCACTCCGCCGAAAAAAATCGTGCCAATTTCAATAGCTCGCCGAAGCGATTCAGATGGAAGTGTATCGCCATATAAATCATACGCATTCCACCCCATTGGAGTTTCCTCAAAAATAATCTCAACTCCATCGAGCCGAGCAGCCTTGATGGCGACCGCACAAGCGGTCTCCATCATTTCCGGAGCTGACCCATCGCCCATAACGAGCGCGATTGTTTTTCTTTTAAGTTTCAAAGTTACCTCACTTTTTTAGTTAGTTAGAGTTTACCTTCTTCCTGCAGCTCAGCCGCCAGGTTCAGCATCACACCGACACTGCCACCATTTTTAAGTAACTTCCTTTGATGATCAGATATAGAAAAATCATAATCTTTGCCAAAAGAATCACTGTCAAAAATAATTGTGCAATGCAGAGTGCCTTTTTCAAAATTAACATCAATTTCAGTTGGTCGATTTTCCATCAGAAAATTGATGTCTTCATTTGATAAAGTAACGCACAGTAGCCCGTTAGCGAACATGTTGTTCTCAAAGATACGAGCAAAACTTGGTGCAATTACACACCTTATTCCAGCCGCTTCAAGCGCCCATGGGGCATGTTCCCTGGAAGAACCACAGCCGAAATTTTCAAGAGCCACCAGGATTTGGGATTGATAAATCTTTTCCCTTTCCCCAGTAGATATCTCAGCGTCTTCGAGGCAATGATTGCCGAGTTCGTCTTTGTTAGTCTCCGTCAAATACCTGGCCGGAATGATTTGGTCGGTGTCGACATTTTTGATCGGAAGATAAGAAACACTTCCGGAAAAATCCTTACCCTCCCCAAATTGCTTCTCCGCCAACTCGCGGAAATTGATTTTTTGCACCTCCTTGTTTGAAGAAAAAGTTGATGGAATACAAGTTGCCGGATGCAGTTTATTGACATCATCAATAATTGCAGACAATTTCCACGGATCAGTAATTTTGGCAACGACACCCTTAATAGCAGAAAAAGCTGCCGTCGCAGGTGAAGCCAAATGAACCATACTACCCTCACCCATTCGACCTGGAAAATTACGATTAGTGGTCGAAACACAAACTTCACCAGGTGCCATAACACCACAACTCATTCCAAGACATGCACCGCAACTTGGATTAGTAACAGAACATCCCGCATTGACGAAAATATCCAACAAACACTCGCCATTTGCCATCTGCCAAATTTCAGGCGTTGCTGGATTAATAATACAACGCACTCCTTCAGCAACATTACCAAATTTCTCAAAAATCTTGGCGGCAATACGCAGATCCTCAATTCGTCCATTTGTGCATGAGCCGATGTAGACTTGATTGATTTTTTTGCCAGCCAACTCATCAACGGGCACAATATCCTCTGGTGAATAATTCTGAGTGATGACGGGCAACATATCAGTTACGTCGACTTCAATCACTTCATCATACCCTGCCCCAAGATCACTGTTCCATTGTTGCATAGCTTCAAGAACTTCCAGAGAGTCTCGTTTTTTTCCAGAAAAAGATGTTTTGATTTTCGGCCATAAATAATCAATGGTCTTTTGGTCAACCATTATCATGCCGGAAGTAGCGCCTGCCTCAACTGCCATATTAGTAATGGTCATGCGTGCATCCATACTCATCGCATCGATCACTGGTCCGCCAAATTCAAGCACTGCATTGGTTGCGCCTTTGACGCCAATTTTGTTAATCAAAGTCAGGATTAAATCCTTGGCAAAAATACAACGCGGAAGTTTTCCTGTGAAATTCACTCTGATAACTTTTTGTGGCGGGCAAATCCATAAGCCTGTTGCAATTGCGATTTGGAGTTCAGTCGTTCCTACTCCTGCAGTAACTGCACAGAAAGCACCATATGTGCAAGTGTGGCTATCCCCCATTAGCCCCGTTTGACCAGGCAGAATCCAGCCCTTTTCAGGAATAATGGCATGACAAACACCATTACGCCCAACATCGAGGAATTCAATTCCGTGTTCCTGACACCACTCACGCAAAATTTTTCCTTGCACCGCGGACAGTGTGTCCTTGGCCGGGCTGACATGATCTATCATAGCTTTCACCATATCTGGTCTGTAAACCACGTCACAACCCAGAGCTTTTGCATTGATAATGGCGTTCGGTGTGGTGATCTCATGGCAGAAACGTTTGTCGATTTTGAGCAATAGCCCACCATCTGGCAAAGTTTTCAGTAGATGAGCATTAACGATTTTTTGAAAAGCAGTTTTCGGTTTTTTCATTGGTAACCTCGTTTTTTTAGTTGAACTACAAGATTTATTCGGTTATTAAACAACAGAACGCTGTGGCTTAAAAGCCACAATAGTTCATATAATAAAAGCAAAAAAGTAGTTCTTTGTCAACTACAAAGTGATCCCAAAGAAAAGGTTCAGCATTGCGTTGAGGAAGATTCCCAACGGAGTGGAAAAGATGAAGATGAAAATCAAAAGAAGCATAAAGCCATATTGTTCGAGCATAATTGTCGTTTCGGTCTTGATTGGAAAAATGGCAAAAAGAATCTTGGAACCATCCAGAGGTGGAAAAGGAATTAAATTGAAAAATGCCAACAGCACGTTCCAAAAAATCACCATCACCATCAAAGCGAAAAATATCCCTCCCAGTGAGCCTGCAATAAAAGTTGAAAGCTGTGCCCAATCTCCCATCGAAACACCTGTGATAATGGCAATTTTGATGGCAGAAGGCAAAACAATCAACTTACCGATGATAGCCGCTATCAAAGCTAGTGCAATGTTTGAACCAGGACCGCCAAGCGCCACCAACATCGGACCCCATTTCTGATCTTTCAAATTAAAAGGATTGTATGGCACCGGTTTGGCCCAACCGAAAGCGTAGTGAAAACCGGAAGTTGCCAGCATAATCAACGGCACCAAAATCGAACCCATCGGGTCGATGTGTTTAAGCGGATTGAAATTGAGCCGGTCTGAATATTTCGCCGTCGAATCGCCAAGCCAAAGAGCCACATAGCCATGCATGACTTCGTGGATGATGATCGAATAGATCAAAATAACGATATAGAAAGCAACAAGCACGATTGAGTTTAGGTCCATATGTATTCTCTACAAATTACGAATTATACGAATGTACGAATATACAAATAAATCAAGAATTACCCTTAGTGAAACTAAAATATGCTCCACATTCGTACATTCGTATTCTTATTCGTAATTCTTAGGTATTGTCAAAACTTAATAGCTATGATACAGTAAAGCTTGTAATAAATCAAATGAATCTTCAAGCGTAGAGCGCGAAACGTGGAGCAAAAAGGCTGGACGTTATGCGTTTTGCGTTTTACGAAAATATATGAGCAGAGTATGTAGCGTTTGCGGTCGCGGAACAACCTCTGGAAATTCCCGAAGCCATTCAAACATCGCCTCAAAAAGAAAGTTTTCAATCAATCTTCAATCCAAAAAAGTGGATGGAAAGAAAGCCAAGGTTTGCACTAAGTGTATGAAGACTGAAAGCAAATAGTCCTATTTTCAAATAGACTTCAAAAAATCCCCGGCCGAAAGGCTGGGGATTTTTAAAAAGGTTCATATATATTCTTAGGCATACTATATTGTAAAAACTTATTTTAAATATGTATTTTTAGCTGCTTTTAGATTATTTATTTCATTTTTAAGGTCATTAGACTCCAGTTTTTGTTGGTTTAGAATGCTTTTCAAATCTTCAACTTGATCGGAGTAATTTTTATAAATATCGTCATATCTTAAATAAATTTCTCTCTCATCTTTATTTGATAGTATACCACTCCAAAAAAGTGATATGGTTGTAACAATAAATGTAATTGAAACAAAAAGAAGAACTGCTATTAAAAAATTGTTAATTTTATTAAGTTCGTTTTTATAATCTTTTAAATTTTTTCCAAATCTAACTCCCTCTTCTCCTAATTTCCCTAGCTTCTCTTCTGCATCTTTTTTAATACTAGATAAATTTTCAACACTTACACCAATTTCCCTTTTCAAATCCAAAAGAGCGCTTGCCTTTGGATCATTATTCTTTACTGCCTGAAACCAAATCTTATTCCAATTAGAATCCAAATTTTAAAAACCAGTTGAAGTTTCAGGATTTTGAGTTTGATTATAGGGTTCCAATGAATTTTGATAATTTCCATCCATGCTTTTTATTTCCATCCTTACCAAATTGCTATCTTCGCAATTTTTATGTGAAATTTTAATTATTCAAATCTTTTTTTAGCAAAAAGTAATTTTATACTATTGATTTTTCTTACTTTTTAGTAACTTTCTTTTCTCACTTTTCAACTCTTTGATGTGTTTTTCGGTTTGCAAATTTTCTGGCAAGGTTCCACCAATATCTTTGATGGTCTGTCTTACTTTCCCGCCAACCATAAAATGAGTTTGGGTTGCCTCGCGATCTCCTTTAATACTATCATTCTTTATTTTTTCATCAGTTTGCGTGATACGAAAAAGATTTGCAGCAAGTTCGGTGGTTCCAGCTCTGTCCAAAAGCTCACCTTTGTTAATTTCTTTTTTGCTTTCTATTTCGGTCAGACTCATTCCATACAACCCCTTATATCCAGCGTCATTGAATGAGCCAAATTTTGTCACTCCTGCTCTTTTTGCCGTGCTAAAAAGTTTTTTGTTATGTTCCGTCACTTGTCCGCGGATAAAAAGTCTTTTATCGGTTTCGGAAAATTGTTCGAAAATTTCATTTTTTCTGGTCTGAATTGCGAAATAGGTTTGTGCCATTGCAATCTCCTGTTTTTTGGGATCACCATTTTGGGCAATCAAATAACAAGCATAGCGATCCAATTTCCAGTCACGCACTTTTCGTACTGTATTTAAGCCAATGCCTACCATTTTACTGAGTACAGTAAAATGGTTATCCACAGCCTGACCGCTATTAAGACATGCCTTAGCAGCTCTAGAAATTACATCTTCCGCATTTTGCCATTTCTCATATCCCAAAATTAGCATCAACTCCCTCGCTTCCCAATATTCAACACCATCACCATCAATTTTTTTGATGTTTTCAAAATTTTTGTTCAATGAATTGATTTTTATTTCTTTTGACATAAATATTTTTTATTTCCACCCCTGCCCAATAGCTCTCCATATTATTTGCTCTTGCGGAATGTTGATAATTCCAACCTGAGTTTGTTGCGGGAAATTTTGCTGGACCTTTTTTAGCTCCATATTAATTCCAAAATAATTCGAGATTTCAACACTTTCAACAAAGGCAATTTTGTATTCCTTTCTGTTTTCAGGCTTCCCTTCAATTTCATTTTCAGGATTCCACATCTCAGTCATCAACATTTCTTTGTTGTATTGTTCATAAACTTCAGTCATCAAATCGGAAAGCTCCTTGTCGGCCTCGACAACAGACTTGATTCCCAAATCGTCCTTAGCTTCTTTGCGTCCAATGTAATATTGATGGGAATAAAGTTTTTCCGTCAAAAATTCAATCACTTTTTCAATTTCCTCCTCTCTCAATGATTGCTTGTGACTCTTGAGCAGTCTTTTGGCAAGAATTTTGATTAGGTTATGCGTGCGGTTCACGTTGCCAAGCGCTAGCGGATGAATTGAAGGGGTGCTTTCAACAAATTTATTGAAAATTTTGGTCAATTCTTCGTCACTCTTGATGCCAAATTTGTTTTTTGCCAAATCAAAATAGCTCATCACCTCTTCCACGGAAATTGGAATCCTGTTTTGAGGATTTTGTGGATCAATGGGATTAAAAACATTAGAAGTTGATGGATCAATCGGTGAAAGCTCTGACATATCGCTCATCACGATTTCATCTGCTCCAAGGGCTATCATCGTGGCTGCGCTGTGAGCCTTGTATGGGATGATAACAGAAAAGTGATTGCAATACTCGCGAATCATTGAAACCAAGCGCCATGGCACCATTGTGTCTCCACCTGAGCTATATAAAACTAAATCAATCTTTTCTTGCTTACCAATCTTGCGCAAATGAGTGCTGATAATTGGAATGATATCCATAGCAACCCGAGCGTTGATTGGTCCTTGACGATCACTGGTCGCATAGGTAATCACTTTTGAACCGCGCAACTTTTCAATTTTTTCAATAAGTTCTTTTCTTTCCATAATTTTGTCTAATAATAAAGGTTTTCCTTATGATGCTATTGTATCACTAAACTGAAATTTATTCAAGTAATCTAGACTTTTTCAAAAAAAAACAAAAACAAGATTCACTTGAACCGTACCCCAAAAAGTAGACACGAAAGTGTCTACTTTTTGTTTTCTGTTAGAATGTAATTAATTAACAAACAACCACATGGATAAAAAATTGTTCACAAGAGAGGAAATCAGGGAATTATCAAGCAATGAGAATGTTACAAAATGCAGCGAGAAAGCAATTTCTTACAGTAAGGCATTTAAAATTG
>Ga0265593_1000985_pt1 | contig 13892 bp, 13 predicted proteins | sample saktaG_8_FD_190136 | JGI IMG/M metagenome (GOLD analysis project Ga0265593, IMG submission 190136) | Saline water microbial communities from Sakinaw Lake, British Columbia, Canada - sak_2011_5_24_36m | ecosystem: Environmental > Aquatic > Non-marine Saline and Alkaline > Saline ...
GCTATTGCTACTTGAGCTTTTTCTTGCGGACTGAATGTTCTAGGTTTTTTAGACATATTTTTTGATTTAATTTTCCTATCTCATTTTAGCATATTTTGTGTCTAGATTTCCTAGGCCATTATACACAAATGATTGCATTCTGGCATCTTCTTATGAGGCATTTGATCTGGGATTCTTTGTTTATGCTATAGAGGAGTGTTGTCAGACGGAGTTATTTCAAAAATTGCACAAGCATGCATTGGAGCTTCTGAGATATGAGCATATGACAAATAACTCTGTTTTGGAAAAAATGGATTTTATGGATGTTAAATCCTAGCAAATTAGATTGCAAAAAATTATTTAATAGAGTTGCAAAATCTATTGAAGAAGTTGAGAATATTGAAAAAATATATAGCAAAAATAGCAAAGTTTTTAGGTTTGGTGTATATTGAAACTATAAAATCAACTTCAAAATTTCTTTTATGTTTACAGTCCCCTTTCCCCAACTTTCTAAACGCTCAGTCGACATCGCCGGCGGCAAAGGCGCCTCTCTTGGCTAAATGCTCAGCAATGGTATCCCGGTTCCCGATGGTTTTGTCGTGCTTTCAACCACTTTTGACCAATTCCTTCATAATACCGACCTGACTCAAGAAATTGAAGCTATTCTAAGCAACGTAGAACACGAAACAGTCTCCAGTGTCGAAAAAGCCAGTCAAAAAATCCAAGAGCTTATCAAACACGCTGAGATGCCAGCTGAGATAGCCAACGAAATCCAAACTCAATTTAAAAAACTCGGTTCCCAATTCGTGGCTGTCCGTTCCAGCGCTACCGCTGAAGACGGAGCAGAAAACGCCTGGGCTGGACAACTTGACAGTTTTCTTAATACCACCGAAAAAGACCTCCTAGAAAAAGTCCAACATTGTTGGGCTTCACTTTTTACTCCCCGAGCCATCTTCTATCGCTTCGAAAAAGGTCTTAACAACCAAAAAATCTCCGTGGCTGTCGTCATCCAGAAAATGGTTGACTCTGAAAAATCCGGGATTGCTTTTTCTGTTCATCCTGTGACCGAAGACCCCAACCAACTCATTATTGAAGCCGGTTTCGGTCTGGGAGAAGCCATCGTCTCAGGTCAAATTACCCCGGATTCCTATGTGGTGACAAAAAATCCCAAAGAAATCATTGATATTAATATTTCTAATCAGGATAGAGCCATCTACCGTAAGCAAGGCGGAGGAAATGAATGGAAGGACATCTTGGATAAAATAAACCAACAAGTCCTAAGCGAAAAACAGATTCTGGAGCTGACGGAAATAATCCTCAGGATTGAAAGCCACTATGGTTTTCCTTGTGACATTGAATGGGCATATGAAAACAATCAATTCTATGTTGTGCAAAGCAGGCCGATCACGACGTTATCAAAAAAGGAAGAAATCCCTGAGAAAATTAAGTTTGAAAAAGAATATAGTCGAGATAACACTTTGCTTATTCAGCAAGCTTGGTGTAGCGCGGTCAATAGTTATCAAATTAAGCTCGAGATGAAAGAATATAAAAATAAGCTTCTTGTGTTCGATTATCTCAACGATGGAGTAGTTGAAATTTGGGAAAATGAAAAATGGACGAAAGATCTGCTAAATGAAATTCTGAAAAAAAATTCAGAGAGCGATGACGTTTTCAATTGGCATCTCAATAATCATAAAGAGCAATTGGCATTCATCAAACCATATTGGGAGAAGGGTTTCATTGATGATATTTCACAGCTTGTAAAAATTGTAGACAGGGTTTTTGAAAATTTACCATCTTTTGGTTGGGTATATTATTCAGGAGTCGATGATCGCACGCCGGCTTATATCCGCGAACAAGCGCTAAAAATGCGAGATGAAGATGTTTATTATGATAGTACTGACACTTTTTTCCGAAAAAGCTTGATTGCAATCTATCCTGAGTTGGCAGAATATGAGCAGGGTATTCTTAGAAATGAAATAGAAAATCCTCCAACCTTAGAAATTTTGAAAAAAAGAAAAAATCATTGTATAGCATTTGGTGAAAATGGAGCATCAGAAGAAACCTTACGGGAGTATCAAAAAAAACACCCAGAATTAGATTTTGATCTGGAAATTTCTTTTGGAAATGATTCTGAGATTGTTGGTCAAGTTGGTAATAAAGGTTACGCAAAAGGTTTTGTTCGAATCATGAAACGCAAGCAGCAAATTGTTAAAGCAAAAGAAGGGGACATTATTGTTTCAACAATGACTACTCCCGATTTTGTGCCGGCAATGAAAAAAGCCGCCGCCATCATCACCGATGAGGGTGGAATCACTTGTCACGCTGCCATTGTCGCTCGCGAACTAAAAAAACCTTGCATTATCGGCACCAAATTTGCCACCCAAGTTTTGCATGATGGCGATTTGGTTGAAGTTGATGCTGACAATGGGGTGGTGAGGATAATTTCTAAAAATAATTCATAAATTTTATGGACATAGTTGACCAGAAAAAGTTGTTAGAAGAATACAAAAGACATGATTGGGTTAATGTTTCAAAAGGAAATTGGAGCTTTCTTTCTTGCACTGACTTTGTTGGATGTTACACTACCGACTTGCAAATTGAAGGAAAAAATCCTTTTGATCATCCAGCGCAGGTTTGCGCAAGTGGAAAATCTGAGTTGTGGTTTTTGAAAAGTGAGCTCGATGACCTTGGCAGGCGTATCAAACATATCAACACGCAGGAAAAAATTGGCCAATTGATTGAAAATGTTCGCAGAACTGGAGATGAAGCACTTTCATTTATAAGAAACAGTAAGGCGCAAGACTTTGATGCTGCAAAATATCGCTTGCTTTGGGAGAAAATCAGGGACTATTACCAATATCATCTAACAGTGAAATATCTTGGTGAATATCTTTCTGAGGAAGAACTGAACAAATACGGCGAAAGCTTGAAGAATGCCAGGGTTCAATATGGAGAACCAATTTTTGATGAAAGCGAGAAATTAGTGAGAAAAATTATTGAAATAGTTAGTGAGGAAAGCGGGCTTGATAAAGATTTGCTTGGGTGTTTGACCAGAGATGAACTAGAAAAATATTTCAATGAGAAAATTTTACCAGAGATTTTCATTTTGGAAAATCGTTATAAAAAAGCTTTAATTATTGGAGCTTCTGACGCCTACTTCTTTATTACTAATAAAGATGCTGATGAGCTGGAATCATTTTTGTATCACACCAGTGAAAACAATGCACAAAAAATTACTGGAACTGTTGCGTTTAAAGGCCAAGCGATTGGAATCGCCAGGGTTATTCAAGATCCAAAATCAGAGGAGGCCTTTAATGAGGGTGATATTTTGGTTACAGGAATGACACATGTTGACTACTTACCCATTATTCGAAAAGTTGCTGCGATTGTGACGGATGCCGGAGGAGTTTTGTCGCATGCTGCTATTGTTGCTCGTGAACTCAAAAAACCAGCCATAATCGGAACGAAAAATGCAACAAAAATTATTAAGAGTGGTGACAAAATAGAAGTTGATGCAAATAATGGAATTGTAACTATTTTAGTGGAATAATTTTTATACTATGACGAGCATAAAGTTAAATTTGACGCATGATGCGTGGAGTAAGATTAAGATAAGTTAATATATTTAATAATTTTTTTTAGAACTTAAATTTATGTCAGAACAATTGGGAGCTCCGAAATTTGAAGCAACAAAAAACAATGAGAAAGAGAAACAACCCAAGGATTTTCTTGAAAAACTTATAGCTGATCCAAAAGTTAAATCCGTGATTGATTTGGTTTTTGTGCGGCATTCGATTGCTTGGAAAAAAGAAGGAGTTATTGATAAAGACAGGGAATTGACTCTTGAGGGTGGAAAAATTGCTAGAGCTAAATCCGAAGAAATTTTAGACACCGACCAGGTGGCGGTGATTGGTAGCCCAAGAAAACGCACTGGACACACTGGATCTCATATTCTGGTTGGTAATGAAGAGGAATTTACTGGTGAAGAGGATTTTGATACATTGATGAAGCATCTTGATGAAGTTAAATTTGAAGATAGGGAAGAGAAAAAAGGCAGGCCAAGAAAATTTGGTTCAAGAGTTGGAACAAGTGAAGATCTGGATTATTATATAAATCCAGAAAGTGATTATTATAAAAATCATTACAATCCCTCAATTAGGAATAAAAATTATCTGGAAGCTTTTGTGAATGGAAGTGACGAAAAAGCCAAAGAGGCCGAAGATGAAATAACTTCAACATATACTCGCCAAGCTCAACAAGGTGCAAGACTTGTTAAGAGATATGAAAAGGCTAGCCCACAGTGGTCACGTTTTCTTGAAAGACATAAAGACGAACAAAGCGAAGAATCTGAATCCGAAAAGGCAGAATCAAAAAAACAGGACAAGGTGTTGCAAAGGTTGTTACCTAATCACATGGGAGTGGGTGAGTGCTTTTTGGCAAAAGCAATTAAACTGACTGAGGGAGTGGAAAGAAGAGATGAACTAGTGGCAGCCTTGAGTAAGGATGGTTTTGATTATGTGGAATATTTCAAAGTATTTATTGTCGATCATGAAGATGATGGACAAAAATTATTTATTGAATATAAACATAAGAACAAAGATGGCACTCAAGATTTTGAATTTGTAAAAGAAATTGAACCTAGTTTGATTGAAGAAATTTTAAATGAGCGGAAATAGCACTTTTAAATTGTTTTTTGCTCCTCTTATTTTTCATATCAAAAAACCTCCCTTTGCGGGGAGGTTTTTTCGGTGGCAAAGCTAAGTTTTGCGTTGATTGTTCTGTAGACAAGTCCCAGCAGACGGATCCGCCGGGGAAGGAGCAGTGTCGAGGAGGAGCGCAGCCGAAACCACCCAACCCATATCTGGACAAAAAAGCACCCGATACTGAGGACAAAAGATAGAAGCCCCCAGCTGTCTACAGGACAACAAACACAAAATAAAAAAAACAACGGAAACGCTCTTAATTTCTTGACTTTGGAGTCTAGCACAGCTTGGATTTTTTGTCAAGCAATGCTAGAATAGCCTTAAGTTACATATACTGCAATGCCTCGTAGTAATTAATACGTGAAAAGTGGTTATTTGTTTCAATAAAGCCGAGAAAGGTTCTAAATGTTATAGATGTTCTATTTGTTGTAAATGCTCTAGGTGCGATAGTCGTTTCAGTTATTGTAAATTTTCTGCTAGTTGCTAGTTACTGATTACTAGTTACTGGTTACTATAATATGATTACCAATTCTGAAGAACAAGTCGAAGATGTGAGTCTGGACAATACCTTGAGGCCACAAAGGCTTTCAGAATATGTCGGGCAGGAGAAAATCCGCAAGAATTTGCAGATGTTCATTGATGCTGCCAAAAAACGTGGTGAATCAATTGAGCACGTGCTTCTTTATGGCCCGGCTGGCTTGGGAAAAACGACCCTGGCGCATATCATCGCTAATGAAATGGGTGTTAATATCAAAATCACTTCTGGCCCAGCGATTGAAAAAGTGGGAGACCTTGGCTCGATTTTGACAAATTTGCAAGATGGCGACGTGCTTTTTATTGATGAAATTCATCGGCTCAATAAACTGATTGAAGAGGTGCTCTATCCTGCGATGGAAGATTATAAGTTGGATGTGATTATTGGCAAAGGTCCCTCGGCGCGGACACTTCAGCTTGATCTGCCGAAATTCACTTTGATCGGAGCAACCACCAGACTAGGAAGTCTTTCTAATCCACTTCGCAACAGATTTGGGGCGATTCATCGCTTGGAATTTTATAATGATGACGAAATGAGAAGAATCATCAGTCGTAGTGGAAAAATCTTGGGAATCCAGTTGGACGAAACTGGCAGTGCGGAAATAGCCCGTTCAAGTCGCAAAACTCCGCGAGTTGGGAATAGGATTATTAAACGAGTTCGCGACTATGCTCAAATCAATGAACATCAGACGATTGACAGCGCGATTGCTAGAAAAGCTCTGGATATGATGGATGTTGATCACCTTGGACTCGAACCTACTGATCGCTTTATTTTAGAAACGATTATCAGCAAATTTGGTGGCGGACCGGTCGGAATCCAAACCATTGCCGCAGCTACCTCTGAAGAAGTTGAGACAATTGAAGACGTTTATGAACCATTTTTGATTCAACTTGGTTTTTTGACTCGTACGCCTCGTGGGCGAGTCGTGACTGACAGCGGTTTTCTGCATATGGGCTATCCTGCTCCTTCTGAAAATCAAAATAAACTGCTATAATATAAACATAAAAGATTCTAATATCTGATGCCTGATATCTAATGAAATTCGGCAGTGATATAAGAGAAATAAAATAGAAATAAAATAGAAATAAGGTAGAGATGTAATGGAAATAAAGTAGAGATACGGTATAATTAATTTCAACTATATTTCGCAAAACATATTTCTACATGTTTCTAAAAGCCATATATGTTGGTTGCAATTTTTCAAATTCTTTATTCGGTCGTCTTTTTCATTATCGCTTTAATGGGAGTTTTTATTGTTTTTCATATTATCTTTTATTCTTATAGTGTATTTTCAAGATTAGTGATGCTTGCAATTTTTGTGCCAGTTGCGTTGGTGCTGCTTTTCACAAATTTGATTTTATTTCGTCAGATACCATTGGAAAATCTTTTTTCAATGACTTTCATATAATTTAAAACTTTACAATAATAAGCGATAAAATAAAAAAATGAGAGTGTTTCTTTTCAAAAGACCCAATCTTATTTAGCAGGGAAAATGGACGGATTTTCAAAATATCATTTCAAGGGTATCGGCGATGACGAGCAAATAGTGAAAGTCATTCATCGCAATTGGTTTTATCTTTTAACGCAATTTGTGTTGCTGATTCTGCTAACCGTTGTTTTTTTCGTGGCAATTTCCTTTGTGCCGGCTTTTTTCCCAGACATTTTTGGTTCGCAGTCAAGAGAATTCCTGGCTTTTTTTGAAAACTTTTTTATGCTCGTGGTCTGGATTTATGGTTTTATGATTTGGATAGATTATTATTTTGATATTTGGATAATCACCACTCAGCGGATCGTCAACATTGAACAGCAAGGAATGTTTTCCAGAAGGGTTAGTGAAATGGAATATTCAAAAATGCAAGATATCACCGCTGAGGTGGTTGGATTTTTTCCTACGGTGATTAACTATGGAGATGTGAGGGTTCAGACAGCCGCTGAAGAGAGAGAGTTTATTTTTAGAATGGTTTCTGACCCGTATCATATCAAGAATATTATTTTCAATATGCAGAAAAAAAGTTCCCTGGAAAACACGAATGAACTCGGGGAAATGATTAGAGAGAAAATCAAAGCTTAAACCCACTGAATTAAATTTCTTAAAGCAGTATATTATTAAAGAATTAAATTTTTTTCAAATATCCTCACCGCTCTTTCTTTTTTAACTAAAATTTTCCCTCACTCTACGGCACCCAATGGAAAATTTTAGAAAAAAGAAAGGCTTGCTCAAGCAAAATATTTTTCAAAAAATTTATTCTTTAATTCTCAGGAGCTTTTCAGACTAATTTAGCTTTAGAATTCGAGTGAAGACAAAAAGAAAAACAAAATACAGATTCGTATTTTTATCGCTGGCACTGCCAATTTTTTTGGCAGTGTTTTTTGTTTTTATTCAGAAAGTTGGAGCCTTGGAAAAAAATATCATCATAAATGAAATTCAAATAAGCGGTGGAACTGGAAAAACTTCCTACGACTATATCGAACTTTATAATAAATCAGAAAGAGCTTTTGATATTGGAGGCTGGCAACTCAAAAAGCGGACCACAAAGAGTGACAAGACTGGATATGTTGAAAGTTCTATTAGAGAATTTCCGGCTGTTGCAATTATTCCAGCCCATGGATATTATCTTTGGGCAAACAAAGACGCCGATTTCGGAAAAATTATTGCGGACGAAACAAGTAGTGCAACGATAGCTGCTAACAATAGCATCGCAATTTTAGACAAAAGCAAAAATATCATTGATCAGGTTGCCTGGGGAAGCGGACATTTCGAGCCATTCGTTGAAAGGCAAGCTTTTTTCATTCCAGCGGGTCAACCTGAGAGAATCCAGCGAAAAAACCTTCGAGATACGGATGATAATTCAGAAGATTTTCAAGTCGCGACAAGTGGAAGTCCGACCGCGAGTGGTTGTTTGAACAACTGGACCGACGAAAAATGCTTACTGTCTTCAGGTGAACCAATTATATATACAGACAGCATTCGAATAAACGAATTGTTTCCATATCCAGGTTCAGGGCAAGAGGAATATATCGAACTTTTTAATGACAGTGCCAAAGATGAGGATCTTGCCGGCTGGGTCCTTCATGACGCTTCAAAAACCGGAAAGTATACTTTTCCAGTAGGTTTTATTTTAGAGGCTCAAGAATATTTGGCAATTTTTAAAAAAGATTTCAAATTCGCTTTAAATAATTCGGGCGATGAAGGCGTGACACTTTTTGATCCTAATGCAAAAGAAGTTTCTAAAGTTTTTTATGATGGGAGCAAGCAGAATCTCTCATATAGTTTTGATGGTAGCCGTTGGCGCTGGAGCAAATTTTTGACGCCAGGGGAAGAAAACATCCTAAACAGCGAACCTTACGGAACTTTGAAAATAGATGATGATGTGTATAAAAATGTTTATGCAGATTTTGCAGTTTCAACCGGTGACAAAGATGGTGACAAAGTGAAAGTCGTTTGGGATTTCGGGGATGGTCACAAAAGCTATCTTTCAAAGACTCGCCATAAATATGCCGAAAAGGGAAAATATTCTGTCAGTGTGAAATTGTCTGACACAAGCGAGGATGTGTTGAAGGAATTTGCGGTCGAAGTCAAAAAATTTCCACATCCAAAAGTTTCCATTGTTGCTGTCAGTGCAAATCCGAAAGGAAAAGACAGTGAATTTGAAACCCTAACTATCAAGAATGACTCAAAAAAGAAAATTAATCTTGAAGATTGGAGCATTGCGACTGGGACCAAGAAACTGGCAAATCATCCAATCAGGGAAAAAATCATTATCAAAAAAGGCAAAACCAAAGAAATTACCCGCCAGTTTTCAAGTTTTTCACTAAACAATAAGAAAGCAAAAATTGAGTTGCGTTATCCCGACGGCAAAGTCGCCAGCAAGTTGAAATACGATCACGGCAAAGTTTCAATTGAAGAAGCGGAGGTTTATGAAAAAACAAAAAGCGGATGGGTTTGGAGGAAAGTCAAGCAAAATACAATAATCAATATTCAAGAATCAATAGAAAATACTCGAAATACAATAAACAATGAACAGACAGAAATAGACAACAGTCAAAATGCGGTAGACAGTGTTCAGAATGTGAAGAGAGAAAATAGGATTTTGACTGAGGATAGCCTTGTGAAAATTGAGTTACTAAAAAGCCAGCCACGCGTGCTGGGAGCAGAAACTGTGCGAGAAGTTGGTGGGCAATATTTTTTCACGCCACAAATTGAGCAGAAACATTTTTTGATTTTATTTTTGGAGAATCTTTACTCAAAAGTTAATTTTGGAATTAATCAGTTGCTAAATATTCTTTAATTTATTTACAACCTCAGAAAAAGTTTCAATTGAGCTGACAAAATAAATCCAATCATATTCTTCAGGTAATTTCACTGAAGTGTCCAAAATTGACATTTTGGTGCGAATCAGTTTTTCCCAATCTGTATCTCCGGGTAAGCATAAAAAGATTATTGGTGTCGGTTTTTTAGTTTCTTTACCACCATCTTGCATGCCCATTTTGATGACATTCTCATGAAAAATAATATTTTCCTCCAACTCAGTGCCATCGCCACCACGCGAAGCAACCAGCGCAATATCGCCGCTAACCACGACCCGGAGACGATCGAAAATATCATTAGCAGTATCAACAAAGACAGCGCTCTCCACTCTATCCCATAAGCCATCATGCTGAGCCTGAGGGACACCGATATTTATTTCCGAAGGCAGGTTTAATTTTAATATTTCTTCATTTGCAGCGTCGCTAGCAGCAGACATGGCCCCACCGGCATATCCACCATGAATAATCCCGAAACCTTCATTTACCAATAAGCGAACACAATTTTGCAACAATTTGTAACCCTCTGATTGTGAATCCATCGTTGATTTTCCCAGGACAGAAGCAAAAAGTTTAGCTTCAGATTTCTTTTTAAGTTCGTTGATGTTCATATTTTTCTAAGTTCGTACACGAATGCCATTGGGCAATCCTGCCAATAGTATCTTGTGTGAGTTTTTAAAAAATTATTATTTACAGGAAAACATTTCTTTTTATCAATTATTTGAAAATTTTTTTCAAAAACTTTTTCATATTGTTCTATTGTTTTGAAATAATGATAAAATCTGCCATTTTCTCCAGTTTTCCCATGAGCAAATGAATATCTTTGTCCATTTTTTAAATTTTTATTTTCAGTGTTCTCGTAATATTTTCTCAGTTCATAATCAGGGTTAAGGATTGCAAGAACATACCTTCCATCTTTTTTCAAAATACGAGCTACTTCATCAAAATGAAAACCCAGATCCTTTATTGATAAATGCATCAGAAACTGTCGGGAAATAGCTAAGTCAACAGATTTATTTTCAAATTGCAGTTTGTTTTTGTCGACCAATAGCATTTTTTGGATCGCTATTTTGTCTGAAAATCCCATATCTCTGTGATATTTCTTCGCTTCTTTAACAAGACTGAGAGATTGTTCAATTCCAGTGAAAACCTTTACGTTTTCTCGCGCTTCATCGAGGTTCTTGCATAAATTTAATGCCGGAATGCTTTTTTCATAGCCAAATAGAAACTGAATGGCTAAGATATTTGTTCCCGCTCCAAAATCAACGACGCTCGCATTTTCAATTTTATTTAATTGATCACAAATCTTGGGATATAAAAAAGGGTTTATGCAATAATCAATGCCAACATTTCCAGTCTGCTCTAATTTTGCCCAAAGTTTTGACCAATTTTTTCCTCCGTAAATTTTTCTCATGGCTATTTTTTCACTTCAGGAAGAGTTTCCCAAAGTAAATCAAAAATATCATTAAAAATATCGAGCATTGGCTCAATTTCAATAACCAATCCTTTTACTTTTAATTTCGGACTCATAATTAAAAGTTTGTCTTCAAGAATATCCACACTGCTCTTAAATTTATATGAATCTGGAACAACCTTGATGTGTCTGTATTTCAAGCCTTCTGGCTCATGTTTAAGTCCAGACTCCTTGAAGATGATTTTGGTTTTAATTCTTTGTCTATCAAGTTCCCGCCTGAAATCTTGTAAGAAAGCGTCATCGACAGGTAGCCAGTTTTCTATACTTGCGATAGCTTTCCATTTTTTATACTTTGAAAGACCATCCAAATAAAAATCTTTTAATTCCTGGGTTGTGTTTAAAAAATATACGCCAGTCTGCTTTGTTTCCGCCATTTTCACGGCATTTTTGATTAATTTCTCCATAATTTTTTTAAAAATATTAAATGTGTCAAAAACAAATTTTAGAAAAACTTATTTAATTGAGCTAAGTCATAACAAGAAAATATACAACATTTCGATAAAATTATCAATAGTTAATCACAGATATATGCCTATATTTAGCTAGTAAATAGGAAAATTAAAATTATTTATCAAAAATGTTGACAAATATGGTGGTTTTTGGTAAGATATAAGTAAGCTAATTTTGTCATTCTGGACTTGCCTGTCCGCCTTTGGAGGATTTTAGAATCTGCTTTCTTTGCTTCACAACACTGCCTATAACCGAGATCCTGAAATAAATTCAGGATTACAGCAAGGATTATTAACTAAAATCTATAATCTAGAATCTAAAATCTAACTTTAATTTTTAAAAATCATATGGATCAAGACTTAATAAAACTTTTGGAAACGACGGGTTTCACGGAAAAAGAGGCGCAAGTTTATTTGGCGTTGGTTGAGCTTGGAACGGGAAACGTGACGGATATTTCCAAAACAACCAAGCTTAAGCGCTCGATTATTTATGTTATTTTGGAAGGCTTGATGAAAAGAGGCTATGCTAGCGAACTGCCGAATTTGAAAATCAACACCTATCAAGCTACTGATCCGGCTGTCATTTTGTCGCAACTTAAAAATGTGGCAAAAAATTTCTCAGAAATGCTTCCTATGATTCGCACACTTGGCAGCAAGGGTAAGAGCAGACCGAAAATCAGTTATTACGACACGAAAGAAGCGATCTTGAAGGCCTGGGAGATTATGGGCAATGAGGATGATATCTTTTATATTTATTCTTGCGAAAGAAGCGAGCAACATTATCCTGGCATAACTGATAAATGGGCTAAGGGATATAATAAAAAGATTTATCCTTTGGGAAATCGACATTTGGTGCCGAACAATAAAAGCGAAGTTGAAATAGCTCAAAAATTTTTAGCAGTCGGCGAAAGAGTGCGTCTGTTGGACGACTTAAATGGCATGAATATGGACTTTACCCTTTTTTCCAACAAAATCTCAATTGTTTCACTTGAGGAAAACCCTTTTATTGTGGTCATTGAATCTGAGGAGTTGGTAAAATCAATCAGGCCGATTTTTGAAATCGCCTGGGCAAAGGGGAGGGAGGTAGAATAACTTTGTTGCTAAAGTAATTTGGTTCACGCTGGGTAACCGTTGGAGGCTCAACCTCCATTATGGAGGTTGAGCCTCCTTGCAACTGGCAGCGATTTTTTGATTCTCCTCGCTGGACTTGGCAGGCTTTGTTTGCTAGGATAAAAATAGCTTTATGGAAAAAGATTTGCAAAAATTGGCGCATACTTGGATAACAACAACACCGGAAAGTGTTGAAGTTGAAGATGAGTTTTATTGTCAGACTCGGGATGTTTTTCAGGCTAGGTTAGACAGAATGACGAATAATTTATTAAAAGAATTTGGCACTCAAGCAGAAAGAATATACATAGCATCTGCTATGGCAGGTGAGATTGGCAATAACTCCTTTGATCATAATTTGGGAAGCTGGACAGATGTTGTAGGAATTTTCTTTGGGTACGATTTTTTCGAAGATGAAATAAGAATAGTTTTGGCCGATAGAGGCCGGGGTGTTTTGGCGACACTTAGAGGGGTAAAACCAGAGCTTGAAAATGATATGGAAGGTTTGCAAACAGCCTTTACGGAAAGAATTTCTGGCAGAGCGCCAGAAAGCAGAGGAAATGGCTTGAAATTTGTGAAAGAAAATTTGCAAGTCAGAAAAATGCACCTTGTCTTTTTTTCTGGCAATGCCCAAGCTGACTTGAATGAAAAAATGGAAATAAAAGAAGTTGCTGAAAGCGTGAATGGATGCCTAGCTATTTTAACTTTGTAATAATAAAAACTTAGTTTGATTAGATAGTCGTTGGAGGCTCAACCTCCATTATGGAGGTTGAGCCTCCTTGTAACCGATAGCGACTTAAGTTATTTATATAATTTTATGAAAATTGAAATCAAAAAATTTGGGGAAATTTTAGTTTCTCGTCCCGCGGGAAGAGAAGCCTATTTAGCAATGTCCGCCTATCTTACAAAAGGAATCAGTAGTGATGAGCTGATCGAGCTTGATTTTGCTGGTGTGAAAGTGTTGGCGCCGTCTTGGGCAGATGAAGTCGTCACAAAAATTTTTCAAGAATTTAAAAATATCAAACTTCTCAACACCGAAAACTCAACCGTGCAAGCCACGCTGGAAACTTTGAAGGAATATTCAGGGTTGAAAATTTAGACTTTACCATACAACTACATAAGGTAAAAAGAAAACCGCTTTGCATAATTTCTGCAAAGCGTTTTTTTGAATTTGACAGGTTGAGTGAGGGGGGGGTAAAATAGAGGAAAATGGGGTCATACGCAATATAGGGTTCTAACTAAAAATGAGCTACAATAGAATTGTTAAATTCTTAACGATTTTGTTTGTATGGAAATCCAACAAAAAGCCTTGGAACTCATTTTTCCAAAAGGAGTCT
>Ga0265593_1000990_pt1 | contig 13844 bp, 17 predicted proteins | sample saktaG_8_FD_190136 | JGI IMG/M metagenome (GOLD analysis project Ga0265593, IMG submission 190136) | Saline water microbial communities from Sakinaw Lake, British Columbia, Canada - sak_2011_5_24_36m | ecosystem: Environmental > Aquatic > Non-marine Saline and Alkaline > Saline ...
AGACTCTGGCAAATTATATGACAGAGCTTTAAATGCACAAAAGCATCTTGCTGCTGGACAAGCTAAGGAGAAAGAGCAAATTGTAACTCGTCAAAGAGAAACTCAAAGACAGCAACAACAACAAACTGAAGAGTTTTGGGAGAGTGTTGCAACTACAATTGAGCAAGGAAAAGAATTTGCTGGGATTAAAATTCCAGATCGTGAAAAAGCAAAGTTCTTTGACTACATCTCTAAACCTGTAGATAAGCAAGGACGTACTAAAAGAGACGTTGACTATGCTTCTGCAGAAATGGATGCAAAATTAGCATTGGACTACTTGATGTATAAGAAACTTCAGTTGAGTGATATTATCTCAACAAAAGTTAAATCAGCAAGTGCACAAAACTTAAGACAAAAAATTCAAAGCAATCAAGAAAGAGTAAAGAATTTCGGAAAGGCTGAGAAAGGAAAAATAAAAACATTTGATCCAGACCAACTGGACATAAAGAGGCTGTTTGAAAAATAACGCAAATTAACTTTAAAAACTAAGAATCATGTCAGTAATGCAAGTTTTAAAGACGTACTATAACGATAGTCAGATGACCGATACTAACTCATTGGTTAATGCACTTATGGAACGTCCAGAGGAGTTATCTCCTATCATCACTCACCTAGCCGGTCGTGAAGAGAAAAAGTTCCCATTATCTTTCTTAACAGAAGGTGTTGGAAACACTAAATCTATCGATCGTTTCGAGTATGAGTACCGTGTTAAAACACACGAAATTAATGTTCGTCCAGTAGTTACTGGATTGGGTGCAGCTGCTGGTGCAGGTGGAGCTCCTTTCTACTTAACTTTCCCAGACAAATGGTTTGTATTCCCTTACACTCTTGTTTCTCAATCAGGTGTATTGGCACGTATCATGGCTGAGCCAGTTGCAGACGGAAACGGTTGGAAGTATACTTTGAAAATTGTATCTCCTGACACTGCTAACGTTCCTGCTGCTGATGTAGCTGCTGGTGCTCTTTGGGGTCAATTGTATGCTAACGTTGGAGTAGATTTCTCTCGTGGAAATGCTTCTAACTGGACTGCTCCAGGTTTAGTTCGTTCTAAAATTGGAACTATCCGTAAATCTTATCACTTCTCTGGAAATGCTAAAGATTACGTTGCACAATTCGAACTTCCTTTGAAAGAGGGTAGCAAAACTAAATTGTGGATGGATTACGAAGAGTACCGTCACATGTTGAAGTTCAAAGAAGAGTGTGAAATGTACTACTGGTACGGTCAGAAAACTCACGATGCATCTGGTATTTCTACGATGTTGGATGAGAATGGTCAGCCAGTTATTTCAGGTCCTGGTCTTCTTGAGCAAATCATCAACAAAGACACTTACTCTACGTTGACTCAAACTAAACTTGAAGAAACAATTGGAGATTTGTTCTATGGTATGACTGATGCTACAGACAAGCAAGTTACCCTTTACACTGGTATTGGTGGAGCTCGTGAGTTTGACAAAGCTCTTAAGTCTTACTATGGTGCTAACTCTTTCTTACAAACAACTCAACCAACCTTCATCACTGGATCTGGTCGTAACTTAGGAATTACCGGTTACTTCACTAGCTACCAACACGTTGATGGTTATTCAGTGAATGTAGTTAAGTCTCACTTGTTTGATCATGGTCCTGTTGCTCAAGCTTCTCAGAAGCACCCAGTATCAGGTCTTCCACTTGAATCTTACCGTATGGTATTCGTTGACCAGTCAACTTATGATGGAGAAAACAACTTACAAATGATCAATAAAAAAGGTCGTGAGTTACTTCGTTGGTGTGTTGCTGGTTCAGTAGTTCCAAAAGGATTTACTTCCAACGATAGCCGTGCTAGTGATATAGACGGTGCATCTGTTCATATGCTTAAGACTGCTGGTATCTTACTTCGTCGTTTCGATACAAGCTTGGATCTTAAGTGTATTGCATCGTAATTTGTGTTTGGTTTGCACTAAAAAAGGGGCAGGTTTTGCCTGCTCCTTTTTATCTTTATAGCTTTAAAATATTAGGTTATTCTTTTCCCTAATACTTACTAAAACAAAAAGAACAAAAACAAAATGAAAACAGTTATTATCAGACGGTTAGAGGTTTTAAACCACTTACCAAAAGAGATCCGAGCAGGAGCAAAGATCAAAATCGGTTCAATTTATGTGAACCGTCAGCCACTCAAAGGATTGGATGGAGAAGAAGAAAACAAAATTCTCTCAAAAGTAATTGATGTACCACCTGGTCATGAGAAATGGCCAGAGAAGACCAAAGACTTCTGGGCAAGTTTATCATTAAAAGTTCCTTTCGAGGGAGTTGAGTTAAACATTGACACAGATGAAAATGGTATGCCTGAAAACGTAATGGATTTTGTCCATTATCAATGGTGTAAAAAGCATAGACAAGTGGCAGCAAACGAGGAAGAGATGAGAGGCAACTCTGAAAAGAGATTCTACATCTACGATCCAGCTAAAGACTTGTTAAAGAAACATGCTAGAGTTCAAGTTAAAAAGGATGCTGATAAGGAGTTTATCAAGCTTACTGGAAACTTTGACAAGATGAGAGCAATTACAAGAGTATTAACTTCAGGAGATCCTTCAAGATTATCTGAAATTGAACTCGAAAACAATTTGTACGAGCTTAAAGAAGCTGGTCCAGACAGATTCTTACGTTATGCTTTAGATGCAGATCTAGAATTACGTGCAGAAATTGAAGAAATGGTTGAGCAGTCAGTACTTAGAAGAATCGGAAATCAAGTAATATTTGAAGACGAAACTTTAGGGGAAGACATTAAAGACACAATCATTTACTTCAAGAACAAGAAGAACTCTGGAGCATTAAACACTATGAGAGCTCGTTTAAAAGAAGTGAAACACTAAAACTAACTAGTCAATGACTGTTAACGAAATGCATATAGCTGTCAACCAAGGGGTGCAAAAAATTGCATCCTTCCAGGTTGATAACTTACTACCTCAAGAGATCGACCATGAGTTGAACCTTGCTATGATGAGATTTATCAAGCAAAGATTTAACTACACGTCTAATCGTTTGGGGAAAGGTTTCGAGCAGTCACAGAAAAGAATAGATGATCTTCGTAATTTATTAGTAGGAAATACAGGAGTTACGTATTCACAAGGTGTTGTTTATACTTCAAATTATTCAAATGTCTATGTGGACAGGTACCCCCTGCCACTAGACTATTTGTTTTTAATATCAGTAAGAACTGATGTGCAATATAAATGTAATGTAAACATTGCTCCTTTAATAGCTTATGTACCTGTTTCAAGAAGTTCAGTCGAAGTAAGTTTAACTCCCCCTGAGCCAGGGTATGTGCTAACCAATCTAGAAAGATGGAACCAATCTGCAGGTAACTGGGAGGGAATTGTAAATCTTCCTTTAGGGGAAACAATTACAAATGATTTATTATTAGACAGTGGCAACTACTACTTTGGTATAAGACCTTCAACGGCTTTTCCAGAAGTTACTAATGGAGCCACCATTCAACAAAGTCCTCCAGTAGACAGCAATCATGTTAATTTAATTAGTACGACTGGTTGGGACGGAACAGTTTGGGGAAGTGGAAGCACAGTGTCAGTACGGGCAACTTGGATATTACCAGGTGATATGTCTAGTGCAATTACTGTACAACATTCTATAACTCAGACAATTACAACTTTGACAAGAAATTGCCCAACATGTAACACTAGAATTTCTCTAGCATCATTTGGGCAGCATGACGATATACTGTATATGATGGACGACCCATTCAACATGAGTTGGTATCATGAACCTACATATACAATGGAAGAAAATTACATCGATGTTTACACCGATAATCAATTTGTAGTACCGAGTGTTAAAATAAAATACATTCGGAAACCTGCAGAAATTTCATATACTAATGGGGTAGGGTGTGAACTAGCTGTCCACACTCATGACGAAATAGTTGAAATGACTGTAAAAAGTATACTGGAAGGTATTCAAGACCCAAGGTATCAAACTCAAACGATGGAAACATTCGAGAGTGAATAATTAAATTAATGTGTTAAACGCCTAAACTTTAAACAAAATGGCACCTCAAAATCTAAATCAGGTATTTATTGCAAATAACCCTGATATGTTAGCTACTACTACCTTCAGTAACAATGCTGCAGTTAATGCTTCTATTGTTAACGTATGGGACGTAGATGCCGCAACACCTACTAACTTCGTAGCAGCAGCTTTGACTACTAAGAAGAGAATCCAAATTACTCAAACAATGCCTAGTGGAAACTGTATTGCTTCTCCTATCATTGATGTAAAGGATATCAAACGTATTAGCTACAAAGAATGGACTTCTGTAGTTCCTCAAGTACAAGTTCAAACAATTACTTGGTCTGGACTTCCAACTGCTTCTAAAGCTGTGATGATCCGTATTGCACTTCGTACTGCACCTGTTGATTATAACAGTTTTGCTGCTCCTTCTTCTAGTGCAAATGACCTTTCTGGTGGTGGATTTACTTTCCCATTGATTGGTAACTTTGCTGCTGGTCGTAACATCTTCAACATTGAAGTACCTGCTGGAACTTATGCTGATACCACTGCTTTTGGTAACTACATCAGAGCTGCAATTGCTGCTAACCCAACTTTGAATGCAATCTTTGCTACAAGTGGTACTAGCACTTTAGTTCTTACTGCTCGTCACTTTGGTGTAGACTTTGATTTGATTGCTCAGTATTCTGATGGATCTACTAACAACTTTGTTACTAGTGTTGTTGCTACTATGGCTAATGCTGCAGCTGCTTCTAACTACCTAATAGCTTTAGGAGACGAGAAGAAGCAACGTGCTCGTTATGGTAACTTCAACCGTATGTATTTCCCATTTGCATTCCCTGAGTTTGCTCAACCTACATTCAAATACGATGTAATTGAAATCCAATATGCACATGCTTGGCCTTCAAGCACTGGTATTGCTCGTGCAGGTGAGTTGAATACTATTCGTATCTACGCTGGTGCTGGCTCAACTGCATTATCTTATGCAGGTGCTTCTACTGGATCTGAGCTTGCTACAGTATTCGGTTTCGTTGGTGGTACTGATTCTGAGCAATTGTTCTCTTAATCTGAAATCTATTTTTAAAAGTAGGGGAGTCAAATCCCCTACTTTTTATTATCTTTACCATATAATTTAAGTTCTAATGGCTATTACTTCCATAACTAGTGTTACAATCTCTGCTGACTGCAAAACATTAACTGCTTTGTTTCAAGGTCAACCAACTCCTGCTTATTACACAAACGAAATTACAGGTGTAGACTTTAATTCTAACAGTATTGGAGCCGTTACTAATGTAAGTGGTTCTGTATGGAAATGGGAGATAAATTCTGTTGTTGCACAAGAAGTTTTTAATGGAGTAATTACTATTGACTCTTTAACTGGAGCATCTGTTAGTCTTGAAAAATATGCAGTAGGAACCTGTGAACTAGATTGCTGTATAGCTACTCTAGTAAATGATGCAATTAATTGCACATGTGATTGTGATCGTTGTGATGAAGATCTGCATAGAGCAGAAAAAGTTCACTTGCTAGCAGAATCTGCTAAGTACAGTGCAATTAACGACAATGTAACTGATGCAATTAATAAATACACCAAAGCCAAAGAATTCTGTACAGAAGTTTGTGCTTGTGGATGTTAAACAGGAAATATGGGGTACGTTCCAGATAGAATAAATAATGTAACGTTCGACCAAATGTTGAGCACTCTAGGTCTATGTTTAGATGCTAGAGGTACTGGCTTCTACAATAAGATTGTAGGGGCTGTAAAATGCTCAACCCTAGAACTTAAAAAACTAGAATTAGTTCTTTATCTTCTAAATAGAAAAGATGCTACTTCATCTTTAGATTGTATATTTAATGGGGCAGATATGCCAGGGGTATCTTATACAGGTACAATTCTTCCGTCAAGCAATGTTCCATACATCCAAACATTTGTAAATTACTTTACACTATCATATTGTAAAGATTGCATTGTATCTGACCCAACTACGGTAGATCCTCCAGTAGATCCTGGAGATTACTTATTGTTAGAAGATCTTTCCTTTATATATTTAGAAGACTTATCCAAAATAAATTTAGAATAACATGTCATTACCTATAAGTTCATTAGTAGCAATAGCTAAAACAAGCATAGGAGCTACCCACTATCTTCCTTTAGCAGATGGAACTGCAGCTAACTATAAGCTGTTGATTCAAGATTTGTTTCCTGCAATGAATACATTAGGGGCAACAAGTGAGGCATTATTTGTAAGTGTGACAAACAAAAACACTCTAAACTTTAAAGGAATTAAGTCATTAAATGCTTTGTTAACAGTTGCTACTGCAAGCAATAATATTACTCTTCAAGTAAATGAAGCTAGTATAAACTTAGCAAACTGTAATAATGCTACATCTCAATTTTTAACAGGTCCTATAAACTTACTTTCTGGGATATCAGGAATACTTCCCGTACCTAACGGTGGTACCGGTCTTGCTACTTTAACTGCTAATAGTTTGTTCATAGGTAACGGAACTTCAGCTTTAACAGCATTAGGAGTTGCAACTAACGGCCAACTTCCAATCGGCCGTACAGGTCTTAGTCCAGTTCTTGCAACACTAACTGCAGGAACCAACGTATCAATTACAAATGGTGCAGGATCTATCACAGTTGCAGCAACTTTAGCAATTTTAACTCAAAACCTTAATGGAGCTGGATGGAATATCTACGGTCTAGGATGGTTAAGTGGGGATGGGCAGAATGAAGGTCTTACAGTTAATGCTGCAGGACAAGTGTTTGTAGGTAGTTCTACTCCAACTGCATTCTTTAACTATGACTTTAATATCAACAATAGCCTTGGATTCAATGGATCTGTTGCTAATCAATATATTGCAATGTCATCAAGTGGCACCCCAGGATGGTTGCATATAGACGGTTCAGATGCTAATGCACCTAATATAAACGGAGGTATTGTTAGTATTGATGGGGGATCAGCTTCTGGTACTGGTGTTGGAGGACCTTTATTATTCCAAGCTGGAAGTGTTACAGCAGGTTCTGGAAATGGAGGTATTGCTTACCTTAAAGGTGGTAATGCTGACTCAGGAAACGGTGGTCTTGTTTCCATAAGTGGAGGAATCTCTACTTCAGGAACCGGAGGAGCTGTTACTATTTCAAGTGGAACTGGAGGTGTTTCTGGAGGTACAATAAATGTAGTTGGAAATTCTGGACTAGCTGGAGGACCAATAAATATTCAAGGTGGTACTGCATCAAGCACTACAGGAGGTACAATTGCAATAGCTGCAGGACCATCTCTTGGAGCAGGTACTGCAGGTAGTGTTAACATTACCCCAGGAAAAAGTACATCAGGAACTGATGGTAAAGTAGTAATTAATGTTCCTATTGGATCCACTACTGCCCCATTAATTAACTTCACAGGAACCTCAGGGGCGGCATCAGCTAACTCATTCTCTTCATCAGCTGCAACAGCCGGAGCTAAAAATGGAGCAATTAAAATTCAAATAAACGGTGTAGATGCATGGATCAGAGTGTATGCTACTGCTGAATAATAAGTAAAAACCAAAAAACAAATAGTTATGAACGTGATTAAACAAGAAGAGAAGTACGGTGTGAACATCACTGCTACTCGTAGAGAGTTTCTAGAAATGTACAAAGTGTTACATGAAACTCGTGGAGAAAAAGGTGTTAAGTATGCAATGATTGTCATAAAGAATTGTGACGTAATCAAAAAAGAACTTGATGCATTAGAAGCTAAAGCTGCTCCGTCTGAAGAATTTATTGAACTTTCTAGAAAAGCTCAAGAGTTCATGCAAGCTGAAAACGAAGAGGGTTTGAAAGCAATGGAAGAAGAAAATGTGGAATTAATAAATGCTCGTAAGCAACAGATAGCAGATGTAAACATTGAACTTGATAAAGAGGTAACTCTAGAACTCAAGATGATTAATGAAAAACTTCTCCCTGAAGACTTATCAGCAGAGCAGATAGAAACTTTAATCAAAATAATTAACTAACATGAGCTACAATAGTGGTGTCGAAGTATTGTTAAACGATGGTTTAAACAATCAACTTAAAAAAGCACAATATTATAATATTAACGATGGGGGTGCTGAAACATTAAATGTTGCTGTGAATAGCATTTCATTTAGTAATGCTGGAACTACACCTATAACTTTGTTAGGGTCAGAGATTCCAGTTGGGGCTACTGTAAGTTTTGATGCTGGTGGTGGAGATAATAGATTCCCCTCAGGAACTTTTAGTTATGATTCATCATTGGGAATATTATTAATTGCTTATACCTACTAATATGGGAACAATAATATCTTTAACTGCTCAGGCAGTTAAGCTAATAAGAGTAACTAAGCCAAATACTGAATTTACAAGTGTAACTGGAACAACTGTAGAAACTGTAACTGGGAGCATATTAATACCTAGAGGAACTGTTACAGCTGGAAGCTTATTAGAATTAACAGCTAGAGTATCTAAAACCGGTATAACAGGCACATTAATTTCAAGAATTTTTATTAATGATACTAATAATTTAGTGTCACCAAATGTCATTGGGTCTACCCCAATAATGGGTATTACAACTGTAGGTGTGCAAATACAAAGAACTATAGACGTTATTGATACAAGTACTGCAAATGTTATGAAACTTATTACCGGAGCATTTATAGACTCTACAAGTGATACACAAGCTATAACATCTTTACCTGTAGATTGGTCAATAGATCAATATATTATTTTAACAGTTGCAAACGGAAGTGCTACAGATTCATCTGTAGGAGCCACATTAGCTTTAAAAATTTTTAAATGACATTAATAGAACTAACTCAAACATTAACGGCTAGGCCATGGTTCTTAAAAAAAGGACCTGCATTAGTAGCTAGAAAGTTTAAGGTTAGTTTGCACGACGCCACTGCAGCATTAAAAATTGTAAGGGCAAAGAATAGAGAGATTAACAGAAAGGTCGTAAAGGTTGAATTGTCTAACGATTCTGACAATGTTATAAATGAGTTTGAACAGTATTTAGATAAAAACGGGATTGATCACTCCATGGTCAATTCCGTTAAATACTGGCAGAATATGAAAGGAGAACAACGGTTCTCTGTAGTTACCAAAAATGATAGGTCGGCAGAAGAGATTCAAAAAGACATTGAAGAATTTGCAGCCAGTTATAGCCCTAGAGTTAGAGTTATAACTAAAGGCAGAGGAGTTGACTACAAAATAAAGTCAACTTTAGAAATCTCTTTACCTGATATTCACTATGGAAAGTTAACAGATGTTACTCTAGAAGACATGGAGAAACAATTCCTTGATACAATCGAGGATTTGGTTAACAAAGGTCGAGGGATAAATATCGAAAAGATTCTTCTTCCAATCGGAAACGATGGAATGAATACAGACGGAATGAGAATGGCTACAACAAAAGGTACCCCTCAACACGATACTGTAGGATGGAAAGAATCATTTAAAGGATACTGGACTCTAATAGTTAGAGCAGTAGATTTCTTGAAAGATGTGGCCCCAGTTGATATTATTGTTGTATCGGGAAACCATGATTATGAGAGAATGTTTTATGCTGGGGATGTCCTGGCCGGTTGGTACCGAAATGACCCAAATGTTACTGTAGATAACTCTACAATGCCAAGAAAATATTACAAGTACGGGAAAAACATGATAATGTTTACCCACGGAGATAACGAAAAACCTGCTGATATGCCACTAATAATGGCTACTGAGCAACCGGAAATGTTTGCAACAACTGAGTTTAGAGAAGCTCATTGTGGACACTACCATAAAGAACAGGTAAACGAATACCGAGGTGTTAAAGTTAGATTCCTTCCTTCAATATGTGCTCTAGATGAGTGGCATAAAAAGATGGGGTATCAAGCATTAAGAGCAGCTCAGGCATTCATTTGGAATCACGACGAAGGACTTGAAGGATATTTACAAAGCAATGTTAGATAAAATACAGAAAGATGACTTTAGATGAAATTTCATTTAACCTTTTAAATCTATTTAGAGGTGGACGTAGCTCTCAGGATGAGATAATATCCTTGAGCCAAATCAAATTTAACGTTAAGCACTATCGTGCTGTATTTATACGTAGAGACTATGCAAGAAATGGCTTAGTAACTCGTCACTTAGAACAAGACTTAAAGTGTGTTCAACTAGAAAAAGTTGATCTTTCTAAATGCTGTAATATCAATCTTAATTGTCCTGCTTATAAAAGTGTAAAGAAAATACCAAGAACAGTCAGATTTAACTTTGAAGAAGCTATTACTTATGTAGGAGATGTGACAGGATTAGGGAGAATTCAAATGATTAAAGCATTTGAGGCTAACTACATTTCAGCTGAGAAGTTTACCAAAAATAATACTAAGGCCTTTATGATTGAAGACTATCTATATGTCCTCAACCCAAAAGGAGCAGATTACGTTAACGTACGTGGAATATTCGAAGACCCAGAAGAGGTTGCAGAATTTATTGACTGTGCAGGACAACCTTGTTACTCAGGCTCTGATATCTTCCCAATGCCTATGGATATGGTCCAAGGTATTACTCAAGGAATGATGCAAGGAGAATTACGATTATTAGCTGGAACATTCTCAGATACTAGTCTTGACCGTAATCAAGATTTATCTCCAGGAGGAGCTCAACAATCTGCTAAAGAATAACAATTTTTAACTAACTTTGTGACTATGGCAGCTTGGCAAAATAAAGAAGGTAAGAACTCAAAAGGAGGCTTAAACGAAAAAGGCAGAAAGTCTTACGAGAAAGCTAACCCTGGGTCTAATCTAAAAGCTCCTCAACCTAAAGGTGGTAGCAGGAGAAACTCATTTTGTGCAAGAATGTGTGGAATGAAAGCCAAACTTACAAGCTCTAAAACAGCTAACGACCCTCAATCAAGAATTAACAAATCACTTAGGATCTGGAACTGTGGAAGTTGCAGCAACTGGTAACAATTAATAAAATGGCTTTTAACATTGAAACAAATAAGATAACCGAATACGGAGAATGGGCAGGATTAAATGTAGCATGGGCTACAATATCATATGCAATGTTTACAAACAGTATAACTTGGATCATAGGAATAATTGGGGGAATAACCCTGATTTGGTTCAACGTTGAAAGAGCATTAAAAGCACGTCAAGAAAGACAAATGCTGAATAAACCAGAAGAAGATGAAGAAACTAATTAAAAGAAAAGACGGGTCATACTCTAAGAGAGGTTTATGGGACAACATACGTAAAAATAAAGGTTCTGGCAAAGAGCCTACTAAAGAAATGCTTAAGCAAGAATCTAAAATTAAAAAAGAAGAAAACATGAAATCAATGTATAGAGCTGGAGGCAAGACCTCTAAAAAGAAAGTAATGAAAGAAGCCCGTAAAGAGGGTGAATCTTTTATGGAAGAAAACAAAGAAATTAACTTTGAAGCTCCTGGTGTTAAACCTCCTATGAAAAAAATGATGGGTGGTAAATATGAGAACGGTGGTCCAGCTGGGACAACAAAATCACGTACCGTAGAAACAAATCCAACTGGTACTTATAAAACAATTACTAAAACTAAATCTGTTAATACTCCAGAAGAACAAAGTAATTCAGTTAAGACAAAAACAAGACGTACTATTAAAGGTGCTCTTAAAGATGCTGGTGAAGATTTTAGATACAATCTTGATTCAGTTCTTGATGAACTAGAAGAACGTAAAGAAGCTCGTAAAGATAAAAAATCTGTAGTAGAAGGTGCCGGAAAAGGTGCTGCTAGTACTATGAAAAAAGGTGGAGCTAAAACAATGGAGCCAGGTGGTGGTGGAAGATTTGCAGCAATGGTTGGAAAACTAAAAGGCCAAGGTAAATCTGAAGAATCTGCTGAAGCTATTGCAGCATCTGCTGGCCGTAAAAAATACGGTAAATCACGTTTCCAATCTATGGCCGCTGCAGGCAAAAAGAAAATGGGTGGTAAAAAGTGTTGATTGAATGCAAACCAAATCACACACTTTAAAGACCATACATAAAGACTTTACTACTGAAACTCAAGACGAAATAAGTTTCAAAATATTTTCTGATATATGTTCCGAGTTTAACCTAGCAATAGTCGAAGCTCTCCTTGACGGGTACGAGTTTAACATGCAAAGTAACCTCGGAACATTATCGATTAAAAGAGTAGAAAGAGATCCTAGAAACCTAACGGTTGATTGGTTTGAGACGAACAAGTACAAGAAAGAGCTTCTTGAAAAAGGAGTGGAGTTGTACGATAGTGCTACTGGAGAAGGAGAGAAGTGGCAGGTTTACTACACTGATAAATACTACTGTAAGTATCATTGGAGTAAATACAAAGCTAAAGTGAAGAACAAATCTGCATACAGGTTTGACGCCACTAGAGGTAAGAAAGGAAACAAAGAAAAACTGATAGCATTATTAAAAACAAACGATATAGCATATTTGAAATTTAAGAAACGATGATCTACAAACTTGTATCTAGTAAAGCAATAATCCGTAAGGTTATGAGGGACTTAAAACCTCCTGGAGATAACTGGATTGATGATGCTATTGAATGGACTGGGGAAGCTCTTGAACATATTGGGGCTACTCCTCAACTTAGCACTAAGGGCTGTGTTCTTCAAATCAAAGATTGGAAGGCAATTATGCCTAACGATCTTTACTTTATTAATCAAGTTGCTGTAAACAATGCAGCTAACCCATCAGTTTCTACTGAACTTACTGAGTTGTTGGCAGAGGTTAAAACATTAAATGAATTTGTAGAAGCAAATCCTAACGATAAGATTGGGTATAACTATCAACTTCGTGAAATCAATGCAAGACTTTCAGTTGTAGAAAACATCTACATGAATGCTTCTCAACCACTAACTCCATTACAATACGGTACAGGCACATTCCCTGGACATATCCACTGTGATAAATGTTCAAATCAATTTGCTAAATCAAAAGAGACTTACGTTGTAGACGGAGATTATATTAAAACATCATTTCAAGATGGATTCATTTGTTTGAGCTATACAGCTTTTCCGACAGATGCAGATTGCTATCCAATGGTCCCAGACAATATTAGCTATAAAGAAGCTATGTTCTGGTACATCTACAAACAAATGTTGCTAGGGGGATACATTCCTTCTATGAATGGAATTGGTTATGACTTTGCTGATAATAAGTGGAAATTCTATTGCACACAAGCAAGAAATGCTGCTAACTACCCAAGCATCGACAAGTACGAATCATTCATGAACCAGTGGGTTAGACTTATACCTAACTTAAACAGGCATGCAAACTTCTTCGAGAACTTGGGAACAAGAGAAGAATTGAACCGTGGATCATACGGAAGAGGATACTATTAATAATTGACAAATGGCTACAGCAGAGAAGTTTATTAAGGGAATGAATAAGGATACCGCTAGAATCGATCAGATTGACGGTACCTTTAGAGATGCTTTGAATGCAGTAATTGACTCTGATAAAGGAGCAATTACTAGTGAGCATGGTAACTCTACTGTTGCCTCTTTAACAGATACTGCTAACTCTAGATCCTATAATGTTGTAGGTCAAATAGCTCTCCCTAACGATGACTTTTTAATGTTTGGGGCTGTTACTCAGTCTAGCATTAACTATTCAGGAGTTTTCTATATTGATGTGTCAAGTTCATCAAGCCGATTACTTTATACAACAAATCAAAATAGTGTCGATGGAGACCTAGCATTTGATGTAGAACACCCAATTACTGGTGAGTTTAGAGTATCCCCAACGGGAGAAATTATCACATACTTTACTGATAATAAATATACTGAAACTACAGAACCAA
>Ga0265593_1000992_pt1 | contig 13831 bp, 13 predicted proteins | sample saktaG_8_FD_190136 | JGI IMG/M metagenome (GOLD analysis project Ga0265593, IMG submission 190136) | Saline water microbial communities from Sakinaw Lake, British Columbia, Canada - sak_2011_5_24_36m | ecosystem: Environmental > Aquatic > Non-marine Saline and Alkaline > Saline ...
ACGACGAGGTGAGGAAATCCTGACTTCTGCATCAGGTGCAGAAGCTTGATAAACTCTTTTTTTCCGGCAGGTTTAATAATAATGTCGGCCAGAGCCTCAACTTTCCTGACATCATGCTTTTTCAAATCCTCCTGAACAAAAAACTCACCTTTAATTTCCGCTCTCAATTCATCAAGTCGCAGCATGGAAGCTCCCTTTATTTAATATGACCATGACTCTCCCCTTGTGGAACAAACTGTTACCCTCTTGACAGTTTGGTTTGCCGTTGAACCGACTTGCGCTCAAAAAGTCCCCTGAGCCCCTCGGTCAGTTCCTGATAAAACCTGCTTCGACTGTTTTTGATGCGGTTGTAGAGCTTGAGAATATCAAGCGTCAGAATAATCCTGTTCAAACTGCAGTTAAGCTCGCCGAACAAATGCTTGCCGACCACTTCAAAACCGAGCACTCTGGTATGAAAGTTCAGGGGTGAATGTGCTTCTCCTTCAAACACATCGGTAATAAAGTGCGTGTAATCACGCTCCAAAACTTCTGCTGTGGCGGCCCGCATCAGGCGGAGCGCTACTCCCGGGTTTCTGCGGAATTCCGGGAGAATCATGAATCTGCCGATTTCGACATATTTTCCTGCGGCTTTTAACGCTTCAATGTCGATGCCCGGCATGAACTTCACGTCATACTCTTCAGGAATGTCAAAGGAAGGATCATACAGAAGACGAAGCACTCCTGCGGGGCGTCCGTTGTTTTTAGCCAGAAACCATGAAAAGCCGGTATTTCCGGCAAGCTCTTCCGGAATCTGGTTCTGAACCGTAGATATCCAGTTTTTTTCCATACAAAAGACCCGGCTGACCACTTCAAGAGCGGCGGCGCGATCGGCGGCACTTTCAATTCTGAGGACGGTTACACCCGGCATAGTCACTCCTTTTTTTGTTTATGGTTTTCCGCGACAGCCCCTTTTGTCCTGACCGCCTCACGGTAACTCTTGCCGGAGAGTTCGGCAAGAGAGCGCATGATCTCATTGGTAACATCAGCAGCCATCCTGTTCTTCTCTGCATTTTGCTGATTGCTGCCTCCCGCTTCATTCCTGAATGCCTGATATGCTTCAGATTGCCGGCTGAACAGAAGCGGTCTGCCGATTCTGATTATTGTTCGTCCAAGCAGCGGGATTTTTTGTTTCGCTCTCCTGCAGATAAAGTCAATTCCCACAGGCACAACAGCTGCGCCGGTCTGCAGGGCGATATGACCAATCCCCGGTTTTCCCCTCTCCAGGGTTTGAGGATTCCTGTTGCGCCTTCCTTCCGGAAAGATCCCGATACTGCAGCCTGAACGAAGTTTACGGGAGCACCGCTCCACCGTATTTTCTGTGGGCAAAGAAGGCCGTCTTGCCTCGATCCAGGGAATGGTGCAGCGTTTGTTAAAGACATAGACCGGGTCGGTCATATTCATCACAGAACCAAGAACCGGAATTCTGCCGTACATCCAGTCAACAACGAAACTGACAGTTCGTCCGCCGAGATGATAGATGAGGAACGCCGGGACCATAAGGGCTTCAAGTGAATTATTATGGTTGAAGGCGTAGATGCTCGCACTTTTTTCGGTTGAAAGATTTTCGAGGCCATCCGCCCTGACGAGGAAATAATTGGGAATCATGAATATCCTCAACAGAAGTGCTTTGCCTCCGCGCAGGAGGGGAAGAGGCTTGAAAAAACGTTCATGTTGTTTTTTCATAAGATTCTTTCAGTTAACGGTATCCATGCCCGGAGAGAACCCTGAACTTCATAATCACAAGAAAGCAAAACAGTGTTGGTGAATGGTTAAGATCGTGCAACGATTCTGTAAAATATTCGATCACCCTTTGTTCAGGCCGGCATCCTGTATTATGATGCACTGAAAAATGGATAAGGAATGGATCTGCTTCAAAACGCCGTCATCATAGTGACCGGATTTCTGCTTTCAGAGATGCTCGTTGCCACCGGAATGCATAACCGGCTTATCGGGTTTCTGCTCAGGCATTCAGGCAGCAACCTGAGCGCTCTGTTAACGGCAATTCTATTGATCTCATATGCACTCTCCGTTTTTCTGTCCAATACCATTGTAGTGGTCTCAATGATTCCGGTCATTAACCGTCTCCTTTCACCGCTTCTTGACCGGCCTGAAAAAAAAACGGTCGCATCGTTCTTTTATCTCTCGCTCACGTTTGGCGCCGCTACAGGAGGAGTGGCTTCCCTGACCGGCAGCCCGCTCAACATGTTCGCACTTGGCCTGGCAGAACTTTACAGGCTTGAGGGGCGGGGCTCGATTACTTTTTTTTCATGGCTCGGGGTCGGGCTGCCGGCTTCGCTTATCCTGCTTTATTGCGGCAGGGCGGTTATTCTCTTCACGGCAAAGTCCTTCAAGGCTCCAATGCTTTTTTCCATCCGCAGGGAGGACGATGCCGCTCTGCCGCATAAACCTCTTCTCTTTCTCATTTGCAATATTCTTCTTGTCACGGTCTTAACGGGGTGTCAGTTTTTTTTCAGACCGGAACCGGTTTTATTCAGGCTCAACATCATCGATCTCTGCTTTCTTTTCTACGGAAGCGCCTGGATTGCGGGAGTATTTATTCTGCCGAAAAACAAGGTCAACATGAGAGCGCTTTTTAAGAACGCTCTCTTTCTTGCTCTTTATCTTTTCAGTTTCCCCCTGCTCTTTATCAGTCACCTTTGCAGGGAACTGGAATCGCGAACGGGATTTCCCCTGAAATCCATTTACAGGTTTATCGACAGCGGCCTACTGCGGATCTTCAACACGATATGGAAATGGTGTTTTCGTGAGCCGTTTATCAGCCTCGAAACCCCGAACTGCAATACGCTGCTCTCCATCAATACCATTATCAGGGATATCCCCTCTTTCGGCCTCTTTCTATTGACCCTGACAGGCGGCATATTGTTTGCAGTTGTCAATGCAGGTAATAATCCGGCAACGCCGGAGATTGACGGGTATCTCCTTTCAGCCGCAAAATCGGCAATAGTTGATGCCGTTGCGCCGTTCGACAATAATTTTCTTCTGCTGCTTGCTCTGGTCATTGTCGTCATGTTCGCCTCCGAGCTTCTCAGCAATACGGCGCTGGTCATCATGCTTTCACCAATGGTTACCTCTCTTGCAGCGAAAACAGCCCTCTCCCCGGTTATTCTGCTGCTGACCATAACCATTGCCTCTTCCTGTGCGTTCATGACGCCTCTGGCCTCTTCATCAAGCACTCTGGCCTTCGGCGGCATTGAAAAGGTCTCATTGAAAACGATTCTTATACCCGGTTTTTTTATGAACCTTGCTGCCGGCTTTTTGAGCGCCATCATATTTTCAGCCCTCTCACTGATGCTTTGAGAGGCATCGCTGCTACCTGCCGGATTCACCCGTCACGGACCGTCCCGACAGGAGATTGATTCGGGAAAACACATATTCGAGAGAGTCTTCATTGAGGACAATCCTTGACAGACCCGTTGAGCTGAGCTCCATAGGCCTGTTATTCAGATCAGTGGTGATCTTCGGACGCTGTCTGCCGTTATACCAGCAGACAAGCCTGATCGTACTTCCTTCGATTTCAAGGGCGGTAATGCCGCGTTTTCCAATAGTGCATCCGGAATTAAAAACACTTGGAATCGGCAGTTCGTTATAGATGCCGCTTCGAAGGCCTGTCAGTTTTCCCTTTTTGTAGCAGGCTTCCAGTTCGACTTTCAACGCATCTATCTTCCCTGCGATCTCTTTACGCTTTTCACTTTCAGCATCGGGATACATTCTGCAGAGTTCCTCGACCCGATAGTTCAGAAAATCGACTTTTGAGAGGGATTCAAACAAGGGACGATGGGTATGCCCTATGATTGAGACAATCCCGGCCCGGTTTGAAAACTCATAAATCGATTTTTCCATGGCAAACCTTCGACGACTGTTATAGGCAACGGAACAGTTCCTGATGCCGGTTGGCTTTGCAATATAGCGGAGAAAAAAGATGACGGCCCGACTGAGGGCGGGATAGCTTCCCCATAAAACAGCCGAGGCCTGATGTCCATGAAAAAGAAGAAGCGTCTCATCACCGTAATGAAATTTCAGCGACTCGACAAGATGCGAAGCAAGAGTGTAGGAGCGCTCTGCAAGCAACAGCGCATCATGATTGCCATAGGTTTTCCAGAAAAAGCCGTTCCGCTCGAACTTTTGAAAAAGATCATAAAATTCACTCCACCTCGACTCAATGCCTGCAAGAGGAAACTTGAACAGCTCTTCAATATCGCCGTTGAGGACAAGACTGAATTTTTCGGGCAGATAATAGCTTTCGAGGATTGTTTTTACCAGTCCGGCGTTCGGCCGGAACTCGTCAAGCCGGCCGCCATTACCCATGTGCAGATCACTGAGTATCAGTACTTTTGACGAGTGATCGAGATTTACAGGCTTTGCCGTATGAAGCAGGCGCTCAAGATGGGGATGCTTTCGTTGTTGAATGCACCTCGGGCTGTCACCAAAACTGAAGTTACGGGGCGTTATTGCAAACATGAGCTGATATTTTAGTTTGCCTTCCCGGCACAGAAAACACACCGTTGCACGTCCGGCAGGTTCTAATAATGCGGCCCGGTTCTGACAGGTGAATCACCCCTTATGACATTTTAATTTCATAAAAGCCATTCATGGAGGAATGGCTTTTATGAATAACGTACAACCATGTTCGGTTGCTTAATTCATCTTCCGCTTCATAACACTCCCCGGGTATCAGAACAGTGGTTTTCCCCTTTCTCTTTCCAAAGGCAGTATGCCGCGTGACTGATCTGCTCCTCGCGCATTTACCGGGTTGCGGCTGCCGTTTCTTCTCTTTTGTCCGACATCGCCGTTATGGTTAAACCGTTCCGGTTAAAAACAGGTGATTGCAATGCCGGACAACATTCTTTTTTACTTTTGCTGCGATTGCCGCTTTCTCACTCCCCTGACAAGAGAATCGCGTTTACCGTCACTCAAAGTGCCTTCCGCTTCATACCAGTCCCCGGTATCAGAACCGTGGATTCCCCCTTTCTCTTCCCAGCGGTAATAAGCAGCAAGCCTGATCTGCTCCTCGCGCTTTTCCTTTGCATTTTCTGCCGTTTCTTCTGTTTTGTCTGACATCGCCGTTATTGTTTATTGTTAAGCCGCCCGGTAAAAAACAACAGAGTCAGCGTTGCAATGCTTTTATTTCTGCTCCTGCAAAGTTTACCGATTCGTTGCCGCCCTGACAAGAGGAACTCTGTTACATTCATGCAAATTCACCTCCCCTTGTCTGAACGGACAGCTGAAAAAAGCCTCATCCGATCCTGCGCGGATGTATATCTGCGGAAAAATGCCGGAACTCGATACAGGTTGTTCCAATACCCCCGGGAACTCCCTGTTAATTGTTTGAAAACAATGCGGAGAGTAAAAAAAAGTCATGCCCACTCTGCATATATTCATGCTGGAATTCACTTAACCACATACACAATAACGCGTAAGTGGTTCATCTCATAACTTCCTCAACTCCTTGGCTACTATGCAATACAGATCACCCTGGCCTCAGACAATCAATGGTGCCGCAGAGCGGATCATTGCGATAATGAATGACGAAGAGAAGAAAAAAGTAAAGGATATTCAGGAGGGTGAGATGGCGAAGCTCCGCTTCACTCTTGAGCTGTTCATTGTCAATGAACTCGGATTACATGAGGGTAATGAGGCTTTGATGAAGGCGTGCGCGCTTTCAAAGTACGGGGATTTCGAAAGTGTTTTTTTTCTTGATGATGCCGATGCAGCGTCAGACGTTATCTCGGAGGAGGTCTGGAACAGGCTGAATAATCTCTCTTGACCCATCCCTGAGCTCTGCCGGGCATGAACAGAGGGCTCTTCACCGGAATGATTGCGGATGCAGGGATGGAATAACCAGCATGCTGCAGGTTTCCCAGGCATAGCGTGCCGCTCCCCACAGCTCTCTCTGATAATGGATAAACTGCTCTTTTTCTATGCTGCAATGTTCCACGCCTTCCTGCTCTGCCCGTGAAAGGCTCCTGCTGTCAAGCACATGGTCTGTAACGGCAATCACGTCAAAGCCGGCTTCACCATACATTTCCATGACGTCCGGTATTGAAAAAGCTCCGTCACTCCATGTCGTATGAATATGAAAATCACAGTACAGCCAATCCATTTCAGCTCTCTTTGCGGGTTTGAGCGTTAACAATCCGGAATCGCATGGTTACATAAAAAACCGTGTCGCTGTCAGTTTGCCTTCAATCCCTTATTGAGTTTATAAGTTTTTCATAGGACCATTCAGTGTGCCGGACAATCTCGCCCGTCACAAGAAAAATAACCTCACTGGCTATGCGGGCGGCATGGTCAGCCATCCGTTCGATATAGCGGGAGATGCTCAGGACCGCTATGAGCTGGTCAATATCCGAGTCCTGGCTTTTCATCAGCTGCGTTACCGTCCTGAACACCTTGCGATGAATTGAATCTATCTCTTCATCCATGGCACTGACTCGTCCGGCAAGTACGCGGTCTTTTAAAACAAAGGCCTCGATCGACTTTTTCACCATGTCGCCGGCATGGAGTCCCATATTTTCAAATTCAAACGACTCAAGCATGTCGGGACTGATTTCAGGCATGCGGTCGATAATATGAACGGCAAGGTCGCCGATGCGCTCCAGGTCGTCGTTGATCTTGATAATGGTCACTATGGTGCGCAAATCACGGGCAACCGGCTGCTGCAGGGCCAGAAACGCCAGACAGCGCTCTTCAAGGTTTACCTCGGCCATATCGATCTCGTCATCGACAAGCCTGATCTGGCGCGCGCCCTGTTCGTCCTGATGCTTGACGGCATGCAGGGCATTGAATAAATTTCCGACCACTTTGTCGGAGAGTTGAACAAGAACCTCGGAGAGTTCTCTTATAAGCTCATGGACCGGACGTTCTGACATAGTCGTGATGGGGTTTCGTTAGCTGAATCTTCCGGTAATGTAATCTTCCGTCATCGGATCCCTGGGGTTGGTGAAGAGCTGTGCGGTCGGAGCCTGTTCGACCAGTACGCCCTCATAGAAAAACATGGTGGTGTCCGACACCCTTGACGCCTGCTGCATGTTGTGCGTCACGATCATGATGGTATAGCTGCCCCGAAGCTCCTGGATAAGATCCTCGATTTTGGCCGTGGCTTTCGGATCAAGCGCCGAGGTCGGCTCATCAAGCAGCAGTACCTCAGGTTCAACGGCAAGCGTCCGGGCAACGCACAGACGCTGCTGCTGTCCGCCGCTCAGGCCGAGGGCGTTCTTGTCGAGACGGTCGGAGACCTCATCCCAGAGGGCGGCTTTTCTCAGGCTGCGCTCAACGATCTCCATCAGCTTTTTGCGGTCATTGATGCCATGCAGTCGCGGGCCGTAGGCGATGTTGTCAAATATCGACTTGGGAAACGGGTTCGGTTTCTGGAATACCATCCCGACCTTCTTGCGCAGCAGTACCTCATCGGTGAATTTTCCGTAGACGTCATCGCCGTCAAACAGCAGCGCTCCGGTGGTGTGACAGCTCGGCACCAGGTCGTTCATCCGGTTGATCGAACGCAGAAAGGTGCTTTTGCCGCAGCCGCTCGGCCCGATAATGGCTGTGACATATTTTGAGAGAATATCGGCACTGACTTTCTTGACCGCCTCAAACTCACCGTAGTAAATGGAGAACTCCCTGGCTACGATATGCGGTTTGCCGCCGCCGGTTATTGTTTTCCTTGCAGGGGGAAGATAGATCTCCCGTGTTGATTTCTGATCCGGAGTACTCTCTGCAGGTTGTCTGACATCAGCGGTCATGAGCATGGTTCCTCAGCCTTTTAATTTTTTGGAGATTCGCGCTCTCAGCACAATCGCCGACAGGTTCAGCAGAAGCACAATGCTTACCAGCGCAAGCACCATGCCGTACTGCACATGACGGATCTGGTCGGCGGCTTCATGTTCGCTGGCAAGATTGTAGATGTTCCAGGAGAGCGCCGGTGTCGGTGATGAAAAAACATCGGCAAGACCTATGGCCGAACCGACGCTGACCGCTGCGGTGAAGATGATCGGGGCCGTCTCGCCGGCAGCCCGCCCGAGACTGATGACGCCGCCGGTCAGTATGCCGGGCAGCGCTGCCGGCAGAATCACGGTGGATATGGTGTTCCATTTGGTGGACCCGAGACTGAGCGATGCTTCACGGTAGGTTTTGGGTACGGCAAGAATGGCCTCTTCGGCTGCGCGGATAATGGTCGGCAGTATCATGATGGCAAGCGTCAGGGCGCCGGCAAGAACGCTTTTGGATTCGGATACCTTCAGGGTGTTGATGAAAAACGCAAGACCGAACATGCCGAAGACAATACTCGGAACGCCGGCAAGCGTGCTGTTGGCGCTGCGCAGCATGCTGTTGAAAAATCCGGGCCTGGCATATTCGGTAAAGTAGACGGCCGCAATGACGCCGAGCGGAAAGGCAAAGATCATCGCCCCGACGGCCAGAAAAAAGGTGCCCTGGATTTCAGGCCAGATACCTCCGAAAAAGTGCGAATCAACCGAACTGTCCGTCAGAAATCCCCAGTAGACCGTAAATTCGGGAATGAGCATCTGCTCGATGTTATCCCGGACAAAGGGAAAGAGTGCGGCAAGCGTGGTCCCTTCAAAACCGGCAGCCCGGCTGACGAAGTACTCTTTGGCCATAACTTCGGGATTGGAGTTATCCCATTTTGATTCATAGAGCAGGTCGTGCAGCTTCGCTTCGGCTTTCTCCCACCGGGTCTGGCCGTATTTAAACCGGCTCAGCATCGGTTCGGGGTCTCCGGGAAGAGGTCCGAGCAGTGCCTGCAGCGCCGTTCTGACCTGGGAATATTTTGACTGGTATCCGGCTTGTTTCTCCGCATCCATCGTCTCAAGTTCCCTCTCGAATCCGGCAAGCATGTCGTAGACTTTCGCCCGGTATCGCTCCGATGAGGCGATCTGCGAGGCAAGCTCCCGGCTGTCGCCACGCCTGAATTCCGTTTGCAGCATCTTGCGGTGCTCAACCGTGCCGGTAAAAAATACCGCGCCGATCCCGTTGCCGAGAATCGGTAGAACGACAATCATCAGCGCTGTGGCCATAAGAATGATCGAGCCGATGCCGACGGCGGTAAACGAACGGTCAAGTATTTTTCTGGTTCCGATATTCATATCATCATGGTTTATTGGACAATCGCACCCTCAGAGCATGGCCGGGACCTTCACTGGCCTGAAAGAATTTTCCGCTGCCGGACAACAATGCGTTCACTGACCAGATTGCTGATGAAGCTGATAACAAGCAGCAGAAGACCCATGGCGAACAGCACGTGAAAACGAGCCGAGCCGGTCACCTGGTCGGCTTCACCCATGTCTCCGGCTATGGTGGCCGTCAGCGTCCGGATTGCTTCGAGATAGTTGAACCAGGGTTCGGGAATATGCGAGGAGTTGCCCGACGCCATCCAGACAACCATCGTCTCTCCGAGTGCGCGCATGATGCCGAGAATCACGGCGGCAAGAATGCCGCTGCTGGCGGCAGGAAGAATGGTCTTGATGATCGTTTCCGCCCTGGTTGCGCCAAGAGCGTAACTGCCCTCACGAAGTTCCCGGCCCACCGCCTGAAGGGCATCTTCGGAAACGCTGACTATCGTCGGCAGGGCCATGAAGCTCAGGATAATGGAGACGTTCAATGCGTTGGTGCCGGTCAGAATCTGGATCGCGTATAAGGTGGAACCGACCTTGTAGAGTAGAAATACCGACAGCAGGCCGAATACGGTCAGCAGGAGCCCCTGCATCTGCTGACGTCGGTTCTGATCCCTGATTTTGGCGGTCAGAAGGTCGGAAACAACGATAACGGCAAGAACCAGAAACGGTGTGACCAGTATCCACCACGCCCACATCAGAATCGGTCCCCCGTTGTTCTGCAGAAGAGGGGCCAGAACAACAAGCGCAAAAAATCCGAACGCAACCGATGGTATGGCGGCAAGCATCTCTATGACCGGCTTGGCATACTGCCGGATCGAAAACGGCAGTATGTCACTCAGGCATATGGCCGCGGCTACTCCCATCGGCACGGCAATCAGTGCTGAACCGAGCGTCACCATCAGACTGCCGTAAATAATGGCAAGTGCGCCGAATTCGGCCGGATCATCGGCGGGGTACCAGTTCGAACTGGTAAAAAATTCACTGAACCCGCGGATCCGGAAAAACGGTACGGCATCGCGGGCAACAAAGTAAAAAATAAACAGAACCACAATCGCCACAAACGAGGCTACAAGCAGAAGCGTGCCCTCTCCGGCGGTTTTGGCCGCCTTCTGCATCATGCGTTTACGGGCGCTTACCACAAAGGCGGTTGATGGCTTTCCCGTTCCGGAACTCTCTTCAGACATGAATGTTGGATTTTATCTTGATGCGTTCCCCTGAAACAACCCGGTATCGGTAATGATGTCGAGCCTAATCTATCTGCTTTCGACATCGATTCCAATCGCCTTATGTTACAAGTATGAAAACAAATATGAGCCATTGGCATTCACCGTTTGATATATCTGAAGTGTTGGATGGAATTGTTTTTTAATTTATTTAACATGATGATAAACTGCCTGAATGTCTCATCTCTCATCACTGAGTTCATACTGCAGAACATTACCATGGGTTCCGGACTGTTTCATTTAAGACGCCAGGTCATGCGCACCACCCCGAAAACGGCATATTTCAAATTAAATCAGGCAGCGTTTCCTGAGCCGTACCAGGAACAGATACCTGCCGGCAGCTGGAAGATCAATGCGTTGTCTTCCGGTAAAGAGCTGCGTGAGTTCTACGATACTTTCGAATGGCAGGCTTTTGAAAAAAAGCTTGTCATTGTCAAAAAAAAAGGGCGCGTTATTGTCGAAGACCTCAATACCGGTCAGGAAACAGCGTCACTCCGGTTCTCCTCAAACCGATCCTCTTTTTTCTCCGCCTCCCTGCCCTCCAGCAGGCTGAAAGAGCAGTTGATGTCATGCAGCAGTATCAGGGCATTCAGCAGACTTTGTTCCGTTAATGCGATCATTCATACCTACCGGATTCTTGACCGGAGTGAAAAAACAATCGGTATTCTGACATCGGAAACACTCTCTCTTTCCGGCAGAAACAGACCCGGTCCTTTCATGCATTTTTTTTCGCTTTCGCCGCTCAGGGGATATGAGAGGGAGATGGAACAGGCAGGAAAGAGATTGTTCAGCCGGGATCAGTTTTTCACCCCTGTTGATTACAGGGCTCTCTTTCTCATTATCATGAATGCTGCCGGGCGCAGCGTTCATGACTACTCCTCCAAACTCCTCCTCACACTCGATAAGGATGCACCGGTGCATGAAAGTGCCCGGCAGCTGCTCCGCTTTACCTATTCTGTCATGCGAAGAAATGAGGAGGGTATAACGAAGGACATTGATTCCGAATTTCTGCACGACTATCGTGTCGCAATCCGCCGTACACGATCTATTCTGAAGCAGCTCAAGGGTGTTTTTGATCCGGTTCAGACCGCCCGTTATCTCAATGCCTTCAGGGAGCTGGGACAACGAACCAGCGAATTGCGGGACAGGGATGTCTATCTTCTCCGGCAGCCCTCCTATTGCGACTATCTGCCCGGCTTTCTTCAGCTCTCTCTCAGGCAGTTCTTCAGCGACATTTCGGCATCCCGCAAGTCACTTCACAATAAATTCCGCCATTATCTGGCATCCGGCGGCTACCGCTTGTTTCTTGAAGAGTGGGAGGCATTTCTCAATCAGCAATCGCATCCCGACCTTCTGCAGACGCCCGGAGCAGAACTTTCCACTTTGACAGTCGCACTGGGCACGATAAAAAAAGCATGGAGGAAAGTTATCCGCAACGGTCGCCTGATCAGCAGGGAGACAACCGATGCCGAACTTCATGCGCTGCGCATCGACTGCAAAAAACTCAGGTATCTGCTTGAATTCTTCTCTTCGGTTTTTTCTCATAAAACCATTACCCCTGTAATCCGCCAGCTTAAGGAACTGCAGGATAATCTTGGCGATTTTGTCGATTTTTCGGTCCAGCTGCGCTTTCTTCAGGAACATCTTGAATCGGCACTCCCGGGGAAGGAAAATATTCTGGCAGCTGCGGCAACGGGTGGTCTCATAGCAACCCTCCATCATAAAAAGGAGGATGCCCGGCGGGAATTCCACAGAATCTTCGCCGCATTTGATAATGAGGATACCGAGAGGCTGTTTGCAGATCTTCTAACCGGCACGCACTAAAAAAAATGAAAACAATAGCTCTTTACAGCATCAAGGGAGGGGTCGGAAAAACCGCTGCGGCGGTCAATCTCGCCTATATCTGTGCCAGCCTCTCTCCTCCCGCACTGATCTGCGATCTCGATCCGCAGGGAGCAAGCTCATACTATTTCAGGATTTCGGCATCCGGAAAGTACAACAGCGATAAATTCCTCAAAGGAAACAAAAAAATCTACCGTAATATCAAGGCCACAGACTTTGAAAACCTTGACATGCTGCCCTCTGACTTTTCATACCGGAATCTTGATATCGAACTTTCCGATGAGAAAAACCCTCAGAAAAGACTCAAAAAAAACCTTGCGGAGCTGAGTGAAGAGTACCGGTATGTTTTTTTTGATTGTCCGCCGAACCTAACCCTGCTTTCCGAGAGCGTTTTTGCCGCATCGGATGTGATTCTTGTGCCCATGATTCCCACGACACTGTCGGTCCGCACCTATATACAGTTAACCGATTTTTTTAAAGCAAATAAACTCGACAGTTCGAAAATCGTGGCTTTTTTTACCATGGTTGAGAAAAGAAAAAAAATGCATCGCGATATCACCCGTGAATTCCGCAATGATCCGGCTTTCCTCACCCGGACGATCCCCTATAATTCAGAAATTGAAAAAATGGGTATCTACCGGGCGCCTCTCAATGCCGTTCTTCCGAACTCTCCCGGGGCAAAAGCCTACAGAAGCCTGTGGGACGAGCTGCTTGCACGCACTGAAAAAAAGGGATGACATCGTTTCGTGAATCCGCCCCCTTCCGTTTAAACCGGAGAGCGTCCCAGGCTGTCAGCGCGGCTTTCCATTGCCGGTTATCAGGGGAAGGCTTTTTATGATCCTGAAAAACATCACGGGCAGTGGCTGATATCGTATCCGGCGGTTGCGGCCGCTGATGGATCTTATTTTCGGCACCAGTACAGATGCGACCTTTTCAGGCTTTTCTGCGATGACATTGAAAAACCTCATTGCCTCTGCAGATGCATCCCGGAGGAGCAGCTCCGTAAGCACCAGGCCGGGGCTCAGCTCATGAACTCCGATACCGGTTTTTCCGGCGGCTTTCAGCTCTCCGGAAAGAAAACGCGTCAGGTCGGCCACACCCTTTTTTGAGGCCTTATGCGGAACCGCTGAGCGTGAAAACGCCGCACCCGACCATGAAAACCCCATGTTGAAAATATGATAGCGGGGCTCCTTCGAAGGAGGCTGGCGGTCCATCATCCGGACCGCTTCGGAGCAGAGCATGAGAGAACCCGCAAGATTGGTCGAGCAGGTTTGCAGAATATCAGCCGCCTGAAGTTCCCATAAGGGACGTTTCATCTTTCCTGCGCTGCCGGCATTGTTGATCCAGCGGTCAACGGTTCCGAGACGCAGGGCGGCAAAATCTGCAAGTGCTTTTACCCCTGAGGGATCACCTGCATCGCATACGATGCCGTCAACCTCCCCCAGGGGAAAACGCTCACGGAGAGAGTCGAGTGCCTCCCGCAATCTCTGAGGATCTCTGCCGCAAATGACCACGCGGTCTCCGGCTGAAAGAAATGCCGATGTCATGGCATATCCGAGTCCGGCACTCCCGCCG
>Ga0265593_1000994_pt1 | contig 13818 bp, 13 predicted proteins | sample saktaG_8_FD_190136 | JGI IMG/M metagenome (GOLD analysis project Ga0265593, IMG submission 190136) | Saline water microbial communities from Sakinaw Lake, British Columbia, Canada - sak_2011_5_24_36m | ecosystem: Environmental > Aquatic > Non-marine Saline and Alkaline > Saline ...
TTTTGTATATGGATAATCGTTTACCATGGTTTCGTGGAGAATTACCAAATTGTCTTAGGTTGCGTGTAGGTACTGGTAGTCTGGAAGTAAGATACCCAAATAACTTTATTGATGTTTCTTATGAGAGTGCAATACGAATCCAGAGGCAAGATTCTAAAAATCTAAATACAGAATCAGATGAAGATTATATTTTAGGTGTAGATGTACTAGGCTTTAAAGAGACTTTAGATGAAATTGTTGGCGAAACCAATGGACCAAAATATCAAAAATATACCTTCAGTGGGTACGATGCTGGTTTTGCTCATTCAGACGCAACAAGCACCGGTGTTTGGGATTATTACAGAATCCCTGTTAACGAGGAGTCTTTTTTGATGTTCTATCATTACTCCAGCCTATCCGCAGACGAAAAAACCCTTGCCGACAAAATGCTTCACAGTATTAAAATCACAACCGAAAAAGAAGATGTAAAACAGGCGCGTGTAGAAAAATGCGGAATTAATTGGTAAGACCTACGCGTTCTCAACCACGTTCAACTGCAACAACAACAGCGATACTTCAAATCGCATCTTCCACAACCCAAACCATCAACCCAAATCTCCAAGACCTCACATATACCTACGACGCACTCGGCAACATCACGCAAATAGTGGACGCACCACAAAAGAAAACCACGAGCTACACATATGACGACCTAAACCGTCTGCTAAATGCGAGCGTGCAGGTACCTTTCAACAACGTCGGTCAAACAGTAAACAGTACTGTAAATGTGTCTGCACTTGTGGTTGGAGGTGGCGGCGGTGGCGGAGCTAATTATGCAACCAACGGCGGTGCAGGCGGTGGCGGACAAGTCATATTCAATCCCGCATTTCCTGTGGCTGTCGGAAGTTATGAAGTTACTCAAGGTCGTGGCGGTTCCTATAAAATATACACAAAAGGTGACGACTCGTCCTTTGGTTCCATTGTCGCAAAAGGTGGCTGGGGAGGTGGCGACGGATCACAAAGTCAAAATGGGACAGGAGGACAAGGTGGGACAAACGGCGACGGAATACATATTGGCGGCAACAGTATTGTAATGCCGGCAGGTACGGGCGCAGGAGGAGGCGGAGGAGCAGGAGGAAATGGAATGAACGGCTCAGGTCAAGTTGGCGGTAACGGTGGTGTCGGAATTGCAAACAGTATTACGGGTTCGGAAGTTTTCTACGGCACAGGCGGAGGAAACGGTTCTCAAAATCTTGGACAAAGAGACGGACATGGAGGTAATGTCGGTGGCGCAGCCGCAAGAGGCGCTGTCATAATCTCATACCCGACAGGAACACTCACCGCAACAGGCGGCGTCATCACAACCGTAGGCGCAAATACTGTGCACACATTCTTGTCGGAGCAAGGCGAAGTCTTTACCGTAACCGCGCTCTTAACTCCAATCGTAACTTACTCGGTGACAAACTCCGCCTACACTTACAACGCGCTCGGGAACATTCTCACATGGTGCTACGACTGCTTCTTCCGCGTATTCGTACAGCGACGCGGGCTTCACAAACCCGCACGCGGTTACAAGTATCGTGAACTCGGCGGGGACTTCCACTGCGCAAACAACCGCGCTGACTTACGACAACAACGGAAACCTGCTCGCCGACGGAGCCCGCACCTTTGTGTGGGACTATCGCAACAGGGTTGGGTCGGCGCAGATGGCTGCGTCTATTGGTAGGCGCAAAAGTTGGTTGGGTTATACAGCACCTTGTATATAATGCGTGATGGGTTACGATATAAGGTGTTAGACGACTATTATGCATTTTGATTTCAAGAAAGAATGCGGAGCGCTGTGGGGCGACGTATGCGCACGGGCGCGTAAGTATTTGGCGCGTCCGGAAGTGAAGCGTGGTATGGCTAGAATTGTATGCGCAGTCGTTTCTGTTCTGTTAGTGCTATGGATTATAAATAGCGCTTTTCTCGCGCCTCCGATAAATGCGGTCGCGCCTATAATTATCGGCATAGATAGCACGCAGACATTGACCGACATAAGTATAAAACTCCAACAGGAGCGCATTATTAAATATGCTAAAGTGCTGCGAGTTGTGGTACGCATAATTGGCGGTGAGCGACACATACAGTCTGGTGCGTATCTTTTTTCAGAGCCACAAAATGTTATAACAGTTGCGGTGCGGCTGTCACTAGGTAAACATGATGTCGCACCAGTTAGAGTTGTGGTGCAGGAAGGCTCGACCGTTCACGAGATAGGTGATTTATTGGTGCGCAAATTAGCGCCTTTTAATCTCGAGCGTTTCTTGACAGATGCATCAACACGCGAGGGTTTTTTGTACCCAGACACATATTATTTTTACCCTGCACAAAATCCGGACGAAGTGGAGCGCGCAATGGAACAAAATTTTTATCGTAAACTGGCAACTGCACAAGACATAATACAGGCATCAGGCAGGTCTCTTCCTGATTTGATTACAATGGCATCGATTGTAGCTGGCGAAGCGCGCACAACCGACGACAGGGTTAAAGTTGCAAGCATACTTTGGAAGCGTTTATCAATCGGGATGCCACTGCAAGTTGATTCGCCATTTGGTTATGTGATGGAAAAACAATTGACCCAATTGACTCATACTGATATTGCCACTGATTCGCCTTACAATACGTATACGAATAAAGGTCTTCCGCCTACACCAATAGGCAGCCCAACAATATTGGCAATTATAGCTGTAGCAACTCCGACAACAACACCGTTTCTCTTTTACATGTCAGACGCAAAAGGTGTTATGCACTATAGCGAAACTTTTCCTCAACATCGCATGCTTGTACAAAAGTATTTATGAAAACAGTCTATGTTGGGTTATCTGGTGGAGTTGATTCAGCCGTGTCTGCCACACTTCTGCAAAAAAGTGGTTATAACGTGGTCGGACTTTTTGCGCGCATCTCTCTAGCGGGTTATACATGTACTGCTGGTGAGGATAGGCGCGATGCGCTTCGTGTTGCGACGCATTTAGGAATTCCTTTTGCAGAAATTGATTTATCGGAGGCATATCGCGAACGGGTTTTTTCAGATACCCTTGCAGGATATTTGCGAGGCGAGACTCCAAATCCAGATGCGCTTTGCAACCGCGAAATAAAATTTGGGTTGTTGTACGATTATGCGCGCTCACTTGGCGCGGATTTTTTTGCTACAGGACATTATGCGCGGACAAAGGTTTTTGCGAATGGAGAGACTCATTTGCTCGCTGGCGTTGATACTCAAAAAGACCAGAGTTATTTTCTTTGGGCTGTGCCTGAAGAGCGTTTGGCGCAGACACTTTTTCCTGTTGGTGATTTGCGCAAACCGGCTGTGCGCGAGTTGGCTGAGAAATTTGGTTTGCCAAATGCGCGCCGTAAGGACAGTCAGGGATTATGTTTCCTCGGCGCTATTTCGATTGAAGAAATGTTGCATAAGGAATTAAAGTTGCATGCAGGCGACGTATTAAATGAAAGCGGGGAAGTCGTCGGCAAGCACCATGGCGCGGCACTTTATACGGTTGGGCAGAGACATGGTTTTTTGGTGCCTGCACACGATAATGTGGCGACTCCGTATGTTGTGGTTGCGACTGATGTGGTGCGTAATACTATTACCGTGGCGCATCGTGATGCTGTGGTTGTTGGCGGTAATAAAGCGCGCGTGACTACAGTCGGTAATTATGGAGGAATGACTATTGCGTTGCGCGAAACAAATTGGATTGGAGGAATAAAAGACGGCGTATGTAGCGTGCGCTTTAGATATCGCCAGCCACTTATGTCGGCAGAACTGCAAGGCAATAAAGTTACGCTTTCAGAAAAAATAGCTATTCCGCTCGGGCAGTCGCTCGTTCTTTATCGCGGCGACCGTTGTATTGGTGGTGGGATAATAGACTCGACAGAATAATTGCGTGATATAATTGTAAAGTATGGCGGTACTTATTACTAAAGCAGACGGCATGAAGCAGGAGTTTGATGAAGGTAAACTTATGCGTTCGCTTTTGCGTGCTGGCGCTGATGAAGGAGCTGCGCGTTCTATTGCGTCATGGGTTTCTAAAGAAGTATACGAAGGTGCGACTACTCGCGATATTTATCACCGCGCGTATGTTCTTTTGCGTGGACAGAAGCCTGCTGCTCGTTACTCTCTGAAGCGCGCGGTTTTTGAATTCGGGCCATCTGGTTTTCCTTTTGAAAAATATGTTGCAGAAGTTTTTCGCGCACAAGGCTATTCTGCTTCGACAGACCGCATTATTGCTGGCAGGTGCGTTGAGCATGAAGTGGACGTTGTGCTTGAGCGTGGAGGAGATGCGCCTGAGTCTGTTTATATAGAAGTAAAATTTCATAATACTATAGGTTTCAAAACAGATGAGCAGACGGCGCTGTATGTTCAGGCGCGTATGCAAGACATTGCCGAAGGACTTTCGCCTGAAAAGACATCACAGATGCGCGGAATGCTTGTTACAAATACCAAATTTACTTCTCGCGCGACCCAATACGCCGTGTGTCGTGGTCTACAAATATTATCTTGGGATTATCCAGAGCGAGGCAATCTTCATGACATGATTGAAGAGACTAGGCAGTTTCCAATAACTATTTTGACCAGTCTATCAACCAGTCAAAAACAAAAACTCCTTACGGCGGGCGTGGTTTTGTGCCGCGACGTAGCAGAGCGTCCTGAAATTCTGCGGTCGCTCGGAATTGCACAGAGTGATGTAGATATTGCGCAAAAAGAAGCGACCGATTACGCTATTCAGCATAAAAATATAGGCTAATGGCGGAGATTGTTTAAGTGTGTGTATACGTCGGCTAGACATGTTTATATGGCAGAGTACAATGACGGTATTATCAAAAATAATTTAAGCATTTATGCAGAATTCACAACCAGTCGGTAATCAGCAGAATAATCAGAATCGTCAGCAGGGTCAGAATCCGCAGAAAGCTCAATTTGGTCAGCCGTACCCGTCGTCTAACAAGAATTCACAGAGTGTGAATGGTCAGCCTAATAAACCTGTGGCACCGTGGGTGTCAAATAATCAGGCACCAAAAACACCTGTAACATTTGCGCCAGCGTCTTCTGTGCCTCATGTGTCTACATGCAACAGTGGCCGTATGTTTATCATGGGTGTGATTATCGGCATGGTTATCATTTGGGTTTGGGGGGATGCGCGTAAAAGTCCTCAGGCAGAAAATGAACAAGCAACTCCAAAAGAGGAATTGGGTATTCCGTCTGTTGGTGTAAGTGACATAATTAAAGATACTGCAGTTGTAAGTTCTGTCGTTAAGCCAACAAAGAGTGTTGTCGCAATCGAACCAGTATCAAGCAATAGCACCATAACGCTTTCTGCTACTCAGCCTGCAGGATCCATTGTTGCGATAGATAACATATCATCAAAAGATTCCGTTTGGGCTGTGGTTTACGAATACAATGACAACACATTTGGGCGTGTACTCGGAGCCGCTCGCTTTTTCCCAAATCATACAAGTGGCACAATTGAGCTTGGGCGTGCTACTCTTCCAAACCTTCAATATTTTGTAGGGCTTGTTGCCGATGTTGAATCTCATAGCTACACAGCAGGTAAAAACGCTCCACTTATTGGTGCTGATGGTAAGAGAGTCGGTTCAGTCTTTATTGCAAAGTAATCACTTATGCAACTACAAGATATTCAAACAATCTTTATCTCTGAATCAGATGCCTCTTTGCGTATAATTTTATCGGCCGTACTTGGCGCTATGCTAGGGCTTGAGCGTTCAATCGCAGGAAAGCATGCAGGAATGCGCACGTACGGATTGGTTTCCATCGGGTCGTGTCTGTTCACTGTTGCTGGTGTTATTGCAGCACAACATTTCTCGATTTTCCCTAGTGTTAATCCGTTGCAGTTAGCTAGTTCTGTAATAATTGGAATAGGTTTTGTGGGCGCGGGATTGTCTATGTTTCGTGATAATCACCCTGTTGAATTGACTACCGCCGCAGGTATTTTTGTAGCGTCCGGAGTTGGTATTGCGATTGGTTTTGGTCTTGTCTGGTTGAGTGTTGTAACTGTAATCGTGTCTCTTATCATGTTCCGTGTTCTGTCGAGACTTGAATGTTCTGTACAAAAGCGTTTTGGAGTTGAGACAGAAAATAAGGAGTAATACAAAAAGAATCGCACCGCGATGTTTAGTGCGAAATTATTCGCCGCGCGTTATGATGGTTATATATGTACGCAGTACGTTCAGGTAAATACTGTTTTAATCCGGCATCCAATAATACTGGTATTCCGTACAAATTGAGTCGCACGAGAATTGATAACTTTCTCAAATGTCGGCGGTGTTTTTGGCTTGAGGAACGATATGGAATTAAGAAGCCAGATTCTTTTCCTTTGACACTTAATATTGCTGTCGACGCTCTAATGAAAAAAGAGTTTGACGTGCACCGCGTAGCGCAGACGTCGCACCCAATGATGAAAAGTTACGGCATTGATGCTGTGCCTTTTGCTAATCCGCAGATTGACGTGTGGCGTGAGAACTTCGTCGGTGTGCAGTGTCATCATAAACCAACAAATCTTTTAATTTTTGGCGCCGTAGATGATGTGTGGAAAAATTCGCAAGGAGAGTTGCAGGTTGTAGACTACAAAGCGACAGCAAAGGCAACTGCACCTGCGCTAGACGGAAGTCTCGGTGTGCAATACAAACGTCAGATGGAAGTGTACCAGTGGCTTATACGACAAAATGGTTTTACTGTTTCTGATGTCGGCTATTTTGTCTATGTGAATGGCAAAAAGGACGCTGTGGCTTTTGATGCAAAGCTTGAATTTGATGTGTCTATTCTTCCTTGTGAGGGTGATGCGTCGTGGATAGAACCTACGCTGGTGGATGCAAAAGCGTGTCTTATGGCTGAAACTACTCCAGCGTCTGGAGAATGGTGCGAACACTGTGCGTACCGTGAAGTGGCTGGAAGGCAATTACAAAAGATTGCTTTGGCAGAGCGTGCAGGAAAGATGGCAAAAACTGAGGCACCAAAAATAGCGCCAACTCCCAGTAAAAAGAAAATAGAGACGCAGGTTGAGTTGTTGCTAAATAAGTCCTTGTTCTGATATGCCAAAACTGCACAAATCTTGGGAAAGACATATTGGGGAAGAATTCAATAAGTCATACTTTGCGGAGTTGGCGCGTTTTGTGGATAGTGAGTATAAAAATTGCATTGTATATCCACCGAATAAGAACGTCTTTCGCGCTTTTGACCTTTGTCCGTTTGACGACGTGCGCGTTGTAATACTCGGACAAGATCCGTACCATGGAGTCGGGCAGGCTAACGGTTTATGTTTTGCTGTAGGTGAAAATGTTGCGCTTCCTCCGTCTCTAAAAAATATATTTAAAGAAATAGAAAGCGACATTGGTGCGCAAGTACAAAATAGCTCTGGCGACTTATCCCGCTGGGCTTCGCAGGGTGTTTTGCTTTTAAATTCAACGCTTACTGTACGCGCTGATTCCGCAGGTTCGCACCAGAAAAAGGGTTGGGAAAATTTTACCGACTCCGTGGTGCGCGCTCTGTCGGTTGAACGCAAAAATATAGTTTTTTTACTCTGGGGAAACTACGCAAAAGCGAAAGGTGCGCAGATTGACCGTAAAAAACACCTTGTGCTGGAAGCGCCTCATCCATCGCCATTTTCAGCCTATACAGGTTTTCTTGGCTGTAAACATTTTAGTTTAGCAAACAAATACCTTCGCATGCACAATAAAAATCAGATTGAGTGGATTTGATAAAAAAAGCACTAAGCATTGTATGCTTAGTGCGTAAGAACTCTACTTCTCAACAACAAACCAACCGTCTTCCAATGATAGATATTCCCAGTCGTCCATGTTCTCTAGCTCAACCCATGCTATCGTAAATCCGTATTCGTCGCACTCCATCTTTACAAATGGGGTTTCTTCTATTCGGATAACCTTTCCGAACACATCGCGACCATCTTTTACCGCTAAAGACACAAAAGTGTCTATTCCTATTTGTTGTACGTGCAGTATGTTTTCTTTGTGTCTACGCACATTACGAAACACGAAGTATTGTTGGTATTCATCTGGGACTTTGAATATCACGCGCAATAACATTTACCTTCTCCTGTGGGTCTATTACGAGCGACTTCTATACTACTACATAATCTTAATTTCTGCTACACTTTTGATATGTCACAAAATCATAAGCAGCGACTTTTAACAGGCATGCAGCCTACGGCTGAAAAACTGCATATAGGCAATTATTTTGGCGCACTTAAACCGTTTGTTGATTTGCATACGCAGTACGAAAGTTTTTTGATGGTTGCGGATTATCATGCGCTCATTTCTGTTCGTGATGGTTCTGCGTTACGACGAAATACTCTTGAGGTGCTTAAAGATTACGTTGCAGTTGGAGTTGATCCTGCGCAGGCTGTTATTTTTAAACAATCTGAAGTTCCTGAGCATGTGGAGCTTGCGTGGATTTTTGAATGTCTGGTGAGCGTACCGTTTCTTATGTTATCGCACGCATATAAGGACAAAATCGCCAACGGAAAAGAAGCGACCGCTGGGCTCTTTAACTACCCAATGCTTATGGCTGCGGATATTTTGCTTTATGACACCGACATAGTTCCTGTTGGGGAAGACCAACGCCAGCATTTGGAGTACGCGCGCGAGGCGGCGGCGAAATTTAACAATGCATACGGCGCGACTTTCAAGGAACCGAAAGAAAAAATTATGAGTAGCGTTGCGATTGTTCCAGGCACCGACGGTCGCAAGATGAGTAAAAGTTACGGCAATACGATTCCACTTTTTGGCACCAAAGACGAGTTGGCAAAAGCGGTTATGAGCATTGTTACAGATTCCTCTGGCGAGCGCCCAGAACATGTGTACGCCATACATAGACTTTTGCGAAGCGAAGATGAACTTGCGCCAATCTATGAAGAAAATCGCGGAAAATATAAAGCGTTAAAAGATGCTTTGGTGGAAGATTTAGACGCAATCATTGCGCCAATGCGTGAGCGTCGTGCAGAAATTACCGACGATATGGCGCGCGAAATCCTACAAAACGGAAGCGCCCGCGCGCGCGAAATTACCTCCAAAAAAATTAAAGAAGTCCGCGAAAAAATAGGTATTTCGTTTTAAATAAAAAAGCCGGCAAGATGTAAAATCTTGCCGGCTTTGTTCAAAAATAAAATCTTTTCTGTTTAGTGAGTTGGCGCACTTACGTTAAATGAGTCTGGGAAACGAACCCTAGTCTCGGCTCCGCACTCAGGGCATTGGAACACAACTACATGAATATTGTTCCCTGTCCATTTGTAATAAAGATCGCACCCATCTACGAGTAGAATCGAATTACATCCGTCTTTACTATTTCCCATGCCAGTGCATTCAAAGTACTTTTCCCATCTAACCCCACTGCGAATGACTTTCATTGTAATGACTCCTTTTCAGTCGAAGAACATCCAAGATTAAATGTATGCAAAATTATGTTAGGTGTCAAGCCTTTTCAACTGTCTAATTTCAATACATGATGTAATAGTATTAATATCTTATTTTTTTATGGAACGAACATTTATCGAAAATCTGAAGGAGAAGGTTGGGCAGAGTGTGCAGATTGCAGGGTGGATTTCTGTGCGTCGCGACCAAGGCAAAATGGTGTTTTTTGATTTCCGCGACATGACTGGTGTGGTTCAAGGTGTGGTTTTGCCGAAGAGTGCGGCGATAGAAATTGCAAAAGAGGCGAGTCGTGAGTCTGCTGTATACGCGGAAGGTGTTGTTAATCAGCGCCCTGAAAAAAATGTAAATATCGGTGTTCAAAACGGCGATATTGAGCTTGAAGTGCAGGCTCTTGAAATTGTTTCGAAGCCAAAAGAATTACCTTTTGATTTTGATGCAGAGCTAAATATTGATACATATCTTGATAACTTGCCTTACACTCTGCGGTCGCAACGAGCGCGCGATATATTTAAGGTGCAGGCTACAATTGTAGAAACATTCAGGTCGACTTTGCGAGGACAAAAATTTACAGAGTTTCAAGCGCCTGCGCTAGTTGGTGGGGACGCGGAGGGCGGAGCGGCGGCATTTGCAGTTGATTATTATTACGACCAGAAGGCGTTTCTTGCAACATCGCCACAATTCTATAAACAAATAATGATAGGTGTGTTTGAACGTGTTTTTGGAACACCAAAAGTATTTCGTGGGGAGAAGAGCTCGACAACCCGCCACCTAAGCGAATATAGTAGTTTGGATTTTGAGATGGCGTTTATAAAAGACCACCGTGATATTATGGCCGTGCTTGAAAAGACAATGAAAGAAATTGTTTCCAAGGTCGCGGAAAAACATTCTGATGTAATGGCGCGTCTTGGCACGGAAGTTCCACTTATTCCTGAGCATATTCCAGTTTTGAAACTTCGTGAGGCACAGGAGATAATTGAAAAAGAATTTGGCGGTAAAGCAATTGGTGAACCTGACCTTGAACCTGAACATGAACGACAGTTGTGCGAGTGGAGCAAAAAGACACACGGCTCTGACTTTCTTTTTGTGACGCATTATCCTGTTTCGAAGCGCCCGTTCTATACTTACGAAGATGAAGAAGACCTCGGGTTTACTAAAAGTTTTGATTTGTTGTTTAGGGGTTTAGAAATAACCACAGGTGGACAACGCATTAATGATTACGACGTGTTGGTTGGGCGAATGAAAGACCGTGGTCTTGATCCTGAAAAGTTCTCTTATTACTTACAAGCGTTTAAGGTTGGCATGCCTCCGCATGGTGGAATTGGAATGGGGTTGGAGCGTGTAACTGCACGAATGCTCGGACTTCATAATGTAAAAGAGGCGGCGCTTTTTCCACGTGACATGAATCGCATTGATACATTATTGTCATCTGGCGAAAATAAATAACATTTATAATTATGAAAATCGAAACCAAAAAGATGGCTGGGAAGGACGCTGTGGTTGTTAAATTTACAGAAGGGACGGTTTCGAAGTTTGTTGAAAAAGATGGTGTAAGTGAATTGTATGTTTGGCGCGTAAGTAAAGAGATTTTAACTTTATCACGACGCAAGGCTGTTTTATTCTTGCGAAAGGTCGTCGCGGTGGCGAAGCAAAATAAAATTAAATCACTTTCGTTGGCGTGGAGCGATGTGCGCACTTTGGTTGCGGAAGATGTAACAGACGTAATGCTGGGCGAAATACTTGCGATTGCATTTGTAATGGCAGATTTTGAGTTCGTAGTTTACAAAAAGAAGCCATCGGAAGGTTTTGCTTTTATTGATACGATTTTCGTGCAAGGCGCGTCTGCGGAAGCTATCTCTGGTATTCGTCGCGGTGAAATTGTAGGTGAAGAAATAAACGGCTGTCGCTCGCTCGCAAATATTCCGGGGGGTGACATGACGCCAAAAAAGTTAGTGACTGCTGCGAAGGTTGCTGTAAAAGGTACGACAATTACAGTAAAAGTTCTCGGTGAAAAAGAAATGCTGAAGCTAGGAATGGGCGCAATTCTTGGAGTCGGGCGTGGTTCAGAAGAAGAATCGCAGTTTATTATCATGGAATATAAAGGGAACCAAAAATCACCCCAACCCCACCCTAACCATCTCCTCGGGCAGGAGAGGGGGAAGGACAAGAGACCTCTCGTTCTAGTTGGTAAAGGTGTTACGTTTGATACAGGAGGTCTTAGCCTCAAGCCATCAGATTCTATGACAGAAATGCACATGGATATGTCGGGTGGCGCGGCTGTAATTCATACAATCGCTCTCGCTGCAAAACTAAAACTTTCAATACCGATTGTCGCGCTTATTCCTGCTGTTGAAAATATGCCATCAGGTTCCGCGACGCGTCCATGCGATATTCTAAAGAGTATGTCAGGTCGTACGATTGAAGTGCTAAACACCGATGCGGAAGGTCGAGTTATTCTTGCAGACGCAATTACTTACGCAAAGAAATACAATCCGCGCGCTGTTGTGGAATGTTCAACGCTCACTGGCGCATCTCTTGTGGCGCTTGGTATGCAGGCATCCGCGGTGATGGCTACAGATGAAACTCTACGAAATGAAATTGTAAAACTCGGTGAAGAATCAGGCGACTATGTTTGGCCGTTTCCATTGTGGGAAGAATACGAAGAAATGATAAAGAGCGATTTTGCAGACGTTGCAAACATTCCAAGTGGTGGCAACTCAAGACGCGCAGGCGTTATCGGAGGCGGAATGTTTTTAGCAGAGTTTGCGAAAGACTTGTCCTGTCCGTTTGCTCACATTGATATTGCACCACGAATGACCGCAACATCAGGCGAACATCTCTCAAAAGGCGCCGCCGGCGCACCCGTCCGCCTTCTTCTCGCGATTGCAGAAAACATGTCAGATAAAATTGCATAGAAACCAAAAAATAAATAACACCTTATTTTCCTTTAGAAATATAGCCTAAAGTGGTATACTTTAGGCTATATTCTGGCTATAAAAACAAATGGAAAATAACTCACAAAACACAGCAGGAGCAGAAGATGAGATGGAATCCGCCGAGGATGTTGGCGACAATACAATAACAAACGAAAGAATAGCTAAAATTGCGATGACGTCGGAGAATATAGAAAACGAAAATCTACAAAAATTGCGCGCAGTATTTCCGCAGTTTTTAAGAGACGGATTGATAGATTTTGACGCGCTTCAGGCTTTCTTTAAAAAAGAAGGCGTTCTTTCCGAGGCTGGAGAAAAGTACGGGCTTTCTTGGGCTGGTAAGAGCAAGTCTTATGGCGACATACGCAGACCTGCGAAAGGCACGCTTACTCCGCAAATACAGGAAAGTAAAAACTGGGACAACACGGAAAACATTTTTATAGAAGGAGAAAACCTTGAAGTCCTAAAACTTCTACAGAAAAAATACGCGAATCCGGGGAAGATAAAGATGATATACATAGACCCGCCTTACAACACAGGCAAAGACTTTATATACAAAGACAATTTTACGCAAAACATTTCTGACTATTACGACCAGACAGGGCAGACGAAAGACGGAATAAAGCTCACAAGCAATCCAGAATCAAACGGACGCTACCACAGCGACTGGCTTACAATGATGTACTCCAGACTTTTTCTCGCGCGAAACATGTTGCGCGACGACGGCGTAATTTTTGTCTCCATAGACGACCACGAAGTCGCAAACCTCCGCATGCTCATGGACGAAATTTTCGGAGAGGAGAATTTTGTAGGAGATTTTATATGGTATAAAAAATTAACTGGCGGATATGATAATTTACATGTAAACATTCAACATGAGTATATTTTAGTTTATGCAAAACATAAGGAGAATGTTTCAATCATTCCAGAAGCGAGACAGAGTAACTATAAGTTGATAGATGGAGATGGGAGAAAATACAAATGGGACAGTCTTTGGAATATAGGAGGTCTTACTTATTCTAAATCTCTCGATTATCCGATAATTGCACCAGATGGTACAGAGATATTTCCGATAGGAGAAAGAGGAGTATCTTTCTGGTTATGGAGTAAGACAAAAGTCGATGCAGAAAGAGATAAGTTAAAATTCGAAAAAGACAGGAATGGTCTATGGAAAGTCTATAAGAAAATATACGCATCAGATGGAATTGTTCCAGGCTCGATGTTGGATAAAGATATAGTAAAAGGCAACACGCATTCTTCTGCAGAGATGAAAAATATGTTTGATGGCAGTAAAATTTTTGATTATGCTAAGCCGACACCGCTAGTTAAATATCTTATAGGTAGAGCTACGAATGCAGGATTGAGTGATATTGTCCTAGACTTCTTTGCAGGTTCTGGCACGACAGCACATGCTGTAATGCAGTTGAATGCGGAAGATGGCGGAAATAGGAAATATGTTTGTGTGCAGTTG
>Ga0265593_1000997_pt1 | contig 13796 bp, 10 predicted proteins | sample saktaG_8_FD_190136 | JGI IMG/M metagenome (GOLD analysis project Ga0265593, IMG submission 190136) | Saline water microbial communities from Sakinaw Lake, British Columbia, Canada - sak_2011_5_24_36m | ecosystem: Environmental > Aquatic > Non-marine Saline and Alkaline > Saline ...
ACTCCCGCAAAAAAACTAGGTACGGCAACCGCAATAACCAGCGCATTAAGATTTTTCATCATAAAATTCAGGTTGTTGCTTATGAGTGAAGCTCTTGCGTCCATAAGTCCGGAGATAACCTGGGAGTAAATTTCGGCCATTTTGTAGCATTGAACATTTTCTATAACCAAATCGTCCAGGAGCTCAAGGTGGCTGGGTGAGAAATTAAATTTGGCGGCGTTAAGTTTTATTTTATCCACCACATGACTGTTGGAACTGATAGCGTTCAGATAAAAGACCAGACTTTTTTCCAGTTTGAACATATTGAGCAGCTGCTGGTTGGTTACGGAAGTATTTATTTCGTGTTCCAGCTGGTCGTTTACCATATTTATGACTTTAAGGTGGGCTTCAAAATGCCCTATGGACTGGTTAATAAGTTTTAAAATAGCGTCCTGAATATTTACTATATTTCTAAAGTACTCGCTCTCCAGGATCGGGAAATCATCGGCCAGGAGGAGGATAAGATGGTCGCTAAAAATAAAAACTCCGATGGATTTAACTTTAAAAAGAAAATCGTCGTCGGAGGAATAACTTTTAGGTGTTTTCAGAATCATAGTTATATGGTCAGAGGCAAACTCTATACGGCCGAGTTCATGCTGGTCGAGTGAGGACTGGATGGTGTGTTCGTTGATGCCTTTTTCCGAGATTAAATAAGTTTTTTCTTTTTCGTCGGGATCAACATAGATAGAAATTAAAGCGGGCTGGTTAACCGCTTCTATAAGTTTGCCTTCGGCAACAGCATATTTTTTTATCATAAGAAAACCTCCGCACAAGAGCGCTCAAATGTACTCAAAAACTTTTGTATATTTTACTACAAATACGTAGCGTATTACAACAATACAGTATGCAATTAGACTTAATGTAGTTTATTTCCGCCTGAGGCGGATCTGCCTAAGGCATGATATCAGTCGCAATTTACAAGCCAGAAGAATTGGGGCATACTGCATCTTGCAGGTACTGATTGACATTGGGCAAAAATAAATAGTAGGATTGGCGGTAGTTGAGAGGTTAGAAAAGCAGAATCCGGAGAATGTCTTATGGGGTTTGCCGGAATAAATAGACGTTTTGCAGGTAAAATAGTTGCTTCCTCCAACGTCTTTCAAACGTATATTATATAGGCATTAGGATATTTGTGTGCAAAAAGGAGAAAAATGAGAAAATTTATTATTGCAGTCGTTTTTCTATTACTTCCCGTCCTTCTTCCCGGGGCGACGCTGACCATGGAGGGCACTTATACCTGCCAGTGGCAAAGCTCCTCACCAAAAGCATTTAAGGGCAATCTCGAATCAAGCGGCGCCGACTATGTAGGGGATATACTCGCCCCCTGGAATAAAAAAGATGAAATTCATACCGGAAAACTCACAAGCAGCAGCGGTAATTACTCCGGTGATTTTATTATGCAATCCTCAAAACGCAGATTTACTTTTTCTATATCTACAAACGGGGGTTCCTGTGATGTCTTTGAAGGGAGAACCAAGGTAGGCGTGCTTAATATCCGGTTCTCCGGCGGGAGTTTTGGGACCGGGGGTTTTGATTATTCAGAACTGGTCTCCGCAGCCGTCAGCAAAAACACTGAAATATCCAAGGACAAAGTTTTGGCGCTTTTTGAGAAAAAGGGTAGCACCAAAGAAGACATTATCTCTGTCTGCGCCGTTTCTGAGGTGATACAGGGCGATTTGGAAGATTTGTACACCAAAAAGAAAAAAGTAAACACAAATTATGAATTTATAAAAGAGCTCAAGATGGATAAAGAAACTGCAGGGAAAGTGAATGAGCTGATAAAGAAAATAAAAGACGGCGTGGAAGCGGAAAAGAAAAAGAAGAAATAGAAAACAGGCGTAATTGCGTGAAAAGAGGCTAAAGAAGCAGGAAAGAGAATTGAATACGAACCGTTGATACTGTAAGATTGATTTGGAACAGTCTATTTTACGGGAGAAAAAATGAAAGAGTACAAAGTAAAGACAATAGAGGTGAAACTGAATGAAGCCAAGGCCATAACAGCTCTGCTGGCGGGCAAAAGCGGCACTATTTATGTGGGTTTGACCGCAAGCCTTAACTGTCTTGCCGGGATTGATCCCAAAACCGATAAAGTCACCGACCTAGGACCTATTTTTCCCCCCAGAAAAAACCGCGTGCATGTGCTGGATAAGATACATAATTCGCTGGTAAAAGATAATGACGGTATCCTATATATAGGAAGAGGTATTAATCTGGACTGGAACGGCGTGGGCGGGACGATAACCGGCACGGCAGATGAGGCTATGGGTTTGTTTGATATGGGTTCTTTTGAGGGCGGTAGAATGTATTCCTTTGACGAAAAAACAAAAAAAGTCACCGACCTTGGGCTGATGATGAAGCAAAACGGGGTGCATTCCCTCTGCATTGATGCAGAAAGAAAAATGATCTACGGTTACGGTATTCCGGATTATCATTTTTACTCCTTCAATATTAAAACTAAAGAAACCCGGGACTTTGGCAAAATCTCCCAGTACTGCTCGCATAATTTCGGGGTTGCAAAGAACGGTAATGTTTACGGCGGCTGGCTGCACGGGGATGGCTCGGTGCATCTTTTTAAATATGACGCAAAAAAACAAGAAGTTTTCCGTTTGGCGCAGTCTCTGGTTTTTCATGTCGGCAAAGATATCGCGAGCAACATCGGGCTGGACAGCTGGTATTCGGATGAAAATGGCGAGATTTATGTCGGGACCGTGGACGGCCTGCTTATGAAGATTGACCCGGACACGGACAAGGTGTCCATTGTGGGCAAACCTCTCCTTTCTCCGCGTATAACCGGAATGGCAAAAGGGCCGGATGGTTTGATTTATCTTTCCGCCGGTTATCCCGTTATGCACCTGGTGGCTTACGACCCGAAAAAAAATAAGTTTACGGATTTTGGTCAGCCCGAGACAAAGCATCCTATGTGCTATTTCCACGGTATGACCGTAACCGCAGACGGGACCGTCTATCTGGGCGAAACGGACGGCGGCAGGTCCATAGTCTATAAGCTTAAGAGGTAGTTACCCTTGCGGTTAAGAAAGTTGTTTACCCCTTCCAAAAACTGCTAAATATCCTTTTATTTTAATGGCTTTTGTTTTCCGTGTTTTTCTGTCTGTTGGACGAAAAGCCGGCAGGAAAAATGCGCATAAATATGCTATAATTTAAAAAAAGTTAACCCGGAGCCAAAAATGAAGAAAACAATTTTGACCCTTGCCTTTTTAACACTTATTGCGCCCGCCTGCTTTTCCGAAATTACCGGAACAATAATGCAAAAATTTCCTGGAGGAAAGCCCAAAGAAGTGATTTATGTATTGGACAACAAAGAAAAAGAGATGGTCCGGGAACTCTTTACCGAGAACGGGGGAAGAGAAACATTGGGCAAAATACCGGACGGCAGGGTGCGTAAAGTTTATGAGAACGGGACGACAGAAGGAGAATACAATTATTTAAATAATAAAATAACCGGCAGCTGCCGGACGTATTTTGAAAATGGCGCGCTCCGGGAAGAGGTTACTTTTAAAAACGAGGCAAAAGACGGGCTGGCCCTGCTCTATGATGAAAGCGGGCAGATAAGAGAAGGCATAAATTATGTTGAGGGTAAAATAAGCTCGCTGATAAAAATATATTATGAGTACGGAGTTCTAAAGGAAGAATTATTATATATTGACGGAACAAAAGAGGGCTTAAAAACTGCCTATTCCTCCGAGGGTATAAAAAAACAGGAAGTGACCTACCGCGACGGCAAAAAAAATGGACCTGTTAGAACATATTACAAAAAAGGAAAACTCCACGACGAGACGAATTATAAAGATGACAAAAAAGACGGGTTGACCATTATCTATGATGAAAAAGGGCGTATTGACGAGGAAAGCAATTACAAGGAAGGCAGGCAGCATGGTTTGTCTAAAATATATTTTAAAAATGGCGTCACAGAATATGTGGATACCTACAGCAACGGCTCCAAAATAAATACTAAAAAATATGATGAAAAGGGCAAATGGATACTTAATCAGAATTTCACTGAAAATCCTGTTGTGGACAAAGAACAGGCAGAGCAGAATTTAATGGCTACTATCGAAGAATATTTTGAAGGCACTCAGAGATTTAATCTCCTGTCCGGGGCTAAAAGGGATAACATTCTGAGAGAACAAAATTATAAGTTAACCGGTTGCACCCGGCCGGAATGTGTTGCGGAAATAGGCAAGATAGCAAATGTTAAATATATGGCCGCCGGAAGTATTTACAAAACAGGTAAGGAATATACCCTTAGTATCCGGATCGTCAGCGTGGAAAACTCCGAAGTTATTGTTGCCGATGTGGATAAATGCTATATTGAATCCTATTTATATGACGCCATTAAGAATCTTGTGCAGAGTATCTCTGAAAAGAAAGCTTTCGACCTGGAGGCCAGGAAAAATACTCTGGCGATAATCGATTTCGATGTGAAAACGGAATAAATGAATAAAGTGAAGAGGCAGTCATTCTCTCTGAGGTCACTCTTAATTCTTCCTCTCTAGAAATCAGTTTTACTATCAAAATAGCTGATGAATATAGTATAATAACAAAGGTTTTGGAAAATGGAATTATAGAATTACAAGATAGGTTATAAAAAAATATAACAAAGAAAGGTTGGAAAATAGAAAATCGAGAATGGATCGCAATCGAAAATAGAAGACTTTCGATTGCTTTGCATTTGCAAGCAAATGCGCGCCCGTGGCCTAATTGGATAAGGCACTAGCCTCCGAAGCTGGGGATTGGCAGTTCAAGTCTGCCCGGGCGCACCAAATTACGGATATTAAGAGGTGTTAATGAAAAAAAACCGCGGGATATCTTATATTTACCTGGTGACGATTCTTTTTGTTATTGTTGTCGTGGCCTTTATTGCCGTTAAGATTATTTACCGGACTGGAGGGGGCGATGCCTCCACCTCTAAAAGCGATATAGATAAAGCAAAAGAGTCTATGAGTAATTCTTCAAAAGCGGCAGAAGATGTTTTGAAAAAAGATGCCGAAGGCGGGAATTAGTTTAAGACCAGGAAAATTGTCTTGCAGGGAGATAAGCAAAAAAATATGACAGGAAGAGAAAGACTACTTAAGGTTATTAGAAAAGAAATACCTGACTGCGTGCCCTGCGCTCCTGATTTTTCCAATATGATTCCTGCCAAACTCACCGGTAAGAAATTCTGGGAGCTGTACCTTTATAATGACCCGCCTATCTGGGATGCCTACGTTGACTGCGCAAAATTCTTTGATATTGATTCCCTTATGGATGGCTATTTCCCGCTGCGCTTTGAAGATGAGATAGATAAAAGGCCCTGGCAGAAATATTTTGTCTTTAAGGACGAGAAAAAATTAGTTACGCAAAGAGCGTACAAAGATAACGGAAAGCTGGTCTGGGATCCTTTTGTGGAAGTATTTCATTCGGATAATCCTGCAACCGGGATGCTGGCGGAAAAAATAGGTCTGCCTGCTCTACCAAAAACTTATGAGCTTGTTGAAGGTGTAAAAAAAGTCGACACCGGCTATGAGGGTTTTAAAAAACTTAAGGCCCGGCTCGGGGACCAGGGGCTCATCGGGATAGGAGGAGGAGCGGGAACTTCCGCGCTCTGGGATGAGGAAATGATCATGTGGTATTATGACCATCCCGAGGAACACAAAAAAGTTATGGATGAGCGTATGGAATCCGTGGAAAGGCGGTTTGCGAATATTTCTAAAATGGAAGTAAAACCGGATTTTATCTGTGTCGGGGGTTCCGGGACCCTGGTCTTCCAGTCTTTTGATATTTTTAAGGAATTTGCCTTTCCGGCGGTGAAGAGGGCGATAGAGCTTGCCACTAAATTGGGTCTTCCCACACATGTACATTCCTGCGGTCCGGAAAAAGAGCTGGTAAAGTTTATGGCGGAAAATACCAACCTTACTATTATAGACCCTCTGGAAATACCGCCGATGGGAAATTGCCTTTTAGCGGATCTGAAAAAACTCTATGGTAAAAAAATAATTTTAAAAGGTAATCTCCACACCACGGAAGTAATGCTCAGGGGTTCCGTTGAAGATGTCATAAGAGAATCCAAAAAATGCATAGACGAAGCGGCGGCCGGCGGTATGTTTATACTTTCCACGGGTGATCAGTGCGGGCGGGACACACCGTTTGAGAATCTGCGGGCCATGGTCAACACGGCCCGGACCTACGGCAAGTATTAGCGCCGGTAGGAGGGTTTTTGAAACTCAATAAAGAAAATTATTTTATTCTCTTGTTCGCACTTGCGGTTGCTTTTTTTACGCTCCTGCCTTATCTGGTTATGGATGCGCATACTCCGGAAAATCAGGTCTTCCTTTATACAATGGGCAATAATTATGATCAGGCGAGTTATCAGGCCTGGATAAAACAGGCGGAAGAGGGAAAGATTTTAGCCGGAAGTAATTACACCACCGAGAGACAAGCCGGCAAGTTTTTTAATCCCTTTTTTCTCGTGTCCGGCTGGTTTGTGAAAGTTACGGGACTCGGCATGCTTTCCGCTTATCAGGTTATCCGGCTCCTGTTGGTCGTTCTTCTTATTCTTATGCTTTATAAATTTTCAGAAATCTTTTTAAAAAGTTTTCGCGAAAGGTTTTTCTTTACCGCTCTGGCGGTACTTTCTTCCGGTTTTGGTTTTCTCCTCCCGGCAAGCGGTCTTAAATATCTGCAGGAAACCTACAATATCGTTTCGCTTGACCTGTGGGTTCCGGAAGCAAATATCTTTATTACACTCCTCGAAAAACCTCTTTTCATGGCGGCTTTACTGCTCCTGCTTATTACTTTTATGCTTTTGCTGAAAGGTTTGAAAGTCCTGGAAAGAAGGAATGTTTACCTGGCCGGTTTTGCGATGTTTTTGCTCGCGCTTGTGCATCCCTATGACCTTGCCACTATCTACGGGACTATGACCTTATATCTTCTCTGGACAAAAGCAGACCGCAACCGTTGGGTTTATTTTGCGGGAGTTGTTGTTCTTTCTGCTCCGGCCCTGATTTACGAGTACATGCTTAGCGTGTATGATCCCTTTCTACGGGAATGGGGAAAAACACTGACGCTCTCTTCTACTATATATAGTTACCTCCTCGGCTTTGGTTTTATCCTGATTGCCGCGCTCGCTTTTATGCTCAAGAAATGGAATAAACTGGAAAAAACGGAGATATTTCTGTTTTCCTGGGTGTTCTCACATCTTATCATGGCCTATCTGCCGGTCAGGTTTGAAAGGCGCCTGCTGCTAGGGCTCACGGTTCCCATGGCTTTACTCGCAACCTTATATTGCTTTAAGTACTTGCTGCCCTTCCTGGTCCGGAAACTCGTGTTTTTTAAAAGGCAAGCTGTTTTTACCGCTGTGCTCCTGCTCCTACTGACCCTGCCTTCAAACCTAAGATATATCTTTGATGAGTATAACTTTTTCAAACAATATCCCAATAATTACTGTCTTACAAAAGCGGATTATGAGGCCTATCTCTGGATGGATAAAAACTTGCCGGGGGATACCGTGGTCTTTGCTTTTTATTCGACGGGTGTTTATATGCCGGGCCTTACCGGCTGTAAGGTCTTTGCGGGCCATTATGACCAGACCTTGAACGCTGAAAGGAAGAAGAACGTCTCCGGAGTATTTTATGAAAACAGAGCTGCAGATTATTTTAGAACGGAGCTGCTGAAAAATATCCGTGCTAAATATTTATATTATGGTTCCTTTGAAAAGAGTATCGGGGACCCGGGTTTTGACGATAAACCGTATCTTGCCGGGGTTTATTCCAAGGATGGGGTAAAAATATACAAGGTGTTAAATTAAAGAAAGGAAGGAAGAAAATATGCCGGTAAGAAAAATTGATATCTGGAAAGTTGACAAACATATGAGTTTTCAGGGAGAACCGTTGAAGGGCTTACAATGGCTGGATCCCAAGAAGTTTCCTGCTTTTGTTTTTGGCCTACCCCGGTTTGAAAAAGAGCGCTTGTACCGCCGCCTGCCGCTTAAACCGGCGTGGCCGATAAGACCCGAGGTGGATGTGCTTGCGAATTGCCCCGCGGGCGGGCAGCTTCGTTTTCAAACGGCTTCAAGCCGGCTGGCCATTAGGGTGCTTTTATCCGATTATGCGGGCATGCATCATATGCCGGCAACGGGTCAGTGCGGTTTTGATTGCTATCTCGGCGCATCAGGAAAGCAGCACTATTTCAAAACCACAATATTTGATCATAAGAAAATATCCTATGAGTATCTTTTTTACGGGTTAAAAGAAAAAGAGAAGAAAAATATAACTATTAATTTTCCGCTGTATCAGGGTGTTAAAGAAATCCTAATCGGGCTTGATAAAGGCGCAAAACTCCTGTCGCCCTTGCCCTACAAAAACAATAAAAAAATAATATTTTATGGGACTTCCATTACTCAGGGCGGTTGCGCCTCCAGGCCCGGTATGGCTTATACGAATATTTTAAGCAGGCGCTTTAATCAGGAGTTTATAAATCTCGGTTTCTCCGGTAACGGAAGGGGCGAGCCCGAACTGGCAAAACTTATCCTGGAAATAGAAAACCCTGCCTGCTTTGTGCTGGACTATGAGGCGAATAGTTTGAGCACCGAGATGCTTAAGAAAACTCTGCCGGAATTTATTAATATTTTAAGAAGCAAACATGCGAAAACTCCTATACTGGTCCTCTCCCAGACGCCTTTTTCCTATCTAAAAATTGATAAAAAGCAACAGGCTACTACCTCAGAACGCCGCGAATTTGAGAGAAAGACCGTGGGAAGCTTAAGGAAGCGGGGTGACAAGAACATTTACGCTCTTGACGGGTCTAAACTTATGGGCGCTGATTTTGAAGAGTGTACGGTGGATGGCGCGCACCCGACGGATCTCGGTTTTATGCGAATAGCGGACAACCTTACCCCGGTATTAAGAAAGCTTATAAAATAAAGCGAAAACGTGTTTCTTTCTCGGTTTAGAAGAGGGCAGTCCGTTCTCAAAAAGCTGCCCGGGAGCTCAACTTGAAAAACACTCTGATTTCTATTTTACTAGTTCTGCTTTTGACCGGTACGGCTCTTGCTGAAGACGTGGTTTTTGGGGATTTTGAGGGGGAAACAGAACTGGCTCTCTGGAAAAGCGGTTTTTATGACACCGCCTCAAAAGAAACCCCGCCTACACTTACCCTCTCCAAAGAAAATGCTACCTCCGGTGATAACTCCCTTATGATAAAATTTAACGGCGGCTTCCTGCCTATGGTCTCCCTAAAAACGCTGCCCAATGTCAATGACTGGTATTTTTACAAGTCCTTAAGTTTTGATCTGACCGCAGAAACCGATACCATGCTCGGGGTGCAGGTCCTGCAGGAAAAGAAAGCAACTTTTGACTCGCGTGTTCTCGTTAAGAAGGGTCTATCAAAGTTGAATTTTACTTTTGTTCCGGAAAGAAGCGGCAGTATTGATCTCACCGGAGGGCCGGTTACCGAACTCCGGTTCTATTTCTACAAACCAAAAACGGGCGCCGTCTTTTACCTGGACAATATACGGCTTAAAGAGAAGATAAGAAAAAAAGATATTTCCAACAGCGAAGATCAGAATAAATCCTGGTATAAAACACTTACCTTCTCCGTGCTCGGGGCAAAAACCTCTGCGCCGGTCGCCCTGCCGAATATAAAGAGCGCGCTCAGTGATGACTTCTACGAAAAACAGCTTGGCGCGAAAACCACTGAGGAAATGGAAAAACTTATCCGGGGAAATTACCTTGAGCTCAAAAAAATAAATCCCAAAGCGGTACTTTCAATATTTAGGAATGGAGAAAAAGAAGCATCTTCTAAGGTTTACAGCGGTTCAAAAACCGCATATTTAAGCACACATGGTCCGGACACTTCTATGTCGCTCCTGCCGATGCTTGGTGAAGAGCGGGAACTGTTCATGCGGCACCGGGTACTGCTTTTTTCCTTTGAGAATTTGAATCTCCCGGAAAACTCTGAGATACTTAATGCGTATTTTGTGCTCAACACTAATAAGATGACCCCCGGCGGCTCCCTTTTCATTGCCGAGGCAATAAATAGAGCCTGGAACGAAAATGAAGTGACCGCCTACACCTATGATAAAGATAAATTCTGGAATAATTTTGGAGGCATAAGTAATTCCGGGGATGATCCGGACTGTCTTCCTCTAATCCTCGCCTATGGCTTTAGAAAGGAAAAGGTGAGCGCCTGGGATTTTACCGAGGCCGTAAAATACTGGACTAACGGCAAGAACGCCAACCACGGGTTTTTCTTCCCCTGCCTTGACGGCGCGGACTACTGCTCGGTCTCGACAAACCGCGCGAAAAACATAAAAGACCGGCCCGCGATATATGTGATATACGTTCCAAAATAGCCCGGATAGGCCACGTTTTAACCTTTATATTTCGTTTTACTTCTGCTATATTATTAAATAATGAAGAGCGAAGAAGTTAAAAGGAAAATAGACAAACTCAAGGGGGAAATACGGCATCACGACCGTAAATATTATATTGAGGCCACCCCCGAAATACCTGATTCTGAATATGATAAATTAATGAAGGAACTGGAAAAACTGGAAAAGGAATTTCCGGAACTTCTTACCCCTGATTCTCCCTCTCAGCGTGTCGGCGGGGAACCGCTTAAAGAATTTAAGACAGTCACTCACAAAATCCCCATGCTTTCCCTGGATAATTGCTACAGTTCTTCGGAGCTCATTCAATTTGACGAGCGAGTCCTTAAGAATCTTAAGGAAAGCAAGGCAGAATATATAGTAGAACCCAAAATTGACGGGGTAGCGGTCAATCTTTTTTATGATGAAGGTTTTTTACGGAGCGCTTCCACCCGCGGTGACGGGGTGAAGGGCGATGACATAACTATAAATATGAAAACCCTGCGGAGCGTCCCGCTCAATATAGCTTTTAAAGGCAAACTTGAAGTGCGCGGCGAAGTTTATCTGCCCCGCGAAGATTTTCTACAAATGAATAAGGAAAAAGAAGAGAACGGAGAGGCGGAATTTGCCAATCCCCGGAACGCGGCGGCCGGTTCGCTGAAACTTCTGGATTCCCGGGAAGTGGCGAAGCGTCCTCTTGGCCTGCTTTTGCATACTCTGGGTTCGGTGGAACAGGAACTCTGGAAAACCCACGAAACTGCGCTGCTCGAACTGGAAAAACTCGGTTTTAAAACCGTGCAGCCCTTTAAACTCTGCAAAAATATTTTGGAAGTAATAAATCATGTAAATTCCTGGGAACACAAACGGGACACGCTCCCTTATGAAATAGACGGTATGGTGGTAAAAGTTAATTTGTACGAGCAGCATAAAATATTGGGGACTACAAATAAAAGTCCCCGCTACGCCCTGGCCTATAAATTCAAGGCGCGCCAGGCAATGACCACGCTGAAAAAAATCACCCTGCAGGTGGGGCGGACCGGGATCATTACACCGGTGGCCGAACTGGAACCGGTATTTCTGTCGGGTTCCACTATCAGCAGGTGTACCCTGCATAATGAAGACGAAATAAAACGTAAAGATATCCGGGAGGGCGATACCGTTGTAATAGAAAAAGGCGGCGAAGTCATCCCGAAAGTTGTAAATATTGTTGCTTCGAAAAGGAACGGCCGGGAAAAAGAGTTTAAGATGCCGGAGAGCTGCCCGGTTTGCGGTTCCAACCTTGTACGTCTTGAGGAAGAGGTGGCGTGGCGCTGTCAGAATGTTGCCTGTCCCGCGCAAATTGAAGGCAGGATAGAGCATTTTACAAGAAGAACTGCGATGAACCTTGAGGGCTTTGGCCCTGCAATAATAAAGCAATTAATAGAAAAAAAGCTGGTAAAGGATTATGCTGACCTTTATTTTCTAAAAAAAGAAGAGCTGACGGGGATGGAAAGGCTGGGCGAGAAAAGCGCTCTGAATCTTGTAACGGCGGTCGAAGGCAGTAAAAATAATTCGCTGGGGCGGCTGCTCTTTGCTCTGGGCATATCCGATGTTGGAGAACATACCGCAGAAATACTGGCGGCAAAATTTGAAAATGTGGATGCGGTGGCAAAAGCGGGGCTGGAAAAACTCCAGGGTATAAAAGGTGTCGGCCCGCGGGTAGCAGAAAGTATCGTTAATTTCTTTAAACAAAAAGGTAATCTGCAAACTTTAAATAAACTTAAAAAAGCAGGGGTTAATACCGAGAAGACGGAGGAGGAAAAACTCCTTTCCCTCGGAGAAGGCAGATTTAAAGGCAAGACCTTTGTTTTCACCGGTGAGCTGGAAACGCTGGTGCGGGATGAAGCGGAAAGAGAAATAAAAAAACTCGGGGCGTCTGCTTCCAACAGCGTTTCAAAAAAGACGGATTATGTTGTCGCGGGCCCGGGGGCGGGTTCCAAACTCCAAAAAGCAAAAGAATACGGTGTAAAAATTCTCACCGAGAAGGAGTTCAAGGAGCTCATAAAATGAAAAAGACAGGGGTGGTCTTTTTGTTTTTGTTCCTGGCGGCTGCAAGCTGTCCGGGCGCGTCAAATTTTTCGTATCTGAACAATCCGGCGGGGGCCCGGGCCGTAGGTATGGCTGAAAGTTTCACGGCTCTTCCGGGCGATATATTCTCTCTCTATTATAATCCTGCCTCAACGGCCTTTATAAAACATCCGGTCCTCGGTCTTGCGCATGTTGAGTTTATTCAGGGCACCAGGTATGAATATACCGCCTTCCTCCTGCCGCTCGGGGGCGCAGTTGCAGGTGCCGGTATAATTTATGTGAATAACGGCGCTCAGGAACGGCGCGATCTGAACGGGGTTGTGACCGGAGAATTTACGCCCTACCAGTTTGTACCGCAGCTTTCGCTGGCCGCTGAAGTCATAAAAGGGTTTTCCCTGGGGTTGAGTCTGAAAGTCCCCTACGAAGTAATAGACGACTATGCAAATCTTAAACCTCTTTTCGACCTTGGGGCTAATCTCAAAGTTATTGAGCGGCTGTATGCCGGAGTAAACGCGCAAAATCTTGGAGCTTCGGAAAACCTTCCCGGGAATCTAAGAGCGGGCCTTGCATATATAGGAAGAGAAATCAATTTATGCCTGGATTATTCAGCCCCCGCACAGGCAGTTTCCACGCTTTCCCTGGGGTTGGAAGTAAAGGCCTTAGAAATGTTTACCTTCCGGGCGGGTTATAGAAATAAATTAGGAGTAAGCGCCGGTTTTGAAAACGGAATTTCCGCAGGTTTTGGCGCAAAAATAGAAATGATAAACATTGATTACGGCTACAAAACCTATGGAGAACTCGGTGCAACACATTATTTAAGCCTTACTCTCGGTTTAAAGTAAAAAGTAAAACCGAATTTCTCTTCATTCCTTTGCACTATTCTTGCCTTTTGCCTGTGCTCTAATTGACTTGATTTTATATCATAAAACAGGATATAAACTAATCTGGACTTAGTTTTGGAAAATACAGGAGGGTTTTAATGCTTACCTTGGACAATATAAAAATAGATTCAAAACCGGATTTTTCGAGGTTTCTGAAGGTTATAAAAAGGACGGGCCTGCCGGACCGGGTGCCGTTTTACGAGCTTTTCAGTAATATTCACGATCAGGTGGTCGGGGAGCGTATCAAGAGAACCGACTGTAAAGATGAAGCGGAATTTCTTTACAAACAACGGGCTTTTTATAATAAAAAGCTGGGTTACGATTATCTGGAGATCTTTTCTCCGTATTATTTTCCTTCTGCGGCGCATCAAAAAGCCGAGGAAGGTCGGGCTTTTGTGCAGGGCGGGGACTCCATGGTCGGGACCTGGGAGCAGTATGAAAAATAT
>Ga0265593_1000999_pt1 | contig 13778 bp, 16 predicted proteins | sample saktaG_8_FD_190136 | JGI IMG/M metagenome (GOLD analysis project Ga0265593, IMG submission 190136) | Saline water microbial communities from Sakinaw Lake, British Columbia, Canada - sak_2011_5_24_36m | ecosystem: Environmental > Aquatic > Non-marine Saline and Alkaline > Saline ...
AGTATCTTCTTCATCATTATTCCCTTCTTCTTTTACAGCCACGGCTCGCTTTGGTGAAAACATTTTCCGCAGTAAAAAGACTTTTGTATCACCCATCAATGTCATTGTTCCTGCCATTCCTGCCAATTCAGCGATGCTTACCGAATCGTCGATTTCTTCTATGAGCTTGGCTCCGGCAAAGTCGTGTCGCGCGGAGAGGCGTTCGTCTTGGGTCCCACCGATTATGATTGCGAACATAGAGTTATATTAGCAGAAATAAGCCGCCCCCACATCGCTACATAGATGGAGAGGAGGCAGAGCAAAGACGAGACAAAATACAAAATACAAAAACCAAAAGACAAGACCGAATTCACCTCTCCCCCCTTCACAAGGAGGGGGGCAAAACAAAACCAAGAACAAAAAACAAAAAACTCAGACGCTAAATTTCTTTCATTTCGCCCCAGTGTTTGCCGGATTTGCCGTTGGCGATGATGGGGACGCCGAAACGTTTTTCTTCGGGGACGATGCTTTCCATGATTTCGCGGATGCGCGTGGCGAGCGTGCTTACTTTATCCTCGCGGATTTCAAATAACAATTCGTCGTGTATTTGTAGGAGCATTGTTGCGTCGTCGCGCAAATGTTCGTGTTCAAGCATGTCGTCAATTTTAATCATTGCCAGCTTCACAATATCTGCTTGCGTGCCCTGTAATGGAGCGTTTACAGCCATACGTTCGGCGGAGGCGCGAATGTATGGAATTGGCGAGCGTATGCCTTCAAAATATCGACGCCGGCCGAACATTGTGGTCGTGTAGCCTGTGCGCGTCGCGTCGGCTTTTGTTTCTTCTAGATATTCTGCGAGTCGCGGGAATGTATGGAAATAGTGATTGTAAAACTCTTGCGCCTCCGCTCGCGACGTACCGAGGCTCTCGCGCAACGCATTAACTCCCATACCGTAAAGAATACCGAAGTTAACGGCTTTAGCGCTCCTGCGTTGGTCATGCGTTACCTCCCCTGCCGGAATACCGAATATCCTCGCCGCAATTGCCGCATGTGCGTCGCCTCCTTCGCGGAATACATCGCGCATCGCTTCGTCACCAGATAGAATCGCAGCAATCCTCAACTCAATCTGCGAATAATCAAAAGATACCAGACGATAGTCGTGCGGAGCCACGAAAGAGTCGCGAATTGCGCGCCCAAGCTCGCCTTTTATTGGAATGTTTTGTAGGTTCGGCTCTTGCGACGAAAGCCGGCCTGTAGTCGTGCCTGTCTGAATAAACGTTGTGTGCAGACGATTATCCGCATCCAACAAAGTCGGAATTACATCAATGTATGTGGAAAGCAGTTTTTGCAATTCGCGATATGAAAGCACTTCGTCTATAATCGGATGCGCATCGCGTATTTTTTCCAACTCCGACTCGCGAGTAGAACGAGCACCGCCTGGAGTTTTTTTCTGCCGCACAGCAGAAAGTCCGAGCGTATCAAAAAGTATTTCCGACAGTTGTTTCGGTGAGTTTATATTAAATTCTTTGCCTGCGTGATGGTAGATTTTTTTCGCAATTACATCAAGTTTCTTGTGATAGTTGTGCGAAAGTTCCGTGAGAGCGTCGCGGTCCACAAGCATTCCATGCTTCTCCATGCCACGCAACACTGGCATTACAGGTAACTCTATTTTTTCATAAACATAATCCAAACCGTTTTCTTCAATCTTCTTTAGTAGCGCGTGCTTTGCGTCATAAAAATCATGAGTTCCTGCCGCGCGATAAATATCGTCCAGCGTCGGTTGGGTAACGCTTGAGTTCAACACCCAAACAGCAAGCTCCGCCTTTTGTAACTCGTCATTTGGAATTTGGTTTTTGTCTGCCACCTCTCCTGCTTGAGGAGAGGGTTGTGGTGAGGTGGGAGTGGTCCCATTTCCAAACAAACCATTTATTCTCGGCACCAGCGACCTCAGCTCCAATTCTGCTGCAAGATCCAGTAATTTGTCGCGATTCTCGTCCGTCTTCCATGCGACTGTTGATAATGTGAAATCAATCGGAACGTCCAGCCGTATCTCCGCGAGCATCTTGGAAAAACGCGCTTCCTCCTCCTGTTCTTTTAACTTCTCAATCATTCCGCTTTTTATCCCAGCCTTCTCTAATTCTTCAGGATGTTTTTTGAGTATGGAATAGATATCATCCAGTGTTCCGAATTTTGAAATCAAAATAGTAGCTGTCTTCTCCCCCACCCCTGCGACTCCGGGAATATTATCCGACGGATCCCCGCGCAATCCTTTGTAATCAGGAATAAGTGCAGGTATAAAACCGTATCGCTCAATCACACCTTTCTCGTTATATAAAATAGTGTCTGTAATTCCTTTTTTGAGCGTGTACACTTGCACACGGCTGTCGTCTATCAGTTGCATCGTGTCCATGTCGCCTGAAGCGATGATAATTTCCAAATCTTTTTCACCCTTCAGTTTTTCTACAATGGTTCCAATAACATCGTCCGCCTCAAAACCTTCGCAATCATAAATCGGTATTCCGAAAGCCTGAACAATATCGCGTGAACGTATAATCTGCGACACAAGCGCCTCGTCAGCTTTAGGTCTTCCTGCTTTGTAATCCTTGAACGCAGCGTGTCGATATGTCGGTTTCGGCAAGTCGTACGCAGCGACGATATAATCTGGATTCAGATCGGTTATTAGTTTCACTAACATTGAAACTAGCCCATATAAACCACCAGTAGGAACCCCGTGTGACGAAGTAAAATCTGGCATTGCATGATATGCCCGATGTAAAATCGCGTGGGTGTCCAAAATCACCAGTCGCTTATTATTATTGGAATGAGAAGCTGGCATGTGATTAGTGTATCACACCTGCCTGCATGGTAGTTGACAAATAATCTAGGTCTAGTACATTGTTATTAGTTCCTAGCCATTTCGGTTTGGATAAATAGGAGTACTCTGATGAGGAACAAAAGGTATCCGTCGTTTCGAACTGCAGGGAGGCATCACGCCTCTCTATCAATGAGGCACCATCACGACGTATCACGCGTCTCTGTGCGCAAAGAGCGCGTCGGTGTTGTGGTTTTGTTGGGCTGCGGTTTAGCTCTCGCAGCTGCGGTGATTAGGGCTGTTATAACCTAAAAATAGCGCGTGTTGTTGAAAAACAACACGCGCTATAATTTTGTCTAAATTTTATGGAGTAATGTGTACAATACCTACGCCTTCTTTGATCGCTTTCCAACCTTGCGTCTTGATACAATAAACACGTTTGAGTATTTCTTTGGTGTGCGGGTCTTTTGGCCTTTGCCTGTCGGACGACCCCAAGCACTCTTTGCGCGACGTAGACCGCGACCTTGGCGACCTTCACCACCACCGTGTGGGTGGTCTACTGGGTTCATTGCTGTTCCACGAACTGTTGGGCGAATACCCATCCACCGACTGCGCCCTGCTTTACCTATATTAACCAATTTGTTTTCTTCGTTTGATACTTCACCGATGGTTGCCCAGCAATTTTCAGATACTTTGCGTACTTCAGTAGAAGGCATTTTTATATCAACATGACCTCCAGAGAGAGCTGCCACCTCTATGTGAACACCCGCTGCTCGCCCGAGCTTGGCACCGTTACCAGGCTTCAACTCAACGTTGTATATAAATGTGCCTACAGGCATAACCTTGAGCGGCATACGATTGCCAGGCTTCACGGCTACGTTTTCGCCACACTCTATGCTGTCGCCCACCTTAACGGTTTGTGGCAAGAGTGCATATTTGCGGTCGCCGTCAGCGTATTTGAGCAAACAGATGAAACCTGATCGGTTTGGATCATATTCAATAGTTTCCACCACAGCAGGCACAATCTTTTTATATGAAAAATCAACCTCGCGGTAAAGACGTTTGTGTCCGCCACCCTTGTGTCGCGTTGTTATACGGCCTGCATTATTGCGTCCATAGGAACGCTTACCTCCGTGTGTAAGTGCTTTGTGTGGCTCACTTGCGGTGAGTTTGGCGCGGAAATCAATACCGGTCATGTTTCGGCGTGATTTGGTGTATGGTTTATATGTTTTCATAGTAGTGTTTGGAAATTAACATGTCGCGCTTTTTATACAAACTCTATCTTATCGCCCTTTTTAAGCGTAATGTACGCCTTTTTGCCACGAGTTGTGTGTCCAACTACTCGGGAGCGACGTGACGCCACAACGCGACTTGGTATTGGTACTATGCGCACAGACACTGGCGTTACTTTATACAACTCTTTTACTGCAGCCGCAATTTCTTTTTTGTTGGCGCGCAACCCTACGTTAAAAGTGTATATACCACTTGAGTCGGCAACAATAGCCGCCTTTTCTGTTATACGCGGAGACATAAGCACAGCGTTGGTGTGTTTTTTATGCATTGACGTGGTCGATGTTGCGACCGTTGTTTTTTTAGAGAAAAGTGCCATATAATTTGATTCTTATTTTGTTTTTGCAGTCTTCGTCTTTGGTTTTGCAACTTTAACAGATGCAATTTTACGCTTCGGCTTTTCCTCTACAACCTTAACTACCTTTTCTTTTGCAACTTTCGCAACCTTGTCAGCATGTGTCCTTTTTGTAACCACTCGTTTGCGTGTCAATACTTCAAATGCAGCTTCAGGCTCCAATATAACAAGGTATTTGCTTTCTAGCACGTCCACTACATTGAGATTGCGAACTTCCTCTGTATTTATGTTGCCAAAGTTAGAAAAACTCTTGATAACAGTGCGGTCTGCACGAGGAATTATCACAAGTGCGGCGTTATTTTTCTTGGCGGTGATATGTGTGAATCCTGCCTGTGCAAGTGCGGAAAGAGTTGATTTTGCTATGCTCGCTTTTGGCGTCTGTACATTGAACTCATCAATGAAAATAACTTCCCCGTCAGCGAATTTGCGTGAAAGTGCTGTAAGAAGAGCTTTTTCGCGCACTTTTCGGTTGATCTTCTTGGAATAGAGTTTCTCGTTGCGAGGACCGTGTGCAACACCGCCGTGTGCCCAGATTGGAGAACGTGAGGAGCCGTGCCGAGCGCGACCTGTACCTTTTTGCGCCCATGGCTTCTTTCCTCCTCCACGTACTTCTCCGCGGTCTTTGGTGTGTGCAGTAGAATGGCGTGCATTCGCCTGCATAGAAACAACCACCTGATGCACAAGGTCGGCGTTCCATGGCACTCCGAAAAGTGTCTCCGGAACTTGTACTGTCCCCTTTTCTTTGCCTTTTATGTTGTAAAGTTTAGCTTCCATATAATTTCAAATAGTTAGCCGCGTATTTCCACAAGGGTGCCACGACGACCTGGTACAGCACCACTCAGCACCAGCTCGCCTGTTTCCGGAATTGCCTGCAAAACTTTGAGGCTTTTGACGGTAATCAGATCGCCACCCATGCGACCTGCCATTCGCATGCCTTTTGCAACGCGACCGCCTGCTCGCCCACCACCTCCACCAATGGAGCCCGGCTCGCGCTCTGAGTGCTTTTGACCGTGTGAACGAGGACCTCCATGGAAACCGTGACGTTTAACAACACCTTGGAAACCTTTTCCTTTGGAAATTGCAGATACTTCAACCTTGTCGCCGACTACGAATACGGAAACATCAATTGATGTGCCGATAACGGCGTCAGCAGTCTTTCCGTCTCTAAGAACAAGGCGGTTTTCTCGGAAATGTTTAAGAGCAACGACTTCCGCCTCTGGATTCGCAGCCATTTGGGCTTTCGCTGAGTGTCCGACTTGAGCTTTGTTTATATGCTTTCCGCCGATTACGCTACCAATTTGAACAGCGTCGTAGCCGTCGGTAGCCTTTGTTTTGATTTGAGTAACAAAAGATGGCGCTACGCGAATTATGGTAGCAGCGTGACAACGACCGTCTTCGGTGAAGACTGTCGTCATGCTTTGTTTGGTTCCAAGTATGAATTTCATATCTAAAAAGAAAAACCGCCTTCAAGGGCGGCGCAAAAGAATTGCGGAGCCATTGGTCTCAATCCAAAAGGATTGTACGTAGCGACCTCAACAAGAGGTATTTACACTATACACGATTACAAAAAACCCGCAACTTTTTGATTTTGTGCCTGCCTATGTAAGAAGTTCGTTGGAAACAGTATTCTTCCCTCCGCGCAAGAAACAGAAATCACCTTACCTACCAAAGGCTGTCGCAAAGCTTATACCGCTCAAACTCATAGAATTCGTCGAGGAAGGCGTGTTTGCAAAAACAAACAGAAAGCCATAAATATATGGCTCTGGAGAGTTTGCAGCACTAAAACGGCACGTTTTCGTCATGCACATGACCGAACACAATAAAATGCGCCCTGTCATATAGTTCGTCATATGTAAGGATTTCGACGTTACGATTATTTCTTCTGAAACGCTCGAAAGTGTCTCGTTTAACCACATGTGCCATATTTTTAGAGTCCATCGGAAATTCTTTTTTCTTGTTGCCAACGATAAGTATGGTTTTAGGGTCAATAGTACGATACTGAACAGGGTCTAGTATTTCACCGTCCACCACCAGATTCTTTCCACCACTTTCTTTGTCCCACGCAAACTTCTGCGCCATACATTGACTAAACCCCTCTATAAAATCAGTAGTGAACGACCATGTTCCAGTTCTAGCCTTTTGCGTCTTTGCAGACGTGAATATCTCGGTTTCCGCCGTTTTAAGTTCAATCAAAACCGTATAGTCCATGATTCCCATCAAGTCCACTTTAGGATTCCCTTGATTGGTGGTGTCTGGATTCCCGACAGATACCTCATCGGTAAAATCTGCAATGAACCGAATATCCAAATTCAACCCCAACAGCCAACTGTTTTCCCGCAAGAAATGGTGCCAGACAGCCTCATCACCGCCACTCTTAATTTCAGCAACATGAGCCACCCTATACTTATTTATAGAGTCTGCTTCGTTTAACAACTTATCAAACTCGCCCAAGACTGACTGTCGTTCGGCGTATAAAGCCGCCTGAGAAAGACTACTGGCATCAACATCTGATTTTTCCGCATATTCGACAATCTCCTTAATACGCTCATGCTCTGACATGTTCTTTAATTTGAGAACAACGTCTTGGGAACCCACCACCCTATAGGTTTCCTTAAAATCCCCGAGGTTGACCAGCTCTTTAAACTGCGACAGAAAACTAATCATTTTCCAAAATTCCTGCATACCCTCCCCTGAACCATCAAAGGCTATTCTTACCTTTTCTTTTTTGATAGAATCCTTAATCTCGCCAGTTGATACTTTGGTTTTAGAAAATGTGAGCCTGGGAATATATAAACCGTCCTGACTGCTCGGATAGAAAACAATCTCGCACACCGTCTGAGTATCTTTCTTCTTATTGAGAATAAATCCAGAATAAAAAGTAGAACCGTCTGTTATATAGCAATGCCCCTGCATGCTCTTCTTTATCTGAATCTCAAAAACGTCTTTGCTAGTCAAATCAAAGAGTTTGTATTCTGGTTTTTCGTCCGTACCGAAACCTGCCTTCAGTGCAGACAGTTGTTCCTTTGTGGCATTAGACAGTAGCATGTATCTACATGCTACATCGTAAGCCAATCGTTCTCAAATTTTGTAAAATATATTTAGAATTTCTTTAACTCATGATTTTGGAACCAAAACTGCCCGTGCTAGAATCAAAAATAATGAGCAACAATCAACCCCTCACAAAAGAACAACGCCAACAACTTCTGATTGGTGCGCTTGAAGAAGAGAACCAGCAACAAAACGAGGTTTCAAAAGCACCGTTTACGATAGTTGTTATGGACTTGCTGGACGCGAACCATTACGCGGACGTGTTCGATGACTGGCGTTACAAAGTCATAGGCGAAAACTTTACCCACTTTGTTGGTTGCACCGAAATTGCAGACAGGCTTTTCTGGGCATTGAATCCGAAAGCAAAAACACAAGCCGACTGGTGCGAGTCTGAGTCTGGTTACGATGTACATGTGTACGGTTCCGAAGCCAGCCGTCTATATCGAGCGCACACGAAACTTCCGAAAGAATAACTAGTGCTTTATTTTTGTTTATCACGCACCGTGATAATAAGCCTACCGTTCGTATACCTCACAAACGCCTCTCTGCCTTTTTTGAACTCCGCTTCCAGCGACTTCATGTCCGCAAGCCATTCTGGTTGCAAGGCTTCTGGCACTTGGTCTTTCTTCATACTAGCAACAACGATTTTCTTCATAGTTTTATAGAAGTTCTTTCGGTACGCCCATGCCTGGGTTCATTCGCAATATGAAAGCACCGCGTTCCGCCTCCGATGTTGTGCGTATTTTAAGCATCAAAGGAAACATCTTGCACGTCTGTTACCTGTTTGCGCCTTTTTGTGTGCTGATGCGTTATAATGATTGCATGATCGGAACTACTCACGCAATTGCTGGTGCGGCTATTGGGAGTTTGATGCCGACACATCCTGTGGCTGCTTTTGTTTTTGGTGTTGTGAGTCATTATGCTTTGGACTCTGTTCCCCATTGGGATTACCCACTGTATTCAGTAAGAGTGCACAAGGGAGATTGTAGCAGTATGACGATGCGACGAGCTTTGGTGCGTGATTTTTTCAACGTTGGTTTTGATCTTGCTGTTGGTGTAATTATTTCGTTTATGTTTTTTTATAATCCAGCGTCGCTGATTGCCGTGTGTGCTGGATTGGTTGGTGGAGTGTTGCCAGATTTTTTGCAGTTTGTTTATGCTTGTGCGCCACGCACTCCAATGAAATATCTGCAACAATTTCATCATTGGATTCACACGTCGCACAAATTACGTCAGGAAGGTAAATCCGCGATAGGTATTGTGTATCAAGTTGCAATTGTTGTGGCGATTATTGCTATGGCAAAAATCTTTTAAATTTTTAAGAAAAAATAAACCCTTTCGAGTTGTTGGAACGAAAAAATATACGGGTCAATCTTGCACACGTGTAACGTAAAGAGTTAAAATAACAGAAGGAGTTGGGTTGGCAGAATTAAATCGAACGAGCACACCTCTAAGCAATGCACATTTTCTATAAATAGAAAAGCGGAAAACAATTTTGAGGATAACCCCCGCAGACGTGATGTAAAACCACCGCCGAAGCGTCCTTAAACCGACCCCGAAACCTGTCAGGCCGCATTGCTTAGAGATGTGCTCCCTCGAACATCTCTAAAAATATGTCTGCGCACCGAAGCGCGCAACTAAAAAAACAAAACACTGAATTTCTACCTATACCCTATCACACCACTATTTTTATGTCAAGCACCTCGGAACAGGAAGGCGTCAACGCTGAAAAAGATTCTAAAGGCGCAGGTTTTTTGGATTCTACATTGCGCCCTGTTTCTTGGGATGAATATATTGGACAAGAAAGTATTAAAAATAATTTGCATGTGTTGATTACTGCTGCTCGCGAGCGGGAAACTCCACCTGAACATTTACTTTTTTATGGACCTCCTGGGCTTGGTAAGACAACTCTCGCTCATCTTATTGCGCGCGAGCAAGGAACTACGTTGCGTTCTACATCTGGTCCTGCCATTGAGCGTGTCGGCGACCTTGCTGCGCTTCTTACAAATCTTGCGCCACGCGATATTTTATTTATTGATGAAATTCATCGTCTTCCGAGAACGATTGAGGAGGTTTTATATCCTGCAATGGAGTCAGGTGTACTAAATATAATAATCGGTAAAGGTCCAAGCGCGCGTACTATTGAATTGCCGTTGCCCCCGTTTACACTTATTGCTGCAACTACTCGCATAGCAGGGCTTTCCGCTCCCCTGCGCTCTCGCTTTTCTGGCGGTACTTTCCGGCTGGAGTTTTACACAGAAGAAGAGATTGCAAGAATTGTGCGTCGCTCTGCCACTATTCTCGATGTTGAAACAGAAGATGACGCAATAATAGAAATAGCACGTCGGTCTCGCGCAACTCCGCGCACGGCAAACTATTTACTCAAACGTGCGCGCGATTTTGCCCAACTCCGCCGTTCTCCTCTCACGCGAAAGATTGTTGGTGAAGCGCTAGGTATGTTGGAGGTTGATGAACTCGGACTTGTTCCGCTTGATCGCGCCCTACTTGTTGCGCTAATTGAGCGTTTTGGTGGAGGTCCAGTTGGTGTTAGTGCTCTCGCCGCGGCACTTTCCGAGGAACCAAATACAATTTCCGATGTTCATGAGCCCTATCTATTACGCCTCGGTCTTATTGAACGTACTCCGCGCGGTCGTGTTGCCACTCTCCGCACTTACAATCATCTTGGTTTTGACGCGCCAGCCGACCTGCAAGAAAAATTAATCGGATAGGAACCGCAATGCTTTTAATGCGCGCTATTTTTATGGTTTACTGAATATAAGTTTTAATAAATAATTTTTATATTTATGGCCGGACATTCTAAATGGGCTAAGTTGAAGCATCAGAAGGCTATTACGGATGTACGAAAGGCACAGGTTTTTTCTAAACTTGTGCGATTTATTACGGTTGAGGCTAAAAAGGTTAAAGGTGACCGCAATGCTCCTAGTTTGCGTACGGCGATTGAAAAAGCTCGCGCTGCAAATGTTCCGTCGGATAATATAGACCGCGCGATTGAAAAGGCACGCGGAACCAGCGCGGAATTAGAACGTGTTATGTACGAAGCGTACGGACCAGGTGGTGTCGCAATTATGATTGATGGTTTTACTGACAATCGCAACCGTACTGTTCAAGAAATAAAACATATACTTTCTTTACATGGTGGCACTTTTGCAACAACTGGTGCTGCGTCTTGGGCGTTTTCTAAAACAGAGGACGGATACGAGCCGAATACCACAGTTGAACTTTCTGATGAGGATGCTGAGAAGCTGTCTTTGTTGATGGACGCGCTTGAAGCGCAGGACGATGTAAACGATGTGTTTACAAACGCAGCGTAAATTGCGTGTAAGTAGAAAGAAATTCACCCAACCCAACCCTCACCTACACTAGGAGAGGGGGCAGGAAAAACCAAAGACAAGATAAACAAATAACTATTATGCGAGTACTTGCTTTTGATCCTGGGTTTGAGAGGTTGGGGTGTGCTGTGTTGGAGCGCATCGGCGGGAAAGATGTTTTAATACACTCCGACTGTATCCACACTTCTGCACAGCTTCCATTTGCACAACGGCTTTGTTTGCTTGGTGACGCAGTTGTGCAACTTATTGAACAATACAAACCTGATGTTGTTGCGCTTGAAAATATATTTTTTGAGAAAAACGCAAAGACAGCTATGCAGGTGTCGGAGGTGCGTGGTATTTTGTGTTATTTAGCTGCGACGAGAACAATACCTCTTTACGATTATTCTCCGCTTCAAATAAAAATAGCTGTAACTGGTTATGGTAGAAGCGACAAGGCAGCGGTTGCCATGATGGTGTGTCGTCTGGTTAAACTTCCAGAGCGCAAGCGTCTGGATGATGAAATAGATGCTATTGCGGTTGGGCTTACTTGCCTAGCCAGTGTTCGTTAGGCCGTTTTTATCAAAGACTTCCAACTGATGAGTATGACGACATTAATGAAGACAGGGCCGATGGTAAAAACATAAGTGGTATTACAATAACTGCTACTGTAATAATCATTGTCCAGAAAAGATACTTGCGTATTTTTTCTACTGCTTTGTATGTCGCGTCTGTTTTAGCTGACATTTCATCGAGCGCCTGTTTGATTTCTGGGTCAATCACCTTTTTATTATAGCGTGTTTTCTGAGTATTCGTAGATGTTGGTTGTGAACTATTTCAGACTTACTAAAAATAAGGCTTTTGCTGACTTTTCCACAGTTTTTTGCAAAAATAGTTGCAAAATTCTTCCAGTTTGGTACAACATTTGAGTGCTTGTTATTAATTATAAATTTGTAGTAAATATAAAGTATGTTGCAGACGCTTGTTGACGAAGAGCCTAGTACTTTCACTGGGCCAAGTAGTGATGACCTTGATGAGATAGAAGATGGTGACGAGGATTTGGACTTTGGGGACATGGATTCCGAAGAATAGACACGTTTAGTTGTTTGTAGGCACAGTAAAAGACCCCCAACTTTAAAAAAAGTCTGGGGGTCTTATTGCGTTTATTTAGCAAGTTTTATTATTTATAGCGTCTTTTGTGAAAGAATGGGCGATGTTGTGCTTTGTGCCACAGTGAAGGAAGTCCTACCAATTAGATCGCCAGCATCTGTTTCTACATCGCATCGCCACTTACCCGCTTGTGGGTATGTAACGATACTGTAACCGCGATATCCGTCCTCTCGTCCTCCTGAGATGGGAAAGGTCGTTACGGTTGCAGTAATCCATGTTTTGGTTGTTGTGTCGTAATATTCAAAACGGTGTGCGATTGGCGTTGCGAGATCCGTTGGGGCGAAAACTGCAGAGAAGCAGTATAGTGGCTCGTTTTTTGTTATACGTATGGTTGTGTCGGCGCTTCTCCAGAATTCCCAAACCGGTGCATGTTCATAGGTTCCAATATAGTTGTCTCCTGTATGAGTAATTGTGTGGTACACACCTATTTGTCTTAGCGCAAGCGGTACAGGTGGAATGATGCCTGTGAAATACAATACATTGAAAAAACTAAAGATACCAATAATTATTAGTATTGAGTGAAACAGTGTTTGGAGTCCATGTTGACCGTTAAATAGGCGTGTAACCCAACCAATTGTTAACAAAAACACGGCAGAGATAGTTAGGCTTATTCCGCCACTTATAAGGAAATACTTTGCGCCTATTGCATGTAGGAGAAAAGTTGGTGTAGCTATGATGCAGTATGTTAGCAAAAGTAGATACCACGCTCCGATATTAAAGCGGAATTGCTCATAGCGGTTGCGCACGAATTCATTACCTACGAACAAACCTAGTAACAATAACAGGAATAGAATATTGCCTGCTGGTGTACCGCTTTTGCCATATAAAATAAGTAGGTTGCCAGCCAGTCCTCCGAAGCAAAAAGTCAGTGTTAATAAAAACGCGAGAGTCTGTGTTAGGTGTTTTTCTCCTGCACGCCTAGTTGGTGCCTGTAGGCGTATGATTATAAACGCAGATACACATAAATATGTGAGCAATAGTGTATTTACAAAGAGACTGTCTGGCCTTCGTGCTATAAAAAGGTCGAAGGTAAAACCACATGCAGTAGATATGAACATGAACGGTCTCTCGTACTTACTCATAACCGCAAGTATTCGCTCAGGGGTGAACATAGTAATAGTGTAGCATTTGTTGCATAATAAACCCCGCCATTTGTGGCGGGGTCATGCCGGATTGCTACTCATTGTTTCATACAGACTCTCGTTGGACGCTTGTGTATGTGCGCGATTATTCCTCGCTATATACTGGTCGCGACAATATGTGCAACAAAAAAATGCCTAATTGCGCCAATATCCGCAGATACTTTGTATAAATGCGGACGCTAGCAGTTTTCGCAGGGTTTATTTACTGTTATGTCGCGAGCGCCAGCTTTGCATTCTGGGCACCATTCTTCTGTCGCTGTGTGGTATCTTTCCGCAACGGCTACATTGAGTGCTGGTATAAACACATGATAAAGTTTTTGATAGATTTTCCGGCATCCATCGCTACAAAGAAATATCTCGGTGCCTGCATGAAAGAAACGTCTTCCTTTGTGAATGATTGCACACACTGTGCATTTTTGTAAGTCCATAACACCTAACTCCTCATAATTGCTTCTACTCACCATAATGACAGACGGCTATGTACTTAACAAGCCGTGTAACAAAATTTGCAGAAATATTTTTCCGCAAATGAACAACCCCGATGCAGAGCATCGAGGTATCTGTGCCACTTTGTAGCTAATCGAATAGGCTTGGCATCTGGTGGTGTATTTGTTTGTAATCCGGACTGCCTTGTTTCTTTACGTAGTTGCTGA
>Ga0265593_1001000_pt1 | contig 13771 bp, 6 predicted proteins | sample saktaG_8_FD_190136 | JGI IMG/M metagenome (GOLD analysis project Ga0265593, IMG submission 190136) | Saline water microbial communities from Sakinaw Lake, British Columbia, Canada - sak_2011_5_24_36m | ecosystem: Environmental > Aquatic > Non-marine Saline and Alkaline > Saline ...
TCTGGGCCAAAAATACGAAAGTTTTCTTGCTCAGCGTTATTGAGCATAACATCGCGCAAGAAGCGCCCCATCACGCGCGTGGCTTCTGCTTCAACACGCCCAGGTTGTGGCACATCAACAGCATAATGTCGGTAATCGGGTAGTTTTAAATCGCGTAACAATAAGCCGCCGTTGGCGTGTGAGCTGTCTGTCATGCGTAATTTACCCTTAGGCGCTAAGGCTAAAATTTCTGGTAGTGGACGGCCGTTTTGATCAAATAATTCTTCTGGGCGATAACTTTTTAACCATTTTTCCAAGAGTTCGATATGTGCAGGGTTGCCCGCTAAATTAGCTAAGGGAACTTGATGTGAGCGCCAAAAATCTTCAGTTTTTTTACCATCAACACTGGCAGGTCCTGTCCAGCCTTTGGGTGTGCGCATAATCACCATGGGCCAAATAGGCCGTTTAACAGGTTCGCCATGGGCATTTCTTGCCGCCGCTTGAATGGCGTGAATTTCTTCCAAACACTGATCCAATACACTGGCCATGCGGGGATGAACTATCTCAGGATCATTGCCTTCCACTACATACGGACGATAACCGTAGCCTTCAAATAATTGCAGTAACTCTTCTTCATCAATACGACTGAGTATGGTTGGATTGGCAATTTTGTAGCCATTTAAATGTAAAATAGGTAACACCGCGCCATCACGTGCTGGATTAAGAAACTTATTGGAATGCCAGGCCGCAGCCATCGGCCCGGTTTCTGCTTCACCATCACCAATTACGCAACAGGTAATTAACTCAGGGTTGTCAAACACAGTGCCGTAAGCATGCGCTAAGGCATAGCCTAATTCTCCGCCTTCATGAATGGACCCAGGTGTTTCAGGCGCAACATGACTGGGCACGCCACCTGGAAAAGAAAATTGTTTAAATAAAGCTTTCATGCCCTCTTTATCTAGCGAGATGCTTGGATAATATTCGCTATAGGTTTGTTCTAGCCACGCATTAGCAATCATGGCGGGGCCGCCATGCCCCGGTCCACAGATAAACAGCATGTTTAGATTATGCGCAGTGATTAAGCGATTAATATGCACATTAATGAAATTTAAACCTGGCGTGGTTCCCCAATGTCCAAGTAAGCGTGGTTTTATATGCTCAATAGTTAAGGATTCTTTTAGCAATGGATTATCTAATAAGTAAATTTGCCCCACTGAAAGATAATTTGCTGCTCGCCAATAAGCGTCCATTTGCGCTAAGACTTCCGACGATACTGAGGACACCTGAAAATCTTGGTAACTTGTTGCCACGTTATTCTCCTGTTGAGTTATGAAAGGACTCATCGTCCAAATACGTTAAAATTTGCTTGGCACAAACGCGCTCTTCTTCGGCCTGAATAATGAGGATTTTAGTACGACTGTTTGCCTGACTGATGTCGCGATTACCCCGTGTCTCGGTTTGCTGATTTGCACACGCATCTAAGATCACCCCAAAACCTTCCAGCCCAGCCACAATATTACTGCGCACCAGCGCTGCATGTTCGCCTATCCCACCCGTAAACACCAAGGCGGTAACCTCGCCTAACACAGCCCAATAAGCACCAATATATTTTTTGAGACGGTAACAAAACATCGCTAAGGCTAACAGGGCAGCGGGCTCTTGCTGTGTCACTTGCTGCAAAATAACACGCATATCGCTTTCACCACATACGCCTTTTAAGCCACTGTGTTTGTTGATTAACGCCTCTAATTGCTCGGGGGAATGCCCGGCTTTTTGCAAGCTTATTAAAATCATCGGATCAAGATCGCCGCATCGACTGCTCATCATGACTCCTTCGGTGGGTGAAAAACCCATTGAGGTATCGATGCTTTTGCCCTGAGCTATTGCCGTAACACTGGCGCCACCACCCAAATGTAAAATAATAAGATTGATGTCGTCAGCCGATTTGTTGAGCAATGCAGCGCTGGCTTCGACACTGTGTTGACAGGAAATACCATGGAAACCGTAACGATAAAAATCAAGGTGCTCAGACAGACCTTCTGGCAAGCCATAACGCCCTGCGTAATCAGGAATTGTGCGATGAAATGCAGTATCAAAGACTGCAAATTGCTTAAGCGCCGGAAAACTCGCCATAGCTAAGCTAATGCCCAAGCGGTTAAAGGGATTATGCAATGGCGCATAAGCATCTAAGTCTGCCAAACGTTCAAGTGTTTTTGCATCAATTAAGGTTACGCCGTCAAACCAACTCGCCCCATGCACTACCCGATGCCCAATGGCAGTCAAGTTAATGTTGGCCTCGTGCAGCCAATGTTGCCAGCTTTGTAAGACCAACGCCAATGCATCCTGTGGCAAAAAATGCCCAGCCACCGTGTTGTTAAATGCCTGCTGAGTTAAATCACTACCTTCTTGATGCAAGGCCTGATGATCACTGTAATCCACGGTGTGCAGGGCTAGAACGGCTAAGTTAGCAGCAAATAAACGGGTTTTAATGGAGGTGCTCCCCACATTAATTGTTAATATCGTTGCTTCCATAAACAAAACAGCCTGCGTTGTGGGTGATAAAAAGAAGCGACCTACTTTAAGGAAAGATATCTCATTTGGCATGTAAAGCGTGCCATAGCCTAGGCGATGGTTCAATACTTACACAAAGACTCGCACCATTCAAGCTTAACACGCTTAAATCAGGTATTTTTCTTGAGGGATTTGTCGTGTGCTACACGCCACGCCGTAAGTCTTAAACAATGCAAAAAGCAGTTCAACAGCATGACACTTTATTATTTTTGCTTGATGACAATAACGAAAACAGCTATGTTTATCATCTTGAAATAACGCTTAAGCTGTTTAAAAATACGAGGAGTTGGGCCACTTCATCCTGTACAGCGCACTTTAAAACTGCGCTAACTGTTAACCATGAAATAGTTCTGGGTAATGTGCCGAAAGCCTCCCTTGGCATAGCAAAGGTGAGTCAAGCCTTGTCACTAACCCATTAAAAAATAATAATAAATTATTATGTAAAGACGAGCTACCTAAGCAAGACTTTCTCATACCGCCACCTTACTTTAGCCGAATGAATCCAAATATCGCTGCCTTACATCCTTATCCTTTTGAAAAACTGGCGCAACTAAAACAGGGACTTGAGCCGCCACACGATAAAGCTGCCATTAATTTATCTATTGGTGAACCCTCGCATCCTACGCCTGCGTTTATTGCGGAAACAGTGCATGAGTATCGCCAAGGACTTGGTACTTATCCCAGTACCAAAGGCATCAGAGAGCTTAGGGTGGCGATTAGTCAATGGCTAACTTGGCGCTTTCACTTACCTTTAGAAGCGCTCAATCCAGAGACACAGATTTTGCCAGTGAATGGCACGCGTGAGGCGTTGTTTTCTTTTGCACAATGTGTCATTAATGCCACGGGCACAACGCGTCCGCTGGTATTGATGCCCAATCCTTTTTATCAAATTTATGAAGGGGCAGCGTTATTAGCAGGGGCTGAGCCTTATTTTTTAAATACCACCGAAGCCAATGGTTATTTACCTGATATTGCTGCCGTTCCTGAAGCTATTTGGCAACGCTGTCAGTTGCTTTATCTTTGCTCGCCAGGTAACCCTAGCGGCGCGGTGATCAGCATGGCAACGCATCAACAAGTGATTGCCTTGGCAATGAAGTACAATTTTGTGATTGCCTCAGATGAATGCTACAGCGAGTTATATTTCAATGAAGAACAGCCACCCGTAGGCTTATTGCAAAGTGCTTATGCCATGGGCAATACCGCTTTTAAACACTGCGTGGTGTTTCATAGTTTATCTAAACGCTCTAATGCGCCTGGCTTACGCTCGGGTTTTGTTGCGGGTGATGCAGAAGTGCTCGCGCCTTATTTTAACTATCGCACCTATCAGGGCTGCGCCATGCCGTTACCTACCCAATACGCCAGTATCAGTGCTTGGCAAGATGAACACCATGTCCTGACTAATCGCCAGTTATACCGTGAGAAATTTGCTGCGGTCATCGCACTATTGGCAGAAGTGTGTGATATTCAGCAACCCAGCGCAGGTTTTTACCTTTGGCTTAAAACCCCGATTGCCGATACGCTGTTTGCGCAACAGTTATTTGCCCACGAACATGTCACCGTTTTACCTGGTAGTTTTCTATCCCGTGATGCTGAGGGCATTAATCCTGGTGCAGGGTATGTGCGCATTGCCTTAGTTGCTCCTTTAGAGGACTGTATTACCGCTGCACAGCGTATCAAACATTTTTTTACCACGTTACCATAACAATAATAGGAAATTTATGATCCACTTAGAAACTTGTATTAACAATGCCTTTGAACAACGCGCCGAATTTAGCCCTGCACACACGCCAGACGACGTTCGTGCTGCGGTTACAGAAAGCTTGACGCTTTTAGATAAGGGCACGTTAAGAGTCGCCGAAAAAATCGAGGGTGTTTGGGTAACGCATCAGTGGCTTAAAAAAGCAGTTTTATTGTCTTTTCGTATTAATGAAAACCGCTTAATGGACGGTGGTAATACCCGTTATTACGATAAAGTTGAATGTAAATTTAGCAATTATAGTGACGCTGATTTTGCCGCAGCAGGGGTGCGCGTTGTGCCTAATGCTGTGGCTAGATATGGCAGTTATATTGCACCAGGTGCTATTTTAATGCCGTCTTATGTAAATATTGGTGCGTATGTTGATAGTGGCACAATGGTGGATACGTGGGTAACTGTTGGCTCATGTGCACAAATTGGCAAAAACGTGCATTTATCAGGCGGCGTAGGCATTGGTGGCGTGTTAGAACCGCTGCAAGCAAACCCCACCATTATTGGTGATAATTGCTTCATTGGTGCACGTTCTGAAATAGTCGAAGGCGTGATAGTTGAAGATGGCTGTGTGATTTCCATGGGCGTGTACATTGGACAAAGCACTAAAATTTTTAATCGCATGACAGGTGAAATCAGTTATGGTCGAATTCCTACAGGTTCAGTGGTGGTGTCGGGTAACTTACCGTCAGCCGATGGGCGTTACAGCCTCTATTGTGCTGTTATTATCAAGCAAGTAGATGAAAAAACACGCAGTAAAACAGGCATTAATGAGTTATTGCGCGATTAATCAGTGTGATTACTAAGGTGCGTTATTGCCTTAACTAGTTGGGCAGTTTATGTGGGAGACGTAAGTCTCTCCCACATAAGTTTAAAGCCACTTTGCCCAGATTATATTAAACAGAGGAGGTGGCTGGTGATGACTTTTATCTACATTGCCTTATTATCATGAAACATCTACTGTATTTTGTATGGCGTTTAGTGTTTATTAATAGTGCCCGTCTTATTTGGTATTACCCAAAACCGTTTTTACTGCTTTTTGTTCTCTTTGCAGGACAGTATAGCTATGAAGTTTTTCTTGCTCGCCCTGCGTTACTTTATCAAGGTGAACCACGCAGCCAATCACTCAGTCAGCCCTATTCATGGTATCGCACCTTTCGGAATCATGGTTTTCTGGTGGGCTATTCAGACTTGCGAGGCAATCCCCTTTGGGTGGAATACGCACTGCATACTCCTGAAGCATCACCCGTTCACTTACCACGTCCTAGTCATTTTAAAACTGATTGGCGCAGCCTTAATCGGGTGAGTCATACAAGTTATACCAACAGTGGTTATGATCGAGGACACTTAGCCCCCAATCATGCCATCAGCCAGCTGTACGGTAAACAAGGGCAGCTGGATAGTTTTCTTATGACCAACATCAGCCCCCAAAAGGCAACCTTAAATCAACAGGTTTGGCGACATTTAGAAGTGCTTGAAAGTGAGGTGTTCACCCAAAAACTAGGTAAAGTCTGGGTCATTACCGGCCCTATTTTTGCTGACTCCGCGCCGCGTTTACGCACGGACTGGACGGTACAAATTCCCACTGCTTTTTATAAAATCTATATTGCCGACACGCCTACTGAGGCTGCCCCGATTAGCTTAAGCTTTATCATTCCTCAAAGCGTGACAGGCCGCGAGTCATTGCAAGGTTTTATTAGCACTATTGATACAATTGAGCAGCAAACAGGCTTAGACTTTTTTGCTGATTTAGCTGATGACCTTGAAATACCTTTAGAAAAAAATCACGAAATCGCCAGCTTATGGCAATTTAAACACGCCGTTAATTGATCGCCAACAGCGCGGTATTTGTCGCGCCGTCCCCGCCCACAAACCTTATAAATATTGACTGTTAAGCAAATTGAGCACAACCAATCCAATCAGGCTCTGATATACTTTGCACATACCCTAGCTGTTTTTTTTTAGCTACCTACTTAAGCTTAGCAGCGTGCCCAGCCTTAATTTGGTAGTTTTTTTTTCTAACAAATTTTACTTGGAACTGCCCCACCATGAATGAAAATATCTCTAGCAATGCCCTGATTTATGCAACTTTAGCGTTAAACAGTGAAGTGACTTTACAGCGTGAATATCTTGAATCTGATGATGTAGATAGCGAAGATCGTGAAAATGAGGAAGAAATTTTAGCTGATCTTGAGCAAGCGTTTATGGAGTTTGTTGATATTTACAAAGTTCGTTGTAAAGCAGACAAAGAACTGCCCACGCTTGATGAATTGCTCAATAGCGAACTATAACCGTCCGCCATTTAGCTTTTTTACACCATAAGCCCCACACTATTCCCCCCCCCCTCCTAATTAAGCCCTCTTTTTCAAAAGGGGGCGCCGCCTTATAAAGACGTTTATTGATTCTTTCCTGTGCTGCCCACAGTGAAAAGTGGGTCGCCGAGAAGCGCCATAAAAATGTTGAATTATTCAAAAAAAAGTCATTACCCGCTATACTATTTTTCAGCTGTAACACTAAAGCTACTTAACTTACTTTATTACTCAACAAGGAATTACTATGCAAAACTTAGAAGAAATTGTTACCAAGTTTTATACACAATGTCTTACTGTCAACACAGAAACAGATGTTGCAGAATTAATGGGTCAACTACTCGCTGATGAGTTTCAATCACTTGGCTCTGTTGACACAAAAGGTAAAGCACAACTGATTGGTCAAATGCAGTTTTTCTGGAAACTTATTCCTAACATGACGTGGGAAATTCAAGAATTAATTCAAGACGGCAACCGTATTGTTGTGCGCAGCATTGCTTCGGGCGCACCTAATGGCGATTTCATGGGCTTCCCTACTGATGGCAGCAAGTCTTTCTCTATTATGACAATTGATATTCATACCATTGAAAATGGTCAAATTGTTAAGGTTTATCACCTAGAAGATTGGGTGACTGCAATGAAACAATTGAAAGGCTAAAAGCGGTTACTAATAAGCCTGTTAACGCTAAGCGGTGGGAAGGCTTTGCTCCTGCCGCTTAGCCCATACAGTTGCTAACCGCCCATCACCTTGACCATTTTTGGGTTGGTGAAAAATCACTCACTCGTCAGTAAATGTATCCATTAAGCGTGCGCTATGAACAAACTATCTGGGCTAAAACTTGGTGATTACTTCTGCCATCAATTACTCCATCAAGGTCGATGGTCAGCAATCTATCAGGCACACTCGCCAGATGAACAACCCGTTATTGTAAAATTTCTCCGCGAAGAAAGTGCTACCGCCAGCCTTATGCAGCATTTTCGAGAAGAGTTTACGCATCAGCAGACTGTCCAAAGTGAGCACGTGCTGTCCGCTTACGCTTTGTTACCCGTTCGTAACACCTTAATGATGATTGTTGAAGATTTTAATGGCAAACCACTGACAACAAGCCTGCAAAATACGGCTACATCACTCATCCAGCGTCTGGACATTGCGCTTAAAATCGCCCATGGTATTCATGAAATCCATTTAGCAAAATTAATTCATAAAGGCATTGCTCCAGAAAATATTCTGTGGAATTCGCTCACTAACGACCTTAAAATTATTGATTTTGGTGCGGCCTCGCCTACCGATGAAGAATTTAATGAACATCTCCAGCATGATTTTGCCAGAGAAGTTTTGCCTTATATCTCACCTGAGCAAACTGGACGCTTAAACCGCGTACTTGACTATCGCAGCGACTACTATTCCTTTGGCGTGGTGTTATATCAGCTGTTCACTGATGAACTGCCTTATCAAGCAAGCGATACCTTAGCCTGGTTACATGCGCATATCGCCCTGACGCCGCGTGAGCCAACACAGCTAAACCCCACACTTCCTGAACCACTAGCGCAACTCATTTTAAAATTATTAGCAAAAAATCCAGACGACCGTTATCAAAGCTCGCGCGGTATTTTAGCTGATTTAATGTATTGCTTTACTGAACTAACGCGCACTGGAAATATTCTTGCTTTTCCCTTAGCGACTGAAGATTATTCTTACCGATTACAGTTAAGCAAAAAGCTATATGGTCGTGAGCAATCCTTGCAGCAGTTGCTTAATCTTTTCGCGAAACCCTTTGAAAATGTCATGCACATGGTGTGTGTGCGGGGTTATTCAGGAATTGGTAAATCAGAATTAATTCAGCATTTTCGTCAGGCTATTCAGCAGCAACATGCTTTTTTTATGTTTGGTAAACAAGACCAATACGAGCAAAATCGTCCTTACCAAGTCCTGATAAACGCCATTGAAAACCATACGCGTCAATTGCTTACCGCAACCGAGCAGGAAGTCATCGGTTGGCAAAAAATACTCACTGACACGTTGGGTGACGAGCTTGCTTATTTAACTGCACTCGTGCCATTTACCGAGTATCTTGTTGGCAAACAATCAAGCTTACCTGACATGCTAAGCACCGAAGCACAAAGCCGAATTTATCGCGTTATTGTGGGCTTTTTTAATGCGTTTAGCCAAACAGGCCGTCCCATAATAGTTTGCCTAGACGACTTACAATGGACGGATGTTGCAACACTCAAATGGCTGGAGCAAGTGCATGTTGAGGCCGCACTCCAGAATGTGTTAATCATTATTTGTTACCGTGATAATGAAGTTGATCATAGCCACCCACTGCATCTACTGTTGCATTATTTAGCCACAAAAAACATCGCTGTGACGTGTTTAGAGCTGGCACCTTTGCAGTTATCAGATACCACGCAGCTACTCACAGATTCTTTACTCTGCACGCCGCAACATGCCTTACCACTTGCCAAAGTGGTGATGACTAAAACCAATGGCAATCCATTTTATATTACTAAATTCTTGCTGTATTTATACGAAGAAGGCTTGCTGTATTTTTCTGAAGAGCTGCTGCAATGGTGCTGGGATAGCCCGCGCATCGCAGCCATAGAGAGCATGGACAACGTCATTGATTTTTTAGTGAAAACCTTGCAAACCTTACCGTCTAACACGCAATACTCGCTTAGTGTTGCCGCACTTATTGGTAATACCTTCTCAATTACGCAATTAGCTAACTTTTCTGCACACAGCGTCAGTCAGATAACGCTTGATTTATTACCTGCATTGCATAAAAAATCAATTCAACGCATTGATTCAGAAAAAGATACCTATCGTTTTCAACACGATCGTCTTCAAGAGGCCTTCGCAAAATTACTCTCAGAACAACAAGCCTGCTTGGTGCACTGGGAAATTGCTGAACAACTGCTCATTAACTTTGATGAAAACGATCCAAATAATCAAATTTTTAGTATTGTTAACCATTTTAATCAAGGTCTTGCATACATGATGACCCTTGATTCCAGAGAACACCACAATATTAAACTGTTAATCGCCAATCTTAATCGTATTGCTGCACAACGTAGTCGCCTTACAGGGGCTTACCACGAAGCCTTAAATTTTGTAAATCAGGGCTTAGCGTTGTTGCCTGATGATGCCTTCATCAGTGATTTTGACTTAACCTTTAAGCTCTATGTGGAAGCCCAATTTAATGCGTTTTACTGCACACAGTTTACTGAAGCCGAAGCCTATTTTGCTATCTTAAATAATCATGTTGATGCGCCTCAACTCATGAACAACTGCGTTATCTTCATGATTGATCAATACACCATGCAAAAGCGATTACCTGAAGCCATTGCTCTTGGCGTACAGCAATTAACAGCCTTAGGCATGACGATTGATATAGATTACCTTGTTGATGAAACCTCAACAGACTTTGTTTATTTTCAACACGTTTTAGCTCGAAGCTATCTGCCTGATTTATTAAACAAAAGAAAAATGAGTGATGCTCAGCGGATGAAGTGCATTGATATTATGGCCGCCATACAGTCGTCTGCGTATTTAATCAATATGCCTTTATTGCGCTGGCTAACCATTAAAGCAGGCTTATTACTGCTTACTGAGGGCAGCACTGCTAACATGGGGATTTTATTAGCCCTGATGCCCTGCACGTTTATCAGCCTAAAAAATGATTATCAAGGAGGCTTGGCATGGCAAGTATTTGCTATGAATTTATGCCAACAACTTAATGATCAAAAAGGCTATGCAAAAAGCGCGGATCGCTATGCTTCGATGGGTTTACACTGGCATAAACCGTTACCCGAAGCCTTAACTTATGCTAAAACAGCACTCAAAATCATGCTGGAAATTGGTGATTTACACAATGCTGGCTATGTTTTTTTACCGACCATTTGTAATCGTTATGAACAAGGCGATCCCCTTAGTGAAGTCAATCATGAGTTAGTGCAAGGCCTTGCCTTTACAGAAAAAACACACAATAACGTAGCATTTCATATTTTTTCAGTGTATCAGCGTCTGCTCATGGCACTCAAAGGCGAGACCTTAGCTGCTGTGGATTTTTCAACGGCACAGCAATCGGAGGGTGACTGGTTGTTGACCGTGGGAGGAACGCCTTTCCAGCAGTGTGTTTATCATACGTATAAACTCCATTTGGCGCTCTTATTTAACGACCCAGAACGCGCTTGGTACCACGTTGAACAAGGCAGGTTGGTGATTGATTTTGTCATTGCACGCTTGGTGTATGCGAGTTTTCATTGTTATGCCGCCATTGCAGCGTGTCAACGGCTATCTACCCTGACTATCGAGCATCCTGATTACGCGGCCACATACCAATTTATTGATGAGACAGAAGCCTTAATTGAGCAATGGGCAGACGGTGCACAGTGTAATTTTTACCATAAACTGCTGTGGGTGCAGGCTGAAAAACACGTCGCACTTAATGAAAACTTTGTCGCCTTACAGCTTTATGAAAAAGCACTGCAAACCGCTCAGACTCATGGTTTTATTCATGATCAAGCGTTAATTGCTGAACGAGCGGCTGAGTGCAGTGTTATCAGTAATTTACCTACGCAAGCAAAAGGCTTTATTCAACTTGCTTTTAAAAATTATTCTTTATGGGGTGCCACGCGAAAAATCACCCATTTGCTTGAGCACTTTGCACATTGGTTAGCTTATCCGTTACCAGACACTAATACTGGTTTAACTGAACACACTCAGAACGCTTCGGCTTTTTTTGATATTGATAGCGTCATACGCTGTATTGAAGCGGTTACTTTAGAGATTGATTTTCAGCGTTTATTACACACCTTACTAAAAATTCTGCTAGAAAATGCTGGAGCTGAGCGTGCGGTGTTGCTCTTAGCGTGCAACCATAATTTGTATGTAACCGCCCAAAAAACAACCACCACAGCCATCCAGCTATTTGATAATGTCCTGTTGGATGAAAGCTTCCAAGGCGCTCGCCCGATTATCGATTATGTAAAACGCTCTTTAGACACTGTGGTGCTTAATAATGCCTACGCAGATGCTGATTTTGGTGGTGACAGTTATATTCAAGCGCAGCAAGCTAAATCATTATTATGCTTACCTTTACTTAAACAAGGTCAGCTCACTGGCCTGGTGTATTTAGAAAATAATTTAGCCACGCATGTGTTTACGGCCGACCGTATTCGCATTGTCACGCTTATTGCCGGACAAGCGGCTACGGCTATCGATAATGCGCGATTATATTCCAGCCTAGAACAACAAGTCCGCGAGCAAACCGCTGATTTACGTCTTGCCAAAGAAGCCGCTGATGCGGCAAGTCAAGCAAAAGGCGAGTTTTTGGCGAATATGAGCCATGAAATAAGAACCCCCATGAATGCCATTATTGGCTTATCTCATCTCGCATTAAAAACTGATCTGAGTGGAAAACAACGCGATTATATTGCCAAAATTCATTACTCTGGCAATGCCTTATTAGGCATTATTAATGATGTACTGGACTTTTCTAAAATTGAAGCAGGCAAAATAGACCTTGAACACACTACGTTTAATCTCCAAGAAATTTTTGACAATTTAACGCACTTAAGTAGCCAGCGTGTTAATGAGAAAAAATTAGAATTACTGTTCAATATTCCCAAAAACATTCCATGCTTTCTTATTGGTGATCCATTGCGAGTAGGACAAATTCTTCTTAATCTTACCAGCAACGCCATTAAATTTACGGAACAGGGCGAAATTGAAATCAGTATCGAGTTAATTGAACAGACTCAGGAGCAAATGAAATTATGTTTCACCATTCGCGATTCTGGCATAGGCATGACGCCCGAACAACTGGGGCGCTTATTTCAAGCATTTACCCAGGCGGATGGCTCAACAACACGAAAATACGGTGGCACAGGGCTGGGTTTAACGATTTCAAAACGTCTAGTTGAGCTCATGCAAGGCAGGATTTGGGCAGAAAGTGATTATGGCTCAGGCAGTCGTTTTATTTTTACGGCGTGGTTTGGGGTTGCTCATCAGCAAACGGCCCCTCTTGAGTCTTTAATAACTTCCCTTGAAAATAAACGCCTATTAATTGTTGACGATAACTCAAATGCCCGCGAGATTTTGCAAGAAATGTTACGTCGATGGACAATTAAAGTAGATACCGCGCCCTCAGGATCCATTGCCTTAACCATGTTGGAATACCAAGCTAATTGTAATGAACCTTATGATTTAGTCTTTATCGATATGATCATGCCTCAATTAACAGGTCTTCAAACCGTAGAAATGCTGTTACAAAATGAGCTTATAAAAAATAAGCTTCCTAAAATCCTTATGATTTCTGCCTTTGATGATAGTGAATTACACGGCTCTGCCGTAGCTAAGAGCATCGATGGCTTTTTAGCTAAGCCGGTGACTGAATATGCCTTATTTAACAAATTAGAAAAAGTATTTAGCACGCTGCAAGCAGAGCATGTTGAATTATCAACTGAGTATTCTGTTCCCAGCATTGCTTACCAGTTAACAGGGGTGAGTGTGTTGTTAGCTGAAGACAATGAGATTAATCAACAAATTGCGATGGAATTACTTAACAGCGAAGGGGTAAGTGTTGATATTGCCAATAACGGTAAAGAAGCGTTGCTACTTTTAGAGCGTCATCCTAACCGCTACCACGCGATTCTAATGGATTTACAAATGCCCGAAATGGATGGTTATGAGGCCACAGTGGCTATTCGTAATCACCCACTTTGGCAACATTTACCTATTATTGGCATGACTGCTCACGCCATGAATACTGATCGCGACCGCTGTTTTGCCGTAGGTATGAACGAACATGTGGTGAAACCAATAGACCCAGATCACTTATTTAGCACCTTGCGAACATGGGTTAAAAAAGAGCCTAGCTTAGTCACGTCATTAGCCGTGTCTACACCGCTTGTGAATCAAGCACCGCAGCCGAACTTAACCGCGATCATGCAGCGGTTGGCCGCACTTGAGGGCTTAGATAGCAACACAGGTTTAACCCGAGTGATGGGCAATGAACAACTGTATTGCCGCTTAGTCGCGGACTTTGCCGCATCACTTAGTCAGCACTTAGGGGAGCTTAACACCGCTCTTGAGCACAAGGATCTAGCTATTGCCGGGCGTTTAGCACACAACTTAAAAGGTGTATCGGGCAACCTTGGGCTC
>Ga0265593_1001002_pt1 | contig 13756 bp, 18 predicted proteins | sample saktaG_8_FD_190136 | JGI IMG/M metagenome (GOLD analysis project Ga0265593, IMG submission 190136) | Saline water microbial communities from Sakinaw Lake, British Columbia, Canada - sak_2011_5_24_36m | ecosystem: Environmental > Aquatic > Non-marine Saline and Alkaline > Saline ...
AATCTATAAAAGGGTATTTGATAATAAACTGGTGCCGGATGTCGGAATCGAACTGACGACCTTCGCATTACAAGTGCGCTGCTCTACCAACTGAGCTAATCCGGCGTTATTTGAGTTGCGTATTATACTGATTTTTTGAGAAAAGTTAAGCTATTTTACGATAGTTAACGTAGGTTTCTTAATACTTACTGATTTTTGCTTATCTTGTGTCGCAGCACTTGGTTTTTTTGCCTCATTTTTAGGCAGTGGTGCTGGCTCGACTTCAAAAAACATGCCTTGACCACTCTCTCGAGCAAAAATACCTTTAACTGCGTGCATTGGTACATACAGGTTTTGAGAAGCTCCGCCAAATCGCGCGGAAAATACAATGGCTTCATTATCCATTTGCAAATCCTTCGTAGCGCCATAGTTAAGATTCAGGACAATTTCACCATCTTTAACATAGGTCATAGGCACTCGAGTATGACTATCAACCGCCACCAACAGATGCGGCGTCATATTGTTATCGACACACCATTCGTGAATAGCGCGCACCATGTAAGGTTTTGTTGAGGTTAGCTCTGTCATATTGATATGTATCCGACTTAAGTTAAAGTGCTTAAGCAGAACTTTAACTTAATCACGCCTATTTACGCATTGCTTTCTCTGAGGGCGTCATTGCATCTGCATACAACGGTCTTGAGAATAAGCGCTCTGCATATTTTAAAATTGCTGACGCTTGATTAGGCAATTCAATACCGTAGTGACCTAAACGCCAGAGTAATGGCGTTACGGCAACATCTAACATTGAGTAATCATCACCTAGCAAATAATTTTGCTTAGAAAAAATTGGCACTAATTGCGTTAGATTATCGCGAATAGTTGCTCGCGCTTTGTCTGCAACGACTTCATCATCAGACTCCACGTCTTTAATGTGATCAAAAAGATCTTTTTCAAAGCTGTATAAAAACAATCTTGCTCTTGCACGCATTACTGGATCTGGTGGCATCAATTGTGGATGTGGGAAACGCTCATCAATATATTCATTGATAATATTGGCTTCTGACAAGACCAGATCACGCTCAACCAACACTGGTACTTGGTTGTACGGATTAATAACAGCCAAATCTTCTGGCTTGTTTGCTAGATCAACGTCAATGACTTGAAAGTCCATGCCTTTTTCAAATAGAACAATGCGGCAACGGTGGCTATAGGGATCAGTTGTCCCCGAGTACAAGGTCATCATTTAGTGTATATCCTTCCAATAAGCTTTTTTGAGTTTGTAAGTAAGTACTAACAACACCCCTAAAAACAGTAAGACAAACCAGCCCATATGATTGCGCTGTTGTTTTGCAGGTTCTGCCATATAGGCCAGAAAATTAGTTAAGTCACCAACCAGAGTGTCGTACTCAGCAGCCGATAACTTTCCTGGCTTAGCGAGGGTTAGTTCGTGCGTTTCGTGATTGATTGCTTGCTCACCTTGCAATTCATACAAGACGTGTGGCATTGAAACTTTACAAGAGACTGGGTCAAACACGCAATTACCCCAACCTGTAGCGCTTGTTTCATCACGATAAAAGCCACGCATATAGCTATAAACCCAATTAGCACCACGTGCGCGCACTTCGACAGATAAATCAGGCGGCGCTACACCAAACCATTTTTTTGCATCCGCTTTATTTATAGCCACTTTCATTGGATCGCCAATCTTCTCGCTGGCAAACATCAAATTATCTTTGATTTGCTTTTCCGTTAGTCCAATATATAGCAGGCGGTTATATCGCATGTAATTTGCACTGTGACAATTTAAGCAGTTATTAACAAAAGTACGCGCACCACGCTGCAATGACTCATGATTTGACGCATCAACAGGTGCTTTATCTAAGTGAGCACCTTCATTTGCATTAGCCCATTGAGGCAATATAGCGCTAGCTGAAAATGCCAAAACCAATAAAGTTTTTTTAATGATATTGTTCATGATATTCATCCTGTCACCCTTTCTGGCACTGGCAATGTTTTATCTTTTTTGGTGTACCAAGGCATTAATATGAAAAACGCAAAGTAGATGATGGTGAATGCACGAGCTACCACTGTTGCGCGATCTGCATTTCCTAACCAAGCACCAAACTGCCCCCACACATTAGCAGGTTCAGTTCCTAAATAACCAAGCACAATAAAGCTCACCACAAATGCAGCCAACCATTTTTTATACAATGTGCCACGGTAACGAATAGATTTCACAGGGCTCTTATCTAACCATGGCAACAGCGCAAACACCATTACTGACAAGCCCATAGCCGCCACACCAGGGAATAGCGACGGTGGAATACTGAGCAAACTTACACCAGGGAACGGCGGCACTGCACGTAATATTGAATAATACGGCGTGAAATACCATACTGGTGCGATGTGTGCTGGTGTCACTAACGGATTAGCCGGCACAAAGTTATTTGCCTCCAAGAAATACCCACCCATTTCCGGGGCAAAGAAAATAATCGTCGAGAATACGATCAAAAATACCACCGTACCGACAATATCTTTTACCGTGTAATAAGGATGAAATGGAATGCCATCTAATGGAATGCCAGTTACCTTATCTTTAAGTTTTTTAATTTCAACGCCATCTGGATTGTTTGAACCCACTTCATGCAAGGCAATAATGTGTGCAGCAACCAAACCTACCAATACAAACGGCAAGGCAATCACATGAAAAGCAAAGAAACGATTCAATGTAGCATCTGACACCAAATAATCACCTCGCAGCCATTCAGAAACATCTGGGCCAACAAATGGAATTGCTGAAAATAGATTCACGATTACTTGCGCGCCCCAATATGACATTTGACCCCACGGCAATAGGTAGCCAAAGAATGCCTCACCCATTAAGCATAAGAATATGCCGACGCCAAACAACCAAATAAGCTCGCGCGGATTACGATAAGACCCGTAAATAATGCCACGGAACATATGCAAATAAACCACCACAAAAAACATAGAAGCGCCTGTTGAGTGCATATAACGGATTAGCCAACCCCATGGCACATCACGCATAATATATTCCACTGAACCAAAAGCCAACTCTGCATCTGGCTTGTAATGCATGGTTAAGAATATACCTGTCAGTATTTGTAGCACTAATACTAGCAGTGATAACGAGCCAAAGTAGTACCAAAAATTGAAATTTTTTGGAGCGTAATATTCTGTTAAATGGGCTTTAATATTACTTGTGAGCGGAAAACGCTCATCCACCCAATTCAAGCCATTATTGAACGCATTAGCTACCACTGATTTATTTTGCTTTACTTCAGTTTGATTGGTCATAATTAAGCCTTTTCTTCAGTATCAACGCCAATAAGCAATGTATTTTCAGTCAAATATTTATGCGGTGGCACCACCAAATTGATCGGTGCTGGAGAGCCTTTAAATACGCGGCCAGCCAAATCAAACTTAGAGCCATGACATGGGCAGAAAAAACCACCAGACCAAGTGTCACCCATATCGCCTTTTGCTTGCAGCTTGGCGGTAGGAGAGCAGCCCAAATGCGTGCAAATTCCAACCACAACAGCAAGATTCGGTTTGATTGAGCGGTCTGTATTTTTACAATAGCTAGGCTGCTGGGAAGTCACGTCACATTTAGGATCGGTCAGCTGATCATCGTGCTTCGCTAATTCCGCAATCATTTCACTAGTGCGGTTAATAATCCACACCGGCTTACCACGCCACTCTACCGTCATCATCGTGCCTGGGGCAATCTTGCTAATATCCACTTCAACTGGAGCACCCGCCGCCTTTGCACGCTCACTTGGTGTCATGCTTTTTACAAAAGGCACAGCTACAGCTACGCAGCCAAGGGTACCAACGGCCGAGCTAGCGATTAAAAATTTACGCTTTTCTAAATTCACACCCGAATTTTGATTATTCCCTAAATTTTTGTGAGCACTTTTTTGATTCTTGTCATTTCGGTTTTCTGCCATGCTGCCCTCGTGATCTGAACATGAAGCCTCGCCCTTTTGAGGCTAGCTTCGTTATTTATTTACTTTACTTTTACATGCATAAAAATAAAGTAACTCATAAAACCATTACTTAAATTAACTTGCTAAAACTTGCGCAAAAATATTTGCATATTTTGCAATCGCGCAATTATACAATTTTTTACAAATCAATTAAAGATATATTTTATAACTAATTGATATGTAACAATTAAACAGGATTATTAATATCTATAAACTCATGAATTAGGTTGAATTTTTCGGCTAGATGTTCGCCCAAGGCTTGCACTCCATAACGTTCCGTTACGTGATGTCCAGCTGAAATGTAAGACACGCCAGTTTCGACTGCTTGATGTGTGGTTTGTTCTGAAATTTCGCCGCTGATATATACATCTGCACCTAACTCAACAGCCGCATCAAAATAGCCTTGCGCTGCACCAGTACACCAAGCTATTTTCCGAACCATTTTGTGCAAATCACCGACCACCAAAGGCACCCTTTGTAGCACTTGTTCAATGTGTTGCACCAAGTCTTGCAGCTTCATCGCTTGGGTTAAATGTCCATAGGCGATTAAATTAGATTCGCCCACATAATCAATGGGGCTTATACCCAGCACTTTCCCTAATTGGACGTTATTACCAAATTGCGGATGTGCATCTAGTGGTAAATGATAACTCATCAAATTTAAATCATTTTCCAGCAGAAATTTAATCCTAATTTTTTTAATGCCGACTATCCTGGCATCTTCATTTTTCCAAAAGTAGCCATGATGAACCAATACCAAATCAGCATTGGCTTTTGCGGCAGCTACAAGCAGCGCCATGCTTGCAGTAACGCCAGTAACGATTTTATAAACATCACTTTTACCTTCAACCTGTAGCCCATTTGGGCAGTAATCTTTGAAACGCTCAACTTGCATGAGTTGTTGGGTATAATGAGTTAACTCATTGATTTTTACCATATGCTTGCGCCTTTTTGATTGTGTAAGTCTGCTGTTTAATTGCAAGCCTATTGATTTCTAACTCTGTAACCTTAATATCACAGCTACAAATATTCATTATTTACACCATATCACTGACAACCTTAATCGACCAACTATATGAATAATCAGCTACACAAAAAATTATGGCTTATTTTTGCACAAGCGGCCACAGTGTGCATGGCGATACTGTTTGTATTCCGCATTTTCTCACCCACCTTCCTTAATCTAAAAGATCAAAATCTTGTGGTTAAACAAGTTGAATCTAATTCAAATTCAAGCATTGCTGGGTCATACAGTCATGCTGCAAAAAAAGCCATGCCAGCCGTGGTTAATATTTTTACCAGCAAAAAAACGTATGATAATCCTCATCAAAAATATTTAGATGACCCAACATTTCGTCAATTTTTTGGGGACCAATTAGATGATTTAGATAGTCAAGCTCAACCAGAAAATAGCTTAGGCTCTGGTGTTATTGTGAGCGAGCAAGGCTTAATTCTGACCAACAATCATGTAGTCGCTTCGGCGGATGAAATTGAAATCGCGCTTGCTGACGGGCGTAAATTATCAGCCAAAGTTGTAGGCACTGACCCCGATACAGATTTAGCATTGATTAAAGTTGAGGCAGAGCATTTACCAGCAATTAACTTTGCAAGTTCAGACCAACTTAATGTTGGTGACGTCGTTTTGGCCATAGGCAATCCTTTCGGCGTAGGCCAAACCGTTACGCAAGGCATTATTAGTGCGCTTGGTCGCAACCATTTAGGTATCAATATTTACGAAAACTTTATTCAGACTGATGCCTCTATCAACCCTGGCAACTCTGGCGGGGCGTTGATTGATACTGATGGCAATTTAGTCGGTATCAACAGTGCAATTTACTCGCGCAGTGGTGGCTCTATGGGCATAGGCTTTGCCATTCCAGCCACATTGGCACGTCAGGTAATGGAGCAAATAGTTTCGCAAGGCAATGTGACGCGTGGTTGGATAGGCATTGAGGCGCAAGACATTACACCAGAACTAGCGGAATCATTTAAGCTGAAACTGACGCAAGGCGCATTGATTGCTGGCGTATTGCGAGACAGCCCCGCAGACAAAGCTGGACTGCGTGCTGGTGATATTTTACTGACCATTGAGGGCAAGCAGGTGGCAGATAGTAGTAGCATGCTTAATTTGATTGCGGTGTTAACGCCTAATAAAAAGGCAACACTTAAAATTGCGCGCGCTGAAAAAGTTATCGACGTTTCAATTTTAATTGGTAAGCGCCCAAAACCTGCAATCACGAAAGAATAGCCGCCACTCTTGTTTTAAGGCATCTATACAATACACAGGCTTAAGATTACCACCGACTTCCAGTAATACCTCCGAGAATCAGATAAAAACATATGTCCTGGGAGCCGCTCTGGTATTGCCTCTCAGGGCATCTCTTATTGATTTTTTGAGGAATTTCAGCGCATTTTATGATGCAATAACGTTGAAACTTGGCCTATTGGGCTGGTGGCAAAATGGTTTGCTCTGGCGCTTGCTTGGTGAGCTTAGCCACCACAATACCAATTTCATATAATAACCACATTGGCACCGCCAACATAAACTGAGAAATAATATCGGGGGGGGTAAATATCGCACCAATGACAAATGCCCCAACAATGACATAGCCGCGTGCTTGCTGAAGTGTTTGTATGGTAACCCAACCAAATCTGACAGTCATGACCACCGCAATAGGCACCTGAAATGCCAGCCCGAAGGCAAAAAACAAGGTTAGCACAAAGTCTAAATAACTACCAATATCCGTCATCACCGCCACGCCTTGGGGTGCGGTGTTGACAATGTAGCCAAATATCACAGGGAAAACCAAGAAATATGCAAAGCTCATGCCAGCTAAAAACAGTGAGCTACTAGCGACAATCATAGGAATCATGAACTTTTTTTCGTGGGCGTAGAGTCCTGGTGCTACAAACGCCCAAACTTGATACATAGTATGCGGCAAGGAAACAATAAATGCCGCCATCATTGCCACTTTCATCGGCACAAAAAATGGCGTAGTCACACCAGTGGCAATCATTTGTCCACCGATAGGCAAAAGCTTGTTTAACAAGGGCGCAGCAAGAATCTCATAAATTTTATTGGCGAATGGGAAAAATGCGATAAAAACCACCATAAAGCCGATGACGATACGCAACAGACGATTACGTAATTCGATTAAATGTGAAATGAAATTGTCGGTAGGCGTCACTAGCTGTGTTTACCCTTTTCTGGCAATTCGGTGACAGGTTCATTAACCAGCGCTTTAACCTCGGAATTAGCTTCTAAATCCACTAAATCTTGTGTTAATGACGCCGCTTCTTGTTGGAAATTTGTTTGCGCTTGGGTGGCTTTTGCTTGAATTTCTTGCTGAAGTTGTTGCAACTCTTGAAAACGTACTTCACGATTCACTTCTTCTTTAACTTGCGCGACATATCTTTGCATGCGTCCAGTCAAAGCACCTAGTGTGCGTGCTACTTTTGGCAGCTTTTCAGGCCCAATCACAATGAGCGCAACCACTGCGATGACAATGAGCTCTGAGAAAGAAACATCAAACATTAGGCTTATCTTTCAAAGTAGCTACTTAGTCGCTATTTTTTTAACAGCAGGCTTTTTAGTCGCAGGGGCTTTAGCTGTCGCGCTCGGAGTGGTTTTAGGTTTTGCTGGAGCACGTTTTCTAGGCGCGGCTTTTGGTACAGGCACTTCAGTAACTTCTGCATCAATCAAATTAGTCGTTGCTTCATTTTTAATGGTGTTGAGCGGAGCGGCATCAGCAGTATTCTCCTCATTCATTGCATCTTTGAAGTTTTTAACGGCACCACCAACATCACTACCCATATTCCGCAATTTTTTTGTGCCGAATATCAACACAACCACTAACAGAACGATCAACCAATGCCAAATGCTCAATGAACCCATGATTACTCTCCTAAATATAGCGTTGCTAGTACGTTAATTGATCGACATAGGACTAGGCTTTAGGTGGTTTATCACCGCCGCCCAACACATGCAAATGAATATGAAACACTTCTTGCCCACCATCACGCCCCGTATTAATCAGGGTTTTAAAACCTGCCAAACTTTGCTCTTTTGCCAGCTTAGGGGCTAGCAATAACATTTTTCCCAACAACGACTGATGCTGCGCCTCACAGCTTGCTAGGCTATCAATATGCGCTTTAGGTACGATTAAAAAATGCACTTTTGCCGACGGGTTAATGTCATTAAAGGCAATGACGTCATCATCTTCATAGATTTTTTTGGACGGGATGCTGCCATTCACAATTTTACAGAAAATACAGTCCGCACTCATTACTCGGTACCCTCTTCTGATCTTGAAGATTTTTCTACAAGTCCTGACAAACCTTCACGTCTTGCCAACTCGTTCAGTACGTCTTGCGGCTTCAATCCCGCTTGCGCCAGCATCACTAGAGTATGAAACCATAAATCGGCTGTTTCATATATCAGGTGTTCATTATCACCATTTTTGGCGGCAATGATCGTTTCTGCGGCTTCTTCACCTACCTTTTTCAGTATGCTATCCATGCCTTTTGCATACAGTTTAGCCACATAAGAAGTCTGAGGATCAGCACTTTTTCGTTGTTCCAACAATTCAGCTAAACGGTTTAATGTGTCGTTCACTTTGATTAACTTCCGTCTTAATTGGGTTTATTAAATGTAGTTTAGTAAATTTCTTTTGGGTCTTTAATCACGGGCTGATCTACCAGCCATTGTTCATTATCCAGCTTCTTAAAAAAACAATTATGTCGACCAGTGTGGCAGGCAATGCCCCCGACTTGCTCCACTTTGATGAGGATTACATCTTCATCACAATCCAGCCTAATTTCATGTACGTTCTGCACATGACCAGATTCTTCGCCCTTACGCCATAATTTATTACGTGAGCGTGACCAATACACCGCTTGCTTGGTTTCATAAGTGAGCTGTAAGGCTTCGCGGTTCATCCACGCAAACATCAGTATACGGCCTGAATCGTGTTCTTGGGCGATCACTGGCACTAAGCCATTTGCATCCCACTGTACAGCTGCCAACCAGTTCATAATCTAACTTCTATGCCGTGTTGTGCCATATATTCTTTGGCTTGTTTAACGGTGTATTCACCATAGTGAAAAATACTGGCCGCTAACACCGCATCCGCGCCGCCTTGCTGGACGCCATCGACCAAATGTTGCAAGTTACCCACGCCACCAGAGGCAATAATGGGGATATTAACTGCATCTGAAATCGCACGATTTAATGGGTTATTAAAACCAATTTTAGTGCCGTCTCTATCCATACTAGTGACTAGCAACTCACCCGCGCCTAAGCTAGCCATGTACTCAGCCCATTTCACCGCATCCAAGCCTGTCGCCTTGCGGCCACCATGCGTAAACACTTCCCACTGAAATGGTTTATTGTCCACTTTTTTAGCATCAATCGCCACCACTATACATTGCGAACCAAAGCGGTTGGCGGCATCTGCCACCATCTGCGGATTTAATACCGCTGTGGTATTAATACTAACTTTATCCGCACCGGCATTAAGCAATCGGCGCACATCTTCCACTTCACGCACACCGCCGCCCACTGTTAATGGAATAAACACCTGTGAAGCCACTTGCTCAATAATATGCAGGATTAAGCCTCGGTTGTCAGAGCTGGCCGTAATATCTAAAAATGTAAGTTCGTCCGCGCCTTGATCATCGTAGCGTTTAGCAATTTCCACAGGGTCGCCCGCATCGCGAAGCTCAAGAAAGTTGATGCCTTTAACAACGCGACCATCAGTCACATCTAAACACGGAATGATGCGTTTGGCTAAGCCCATTAACTCAACTCATCGGCAAGTTTTTGTGCTGCTGTAAAATCTAAAGTGCCTTCGTAAATTGCGCGACCAGTAATTGCGCCGATAATACCTTCGCTAGCTACCGCACAAAGCTTTCTAACGTCATCTAAATTGGTGACGCCGCCAGAAGCAATGACTGGAATACTGAGCGCCTGCGCTAGCGCAACTGTAGCCTCGATATTAACGCCCGTCAGCATGCCATCGCGGCCAATATCGGTATACACAATCGCATTAACACCATAATCTTCATATTTCTTGGCTAAGTCAATCACATCATGCCCAGTGAGCTTAGACCAGCCATCGACTGCAACTTTGCCGTCTTTTGCATCTAAACCAACCATTATTTGGCCAGGAAAAGCACAGCATGCTTCATGCAGAAAGCCAGGATTCTTAACTGCAGCTGTGCCGATGATGACAAAATCAATGCCGTTATCCAAGTAGCGCTCTATCGTTTCTAAATCACGAATCCCGCCACCCAACTGAATAGGTATGTCATCCCCTACGGCACTAACGATAGCCTTAATTGCCGCTTCATTCACTGGCTTGCCTGCAAATGCGCCGTTCAAATCAACTAAATGTAAGCGTTTACCTCCACGATCAACCCAGTGGCGCGCCATTGCGCTAGGGTCTTCAGAAAACACTGTGGATTCTTCCATTAAGCCTTGTTTGAGTCTGACACAATGGCCGTCTTTAAGATCGATTGCTGGGATAATTAACATAGTGTGATGTAGTGTAGTTAGAATTTAAGTAGAAATAAAGAAGCAGTCAATAATTAAAAGTGTTTGATCAAAATATATTGATACAGTTAGCGAATGCGTTTTAAGGCTTCCAGCTTACAAAATTACTTAACATTTGTAAGCCTGCGCCCGCACTTTTTTCGGGATGAAACTGTACTGCAAATAAATTATCAGTGGCGATTGCGCTAGTAAAACGCTTTGGATATTCACTGAAGCCAGAAATAATACTGTCATCGGCGGGCTGCACATAATAACTATGCACATAATAAAAACGCTCACCGTCGGCAATGTTGTGCCATAAGGCATGTGGTACATTGGGCTTAGCCTGATAAACCTGATTCCAGCCCATGTGAGGAACTTTAAGCTTTGCACCTTGGCTATCTTTCATATCAGCCGCCGAAAATCGCTTAACATGACCTTTTAACAAATCCAAACCAGCCGCATCACCCTCTTCCGAATGCTCAAAAAGCATTTGCATACCGATACAAATACCTAAGAATGGCTTATTTTTCGCTGCGTGCAATACGGCATCATGTAGACCACGCGAATCTAATTCCCGCATACAGTCTGGCATGGCACCTTGGCCAGGAAACACAATGCGCTCTGCATTGGCAATATCCTCAGGATTACTCGTCACCAGTACGGTTTTAGTTGGTGCTACATGCTCCAAAGCTTTAGACACGGAGCGTAAGTTACCCATGCCATAATCAACCACTGCAATATCTATTTTTTTCATGTGGCTATATCGTTAGCAATGACCGCTTACAGACTACCTTTGGTAGAAGGCATGATACCTTCCATTCGCGCATCAAACTCAACAGCCATACGCAATGCACGTCCAAAAGCTTTAAAAATTGTTTCGGCTTGATGGTGCGCGTTATGGCCTTTAAGGTTATCAATGTGCAATGACACGTTGGCATGATTGACAAAACCTTGAAAGAATTCATGGACTAAATCAACGTCGAACTCACCTATTTGGGCGCGGGTAAATACGCAGCCAAAAACCAAACCAGGCCGACCTGAAATATCCAATACCACGCGAGATAAGGCTTCATCTAACGGCACATAAGCATGTCCATAGCGACGAATGCCTTTTTTATCACCTATTGCCTTTGCAAAAGCCTGGCCTAATGTAATGCCAATATCTTCAACCGTGTGGTGTGCATCAATGTGCAAATCGCCTTTGGCGTTCACACTAATATCCATCATGCCATGACGGGCGATTTGATCCAGCATGTGGTCTAAAAACCCAATACCAGTATTGAATTGAGAAACACCAGTACCATCTAAATTGATAGCAACAGTGATTTGCGTTTCCAAGGTATTTCTGACGACTTCAGCAGTGCGCATAATGGTTCACTTAAAGAAAGTGTAAAGCTAAATGAGAAATGCTATTTTAACCTAAACTAGATGCACTTGGGTTTTTTGGGTGCCCGCATTTCTTGATTGACTAATCAAATTTAGCAACTAGGCATCTAATATGCGCCTTTAAGGATAAATAACATGCTCTGCGAGGCAATAAGGACGGGCTTCCTAGAGCATCTATTTTCAAGCCCACTTTGTGCAGTTAAGCTTAAATACATAAAAAAGCCTAGTCAGATACATGATCTTGACTAGGCTCTTTTACTTACCAGCTCACGCCAATAAGGTTTCTAACGTAATATCTTTCAAAGAAAATTGAATTTAACGAAAGATACTTCGGTAAGAAACTTCCAATAAGCTAACTTATTGTGCAGCAGCTGGGGCAGCTTCTGTTGCTGCAGGAGCAGCTTCAGCTGGCGCTTCAACAGCAGGTGCAGCTTCAGCAGCCGGAGCTGATATTTCAGCAGCTGGGGCAACAGCTTCAACTGGTGCTGGTTTTTTACTGAACATTGTGAACAATGCTAGCAATACTACAGCAGCGATAATCCATGGAAGGAATTTTTTAACGCCACCAGCACTGGCTGAAGCACCGTGTGCAATTGCAGTGATTTCTGCAGCAGCAGCAGCTGGATCAGTAGCGCCGTAAATAGCAGCGCCAGCAACGATGATTGTTGCGCCTGCATCTTTAACTTGTTGTGTAGTAGCCGCTTTAACGCCACCAGCAACTGAAATTTCAACGCCTAGGTTTAAACCAGCAACCATTGCTAAGTCATTAAATGGTGTTTGGCCAGCAGCTTGTTGATCTAAACCAGTATGAACGCCAATGATGTGAGCGCCTAATTTAGCCACTTCTAATGTGCGTGTTTTTTTATCAGCAACGTTGATCAAATCAACTTGTGCTTTTTTACCATATTTATTAGCAACATCAATGACGCCTTTGATAGTACCAATATCAGCAGTACCTAAAACGGTACAGATATCAGCGCCAGCTTTGTAGAATGGCTCAGCTTCATAGAAGCCAGCATCCATTGTTTTAAGATCAACTAAGATTTTGTTGTTTGGGAATTTAGCACGTAAAACTTCAAGCAATTTGATACCGTTATGCTTAATGCATGGTGTACCAATTTCCAAGATATCTACATGTGGGGCAACTTTAGTTGCTAAAGCGACGGTACCGTCGAAATCTAATGAATCTAATGCCATTTGGGTTTGAGCCATGCTACATCCTCCAACTTTAAAGTAAATCATTTTGATTTACTTAAGATTAAAAATACGAATTTAAGATAGTTTTTCTATATTGTGTACAAAATACACATAACGCACATAATAACCGCACTTGGTGTTTAATTTCAAACTTTTCGTGCTTTTTTCAGTGTTTTCTGTTGATTTATTTAGGTTTTATAACTAAAAAAACCGCTAAAAGCGTGCAGCATGGCGGTTTTAAGACAATTTCTGGTGAATTTCTACAAAATTGATTTTAATGCGCTTATTAGAATTTTTGACTGCACATCTGTGCCAATGGTGATGCGTATATACGCAGCAATGCGAGTTGGCGATTTAAAATGACGGACGATAATGCTCTTTTCACGCAATTGAGCGGTGAGTTCTGCGCCGCCTTTAAGCTGATGTTTGGCAAAAATAAAATTTGCACCCGATGGCAACACATCAAAACCCAAAGCCATTAACTCTTTAACTAATATTTCGCGCGTTTCAATCACCTTACTACAGGTTTGCTCAAAATATGTTGCATCTTGCATCGCCGCAATTGCACCTGCGGATGCAAAACGATCTATTGGATAGGAATTAAAACTGTCTTTTACGCGCATTAAAGCTTCAATTAAATCTGCCG
>Ga0265593_1001004_pt1 | contig 13743 bp, 14 predicted proteins | sample saktaG_8_FD_190136 | JGI IMG/M metagenome (GOLD analysis project Ga0265593, IMG submission 190136) | Saline water microbial communities from Sakinaw Lake, British Columbia, Canada - sak_2011_5_24_36m | ecosystem: Environmental > Aquatic > Non-marine Saline and Alkaline > Saline ...
ATATTTTAAGGAGGCGGGCGGGCTTGGGTTAACATAACCCTGTTATGTTAACTTCCGGACCGCAAAAAAAACACACTTGCGAGCGGAGTTCCTTTATAAAGTGGAGTTCCTTACGCGGCCCGGCGCAGCCGCCGCCCTGCCGTCCAGCCTGTCGGCTGGCCGGCCAGGCTTGCGGCTGTTCGCCCCACCGCCGCGCCCTGCGGTCGCGGCGCCCGCCCGCCAGTGGCGGGCCGGTTCGTGGGGCCTCCGGGCCGCAACAACCCTGCCCCACCCCTGCGCGGCCGCGCGCCCCCCTTGTCGCCTTCGGCGCCAAGGCCCGCGCCAACAACCGCGGCCTTGCCGGAAAGCGGTATACTGCATCTTATGCTCGCGGCGTCGCCCTTTGCCCGTCGCTAACGCGGCGGGCAAGCGCTCCGCTCGCTCGCCCCGAAAAAGAAGCAGAGCCAGTAATAGGGGAATTAACTACGGGGGAAGAAATTCTTCAGCTTTGCGCGACACTGGGGGAGGGTAGGGCGGGGGAGCAAATAGAAATTAAACCTGTTCACCGCTGGAAAATCCCATTATCCCAGGTCCGGCTTGCGGCTGTGGCGGCCGCGTGTCACGTTTAGTATTTCCACAAGGATGTTTTTATGCGTCTCCGGGGGCGAAGCTTTTGGGTTCTTCTAAACAACGCGTCCACTCTGGCTTTCAGTTCGTCCGGCTCGAAGGGTTTTGTCAGGTAGTCATCGGCGCCTAGTTGAAGCCCCAACACTTTATCTTCGGTCGCGTCTTTGCAGGTCAGCATAAGCACGGGCAGGGTGTGGAGTTCCGGGTCGTTCCGGATCGCTTCGCACAGTTGTATACCGTCGCCGTCGGGGAGCAGCCGATCCAGTATTATCAAGTCCGGCAAGCTCTTTTTCATCTCTTCCCAGGCTTCTTTCAGGGAAACGGCGGTGGAGATTTCGCCGTTAAAACAGGACTCCAGGAATTCCAGCGCAGCCGGGTCATCCTCTACAACAAGTATTTTATACGGCAGTTTATTCATGTTGTTTTCCAAAGCAAATATATATATCCGTGTCGTCCTAAAGCGGACGCCATGATAACATTATATCAGACAGGCTCCTGGAAAAAGCGCGGCCTTTATCCTGTAAATTACATTCAGGCGTTCTTGGTCGTCTTCCGTCTTCCCCCGGCCACCTGAAAATCACGCGGTTCGGAAGTAACCACCCGGCCGTCCCTGGCCCACGCTTTAGCTACGGCCTGGTATCGCCCGCTTGTATAACCTGACCAGTCATACCACCAGTAGCCTGCCGACTGTCGGCAGGATTGCCAGGGCCCCTGATCGATCGAAACTTCAACCCGCTCCGGATCGCCGGTCGCGCCGACACGGAATGTGTAGTACGGCGCGGTGATCTTCTCGCCCTGTTGCGGGTAATCCATTGCAACGCAGACTTCGCAGGTTTTTATCGCGCTCGCGTTCTCCGGTGCTGCGGTCTTCTTTTTTCTTTTCAGTCCTATTATCTCGCTTATTTCCATGTTTTTATCCCTCCTGGTTATTACAGCATCGTAAATTGCCGTCACCCTTCTTTTGCTTCAGGTATGTTCGGGCGCGGCGGACAGGTTTTCAAAGTCTTGTGAAGCAGGGCCGATAACATCGCCGGATTGACAGGCTTTTCCAGGTAATCCACGACATTGGACTCCCGTCTTATCATTTCGGTAGTGGAACGATCCATGTAGCGACCGGTGATCATAATTATGGGTATGGCCGAGGTCCCCCCTGTCTGCAACTGGCGCAATATCTCAAAACCGCCGCAGCCCGGAAGCATGAGGTCCAGAAGCATAAGGTCCGGCATTAGTTCCCGCGCCTTTTTCAGCGCCTGATCGCCGTCCGGGACTTTTTCAGCCTTAAAGCCTTCTTTCAGCACTACAAACGCCAACAACTCCCTGACGGCGTCGTCGTCGTCCACTATTAGGACAAGCTTGTCTCCGGGGTTCGATGGATTTTTGTTTTCCGCCATTGCGCTGCCATGTCAAACCCGCAAAACTTCTTTTATTGTGTAATCAAACAGCGGGGCCGTGCCCGCGATCTCTTTTAACCGTTCTTCCATTTGGGCCTTCGCAAATTCGGATTTAAAATCAAGAATATAAATGTGGTCTTTTTGATCCTGGATGCTGAAAGCCCCCAGCTTCTTAATGGCGTCAAAAATGCCCAGCTGTGTGCTTATATTGGACTTGTCGACGAATTTGATGGATATTTTATAACGAGAAAACCCTAATTTGGCGTTAGAGTTTAAATTCACCGTCGAGGTGCTATCAACTATATTTTTCATATTCGGAATCCCCCCTTAAATTCCGTAAAACTTTGTGAGAGCGGAAAAATTCTAAACAGGACGCACCGATACCATTCTGTAGGTATTGATCCCTGAATAATTTATCACGCTTTTGTCCCCCACAATTATTATATCACTTTTCCGGTACTGGGGGAGGGTAGGGCGGGGGAAGCAAAGAGAAATTTAACCTGCTCGTCGCTGTAGAATCCCCCCGCCGCCCAGGCATCCTATTCAGTACCATTATAAAAAATGGCAGGGCTGCCTATTTGGGGGTAGGTGAGGGAGGCAGCCCTGACAATTTAAATCCTACAAATTCCGTTGATTATGGACAAGGATTTTCCCCTCATGTTTTTCCCCCAGCGGTCGACCACGCCATAACCCAACGCCCGGCAAAAACCCGATTTCATAGGGAAAATCCTAAAAAAACCGGTCGGCAATGGCCCCAGGTGCACGTTTCACAAACGCCCGCTTGTCTTTATACCCCGCAAAACCCCGTATAATTAGCAGTCCCTAAAACCTTATACCTCCCGTCGAGCGGTCAGCTGGGCCGCGGTCAAGTTCGAAGCCGCCGGCGTTCGGTTAACTAGCAGTCTTTTTTATAGCCCTGCAGTAGCCTTGCCAAAACAAGATTTTAAAAGTTAGGGGAAATATAGATCAGGTGGGCGCTGGGGGAGGGTAGGGCGGGGGAAATGAAGCGAAAACTTTAAACTATTCGCTGTTGCAGAATCCCCCCTCCACCGCCCAGGTATCTTACCTTTTTCCCTTATTGAAGTTTTTTGATACCCAATGACAAATCAGTAGCAGCCTTAGCCACTTCCGTTAATTCACTGGTCGGCGACACAGCTAAAGCGTGTTTTTCATAAATCCGCCCCGGTGGAGTGGCGATTATATCAAGAGTGTTTTTAAGGAGAGTAGCGAGAGCCGAGCTAGACGCCACACCTGTGTCTATTGCTGACATCTGCTCTTTAAAACCCTCGAAACATGAGGAGATTGCCGCCTTATACCCATAGTCCTCCTCTAGTCGTTTCGCGAGTGCCGACTCGTGGCTTGCGTGCATAGCCAGCCATACCAATGCACCAATCAGAGGTAGTCGAGTTAACCATAAGCGTCCCAGCTCTTCATAAGTGGGCGGGATTGTCGCTTGTAGTCCATGTAAAAAACTAGTAAAAGTTACCGCCACAATCGCCAACACAGAAACAACGAACAACCATTGCCACCTATTTTGCGGCTTTAAAAATGCTTTGCGCCGATCATCAAACGAAGAGGCAAGACCCGCGCTTGTCGCTCCTGGGAGCAAACTTTCTATTTTTTTTAATTGAGTCGCACACTGCGTGTTAAGTTCACCAAGTCGCTTTTCGTAAGCTGCGAGGCTAGCTTTCACTTCAGCGGTTTTCTCGGCTAATCCTTTTATTAAATCCATCGCCGTTTCTGCAGCTTTTCGAGCAGTTACGGCTGCCGCCCCATCCATATCTATCGCCCCTTTGGCTGTTCGAACATCAGCAAGCAATTTTGTGGCACTCTCTGCTGCAGATTGAGCTTTAGTATTGTAGCCTTCCGCATCGGTCACCTGCTTCATCGCGGCTGTAAGCGCACGGTCAAGATCTGCCCGAACCTTATCAGCATGTTCCTGAGCCTTTTGGATGTGGTCTGATTTTGTAGCAATTACCGCTTGCTCATCTAAAATCTTAGTTCTAGCCGCCATCGCCTGTGTCACAGTAGTTGTACACTCAACCAACTTCGCTTGGGAGTCGCTAAGGGCTTTAGCTGTAAGCCCGTTAGAGTCCACAGCTGCGGCTGCTGCTACTTTTGCAGATTCTGCAAACCCTGTAATACTCGCCAGTACGATTTGAGCGTTCTTCGCAATTTCCTCTATGCTCGGTGCGCCTACTTGCGTGTTGGGGGGTTCAGTGGGCGTCGAAGATTTAGAATCCGCATTCTGATTGTCCTTCTTTTCTACTGCCATAAATACTCTCCATTAAAGGTTTAAGATACTTTCATCATGTCGCCAAGTTTCCGTCTCCATTCGTTTTCAAAAACAACCTCAAAATTTACAGGCTTATCTTTAAATGCAAGTTGTAGTCCGTGTAAATCTGTCCTGGCAGACGGCTTGTTGCATAATTTAAATAATGATCTTTTATAATCCGTATCCTCATTCTTTAAGTGTAGGCCTTTAGTTTCCACAACGAATACTGCTTCACAATCACTGTCACTCTTGGTCTTGCTGACAGTGAAAATAAAATCCGGGTATACCCTATGCTTTTTCCAGCCTTGCAATCCGTAATCCCGTTTAGCTGCGTTTCTAAACCAGAAAAACAACTTGTCCTGCGTCTCCAGATACCATGCAACGGATTTTTCTGTTTCGTTAAATTCTTCGCCGGACATAAATTCAAATAATGATTGCTTCGGCACTTCCCCGTCACTGTGCAGGAAATAGGGCTTTGCAGCTTTAATCTTTCCGGGAAATTTAAAGCCCAACTCTTTGCCTATCACAATAAAGCGCAGTTCACCGGAGGCAAGCGCTTTATGAAAAATGTCGGACGCAAGCCGGTCCTTTTCTGCCGCCAGGCATTTGCGTAGTTCTTCTATTATAAAAACAAAGTTGTTGGCTACAAGATCTTTGTCATACTTTTTGATAAAGTGGGTTAAAACCTTCTGCCCCATATTGTGCGCCGTCCAGGGATTTTCCACAATATCCAGCAGATGCCGGGTGAGAAAGGAAAAATCAATATGTATTCCACCTTCTTTAAGTTGTGTAACACTTTTTTGCTTTATAACTTCCTTATCAGCGCTATCTGAAAGTGAAATAACCTGCTCTAAATCTTTTTCTTCAATATATGACAATGTTAGATTCCAAACATTGTCTAGTTTTGCGTCATCCCAGGAAATGCGACTTGCGATATCACTCTCATAATTTACCGGCCACGCCTCTTTCCCTTTCAGCATTACGAAAACAGGTAGAATCATCCGCCCTGCGGATCTCGCGAATTCTTCGCGCATCTCCACCGTCTTTTTATTGGGTATCCCGTCTATACCGTCTGCATCCACTACGATCTGCCCGGCCAGATCGCCCAATCCCTCCTGCTCAAAACCCTTCCGTATGCTTGCAAGCAGTGAAACCGCTTTTTGCTGAAAGCAAAAAACGTAGCTTTCATCTAGTTCTTTTATTCCGGTCTTCTTGGCGAAAGGCTGTCTTAGAATTCTTCCTAAAAGCTGCGTCAGTGCATTCTTCGACGACGGATTTGTCAATATCGTAAGAAGGTATGCAAACGGGCAGTCCCAGCCTTCCTGTAAAGCCTGTTTGGTTATTATGTATCGTATCGGGCAGCTGCGGGTCAACAACCCGCCGGCATCATCCACTTCTTTTAATTCGTCCTTCTCGCTTGTTTTAACTGCTATCTGTTCCGCTGGTATGCCCGCCGTTTTAATTAAATATTCTCTGACATCTTCGGAGTGTATATAGTCCCCGGTTCTCTGATCTCTGCCGGTGCGCTCCGCCTGGATTAAACAAATCGGCCTGATATACACATCACTGTTCGCCTCATATTCCTTTGCTTTCTTTTCAAGAATATTCCGGTGATTTACGCTTGCCAGTAAGGTTTCTTTCCAGTCAACGCTTGCTTTGTTTATGATATGCAAATCAAGCTTTATCATTTGCTCGGCGTTAAGTTCACGGCCTTTTATATCTACCAGGATATTGCTTTCGGCTGCCGGCGTGGCGGAAAGTTCCACAATCATACAGGGATTAAAGCCTCTAAGTGTGCCTTGCGCTATTTCACTGTATGCCTTATGGCCTTCATCCAGAATTATGAGCGGGGATAACAGCCTTAACGTATTACCCAGGGAAGTTTTAACCTGGTGTTCCCAAAAACTATTTTTACCAGTATAGGTGTCCAAATTGGGAATCTTTTTAAGCAGTTCGTTGTTCGCGGGGATATTATCTTCCGGCGGGAAGAACTCCTGGAATCCTCCGCTGTCTTTAAAAACTTTAAGGCTTTCTTTATTCTGCCTGGAAGCGGAAGGGAGCATTAACATTAATACGGCGAGATTTTCCTGAATATCAACCGGCGAAAACCGGGCGGTCTTTTCCAATATTATTGTCCGGCCGCCGCTGGCAATATCCAAGGACTGCCGGTACGGATGCTCTCTGTCTTTGAGGTTCTTGATCGTCTGGCGGTATATTTGCGTCGTCGGCACTATCCAAAGCACAAGCCCTGTTCTTTTCTTCCTGTAAATCGTATTAACCAGGTCTATTGTTTTAACCGCAAGCAGTGTCTTCCCTCCGGCTGTGGGAATTTTAAGACAAAAATTCGGCAAGGGTTCTTTTATCCCGTTTTTACGGGGGATATACGATCTTTGAATTTGCGCTTTTTCCCAGGCTTTTGCGGCAAATTCTATCTCAAGGTCAGGGTTCCCCTGCGCTTTCTTACGCCAAGCAGTAAGCTGCTCCAGATACCTGCGTATCTGGTCAAGGGTTTTAACCTGGTAGTCCTTTAATTCCATAAATGATTATATGCGCCGGTAAATTTCAAAGGGCAATTGTGAAAAATGGATATTGTAGGTGTCCAGTTGTTCCTGATCTAGGAATTTGGCCGGCGCAAATATAAGCCTTTTCTTTTTGGAAGCCGGCAGACTTTTTGCCATATCCAGCGTCAAAGCGGTCTTCTTTAGATATTCCACATCAGGCTTATAAAACAAATACGCTTCATATTGCGCGGTTTCGCCTATGAAATTACGTTTTTCATCAACAGCTTTTTCCTTGAATTCCTCACCTGTGGCCGTATAAAACACATATCGCGCTAATTCCCTGTAAGACGGCATATTCTTACCCGTCAGAAGATTTTCTGGAATTATAGGATTGCCGAGTTCAAAATAACTGAATGACCCGCCAAGGCCTTTCTTTAGCACTTCATCCGCAGCTTTAGGGATACCCTTGATTACGCGTCTCACCCGCTCGGCAGTGATTTTATCCGCGTAATCTTCCATTTCCACGAGTATAAACTTGCGGTTTCCGCCATCTTCTTTGTTTAACTCAAGCACTGCTTGGGCGGTGGTTCCGGAACCGGCAAATGAATCAAGTACAATTGCAGTGTTGTCGTCGTGTGTTATTAAGGAAACCATTTCTTTGATTAAGCAACTGGGCTTTGGGTAATCAAACACTTGCTTCCCGAATATCGTGTTAAGCTCGATGCTTCCGTGTGCAGTGGTTTTTACGATCTCGGAATCCAGAATGGAGGAGTAAGCGGTATTGGTTTCGGTGCCAATAGGAATGGTTTTATAGGCTTCAATTCTACCGTCCGTCTGCTTTTCAAAGAACACTCCCCCCGTCTCTATAAGTTTTTCCATGGACGCCTGGCTTAAGCGCCATCGCCCGTCGGTACCATCTGGTTTTTTAGGGAAGATATCACCATATTTCTTTGAATGAACTGAATAATACATCGAGGGCCTGTCTTCTCTGCGATCCCCTTGGCCCCACTGCCGTAGGCGCTCCTGCCCGTCCTTCTCACTTATTCGCTTATCTGTTTTAAAGCCTAGATTCTCAATATCCTTAGCGTAAGCGATAATATATTCATGGAGTTTGGCGGTGTTCTGTGATGTGGCCCCCTTGCCTAATCTGGACCTCCATATAAATTCCTCTATAAAATTATCTTCCCCGAAAACATCTTCCATTAATATCCTGAGATGGTGTTGTTCGTTGTCATCGATAGAAATAAAAATTGCTCCATCATCAGCTAACAATTCCCGCAGGAGTTTCAGCCGCGGTGTCATCATGCAGAGCCATTTATCATGCCGGGTTAAATCCTCTTTATCAACGGCCCGGCCAAGCCACTCCTGCATCATCGGGGAATTAACATTATCATTGTAAGCCCAATTTTCGTTTCCGGTATTATAAGGCGGATCTATGTAGATGCATTTAACCTGGCCGGCGTAGGTCGGTAGCAACGCCTTTAAAGCTTTTAGATTGTCGCCGTGGATTATTAAATTGTCTTTCAAGCTTACAGTCTCTGTAAGGCTTTTCTTTTTGTCCGGTATGAGTTCATGATACTCAACAGACAAATGATGGTTCTGGACGAATTGCTTGCCCTTAAATTGTATTTGTGCCATAAATTTTAATCCCCTTGCATTAAAATTATAACTTTTTTGACAGGATACTATGGCGGTTATTCCGCCGTGTTGTTCCGCTTTTAGGTTGCCCGGCGCCCAAGTCCTGTCAAGCATTCCTCCAATATTTCTTACCGATAGCATAGCAGACCAACCCGACAACGGTCTGTCGCGTTGGTTTTATGCCAAATAGAGTATTTCACATGCTCGGGCAGTGGCCGCGCTCGTTCGCCTTCCACCCATAAAAGCGAACTCCCCCCTTCAATCCTGTAACGCTCCCGTCGGGCTACCTTTTACACATTGCGCCCACAGTTCGCATATTTAGTAATATACGAACTATGTACCAATACAAACGCGAACCTCTCACCAACGAAAACGCCGACCGCCTCACCAACGCCTGCCGCTCCGGAATCGAGAAAGTTGTTATCTCAACGCTGCTCGATACCGGCCTGCGCGTCGCGGAGCTGGCCGGCCTGACCAAAGAGAACGTCCTCTGGCAGGATCGCCGGCTCCTGGTCTACGGCAAAGGCGGTCCGTTCGGCAAGAAAACAAAACGCCGCATCGTGCCGCTCACTGAAAGAGCCTTTACCGTCCTGTCCAATTATTTTTCTCTTAACGACACCTTTGGCTACACCGCCCGCGGCATACAGAAGATCGTCCACCGCGTTTCAAACCGCGCCGGCATCTCCCAGAAGGTTTCCCCTCATGTGCTTCGCCATACCTTTGCCGCTGCCTGCGTTAAAAAAGGTTTAAGCACCCGTTATCTGCAAATGTTTTTAGGCCACGACCACCTTTCAACCACGGAAATTTATTTAAACGTCTCGCCGGAAGACGCCTGCGCGGAATTTAAAAAACGGTTTTAAATTCCCGAACCGTTCCACTGCGCCCTTTTATGTTATACTTGTTATACACAAGGAAACCACATGATCGCCATCAGACTACCAAAAGAAATTGAACTCAGGCTTAACACCCTGGCAACGTCCACCGGGCGTACGAAAAGTTATTACGTTCGTGAGGCCCTTCTTAAACATTTAACCAATATCGAAGACATTTACATGACCGAGAAGCACAGACAGAATACCCGCGCGAGATATGCGCGGCCGGCAACTCTAAAACCCATAATTAAGCGGCGGGGCACCAAATGATTATCGCATTCGCCAACCAAAAAGGCGGCGTCGCCAAAACAACTACCTGTTTAAATCTCGGCGCCGGCCTGGCCATGCGCGGCTACTCGACCCTTCTGATAGACTCTGACCCCCAAGCATCGCTCAGCTGCTACCTTGGCGCCGAAGCCGGCAAGCCGACCCTTGGCGACTGGCTGATGGACCGTACGCCCTTCGACCAGGTCGTCCGCGCCACCCCGCACGCTAACCTGTCCTATATCGCCACTAACGAGCGCCTGATCGCCGATGAATCATTAATGGAACAAGATAAGTTTAAAGCTATTCATTATCTTAAGCGCAAAACCGAGACCCTCCGGGATCGTTATAATTTCATCCTTATTGATACCATGCCGAGCTTTTCGGTCCTTCTCGCCAACAACCTTGTCGCGGCCGACCAGGTTGTTATCCCGGTTAAGCTTGAATGGCTCTCTATCCAGGGCCTGGCGCCGCTCCTCGCAAAACTTCGCGACATTCAGGATAATGTCAAAGACCTGCAGATCCTCGGGATCCTCGGCACCTTTAACCGCAAAGGCGTGACCGAGTGCCACAAGTGTTTTACCGAGCTCGAGGCGCAGCTGCCAGGGCGCGTATTTTCAACAACCATCCAGCTCAATAGTAAACTTGCGGAAGCCGCCGGCGTTGGGAAACCGATTCAGCACTATGACCGTTTATGCCAGGGCTTCACCGATTACGAAGAATTAACCGAGGAGGTTATCAAGAAATGCCACGTCAAGAAGAAAGCACACGCAGAGGCGCGTTAAATTTACTTGGTATCGAGGTCTCCGGCATTCCCGCGGTTGAGCGTGTAATCGAGATCCCGGTTTCATCCGTCCGCCCGAATCCGCAGCAACCGCGACGCCAGTTCCCGCAGGAATCCCTGCTGGAGCTTGCGGGCTCTATCAAGGCGCACGGTCTGCAGCAACCCATTATTGTACGCCACCTTAAGCAACCGGCAGCCGCCGGCGGCGCAGTTGCGAGCCCGATTTATGAACTTGTCGTGGGTGAACGCCGTTTGCGCGCGCACCAGCTCGCGGGACTAAAAGTTATCCGCGCAATTCTCCGCTCTGTTGCGGATGAGCATTTACTTCGACATGCAATCGTTGAGAATATCCACCGTGAGGATCTTCCTTTTATGGACCGGGCTGTTGCGTTCTGCCGCTTCAAGGATCAATTCCACGCGGGCAAAGTGGAACCCGCTGCCGAAGACTTAAAGATATCGCGCCGGACAGGTTTCAATTACAGCAAGCTTGGCACTGCGGAACCGGAATACCAGGCGCTTATCGTTAAAAACGATCTTGATGTTCGCGGTAGCAATCTTCTTTTAAACCTGGCCGGCAAGGTGGCTAAAGAGCTTCCAAAGAAAACCGAGGCATTTAAAAAGGCTATCAACAGCGGTGAATTGGGTCTCCCAGCGCTTAATAAATTACAAAACAAATATTTCCCGGCCCCGCAGCCGGAAGCCGGGAAGCCGGGCAGTGTGGGAAAAGCGGTACACCCCACCGCCGCGATCGCAGTGAAAGATATCCCTTTCCGAAAAACTGCAACAGAAGTTGTATTGGAGCTCCGCTTTGACCCGCGCAAGAAGCCGCCGGTTGATCAAAAACTCCGTAAACAGTGGGTTAAAGCAGCCAGGCAGTTTTTTAAAGCCGCAGGTTTTAGAACCGTAAAAATAGAGGTCTAAAAGTCTGCGTTTTTGGATAGTGCAACCGTTGCACTTTTAAGGGGTCTTCGCAATAAAACGCCCTTAAATCGTGGTAGGCATGGTCTTAAAAGTTATCAACAATTACCCAAAAGGTATGTCATATCGGTCACAAATCAGGTAAAAGCTATGGCATTTGGGTCTTAAATAGGCTTAAAGGTATGGCATTCGGGTCTCATTTAGGGTTAAAAGGTATGGCATTCGGGTCTTATGCCTCTCAATGAGAAACAGGGCCTTAGAAGAAACGGTCTTAAGAATATAACGATTAGAATCGTTGCGAACGATTTTTTTAACCAAGTAACAAGAAAAGATGGAAAGCTATTTAATTGAAGAGATCATTAAGGTTACAGGGGACGCTAAAAGCCGGGCTTTCTGGGAAAAAGCTATCCGGGTTTTAGGGGAAAATGTTGTCGCTTCTGAATTCAGCGAATTAAAGTATCAGATGCAGACCAAGGCTGTCCACGAACCCAGAAAATATCTTACAGCCCTGTTAAAGAAAAGACTAAAATCCAAGGAAGCGGAAAAAGGGAAACAACCGCTGCCGGCAGTACCGGAAAAGTTTAAAACTTATTTTAAAGAAAACCAACTTGCCTTGTTTACGGGGTTATCCCTGCCCACCGCAACCGGCCTGGCTGAAAAAAGGGAGATGGAAATTCCCTACAGCAAAGAAATAATTCCCTGGGCCACGTTTATAAGCGCAAATTTCTTCACGCTATCCACCAACAAAGCTAAGAGTGATGTTGTCCAGGCTAAATTCCGGACTATGGATGGAGAGGTTACAACTATCCCGATGCTCCGCGGCCGGGTAAAACCCAAAGGCGAAGAAAGGGGGATATTAACCGTAGAGCATGGCCGGATACTGGCGGCGATAAAGAATGTATGGGCGAGTCAAAAAGGCCCCAGTTATGTTTATTCTGATACCGGCGCCAGCGGCTGTTTTTGTTTCGTTTCAATCCGGGAACTTGCTCGCCTTTTGGGTCTTACGGATTTTGGCGGTCAGCAACTGGTCCAGTTGACTGATAAAGTTTTTGATCTAAGGAACAGGTCATATTACCTGGACTGGGCTTCTTTAGGTTTTAAAAACGCTATTAATCGCGGGTTTTCACTTTTAGAAAAAGTTGAACTTGCGGAAGGAACGAAGCGCGGGCAGATGGAAACAGTTTTAAAAGTAGAATTTTCAACACAGCTCAGCTCCTGGCTTATAAACCGGAATGTCGTCAGCCGTCCCAAAGAACTTCCATATATCAGAAGCGAATTAGGATTTTTGTTAAGGTTATATCTTGAACCGATTTTGTTTAGCCTGGACGGCGCGGTATATTCAAAATCTTTAAGAAACCTGGTTGATGAGTTGGCTTTGCCACACGCTGGGTGGCATAAGCTTAAAACTGCGCGACGGCGTATATTCCAAAAAGCTTTAAAATCCATGGGGCCACAAAAAACAACAGATGGCCGGCAAATAATTCTCGGCATTGAGGAAGGCCTTACCGATTGGCTTTTAACCGCCCGGCTGGAGGGTGAACCCGCCCTGCTAACCCAATCCAGGGGGATTGAATAATGAAAAAGAAACGGGCTGTATATAACCCCGAGCTTGAACTCGCGAAGGGTGCCACCCTGGACGCCGCCTCTTACGATAAAACCCAAAAGATTAAAGTCACCGCAGGCAAAGTGACCGTCGGCGGCGTTCCCGGCCGCGCGGAGATCTCCGGCATTGCCACCGGCCACATTCCAGAAGCCGGGATAGAAGGAACTTGTGATCTATGGCTTTCGATATTTCGTTATATGCGCCCTGATGGTACAACTGATCATGTCGCCGGCTGGAATATCCCAACGGTGTTAAAACCCGGACAAACCGCAGCCGCTACGGCAAAAGCCTTCGCGGATTATATCAATGCCGGCACCAGGCCGTACCGGGCGACCGCCACCGGCGGCAAGATAAAAATAGTCTTCACTGTGAAGTAAATCAGACTGAGTGTTGGGGGGAAGATGGACTGTTTTTTAAAACTCTTACGCAGTGTCGAAAGCCTTGAGAAGCGTCTAGGCTCTGCAGCAACAACGGCCGACCGGGCCGGCTTTCGCCAATACCGCCGCTTCGCCAGGTGGAATATCTCACTTATCCGGCGCCGGGCGCGGAGCCAGTAAGCTTATGGGGAAAAGTTTCGTGTTAATATTTTCATTCCTCCTGGCCGCCTGCGCTATGGATGCGCTGGCGGCCGAGGCGAAGCCCGTTTATAAATGGGTTTCTGCCAATGAATATTATTTTATCCTGCCAACGTCCCAGGCCCTGCATTTGTCGGGCGGCGGCGATACCCTGAGCATTAAGCCCTGGGGCTTCGGTTTTCGGGCGGTAGGGAATGAAACCTTTTCTAAAACCGGCGGCCTGCAGTTCCAAAGCGTAAAAGTGGACAGCGCCAGGACCGGCAGAAACACCTTTTATCTTTGGGATCTCATGCTCGGGATGGAATACATAGCCCCG
>Ga0265593_1001006_pt1 | contig 13742 bp, 14 predicted proteins | sample saktaG_8_FD_190136 | JGI IMG/M metagenome (GOLD analysis project Ga0265593, IMG submission 190136) | Saline water microbial communities from Sakinaw Lake, British Columbia, Canada - sak_2011_5_24_36m | ecosystem: Environmental > Aquatic > Non-marine Saline and Alkaline > Saline ...
ACTCAGGGCATGAGATACCTCGTGGTAATCAAGTAGCACCTGACTGACCGTACCGAGCCCATTGGATACCTCTTGAAATACCGTGTTGGCAGCATCTAGTTCCGGTTCCTGCGGGACATAGGCCAGCCTTAATGCTGGGGCGCGCCATACTTTGCCATCATCCAGCTTGATATCGCCGGCCAAGATACGCAGTAGACTGGACTTACCGCCGCCGTTCCTGCCAATCAGGCCGATACGTTCGCCCGGATCAAGCTGCAGGTCCACATGATCAAGCAGAGCATGGTGACCAAAAGCGAGGCAGACTTTTTCAAGAGTAATGAGTGGCATGGGAGCGGATATTGGGGTTCAGCAGATGGGCAGGGGCAGGATTCTCCCATGCTTTTCGGGGTTTAGCAAAGGAACTGCCCATGAGACTAGATCAGAGTACTGATTCTGGTTCGGGATTCCTCCCAAATTGGATCATCCGGCCAGTTTCTTTTTCAGCAGGTCATTAACTTGCGATGGGTTGGCTTTACCCTTTGTAGCTTTCATCGCTTGACCGACAAGGGAATTGAAAGCTTTTTCTTTGCCATTATGGTAATCCGACACCTGTTGCGGATTAGCCGCAAGAATATCGTCTATAAGTTTCTCGATCTCGCTCATATCCGAGATCTGTTTTAGGCCCTTGGACTCGATAATGAGGTCAGCATCGCCATTACACTCGACTCGCCACATGGCATCAAACACGTCCTTGGCGGTTTTCCCCGAGATCGTTCCGTCGCTGACGCGTAACAGCAGTAGTGATAACTGAGCAGGAGTGACAGGGCACTGCGCAATATCAAGAGACTCTTTATGCAGACGTCCGTTTACTTCGCTCATTATCCAGTTAGTGCAGAGTTTGGCCTGTGTTGGTAACAGCTCTACCGTGCTCTCAAAATAACTTGCTATCTCTTTAGACGAGGTTAATACCCCGGCATCGTATGAGGAGAGGCCATACTCCGTAATATAGTTACCGCGCCTGGCCTCAGGTAACTGGGGCAGCATTGTTCTTATATGATTGATCCAGTCCTCAGAGATTGCGAGTGGTAGTAGATCCGGGTCTGGGAAATAGCGGTAGTCCTGCGCATCTTCTTTACTGCGCATCGTGCGAGTCTCATTCTTATCCGAGTCGTAGAGACGGGTCTCTTGGCGAATGGTCCCGCCATCTTCCAGAATCTCTATCTGCCGCCTAGCCTCGTAGTTGATGGCCTTTTCTAGGAAGCGGAATGAGTTGAGATTCTTTATCTCGCAACGTGTACCAAGTTTGTCAGAGCCGAGGAGACGTACTGATACATTGGCATCGCAACGGAAGGACCCTTCCTGCATGTTGCCATCGCAGATATCAATCCAACGGACCAGTGAGTGCAGAGTCTTCGCAAAGGCTACCGCCTCATCGCTGCTGCGCATGTCGGGTTCGGAGACGATCTCCAACAAGGGAGTGCCGGCACGGTTCAGGTCTATACCGGTCATGCCTTGAAAGTCCTCATGCAGAGACTTGCCAGCATCCTCTTCTAGGTGAGCCCGGGTGAGACGGATGGTCTTCTCGTACTCATTCCCCGCACCACCGACCTGGATCTTCACACTGCCGCCAGCGACCACTGGCAATTCATACTGACTGATCTGATAGCCCTTAGGCAGGTCCGGGTAGAAATAATTCTTACGAGCGAAGATAGAGGGCGAATTAATTTTTGCGCCGACCGATAGGCCAAATCTGATCGCTCGCTCTACTGCACCATGATTCAGAACCGGCAATACGCCTGGTAAAGCAATATCGACCGCGCAGGCCTGGGCATTAGGAGCGGCACCAAACGTAGTCGGTGCCCCCGAGAATATTTTTGATTGGGTCGAGAGCTGCGTATGCACCTCAAGACCAATGACGGTTTCCCATTGCATTTTTATGTCGTGTTTCTATAGGCCATTCAGTGTGTCAGGAATCCGTATATGCCAATCCGTCACTTGTTGATACTGGTGTGCGGCATTGAGCATTTGCGCTTCGGCAAAGTAATTGCCGATGATGTGTAGGCCCACAGGTCGGTTACTATTACCAAATCCGGCGGGGATCGACATACCAGGCAGTCCAGCCAGATTGGTGGCGATGGTGTAAGTGTCGGACAGATACATCTGTACCGGATCGCCGCTCTTTTCCCCTAGAGGGAACGAAGTCGTGGGAGTGGTCGGACCCATGATGATGTCGCAATGTTTGAAGGCCTCAGAAAAGTCTTGAGCAATCAGTCGGCGCAGTTTCTGAGCCTGGATGTAGTAAGCATCGTAATAGCCATGAGATAGTACGTAGGTACCGATCAGGATTCGACGCTTTACCTCTGCGCCAAATCCTTGGGCCCGGCTTTTCTGGTACATATCATTCAGGTCGGTATATTCTGGTGCGCGGTGCCCGTACCGAACACCATCAAAGCGGGATAGGTTACTTGATGCCTCAGCGGGTGCTAGTACATAGTAAACAGGTATGGAAAGCTTAGTATTGGGTAGTGAAACCTCTACTGTTTCTGCGCCCAATTTGCGATATTCTGCAATGGCAGATTCTACTGCAGAGGCTACATCAGAGCTCAATCCCTCCACGAAGTACTCTCTCGGCAATCCAATACGTAGTCCTTGCAGTGGTCTTGCTAGGTCGCGTGAGTAGTCCTCGGATGCACGCTGTAGGCTGGTCGAGTCGCGGGTATCAAATCCCACCATGACATTCATCATCAGTGCTAGGTCTTCAGCCGATTTTGCCATTGGTCCGCCTTGGTCGAGGCTCGAAGCGAATGCAATCATGCCGTAACGTGATACCAGTCCGTAGGTCGGTTTGATGCCTGAGATGCCGCACAAGGCTGCTGGTTGCCGGATGGATCCACCTGTATCGGTTCCGGTAGCGGCGGGCGCCATGCGTGCGGCCACGGCACAGGCAGAGCCACCAGAGCTGCCACCCGGTACCGTTGTGATGTCCCAGGGGTTTCTTACAGGCCCATAAAAAGAGGTCTCATTGCTCGATCCCATGGCAAACTCATCCATGTTTGTCTTGCCGATATTCACTGCGCCGACGGTATTGAAACGCTCAATTACACCGGCATCGTAGGGCGAGATAAAGTTGGATAGCATTTTCGAGCCGCAGGTGGTTAGCCACCCCTTGGTGCAAAAAATGTCTTTTTGAGCGATGGGGATACCTGTCAGAGGCTGACCTTGTCCGGATGCGATCATTGCATCAGCAGCATGAGCTTGAGCGAGGCTCATCTCCTCGTTAACAGTGATGAAGGCGTTGTAGACTGGGTTCTGTGCCTTCACTCGGCTGAGAAATTCGTTGGTTAGTTCAACGCTGGAGATTTTTTTTGCGGCGATCAGAGCCGAGAGCTGTTGAAGGCTAGAGTTCAGCATGCTAGTCGCGAGGTGGGGTAGATCGTAGAAGGGCTGAGTGGAACTCTAATGTCATACCGATGCATTACTCAAGAACCTTTGGAACGAGATAGAGCCCCGACTCGGTCTTGGGTGCTATCGACTGGAATAATTCGCGTTGATCGGACTCGGTTACTATGTCATCACGTAACCTCTGCACCAGATCTTGAGAATGGGACATCGGCTTGACAGAGGATGTATCTACCGCCTGCATTTGTTCGATCAGACTGAAAATACCGGATAGATGGACTAGCGCAGTGGCCGCCTCAGTTTCACTGGTTTCAATGCAAGCAAGATTTGCAACGCGCTTTATATCGTCTAAAGTCAGAGACATCGGTTACTAAAACCCTTATATTCACCCATATAATATAGGGTATCATAGTCCAGTTAAACGACGTTATCCTTTCTGAACGCTGTTGCCGGTGTTGGCACTTTTCCATTTATTCACACTTACACGAGACTAACGAAGCTCTCCACTATGCTTAATTTCATAAATAATAATATCCTAAAAGGATATTTTTCGACGGACATGGCGATTGATCTGGGAACGGCTAATACCCTGATTTACGTTCGCGGACAAGGTATTGTACTGAATGAGCCATCGGTGGTGGCGATACGCCAGGATGGTGGACCCAGCGGTAAGAAAGTGATTCAGCAGGTGGGTCTTGCGGCTAAGCAGATGCTGGGCCGTACTCCGGGCAATATTACCGCGATACGGCCGATGAAGGATGGCGTGATCGCTGACTTTACTGTGACCGAGCAGATGTTGAAGCACTTCATCAGGAAAGTAAATCCACCGCGCTTATTCTCTGCTAATCCACGTATTGTGATCTGCGTTCCTTGTGGATCCACTCAGGTTGAGCGCCGGGCCATCCGGGAAGCGGCTTATGGTGCAGGTGCTCGGAAGGTGGAATTGATTGAGGAACCAATGGCTGCGGCCCTTGGTGCCAATCTACCGGTTGAGGATGCGACTGGATCGATGGTGGTCGATATTGGTGGCGGCACTACCGAGGTCGGTGTGATTTCACTCGGAGGGGTCGTTTACTCGAACTCAGTACGTGTGGGCGGTGACAAGTTTGATGAGGCTATCATCAATTACATACGACGTAACTATGGGATGCTGATCGGGGAAGTGACCGCCGAGCAGATTAAAAAAGAAATCGGTTCGGCATTCCCTGGTTCTGAAGTACGCGAAATGGAAGTCAAGGGACGTAACCTGGCGGAAGGGATTCCACGCAGTTTTACCATTTCCAGCAACGAAACCTTGGAAGCTTTGACTGATCCCCTGAATAGTATTGTCAGCGCGGTGAAGTCTGCGCTGGAGCACACGTTGCCGGAACTCGGTGCGGATATCGCCGAAAAGGGCATGGTCTTGACCGGTGGTGGTGCATTGCTGCGTGATATTGACCGTCTCCTGATGGAAGAGACTGGTCTCTCGGTGATCATTGCAGAGGACCCGCTTACTTGTGTGGTGCGTGGCTCAGGTGTTGCGCTTGAGAGTATGGATCAGCTGGTTGGCATATTCTCAAATGATTGAACGTTTTTGTGTGTCGAGATCAGGGTGCCTGGACTGGGTACAACTTGAGACCTGAAAACTAGGTGTGATGGAAACAGCCCCGCAGTTTTTCAGACACGGCCCTGGCCCACTGGCCCGTCTGGTGTTTTTTGCATTGCTGTCACTACTTCTGATGGTGATGGATACTCGCTTCAAATATCTCCCCGAAATCCGACAGACCATCTCCATGGTAGTTAACCCGCTGCAGAGGATGGCATATTTGCCAGCGGAGATCTTTGATCAGGTGAGCGGACTATTCGTCAGCCGAAGCCTGGTCGACGAGATTACCCATCTGAGGGGACAGCATCTCTCCGATCAGGGGAAGATGTTAGAGTTATTGGCGCTTGAGGCTGAGAACGTCCAGTTGCGTAACTTGTTGGAAATGGAGCTGAGGGTGGAGGTCCAATCCACCACGGCTGAGATTCTTTATATTCCGAATGATCCCTTTAGCCGTAAGGTCACGCTCGACAAGGGGAGTCTGAGTGGTACTCAGCTTGGCCAGGTGGTGGTGGATGATGTCGGTGTAATCGGACAGATTACGCGCGTTTATCCTTGGATGTCAGAGGTGACGCTGATCACCGATAAGGATCATTCAGTGCCGGTACAGTTGGTACGAAATGGGTTACGTTCTATGGTGTCTGGTATTGGCGAGGACGGGATACTGGAGTTGCGTTATCTGGCAGCTAATGCAGACATTCAGAGTGGGGACCTACTAGTCACTTCGGGGATAGATGGTATTTATCCTCCCGGATTGCCAGTTGCTACGGTATCGAAAATAGAGAGTGATACCGCTTATTCTTTTGCTCGTATTACCTGCATACCCGCTGCCGGCGTGAGTCGTAACCGACAGGTACTGATCCTGTCACCACTACCGCCTATCCCGGAAAGGCCAGAGGAGCCTGTGGAGAATATTCAGGAAGATAAAAAACGAGGAAAAATTGGGCTTCGTTAATTCTTCTGAGCATGAGCCCCTCTCGAATGTCGGGAGTCGATTCATCGTTCTCAGTTTGGTAGTGGCGCTGGTATTGAATCTGCTCCCGTTACAGGGTATTGCATTATCGCTGAGACCGGACTGCGTTGCTTTGTTGGTACTTTACTGGAGTATTAATCAGCCTCAACGGGTCGGTATGGGCGTGTCCTTCATCATGGGGTTGATGATGGATGTGGGCGATGCCAGCATGTTCGGGCAGCATGCTCTGTCTTATAGCGTGATGTCCTTTATTGCACTGCTGATGCACCGTCGCTTGCGTATATTCAGCATTCACAAACAGATCCCGCAGGTCGCTCTGCTACTACTCTCGGCACAACTGGTTATGCTATTAACCGGGATATTGATCAATGCCAATCTACCCGAATGGGACTTCCTTCTTGCCAGTGTGAGTGGGGCGCTGTTATGGCCACTACTCCCGACTTTAGTGAGGATACCCCAGAGGCGAAGACCTGATTCCGATGCGCTATGAGGCGTTCAGTTGAGCTTCGCAACCACGGGCGTGAACTGCATCATTTCCAGCGAAGAATCGCCGTCAGCGTCGGTTTTGTGATTCTTTTGTTTTGCCTGCTTTTCGCCCGTTTTTTTTATTTACAGGTCTCTCAACGGGATCACTACCATGCCCTGGCGGAGACTAACCGTATATCAATCTCCCCCGTCGTACCCAATCGCGGCTTAATCTTTGATCGTCATGGCGAGGTGCTAGCGCATAACTATTCGGCCTATACACTGGAGATCATACCGAGCAAGGTTGCTAATCTTGAGGCCACCATCAATGAACTGGCCAGCGTGGTAGAGGTCTCTGGGAGGGATCGTAAGCGCTTCAAGAAATTACTGGGGGAGAGCCGGCAATTTGAAAGTCTGCCGATACGTACCCGTCTATCAGATGTCGAGGTAGCGCGCTTTGCGGCTAATCGGTATCGCTTCCCTGGGGTGGAAATCAAGGCACGCTTGTTTCGCCAGTATCCGAAGGGAGAGGGTGCGTCACATGTGGTGGGCTATATCAGCCGCATCAATACTCAAGACTTGAAGCAGTTGGAGACTAGTGGGGATTTCGCTAACTACCGCGGCTCCGATTATATTGGCAAGATTGGCATTGAGCAGAGCTATGAAAAGGAGTTGCATGGAATCACCGGTACTGAGGAAGTAGAAACCGATGCAGCGGGTCGGGCGGTGAGGGTGATGTCTCGAAACCCTCCGATCTCCGGTAACAACCTAAAATTGTCACTTGATGCAAAGCTGCAGGAGGTTGCGGAACAGGCGTTCGGTGAACGGCGTGGTGCTCTTGTGGCGATCGACCCTACTAGCGGAGACGTTCTTGCATTTGTTAGCAAGCCTGGTTTCGATCCCAACCTTTTTGTGGATGGCATTGACTCGGAGAACTGGGACCTGCTGAATAATTCAATCGATAAACCACTTAATAATCGAGCACTGAGAGGTCTATACCCCCCGGGTTCCACATTCAAACCATTCATGGCGTTGGCGGGCTTGGAACTAAAAAAACGCACCCCCCAGTACACCATTAGTGATGCCGGTTTCTTCAGTCTACCTGGCAGTGGCCACCGCTACCGAGACTGGAAGGAGGGTGGTCATGGCAGTGTGGACCTGCACAAGTCCCTAGTCATCTCTTGTGACACCTATTACTACGGACTTGCCAATGATCTCGGCATCGATAAAATCTTCAGTTTCATCAGCCGGTTTGGATTGGGTAAACTCACCGGGATCGACATCGATGGTGAAGTTTCAGGACTACTGCCCTCGCAGGAATGGAAAATGAAACGTCACAATCAGAAATGGTATGCGGGCGATACAATTTCCGTCGGCATCGGCCAAGGATATAATCTGACGACTCCGCTACAACTGGCATTCGCTACCGCCATACTTGCTAGCAATGGCATCGCCTTTCGCCCTCATCTGGTGAAGCAAGTTACGAGCAGTAAGACCGGGGAAGTACGGGATATCGTTACAGAGCCACTTTATACGCTGAATCTTAATCCGGACAACATGGCTCACGTACATAAGGCGCTGGTGGATGTAACTCAACCCGGTGGTACAGCAGCCCGCGCGGGGGCGGGCGCACCATATAGCTTTGCCGGGAAGACTGGTACATCGCAGGTGATTGGGATGAAGCAGGGGGAGAAGTATGTGGAGAGTAAGGTGAATGAGCGTCACCGCGACCACGCCCTCTTCATTGCTTACGCACCGGCTGAAAAGGCGAGGATTGCACTGGCGGTACTGGTAGAGAACGGGGGGCATGGAGGTTCTGCTGCCGCACCGATTGCGCGACTGGTGATTGACTACTTCCTGCTTGGAAAATTACCTGCAGGCGCAGCTTCAGAAACGGGGGGTGACGGGGAGGGTGTTCATGACTAGCTCCGCACGATTGTGGCACTATCTCACTCGCTACGTGGATAACTTTCTGCTGGTGGGGTTACTGTTATTGATGCTGGTCGGATTGCTAGTGCTCTACAGTGCCACTGACGGCAATCTCAGTCGTGTCAGTAACCAGCTCATCAATATGCTGGTAGCACTTGCAATCATGTGGCTTGTGGCCAATATCCCGTTGCAGCACATCATGCGATTAGCGGTGCCGCTCTATATGATCGGACTGATGCTGCTGATCGGGGTGGCACTGTTTGGTGAGATTCAAAATGGTGCCCGTCGTTGGCTCAATATTGGTGTGACCCGTATCCAGCCCTCTGAACTGATGAAGCTGGCTGTTCCGCTCATGATGGCATGGTACTTCGATAAGCACGAGGTCACACTGAGGTTGCGTGATTATGCTGTAGCGACATTGCTGCTGATACTGCCACTTTTATTGATTCTACGTCAGCCGGATTTGGGCACGACGCTGTTGATCGCCTCCAGCGGTTTCTACGTATTATTTCTCGCAGGACTGTCTTGGCGCATCATCGTGGGACTGTTGGTTGTCAGTTTAGGAAGTCTACCAGTTCTGTGGGTGATGCTTCATGATTACCAGCGCCGTCGGATCATGACATTATTTGATCCCACCCAGGACCCACTTGGGGCAGGCTATCACACCATTCAGTCGACCATTGCCATCGGATCTGGAGGTCTCATCGGTAAGGGTTGGCAGCAGGGAACCCAGACCCATCTTGATTTTCTTCCTGAAAAAAGTACGGATTTTATATTCGCGGTATTCTCTGAGGAGTTTGGACTGGTGGGTAATACCGCTCTGTTGCTATTGTATCTAGTGGTGATAGGTCGAGGGATGATGATCACCGCCAATGCTTCGACTCAGTTTACCCGTCTTGTTGCGGGATCCATCACTCTGACCTTCTTTACTTACATATTCGTCAATATAGGCATGGTCGTGGGCATCTTGCCGGTGGTAGGGGTGCCGCTCCCCCTGATCAGCTATGGGGGAACATCGATGGTGACAATGCTGCTGGGTTTCGGTATTTTAATGAGCATAGAGACTCATCCCAAACTGGTGAAGACGTGAGGAACAAAAATTCTGCAGTCGGTGGCATATCGCATGGACCGATACCGGTCATGCAAGCTGCTGCACTGATAGCGCTCTTGGTCCTTGCGGGCTGTAGCAGTATTCCAAAAATGGATACCTCGGAGCAGATTTCTTCGACCACTTTCGGTGGTGTAACAAAAAGGGGTGGTGGTTATTATCTGGATGATGGTCCTGGCGACAATCCACCTCCCAATCTTGCCGCCCTGCCTGATGCAGTACCTTGGGACGAGCCCTTGCGCAAGGCCAATATGAGGCCTTATATCGCGTTGGGGAAATCCTATACACCGATGACTGTGCTGGAGCCTTATAAGGAACGTGGTATCGCCTCTTGGTATGGGCGACGTTACCATGGCCAGAAAACCGCATCCGGTGAAGTCTACGATATGTACGCCATGACCGCTGCTCACCCTGTTCTACCGCTACCCAGTTATGTCCGAGTCACTAATATTAAGAATGGCAAGTCGGTGGTGGTGCGTGTCAACGATCGCGGGCCATTTCATTCTGACCGTCTGATCGACCTCTCCTATACGGCTGCTTACAAGCTTGGTGTGCTGGGTGGGGGGAGTGCTGGGGTGGAGGTAGAGAGCATCCTTCCCGGCAAAGAATCCGTCTTGCAAACTGTAGCCGCGCCGCCAGTCGTGAAGAACACCATGGCCTCGCCCGCTGCCACCGATAATATGAGTGGGATCTACCTGCAGCTAGGTGCATTCAGCATCTTTGACAATGCGGATAACTTCCTTGTGCGCATGCGCGCTGAACTTTCTTCAGTTGCCGATACTCTCAGTATCAGTTCGCGAGATGGCTTATTCAGAGTACACGTTGGTCCTTATGCTGACCAGACACTAGCTCAGGAGGCTGCGAATAAGATTGCTCAGACTTTGGCTATCAAGCCCGTGTTGTTGATGAGATGAGTCGCTACAAATAGTGGTAAAGTTAGTCAGTTTATGACTGGATCCTAACAGGATCTATAATCTCCACCGCTCCAGCCTAACATCTGGCGGAGCTATCAAGAATAGGAAGAGTATGGACGAGTTTACTGAGCAGATATCTGCCTATTTAGGCCACATGCCCATGTGGCCGTTAGCCCTTATGGGACTGATCGTCGTTGGTATCGGGATTAATGAACTGGTCGACCGGAGGCGGAGGATCAGTGCTGCAGAATACTTCCGTGACACTATTCTAGAATCACTCGCCGGCTTATACCCCGATCCTGTCAATTGGCCACAAGATATCGAGGCTCACCTCTATGCTCGATTGCCCGCAATGAAAAAGGCCTTCGTGCACTTTAGGCAACATGTCCCGCAAGATCAGTTGAAGGACTACAACAAGGATTGGGAAAGGTATTGCAGATTCTTTTATTCGGAAGTATCTGACGAGAATATCTCTGCGACAGAAGTAGTCTCAGGCAACGATCAGGACTCAAAGAAGTCTTTCCATACCCTCGTCTCCAATTTGCTGCGGCACATTCCGTAGACTCTTCCGAGAGTTTTACTTGATCGAAATAGAGCGGGCAGTATCTGGCCTGCGTTATCGGGTCGGTGGTGCCGATAGACTTAGCCTGAATAATGAGCCTACTCGGGTTGGTCTTGAGGCGTGTCAAGACTCTTCGCTGCCTCAATCATCTTAGGAGTCTTCAGGATTTTCCTGGCAGCTTCATGCCCCTGCTCTGCGGCTAGGCGGAACCATTTAACAGCCTCTTGAAAGTCCTGTCCCGTACCCTCACCATCGGCATACATATGACCCACAACAAATTGCGCGCTTGAATGTCCCTGCGTTGCAGACTGGAGGGCCAACTTCATGGCCATTTTATAATCTTGTAGCACCCCGCCCTGGCCGTTGAAATACAATGACCCAAGCCAATACTGCGCCTCTGCATTTCCCTGAGCAGCCAGTGGTTCCCATATCGCGAGGGACTTCTTATAGTTACCCTTGAGGTATGCTGATATACCCTCATCCATGGGTGCCGCCGCGAGATTACCGATACTAAGTATGGAGCAGATAAACGCAGTGGTGAGGTAGCGCTGTAATAGAATTTTGGAGTTGCGGCGCATGATGGCGGATGTAGTGGTGGATATTCGGTTTATTATCGCGTGAATTTTCTGCCGGCATGACTCAATCGTGTTATTCCAAGGGAATTGGGTAATGGAGCTGAAGTGGTAGGTTAACTTTTATGGCAGCTCAACTGGAGTTCCATGGAACTCGTGCCGTAGTTAAGCTTAATTTTGTGTCTCCGTCACAAAAGCACGTCAATAAATTTACTCTGTACCACGCAGCCAAGGTCAGTGCGAGACCAACTCCTGAAATTGCAGAGGAGAGAGCGATTATTGACCGATTTCACAAGCAATTCCCCATAGCGCTTCGCCCACGCTATCGGGCTCATTGGGCTCCCAGTTACGGGGCTTAATGGAAGCGCTGATCAGTTCGCCTTTGGCCATACTTTTTTGGTAGACATTTGCATATATTATTCGTGACTGCTCTGTCCTGCAGTCATACTCGTTTTGAGACTTTACTGACATAAATGTCTTGCTCTCAGATTTCTGAGGTGCTTTGTAGTCAATCAAAGTCCACATTGTCACTCTATTGTTTTTTTTACGGATGGTCGAGGAGTCGGCATATGCGCTGATGCCATCAACTGCACTACCGCTAACCAAAACCCATTCGGCCCACACGCTCGTACTTGCAATGGTCAGAATGACCATTAAGATGGCTCTACACACTGTACTCATATTTTTAATCGTATGCCGCTCATCTATCAGTTCATCCATATTCTTACTGGTGCATCTAGGTAATACCGGGCCTGCATCAGGCGGCGGAAAGAGACATCTCTGGTAACGATTCTCTAGGCAGAAGCTCTGTAGCATCGAACATGACGAGATCATTGTCATGTGCAAAGCTAGTAACGTAATCCCAGGCGCGCGGTTCCAAGTGACGGAGTCGAGAGTCGACGATCACGCAATAGATACCATTGATGATAGCGGGCCGTACGTAGGTTGTGTAACCGTGGTAGGGGCGGGCGCTGGATTGCACGTCGGATAACGAAGTAGCGCCAGGTAGGAACACGACTGCCGCTCCACACAGCCGTTCGGCCCAGTCGCTAGGACGAAAGACTTGCCCATCCCTGCAGATACCTTTTATCAAGAGCTCAGTCGCGGGAAGGTGATCTTGCGCGAGCGTATTTAAGAAGGGGTTGTCGACACGCTGGCTGTGTCTAGGCTGAGCAGGAAAGGGTCTGGTCAGTTGCCACTGCTCAAAGTCTGATCGGACTATCAGGTACAACCGGGCTAAAAGATGCACTGGAGCGGCGCGCGCGTCCCACGTCAGCTTTGCAACCGTCTTTACCATGTTGCACCCCAAACTGTGTTTAGTTACCCAAGATTCAACCCGGCAGTCCCACTCATCCTACCTTAAGTTCTAGTGAACTGTCTCTCCCTCTATGTCAGAGGTTTCTTTGTTAAAACATGACCAGATCAGCATTTCCCTATTGGGAGTTTCCATCAGAGGATTAAATTTCTATTATTTTTAAAGCTAACACCAGTAGTTATCGACAGCTTTTGCGTTTCTTGAAGGATAGAGTAAAAAGAAAATTTCTAGATGAGTTACTGAAAGTGGTGATGTCCGTATACTTTCTAAGTCATATGATGGTGTGTAGGGGGGGGTAAAAATGGCAGTGATCCCATATTTTCACCAGTTCTGAAATTCACTGCTTAGATATTCTGGAGGAGATCATTACTTTTGATTTTTCTGGGTTAGTAGCCACTGCTAAGGAGTTTGGTTGTTTTGTAATATTATCTGGATTTCTTGAAGCTGCTTTGGACTACTTGATGGTGCGGGAGGGGGAATCGAATATACGATATAACATATTGATTGAATGATATAGTGATTATTAAATTATTTAACATGCCCCCAAATATGCCCCCAGTTAATATTTCTTACCCGTGAGCTTCTTGCAAAACTATTTTTGAAACGAAGCGCAATGATGTCTGATGCACGAATTTCAGCATCGAAGTAACCACGCTTCCCTTTGTTCGCGGCAATCTCTCAAATCTGCCACATTTTTTCGTTATTGAAGGCGAGCGACCTCCCCGGCCAAGCCGGTTTGTCTCGCCTCGACACCTGCTGCTGTCTGACTTACGTCAGCAACCTGAGAAGCTGGTTCGCCGTCAACGCCAGCACCCCGAACATCAGGTGCGACATTACTTTCGCATTTCCCCTGACGCGGATATGCCTGCCACCAAAATCATCCTTCAGTCGCCCGTTCGCCCTTTCTGCGCCGGTGCGTTCCTTGTATCGCTGCGCCTCGCAGG
>Ga0265593_1001010_pt1 | contig 13704 bp, 19 predicted proteins | sample saktaG_8_FD_190136 | JGI IMG/M metagenome (GOLD analysis project Ga0265593, IMG submission 190136) | Saline water microbial communities from Sakinaw Lake, British Columbia, Canada - sak_2011_5_24_36m | ecosystem: Environmental > Aquatic > Non-marine Saline and Alkaline > Saline ...
ACGACAAAGTCGGTCTTCTGGTGTTTACCGACAGGGTCGAAACCTTTATAGCACCCCGGAAGGGCCGGCAGCATGTTCTTGTCATTCTCGAAGAGCTTTTCCGTCTCAAGACGAAAAGCCGCAGGACGGACATCAATGCGGCGCTCTCCTTCATCCGTTATGCCCTCAGGAGACAGGCGATTATTTTTCTTCTGACAGATCTGGTCGGCAGCGACTATGAAAAAGGGATGAAGCAGCTCAACACCCGCCACGACTTTATCCTGGTGCACATCAGCGATCCGCTCGACAAGGCCCTGCCGCTCAGCGGCCTGCTCGACCTTGAAGAGCCCGAGACAGGCGTGCGCCTCACTCTTGACGGAGGCAGCCGCAGCCGCATCGAACACTACCGCCGTGAGCAGTCGAAATACCATGAGGAGCTCCGCCAGAGGCTCAGACGAATGCGGATTGATACGGTTTTCCTTGAGACCGGACGCTCTTTTATCGGTGATCTGAACTCTTTTTTCCGGTATCGTGAACGCAAGGTCTGAACGGCATGCCGGGGTTATCAGGCGGCTTTTTCTCCTGCTGCTTGCCGTGGTACCTCTGACCGCGCTTTTCCTGCTTTCTTCGGCGGAGGGGAGAGTTCCCGGGGTAACCGTGACGGTCAAACCCGGTACCGCACTTGTCGGTGACCGTATACACTGGTTCGTCGAAGTGCTTCACCAGGGGAGCGGGACACCCGTTCTTGAGGGAATAGACAGCCTTTCGGTGCAGCCGTTCGAGCTGATCAGCCGCAGACAATCCTCTTCTGTTGTATCACCAGACATCCGCAAAGAGCGTTTCGACATTGAACTGGCGGTGTTCGGCAGCGGCCGCCAGCCCCTTCCTCCGTTCACCGTTGTGCTTCGGGACAGTGAAGGAAAGGTGCTGGAACGGATTACCGGTACTCCCGGTTCGATGGTGCTGGTCAAGGCGATAACGGACTCCTCCATGCACGATCTCAGGCCAATCAAGCCTCCCGTGAAGCCGGGCATTCCCTTTTTTCTGCTGCTGGTTCTTATTGTCGGGGTCTTTTCCATCGCCGGGCTGTTGCTTCTGGTGATTTTTTTTCTCAAACGAACCTTACGCACAAGCGCCGAACATGTCGATCCATGGCACGTTGCCCAGCGCAAGCTCCGCAAGCTCGGTTCCAGTCTTTCAGCGGGAATGCCTCCTCCCGAATGCTACGAGGAGCTCAGCAACATCATGCGCACCTTCCTTGAAAAGCACTACCGCATCAGGGCGCTGGAGGCCGTGACGCAGGAGATCGAGCGCGACCTTAAAAAGCTCGGTGTTGCCGGATTTGAAAACATCATGAACCTTCTCAAACAGGCCGATCTGGTCAAATTCGCCGACAGCCGTCCTGACATTGAGGAGTCGCGCCAGTCGCTGCAAAACGCCGAAGAGGTTATCCGCTCCTCGCGAGCTCCGAATTCTGACGGGCCGGCCTCCTGACCTTCCTTCTCCCTTCAGGTATTCATCCTGTTGAAATCAGATGCATATCCCGAACATTGCCGGGATGCAGGGCTGACTGAATCAAGATGCTCAGCTGTAATAAATGTGTATCACCTGTTCGTTTTTGAGGCACCCGGAATTGTTTCAAATTGAAACAACTCCACGCAGCTTCGTTTTCGATAGCGATAAACGCTGCTTATCAGCAATAATCCCGGCATGAATAATCGCCGGGAAAAAATAAATATTCCCGCTAAGTTTTTTTTAAAACAGCTCATAAAACGATTCAGACCAATTTACGGCGTTATTTCTGGTACGGCATTTGAGTGAATAAATGTCGGCGGGTGGTAAGCCGTGCAGCAAATCCCTGAGGCTGCGTAATTCATAATCAGGCCGTAAAAACGAGGGGGCCGATACAGAGCGGAGGGAGAAACCATGTCAAGAGAAGATGCGCAGGCTTTTATCGAGAGGATGAGGCGCGATGAGGCGTTTATGAATGACGTCATAGCCATTGAGGATGTGGAGAAGAAGATCGCTTTCATCAATCGCCATGGTTACAGTTTTACCAGTTCCGAACTCAGTGAGGTTCAGCATGGCCTGCTGCATGAAAGGTACTGTCAGAATGACGTGATATCGACGGTACCTAATAAGCGTAAGCTGGGTTGAGCTGCCGGGATTTGTTTTTGTTCCCTCCATCGAAGCACCTCTTTCCTGAAAGTCAGCTTTTGAGTTTGTGTTGATATCCCCCTTTATTTGTCCTTCGTCTTCACTCATTGCCGGAAATTCAGCCGCCGTCTCAATTCGCAGGAGTGAAAAGACGGCGATTGCTTATCGCTTTTCCAGATTCCGACTGCCAGGGAGTGATTGCAAAAGGCACACATGGCACTATATTTACACTATGAAGTATTTTACCCGGAAACCTGAAAAAAACGAAACGCTTCAGCAGGATCGGAATATCTCATTCGAAATTATCATGACCGGAATCGAGGATGGCCGACTTCTTAGATATTTTGGAACATCCTGATCAGCACAGGTATGAAGGGAACAGGATTATTGTCGTCGATATCGGAAATTACGCCTGTTTGGTTCCGTTTGTTGAAACTGAAGAGATGATTTTTCTGAAGACGATTATGTCAAGCAGAAAAGCCACAAAAAAGCATTTAAAAAAAGAGCGTTAATGGAACCGAAAAAAATAGCGAAGAGGAGATTCTGAAGTCATATGAAAATGACGAGTGGGAGTCCGTCAGGAATTTCGATTCGGCAAAAGAACGATATGCAGGATATGCCCGCGACACGTTTCAGAAAAATAAGCGGATCAATATTCGCCTCTCGGAGTATGACCTGACAAGACTCAAAGCAAAATCAGTTGAAGAGGGTATTCCCTGTCAAACCCTTATTTCAAGCCTGATTCATAAATATGTTACCGGTAAAATCCGGACGTAACCGATCATAGGCATGAGTGAGGTTACGTTTCAGAACTGACCCGGCAGGAATTTAATTTTACGTTCGCCCCTCACTCTTGACGAGCTCATCAGGGTGATTTACAGGAGATTCAGAATTTTCCTCGACGTCTGAGACATCCTCTCTTCTGTAGTTTGTTATCACGGTGATTCCTTCATTTTCAAATACTCCGGGAGCTCTTGAACGAAGGCCGGAAACTATCTACAAGGGATGAATTGATCCTTGCGATCAACCTCTATTGCAAGCTTCCTTTCGGCCGTCTGCATGCTATAATTCCCGACATCATAAAACTCGCTTCGGTGATCGGGCGGACTCCCGGATCGGTAACCATTTAAGCTTGTCAAATTTGCAAGCCTTGACCCGGGTCAGCAGGATCGCGGCATAATGGGAGTTTCCAACGCCAGCAAGCTGGATAGGGAAATCCGGGAAGAGTTTTACCAGAACAGGGACGTGCTTCCCTTTGAAAGCGAGAAACTCAGAGCTTCGTATGAACATTCAATTATCGAGAAACTTAACCTGATCGATGAAGATGAACTCCCGAAAAAGGGAAGGGAAAGAGAGCAGATCGTTCGGGTAAGGTTTAAGCAGGCTTTTTTCAGAAGTATGGTTGTATCGACCTATAATAACACCTGCCTGAGCAGCGGCTATTGTTTTTAAAAGTGGCAATGCTTAAACTTTACATTATGTAACCAGAACACCACCAGGTAATAGAGTCTTGCCCCCATAATCACCAAACAGGACCCGGCATGAAAAAGATCATCACCATCCCCGCCGCGCTCATACTTATGCTTTTGCTGTATCACTCACTGAGCTTCGCGGCCATCAGCCAGTTTACCGGCACGTGGAAAAACGCAGACCCGAACACCAGAGGCATCACCAGGCTGACCATCACCGGTAACGGTAACGCCCTTAAAATGCAAGCCTGGGGTAAATGCACCCCACAGGATTGCGACTGGGGCGAAGTCACTGCATATCCTTACGCTCCCGATGTTTCTTCCGGCATCGAACAGAACGCACAGGCTGTTTCGGCAACCTTCAACACCAGCTTCAGCCAGACGCTGGTCATCGTCAGGCCGCTCAGCAGAAGCAGCCTTCGCGCTGAGACCTACACCCGCTTCACCGACGGCAGCGGACGCTCGAACTATACCTCATCCTACACCCTCAACCGGCAGCTCTTTGTAGGCCCCATACGCCCCATGCCCTTTCCCCGGGTCGATGAAGACTGTTTAGCGTTCAATCCGGCCAGCACGACCCTGAAAAACATCGACGGGCGCTGGACTATCGCCGACGGCGACCACCTGCTCTTCAACTTCGGCCCGAACAGAGCGGAAGGACTGCAGGCACTCAGAATCATCAAGTACTACCAGATGAACCGCTCCTGCTTCGTCGGTCGTCCCGACCCGAGTTTCCACTACCTGCTGGTTAACGGCAACGCGCCGCAGGGCAGCATGCCCGGAGAGGAATGCGTCAGCTTCAACCCGAACACCATCGAAGTCAAAAACATCGGCGGAAGCTGGAAAATCGTGGATGGCACCCATTGGGTCTTCGATTTCAGCAGCAAGGAAGACGAAGCCAGAAAAGCCTTTGCAATCATCAAAAAATACGGCTTCACCCGCTCCTGCTACGTCGGACGCCCAAACCCGAGCTTCCAGTATCTGAGGAAGTAACCGTTTCGGCAATAAGAACGATAAATCTCCCGGCTTCGCGCATGAAGCCGGGGAATTTTGTTTTTTACCAAAAAAACATTTCCGCCCCCTTCGGCGTTGACAACCTGCTTGTTAGGCCATTCTTCAGTAGCTGACTTCATTACTGCCATAACCGAGGACTACCAGCATCAACAAATTAAGAGGCCCGTTCCTCCATGCTCAAAATCTTCAGGTCGTCAGGCGTTGTACAGTTTCCGGTCGATTATTATATAACTTCCTTACGATGTAAACGATTCCTGTTGTAATGCTATGGATATGACCCTGCTGCTGTGGATTGTTGCCGCGGTTCTTGTTATGAGCGGTTTTGCCGGGCTGGTATTGCCTGCATTGCCGGGTATTGCCCTGATATTTGCCGGTCTGGTGGCTGCCGCGTGGGCCGAGCAGTTTGCCTTTGTCGGATGGAAAACCATTACGGTCCTCGCACTGCTGACGCTGCTGACCGTTGTGGTCGATCTGGTTGCAGTGGCGCTTGGTGCAAAAAAGTTCGGTGCGGGGAAACAGGCGATCATCGGTGCTGCGATCGGCGCTTTTGCGGGAATCTTCTTCGGCATTCCCGGAATCGTTGTCGGACCTTTTTTCGGAGCGCTTCTTGGCGAGCTGATTTCCCGCCGGGCACTGAAGGATGCGGGCCTTGCCGCAATCGGCACGTGGATGGGGCTGCTCGTCGGAGCAGCACTGAAAATCGCCATAGCGTTCACCATGCTCTGCATCTTTATTCTGGTCCGTTTTCTGTAACCCTTTTTAACGGGTAATATGTGTCGTTCATGACGGCGTAAATATCCAGGATCGAAAACAACAATGACTTCTCCCCGCAGGCCGTTACCTTGTTGACGGCGCAAAAAAACCTGAGGTGCATATCAGTGCGGGAATATGATTCTCTCCTGCCGGATGTCAATCTTAACGCTCAGGTTACGGAACGAACAATCTAAAGATATAGTAAAGATGTTATTGCTCCCGTCCTGAAAAGCCACGGAAGATGCTCCGCCTGTTGACGTGATAATGGCACAGGATAGCAATCGTCGGGTAAGGTCAGTAATTGGAAATCACGGGTAATCCTCGGGAGACCGATAGATTTTTCCATAATGGATTTCTAATCAAAAGGAGAGACAACATGCTTGAAATCATTGCAGTCATCCTGATTGTCCTCTGGGCGCTGGGGCTGGTCACCTCATACACCATGGGCGGATTTATTCATTTCCTTCTGGTTATCGCCGTTATCGTTGTCCTGATCCGTGTTATCCGGGGCCGGCGCGTTTTGTGAAACGGGGACCGGTTCTCTCTCGCTTCGGCAAAAGCGTAGCTGTACCCAGTCCGGCTGTAATCGGGTTTGATTTTTTTCTCCTGCACATCGTTGTGTAGGGGGTTGAAGGATTTGTTAACAGACTGGAGATGATATGAATGCAGTGAAGATAGCCGCCCTTGTATTGGTTTTATCGGGTATTATGGGATTGGTGTACGGCAGTTTCAGCTATACCAAAGAAACCCATGAGGCAAAGCTTGGACCGATCGAGTTGTCAATTCAGGAAAAACAGACGGTCCAAATTCCGGTCTGGGCCGGTGTCGGGGCGATCGTCATCGGCGGTCTCCTCCTGCTTTTCGACAGCAGGAAGAGCTGAGTGCGGGATTTTTCCTGCTGTTTATTTATCGGATTACAGTTGATAATCCGTACGGATATGCGTACGTTGTGGAAAAAGGGAAAAACTAATATGACAGTATTTAATGTGACAGAAGCCCGTTCACGCCTTTACAGTCTTATTGACGAAGCCGCAAGTAGTCATAAGCCTATCATTATTAGAGGTAAAAGGGGGAATGCTGTGCTGTTGTCTGAATCTGACTGGAATTCGATTGTTGAAACACTGCATTTACTGTCAATTCCTGGTATGCGAGAGTCGATTCAGGAAGGGATGAAGGAAGATATTTCAACATGCGCAAAAAACCTTGACTGGTGACCTGGCAACTTGTCTTTACGAAGCAGGCTATGAAGGATGCTAAAAAGCTTGCTTCTTCGGGTTTGAAGCCAAAAGCCGAGGAACTTCTTGAGCTTTTGAAAAAAGATCCATTCCAGAATCCTCCGCCGTTTGAAAAGCTTGTCGGTGATCTTGCCGGCACCTGTTCCCGTCGCATCAATATTCAGCATCGAATGGTCTATCAACTCTATGAAGAGGAGCGGATTATCAAGATTATCCGTTTATGGACTCATTATGAATAACGCGCGGCAGAATCCATCCGATGCCGGATGAAATGGCCTTATTATCCGCCTTTTGCATCTCATTTGCCGGCAACGATTTCCGTATAAAAAATATTTGCTTAAAAATGAGCGTTCAGTATATTGATATGCTGATAGTTAAAGCCGGTTTTTACGGAATACAGATTGCGGCAGCAGAATCCCCCCCTCATATAAAACGCCCGTCCATATCGGGAATGACGGGTGCGGTTATGACCCTTTGATCCAAAGCCTGAATCGATGAAAAGGCTGAATTTCCTGTCGATGCGGAAAAACGGTTTTTCCTGGTCTATATCCGTCATTTTTTCCTGCAGGGTATAGCGGATTGCTCCATGTTTTCAGACCGGCGACAGGTGAAGAGTTTCCGGCTTGCCCTGTCTCGCTGCTGTTATAAACAGGTGTTCGTTTTTTCAGCAGTTCGCCGCTTTTGCGTTATATTGCCTTGAATGCTCTGCAGAGCAGTACAGTTAACCGTTTTCAGCGTTTAAGAAAGTTTTTTTGATGTAGTTGAGCCCTTGGATTGCAGCTCGAGCCGGCTCGCAATCCAAGCCGAGATGAGATAACATAGAGAAACAGGTAAACATGAGTGTCTTAAATAATCTGTACAGGGATCTTGCCATTGATGTCGGAACAGTGAACACGCTGATTTTTATCCGCGGCATCGGCATTGTGCTCAATGAACCTTCAATTATCGCACGGGAAAGCAGCACGGGAAAAGTTGTGGCGATCGGCAACGACGCCCTTACCATGCATGAAAAAATCCACCCCGGAATCATCACGATCCGGCCGCTTTCCAATGGCGCCATCTCTGACTATGAGGCAACGAAAGAGCTGATTAAGGGGCTGATCAACAAGACCAAAACCCAGTTTTCCATCGGTATTCACCGTATGGTCATCAGTATGCCTTCAGGTATAACCGCGGTGGAAAAAAGAGCTGTGCGCGACTTCGCCAAAACCGTCGGCGCCCAGAAGGTTTATCTGGTGACCGACATCATGGCGGCCGCCATCGGGATCGGGCTTGAAATCAATGAGCCGATGGGTAACATGATCGTCGATATCGGGGGCGGCACAACGGAAATCGCCGTTATTTCTCTTGGCGGCGTTGTATCCGGCGAATCCCTGAAGGTCGGCGGGACAGATATGACATCTCTTATTCTCCGTTACTTCCGCAAGGCATATAATCTGGTCATAGGCGACTCCAGAGCCGAAAATATCAAAACACAGATCGGTTCGGCCTACAGGCTCGACAAGGAAATGACCATGACGGTCAGGGGCGTCAATGTCGAGTCCGGACTTCCCTCAACGCGGGAGATCGACTCCGTCACCATCCGGGAGATCATTGCCCCCCCGATCAACCAGATCATTATGGCCATTAAAAAAAGCCTTGAGGTTCTGGTTATCAAACCGGAAATTTCAGTCGATATTCTTGACCGCGGGCTGTTTCTTGTCGGAGGCGGAGCCCTTATCAACGGCATTGACAAAAAAATAAAAGAGGAGACAACGCTTACCGTGCATATCTCCGATGACCCGCAGACTATTGTTATCAGAGGATTGGGAGAGATCCTTGAAAACCTTGAAAAGCATCGCGATATTTATACCACGTGATCCCGGTATGGCAGGACCCCGGGATAATGCTGTCTGGCCGTCCGCTGCTGTTTCTTGAGAATTCATGCCGGACCTGCGGATTTCCCGGCAGTCGTTTTCCGGACTTGAGATCCCCGGCATGATTGCCGGGGATTTTCTGTTTGGATCCTTTCCGTTGCCGGGTTTTCCCCATAGCCTGCGATCCCTTTTTTTCGCTTCTCTTTGTACCTTCATGACTGTTTGGGAGAGGGATTTAAACGGAGGATTTCGCATTTTGTAAGGTAAATGACTGTGCCTATGCAGGAGTGGTTTGGCAGAATACCCCGTCTTGAACTCGCGGAGCCCTGGTGGCTGCTGCTGCTGCCGGTTCTTGCCGCGGCGGCTTGGTTTAAGGGGATGCGTGAACGGCAGGGGAAAAATCCGGCGATTCTTTTTCCCGGTCTTGAACGGTTGCGTGATTCAGGATTTGAAGCCCGCCGTTTACTTCGCGACCTGCCGCAATGGCTGCGTTGGGGAGCTCTTGTGTTCTCAGTTCTCGCACTTACAGGCCCCCGTCTTCTTTTCCGGCAGACCGAGGCGGAAGCCAGAGGCATTGATGTGATGCTGGCAATTGATATTTCGGAATCGATGATGCAGAAGGATTTTGCAGGAAAAAGCCGGCTTGATACCTCCAGAGAGGTTGCCCGCCGTTTCGTGCGTCGCCGTTCGAACGACCGGATCGGCCTGGTGGTCTTCAGGGGAAAGGGCTATACACCCTGCCCGCTGACGCTGGATCACGAGGTGCTTTCCATGCTTCTTGAGAGGCTCTCGCCTGATGTGATACAGGATGACGGTACGGCCATCGGCACAGCTGTTCTGATTGCTGTCAACCGGCTCAAGTCATCGGAGTCGGATCACAAGGTGATCATTCTGATTACAGATGGCGAAAACAACACCGGAGAGGTCGGCCCGGCAACGGCGGCCGGGCTTGCGGCGCTGAACGGAATAAGAATCTATGCGGTAAACGCCGGTTTGAAAACGGCAGCGGAGCGTCCCGGTTATTTTCTTCAGAACGGCAGCCATCCGGTGAAGGATGAAGAGTCACTCCGGGGGATGGCCGGAACCACCGGAGGAGGGTATTTCAGGGTGGAAGATCCGGCGGCACTCGACAAAACGATAAGAGCTATCGACCGGATTGAAAAAAAACGCTTTGCAGGGCCGCTTATGGAGCGCCGTTCCGGACTTTTATTCCATATTCTCCGCATGGTTCTTGTGCTGCTATTTCTGGAGGTTCTGCTGTCAGGCACACGCCTGTTGAGGGTGCCGTAGGCATAAGGGAAAACGCTGCTCGATTCCGGTGAGTCGGGCAGAACAGTTATGTGATCTTTCTTTGTAACAGGAACGCATGCAGTTCCGGAGTTATCCTATGTGTTTAGCATGGCCTGAAAATATTGTCTACCTCCTGCTTTTGATTCCTCTTGCCGTTATTCTCGGCTACGGGGTCATGAGGCAGCTCCATGCCCGTGAGGCGGTTGCCGGTCCGCGTATGAGTGAAGCGATGGTATCCGGTGTGAGCCTGAAGGGACTGGTAGTGAAAAAACTGATGCTTTTTTCCGGTATTGCGCTTCTGCTGTTTGCCTTGAGCGGACCGCGGCTATGCGGGAGCGGAAAACCGGTCTTGCGCAAAGGAGTCGATATGCTCTTTGTGCTTGATGTCTCCCGCAGCATGATGGCGCGTGACGTGCTTCCGGACCGTCTCGGCCAGGCAAAATATGAAGTCAGCCGCATCAGCAGGGCAGTCGGGGGAGGGCGGCGGGCCATTCTTCTTTTTGCCGCTGCGCCGCTTGTTCAGTGTCCGCTCACCACCGATCAGGATGCATTCGAGGCGCTTCTCGGAATGGCTTCGCCCGACCTTATCGAGGAGCAGGGAACGGTTTTCCGATCGGCATTTGAACTGGCCCGGACACTTCTTGATCCTGCTTCAGAGAGCGGCATGGTACCTGTGACGAAAGGCGAAAAGATTGTGGTGTTTCTAAGCGACGGCGAGGATCATTCCGGTGACCTCAATGACGCAGTCCGGCGGTTGAAAAAGTCAGGCGTCCATGTTTTTGTTATAGGGGTCGGTCTGCCACGGCCGGCAGTGATACCAACGGGCCCGGACGGAAAGAATATCAAAAGGGATGAAGGGGGCCGGGCGGTGACGACTGCTTTCAGGGCTGAAACGCTGCGGGCGCTGGCTTCTGACGCCGGCGGGTCATACTTCCGCAGCAGGGCTGATCATGCCGTTTACGGCGAGGTTACCTCCAGGATCAACCGTATTGCGGCATCATCACGCTGGATTATGGAGCCGGCTGAACGTGAACCGCTTGATCACTTTGTGCTTGCCGCGGCGTTTATTCTTCTGCTTGCCGAAATCATGACAGGAAGATGCCGCGGGATACGGCACTGATGAACTGGTGTCCGGGTACGGGGGTTCTTGTTGAAAAAAATGTTACATTCACTTTGTTATAAGGTCGTAGTGGAGTTTTTACAGACGAAAAACAGAAATGTTATGGAGCAGCAGAATACCGATCAGAAAATTCTTGACCCTATTGAAAGGGCGAAGCTTGGATTCAGGGTTTTCACCATGCCGTTCGAAGAAGCTGAAGAGGTGATTGATGATTATGTCAGCCAGGGAAATTATGAGCAGTCAAGTGTTGACCTCTTCAAGGACCAGGTTGCTACGCAGCGTCACATTCAGGAGAAAAGTATCGAACTGCTCTCGACCGGCAGTCAGATTCTGCGGCACGTCCTCGGTGCCCTCGTGCAAAACTGGCCGGATATTACCGGGAAGCAGAATAACCGGGAATCCTGAATCCTTCAGGGAATGGCCGGACAGGGATTAAACCCTTGCCGGCATTTTTTTTTAGAAACCGTGCCATCCACATCACTCTTCCTCCAGCTGTATGACCCGGTTTGCCTGCCGTTTATGAGCTGCTTGCCGCTTGCATAAGTAACTTTTTTTGCGTTTACATTGTTATATGAAGCATCAGGGTCCGCAGGGGTATGTCAACTCCTTGTCGAATCTATTGATATGATGAACTGGATAACAAAAAAACAACCCGAACCATGCAGTTTGATCCGAACAGGTTTACCCTAAAGGCGCAGGAAGCGTTACAGGCTGCATCAACGCTTGCCGGCAGCCGCCAGAATCAGCAGATAGAGCCGGAACATCTGCTTTATTCGATGTTTGACGATAAAAGCAGTATTGCCGTACAGATTGCGCAGAAGCTCGAGGCTCCTGCCGAAACTCTTCTTGCTGCGCTCGATCGTGAAATTGAAAGAATTCCGAAGGTGACTGGCGCTTCGGCTACAGGCCAGTACCTTTCACAGAATCTCGGAAGGGTTTTTGACGCGGCCCTGAAAGAGGCCGAAAGCCTGAAGGATGAATATATCAGTTCGGAGCACCTGATGATAGCCATGAGTGAATCGGGCCTCAATGTTTCGCGCATGCTGCAGGATGCCGGAATCAATCGCAACGCGATTCTCAAGGTGCTCACCACCATCAGGGGTTCGCAGCGTGTTACCAGTCAGAGCGCCGAGGAGACCTACAATTCACTGAAAAAATATTCGCGCAACCTTAACGATCAGGCACGCAAAGGCAAACTTGATCCGGTTATCGGCCGTGACGAGGAGATCCGCAGGGTGCTGCAGATTCTCAGCCGCCGGACCAAGAACAACCCTGTCCTGATCGGTGAGCCGGGGGTCGGCAAGACCGCGATTGTTGAGGGAATAGCCCAGCGTATCGTGGCCGGTGATGTGCCTGAAAATCTGAAGAGCAAGCAGATCGCAGCTCTCGATATTGCCCTGCTTGTCGCCGGAGCCAAGTTCCGCGGCGAGTTCGAGGAGCGCCTCAAGGCGGTTGTAAAAGAGGTGCAATCGGCAGACGGAGAGATTATTCTTTTTATCGATGAACTTCACCTGCTTGTCGGAGCCGGTTCCGCCGAGGGTTCAATGGATGCTGCCAATATTCTCAAGCCCGCGCTTGCGCGCGGCGAACTGCGCTGTATCGGTGCCACAACGCTTGACGAATACCGCAAGCATATTGAAAAGGATGCTGCTCTCGAACGCCGCTTCCAGACTGTAGTGGTTGATCAGCCCAGCGTTGAAGATACGGTCTCCATCCTTCGGGGACTCAAGGAGAAATACGAGATCCATCACGGCGTGCGCATCAAGGATGCGGCCATCGTTGCCGCGGCAGAGCTCTCGAACCGTTATATCGCCGACCGTTTTCTGCCCGACAAGGCCATCGACCTGATTGATGAGGCCTCTTCGCGTCTGAGGCTGGAAATAGACAGCAGTCCGGAAGAGCTCGACAGGATAAACCGTGAGATCCGCCGTCTCGAAATCGAGCGTGAGGCTCTCAAGCGCGAGCTTGAAGCCGGGGGTATGTAAGCCGGAGTACTCACTTCTGAGTGATGAGTGATGAGTGATGAGTGATGAGTACTGAGTGATGAGTGATGAGTGATGAGTGAATGGGGGGAATCAGAGGTTCCTCAATGGAATCGGGATGAGACATTGGAAAATTCGCGCCTCTTAATCGTTCCGTGGGGCTCAAATGCGGGAATTAACCGGTGAAAATCGTACATTTCAGTTTGCATATCATTGTATGTTTGCTATGGTTTGAGTTTATTAAACATCAAAAATAAAACGCCATGATGAAAATGATGAAGATCGTTGCGCTTGCCTTTATGCTGGCAGGATTTTTTTCCGCAAACGCCCGGGCCGGATGGGATCCGACTGATGAGAGTAAAGCCAGGAGTGCCGTTGAATATTTTCAGAAAAACGGTCCTGCGCTGGGCATATTTTTTGAAAAGGCCTACGGTTATGCCGTGTTTCCGGATGTTTACAAGGGCGGCATCATCATGCTTGGCGGAGGGCACGGCAAGGGGTACGTCTATGAGCTCAACACTCTTGTCGGGCATTCAACCATCACCCAGCTTAATGTCGGTCCTCAGCTCGGCGGTCAGTCCTTTTCGGAAATCATTTTTTTCAAGAACAAGGAGTACTTCGACAATTTCAAGAACGGCAACTTTGAGCTGAATGCGCAGGTGGCGGCAATCCTAGTTACGACGGGGATGACAACCAACATCGATTTTTCAAACGGTGTTGCTGTCTTTGTGCTTCCCAAGGCAGGGGTCATGGCTGAGGCGACGGTGGGCGGCCAGAAGTTCTCCTATCAGCCTTACTGAGCGGTTTTGTCCAAGCAGGAAAGATTTCCGGACAGCCTGTGCCCGGAGT
>Ga0265593_1001013_pt1 | contig 13679 bp, 12 predicted proteins | sample saktaG_8_FD_190136 | JGI IMG/M metagenome (GOLD analysis project Ga0265593, IMG submission 190136) | Saline water microbial communities from Sakinaw Lake, British Columbia, Canada - sak_2011_5_24_36m | ecosystem: Environmental > Aquatic > Non-marine Saline and Alkaline > Saline ...
AACTCCCGCTTCCACTGCCCCACTTGCGTCGGACGCACCCCAAAGTCCTGGGCACAACATTGACCGTCTTCAGGCCACGAATCGCCTCAAGCGCAACCTTCGCCTTGATCTCGCCAGTGAAAACCTTGCGTTTCTTCTCGCTCACCACAACCCCCGTTTTCCCGAAAGCTACCATCTTAAATGATTGTCCGAAAATTGGGGTCCACTATAGTTGCTGGCCTTCTGGACGCAAGACCCGGCGCAAATCGACCGCATCTTTAGAATTTCCGGCTTGTTTCGGGACAAGTGGGACAAGAAGCACCATGCAGACGGTAACAGCTATGGGCAGGGAACGATTCAAAAGGCACTGGACGGAGTTCAATCAACCTATCGACCCAGCAACCGAAAACCGCCGGAGAGTAACGGGGAAGGTCAACGACAAACACAGCAGAGCAATAAGGGCAGTAATGATGCGGTCACACCGCCGAGTCAGACCATCATCAAGCTTATTGACGGCGAACTTCCGCGCATCGTGGGCGAATGCCAAGATACCCTCATCTCGGCAGCTTGCCCCATTTTTCAGCGAGTCAACAGCCTTGTCCGCCCGTTGGTCATCGAGAAAGACCGGCAAAGCATGGGCCTAAAATTGGAAGCCGGAACTTTATTGTTGGAACCTGTCACCGAAGGCTGGCTGGTGCATGAATTGACTAAAGCCGCGACCTTTGAGAAATTCGATAAGCGCGAGAAAGAATGGCTGCGGAAAGATTGCCCGCAGAGAGTCGCCAAAACCCTGCTGGATATTTCCGGGCAATGGCGATTCCCTTATCTGGCGGGAACCATCGAAGCCCCGACTTTACGGCCTGATGGCTCGTTGCTGAATAAACACGGCTACGACCCGGAGACGCGGCTTTATCTACACATGCCGCAATCGTTGAAAGTCAAAATCCGCGACAAGCCCACCAGAGACCACGCTTGGGCGGCTTTGCTGATATTGCTGGATTTGTTGCGGGGTTTTCCGTTCATCGAAACCGAAGGCCATCATGTCGGGCCTGATTGCGCCGTGGCACTGGCGGCAATCCTCACCGGCCTAATCCGCCGACTGTTGCGCACCGCGCCGGGGTTTCTGTTCACCGCGCCGACGGCGGGCAGTGGCAAAACACTATTGGCGAATATCGTTAGCCTGATCTGCACGGGCCGACCCGCGCCGATCATGAGCCAAGGCACAAATGACGAGGAATTGGAAAAGCGAATAGGCGCGTTTCTGTTGCAAGGTTTGGGCGTTTTGAACATCGACAATATTGAGCGGGCCTTGGGCGGCGAACTGTTGTGTTCATTGTTGACGGAGCCGGAGGTGACCATTCGCATTTTGGGCGAGTCCCGATCACCTTCCCTGCCAACGAATTTTCTATTCATGGCCACAGGCAACAATGCGGACGTGAAAGGCGACATGAGGCGGCGTATGATGCTTTGCAGCCTTGACACCAAGAGCGAAAACCCAGAAAAACGCGCTTTCGACGTTAATCTATACGATTACATACCGGCGCACCGTGGCGAACTGATAGCGGCGGGTTTGACGATTCTACGCGCCTACCATTGCGCGGGGCGACCCAATCAGGGGCTTGAACCCTATGGTTCTTTTGGTGAATGGTCTGACTGGGTGCGCTCGGCTTTGGTTTGGCTGGATTGCGCCGACCCCTGCCTTACCCGCACCCGATTGGAGGTCAACGACCCTGAAACCGCCAAGCTTGCAGCGTTGTTGCGGGTTTGGCATGAAAAACTGGGTTCGGAATCACACACAGTGAGGGATGCCGTTAATTTGAGTTCAAATCAGGGAAATGAAGACATCAAAGAGGCATTTTTGGACATTGCAGCGGTAAAAGGCAAGCCCAATGACATTGACTCTCAGAGGTTGGGCAATTGGATTAAACGCTACCAAAAACGGATAGTGAACGGCTATCACTTTGAAAAAACAGGCGAACTATCGGACAGGGCGCAATGGATGGTTGTCCAGATTTAACCGTTTTCGACGGGCAGAACGGGCAGAACGGGCAGTTTTCCCTACCCCATGTAAAAATGGCGAGAATAGAATATCAATAGCCTATGACAAATTCAGCCAGACTGGGTGAAACTGCCCGTTCTGCCCGTCTTGCCCGTTCATGGCGAGATAGTGATCGAGGGATTCAAATCGGTAAACTCGCGGAAAATCAAAAAATTCGTCTTATCGAGGGGGGGCTATCAATCCTACAACCTAGAGAGGAGGCATGAAATCCAGCGCACGGAGAACGACAACATGGCGAGGATTTGAGTTAGGGGGGGTAGTACACACGAAAACCCAATAAATCGGCAAGGTGAAGGCGCAGGGTTCTCACAAACACGGAAAGCCGAAAACCCCGCCGAAATTCAGGGGGGGTATGCCAGCTATTCGGAAATGCAGCGGGATGGTGGATAATTTACACACCCAATCACCCCTTGCGAACTGCCCCGGAGGTTTCAACATGCCCAGACGATTTGTATCCTTCACGCGACGGACGAAGCCAAGCGTCCAACCCTTGCCAGAAGATGACTCGGCGTGGAGCCGGTTGCCGTCAGTTCTACACTATGCTGGCATGGGGCATACCAAATTCCATCAACTGATTGGAAAAAACCTGATGCCCAGGCCAACCCTGATTTGTGGTGGAAGTTATTGGCAAACAGGGGCGATTGGTGAGACCGTCAAGAGGCTTGAAGGGGATTTTGCCCGAACTTCGCACCATCGTAACGCGGAGAACGCAAAAAAACCGTGATTTTAGGGAGGGGGGGTATCGAAATGCCGAGTGATGGCTTGCATGGCCAACAGCTTGCTGGATGAGGATGGAACAGGCGCAAAGGTAGCGATTCAAGGCAAGGGGAATATGCCTTCAACGGCAACGGCCTTGCACAACCCACCCGTTGCGGGACTTGGGCGGAATCCACCCAACACCCAAAAATCAGTGGGTAAACAGGCAATGCAAGGGCGGAAAATGTCAAAATACGAGTTTTGGGATTTTTTTTTCGCGTCTGCCCAACACATGGGCGGAAGTTGCCAGGGGGTGCGAGCAAAATGCATGGGGGGTGAGGTAGTGACTAGGCAGGGGCATTTCAGCCGAAGAAATTGAGGGGATTCTGGCTAACTTGACGAGGCCAACGTAAAATAGCCTAGGTTTCTGTAATTTGCCCAAGCTTACCCACTACCTCCCAACCAACAAGTAGACCATCATGGCCCGTCTGGAAGACAAGATCGCCGAAATCAAAGACCCCGCTTTGCGGCAGATCATTATTGCAAACCGAGGACATGCTTGGCCGATGGATGACCCTAAGCTATGAGCTTGCTTCACGAAATCATTGCCACTCGCGTGGATGCTTGGCGGGCAGAACATTACCCCTGCGAGAACTATCCTGCCATTGGCGAGTTCTTGCAGTTTGCCTATGAGGACGAACAAACCGGCCAACTGCGTTACTTGCGCAAAGCCCAATTCCGGGCTTTGGAGGTCTATTGGTATCTTAGGCTAGTCGAAGGCTCGCCAAAAATACCTGAACTCTATGAGCGGCTTTTCCCTAAAAAGCCGGAACGGCGGGAAGCGTTCGGCATATCGAATAAGGTTTTCGAGGAGTGCGAATACGAGTTTGCCACGCTGTTTGACCGCATTCGCACCGACAACGCCTTTGTGCGGGCAAACCAGTTGGAGAGCCTACGCGAAACTCTGACGCTGGAATACCCCTCATACATCCTAGCCTTGGCAATGGGGGCAGGAAAAACCATCCTGATAGGTAGCATCGTCGCCACCGAGTTTGCCATGGCGCAAGAATACGCGGATGGATCGTTTGTAAAAAACGCACTGATCTTCGCCCCCGGCAAAACCATCATTGAATCCTTGCGGGAAATCTCAGACATTCCCTTCAACCAGATCATCCCGCCGCGCTTTTACAAGCTTTTTGCCGCCAGTCTGAAACTGACGTTTACGCGGGATGGAGACAAAGAGCTTTCCGGGGTGATCGACGGCAGCGAATTTAACTTGATCGTCACCAACACCGAGAAAATCCGCATTCAGAAACCCACTTCGCGAGGCAATGCCAATCAACTTCGCTTGTTTGCCGACACCAAGGCCGAGGAAGCCGAAGAAATCGCCAATCTGAGACTACAAAAGATTGCCAGCTTGCCACATCTAGCGGTTTTTTCCGACGAGGCGCACCACACCTATGGGCAGAAGTTACTAGGCAAGTGGGAAAAAGACGCAGACAGCGACGAACTGGTTTTTAAAGGGCAAGGCATTAAAAAAGTTCGCCGCACGGTGGATTACCTCGCCAAGGAAACCAACCTCGTGGTGGTGGTGAATACCACGGGAACCCCTTATTTTGAGCGGCAAGCCTTGCGTGATGTGGTGGTTTGGTACGGACTCGGCGAAGGCATCAAAGACGGGGTGCTGAAAGAAGTGGCGGGCAATATCAAAGTGTTTGACTTGGACGAAGAGCATGGCTCGCTGCTAGTCTCCAAAATCGTGGAGGATTTCATCGCCACCTATTGGGAAACCGCTTTGCCCGACGGCTCCCCTGCGCGGCTCGCGCTATACTTCCCCAGCGTTGAAACCCGCAATGAATTGAGGACGCCGATAGAGACTGTCCTTGCCCGTCGGAACATAGCCCCTACGGTTTTATTGGCGGTGGATGCCAAATCAACGGAGGCGGTGAAGACCGAATTTTACCGTCTCGCCCATGACCCTCACGCACTACATCGGATCGTGTTATTGGTCAACATGGGGACCGAGGGCTGGAACTGCCCCAGCCTGTTTGCTTGCGGCTTGGTGCGGCGGTTGGCAGGCAGCAACAATTTTGTGTTGCAAGCGGCCACCCGCTGTTTGCGGCAAGTTTCCGGCAACACCACCCCGGCTCGCGTCTATGTGTCCAAGGAAAATGAAAAAATCCTTGAGCGTCAGTTGGAAGAAACCTACGGCACGACCCTTGCCGATTTGAACAAGACCCAAACGGAGCGCGTTGAAAAGGAAATCCGCTTGCACAAGCCAGACTTGCCGCCCTTGCTGGTCAAACGGCGGGTGTTGCGCTTCAAACGCAAGGAGGATATAGCCAACATGGCTCCACTGAGTTTTACCCGCCCCGAACTTGCCGCCCCATTGGCCGGACACTTGGAAACTTGGTCAATTGCCGAAGTCGGCGGGCGGGGGCATCTGACCCGCATCGACACGGAAGCACTCAGCACCGAGCCTGAAATTTTTGACATCTACTCCGCCGCAGGTTTACTGGCAGCGAATTATCATCTGCCTACCGAAGAAGTCTTGGCTGCTTTGCGGGTCGTTTACGACACAAACGATGGCATTCCGTCCCATCATTTGGAACCATTGGGGCAGCAAATCGAAGCGCAACGGCGCGACTACGAGGAAGATTGGCAGGAAATTGAAATTGCCATCGCCTTGGTCAAGCTGGATGGATTCCGCAAAAGCGAAGACGAAAAGGGCGAGTCACATTACACCGCCCGCATCAGCTTTGAGAAATCCCGCCAGCACCTTTACCGCATTGCCGAAAGCTACCCCCAAGCAGAGTTTGCCAGAGACAAATCATTTCATTATGAAGGTTATAATTTCGATTCCGAACCCGAGGCCGATTATCTGGAATTAGCGTTGAACATCATCGCCCAACACGCGGAAAACATTGAGGGCGTTTGGTTCACAGGCGGATTGACCGACCCATCCAAAACCGATTTGTACGCCGAATATCTGGGCGAGGATGGCCGATGGCATCGCTACACGCCGGATTTTGTCATTCGCCGCATAGACGGCAAGAGCCTGATCGTCGAAATTAAATCAGACCAGCATCAAGCCGAAATCGAGGCGGATTTTGCGCTGGCAGACAAAGGGGAGGTGGCGAAAAGCAAGGAAGGCCGCAAGGCGGTCGCCATGAGCAAACTGGTCGGGCTCAACCCCGGACAACTGGCCTACAAAGTCATCTTCGCGGGGAATATGCTGCCAGCCGAAGCGTTGGAAGAAACTCGAAAGTTTGTGGCGGGGCCGATAAACGGTAAATCCTTTTAAAAGGATTGATAAACACTAAGCGAGAACACCATGAATATTGTAATTTCCAGTGTGCATCTTTACACAGAAGTCCCGCGAAGTGCGAATGCCGTCATTCCGGTCATGGATGCCGGAATCCAGCGCCACGGACGGTAACTTGCAGGTTGCACAAGTTCTTGATTGATTGGACGTAATATAATGAAATTAACACTCAAAAATGTTGGATGCCTATCGGAAGCCGTCATTGAACCGGCTGATTTGACGGTATTTTGTGGTGCAAATAATACCGGGAAGACTTATGCGATGTATGTGTTGTGGAGTGTTATACGAAGACGATTTAGTTATACATTTCCACTAATAGAACAATTAGCCAATAAATTAAAAGAAAAAGGTGAGTTTACGGTATCCTTGGATGATATATTTGGTAAGTATAATTTAGAACAATCATTCAGTGATGCAGTTACGCAAAACCTTTCAAATCTTTTCGGCGCTCCGAAAAAGTTATTTACTCAAGCTCATGTGATGGTGGCTTTGGATAACGATTCGCTTAGGCGTGGCCTATTTCATAGTGAAATATCTACAATGGCTCCAACCAATGAAGAAGAAAACCAATATTTGAGAGTTATTTTAAATAAAGACTCCGATAATGTTAAAATTACCTTAACAAATTTTAATATTCCTTTAGAGTTTTCAAAAGAATTAATCTCAAATATTCTTATTGAACTATTGTTAGTTCATTTCAGTACTACCGCTTTTCTAATGCCAGCAGAGCGTGGTGGTCTGAATATATTCTATCCCGAACTCGATTCTTCAAATGCTCTAAATATCGCATTAATACGTCGGATTAAACGAGATTATCTGGAACAAAGTTTCTTGTCAAATAATATCGTAGTTGTTCAATATGCAGAACCCATCCAAGACTATCTTAACTTTTTGAGAAAACTACCAAGATTGGAAAAGGGGGAAACGGAATTCCACGATATTGCCGAAGGCTTGCAACAAGATATTACACAAGTATCCTATCATATAGCCGATGACGGGACAATTACTATCAAACCACTTGGCAGTAAAGTGGACTTAGGTATCCATTTGACCTCATCGACAGTAAAAAACTTTTTCGGGCTTTGGGCATACTTGGAAACCATCGCCAAGTCCGGCGATTGTTTGATGATTGACGAACCGGAATTGAATTTACATCCAGACAATCAGCGCCTTATCGCACGTTTGCTGGTGCGCTTGGTTAATCGTGGGATCAAAGTCGTCATAAGCACCCATAGCGATTATATAGTGCGAGAAATCAATAACATGATCATGCTGGGCAATGATTTTCAGAACCGTGGCCAAATGGAAAAAATATGGGGATATGATTTGGCAGGTTCGGAAAGGCTGCGTGTGGAGCAAGTTGCGGCTTACCATTTTGAAGAAAAGCAGGTGTTGAAAATTCCCATATCACCAGAATACGGCATGGAAGTAACGAGCATGGATAACGCCATTAACCGCATGAATCAGAGTAATAGCGATATTTATTTTGCTTTGCAAGATGCAATCCATCCAGTGATCACCCCTGAATTTGTTGCCGAGTAGGAAGGGTAACATGAAAAGGGATGAGTTCTTTAACCTTGTAAACGATGCGATTGCACCTGATTTCCGCAAACCAGCCGAGGCTGGGTATATTGTGCATCATGAAATCCATCATGACGGGCGCACCAGTCGTTTTCGTTTGAACGCTTCGGTCCCATTTGTCGCATTTTCCATGGATGTGCGCGGCAAAGACCCTGTAGCCATTCTAAACGCGGGCAAAATTCGCTGCCGTAACGATTTAACGGTGATTTGTCTTGACGAAGCGGGCAACCCACTGGCTTTTTTGTTTGAGCATAAAAACTCACCCAATATTGGCGATGCGCAATTTCAAATTGAGAGTGGACAGGCGTTTTGCGAGTATTTGTTCCGCTTGCTTGAGTTGCAATACCCTCAAATCCCCAAACCTCGATTTTTTGGCATAGCCGTTTATCGGCTGAAATTTCCTCCGAAAGGCACAACCCGTCCCAATTTCACACCCATAGGAAATCGTGGCCTAAATCGCGCTTATTGGGATGTGAATATTGATTTGCCGCTGACTGAACTGATCCGCGCAACAGCAAAAATTTAAGTTCGAGATAAAACCTTGAGTCCCCCTAACGAAATCAAAATTACCAAAGCCAAGGGTAGGCCGATGCTGCAATGGGTGGGCAAGAAACCGCTCACCACGCTCCCTGCCTATCCCGCCCAACACATTGAAAGCTTTAAGCCGCAAGCCCCTACCAACGCGCTGGCCGATGCCGAGTGGAAAGACTGGCCGGACAAATACCCGCAAGGCGGTTTATTATTCCACGGCGACAACAAAGACGTGTTGGCGCATTTATTGGCAAACGGGTTCCGGGGCAAGGTCAAGTTGATTTACATCGACCCGCCGTTTGACTCCGGGGCGGATTATGTGCGCAAGGTCAATCTGCGCGGCACGGCCAGCGCCAAACTGGAGGGGGAGGATTATAGCCTGGGCGAGCAAGTGCAATATACGGATATATGGGCGAATGACAATTACTTGCAGTTTATGTATGAAAGATTGTTGTTGTTGCGTGAGTTGCTTGCAGAAGATGGCAGTCTTTATTTGCATTGTGATTGGAATAAAAGCCATCTCCTGCGCTGTTTGATAGAAGAGGTATTTGGATCGGAACATTTACTCAACGAAATAATTTGGAAAAGAACATCAGCACGAAGCGATTCTAAAACTTATAATCATATACACGATACAATATACTTTGCCTCTAAAGGTGAAAAAATTATATGGAATGATATAAGAACACCCTACAGCAATGAATATGTAGAACGCTATTTCACTCAAATTGATGGCAAAACTAAGGAACGCTTTCAAGCAACTGACTTGACTGCACGGGGATTGCGCAATGGATCAACAGGTAAACCTTGGAGGGGATTTGAGCCAGCCAAAAAAGGGAACCATTGGAAATATACAATAGAAAAACTCGAAGAATTAGACAGTCAAGGTTTAATATATTGGCCGTTAAGTGGTGGATGGCCTCGTTACAAATTCTATTTGCAGAATACTCAAGGATTGCGTTTACAATCAATCTGGACTGATTTATTTGTAGTGAATAGCCAAGCTGAGGAAAGGACAGATTACCCAACACAAAAACCTATTGATTTTATAGAAAGGGTTATTTCTGTTTCATCAAAACCGAATGACATCATCCTCGACTGCTTCCTAGGCTCCGGCACTACCGCCGCCGTCGCCCAAAAACTAGGCCGTCGCTGGATCGGTTGCGATATTAACAAAGGCGCGATTCAAACCACTGCCAAACGCTTGCAAACCATCATAACGGAACAAATTGCCACTGCTGCCAATGATCGCCAAACCAGTCTAATCGAGGACGACGAACATACCCCCGTCAAACCCGCGCAATTAGGCTTTAGCGTGTGGCGGGTGAACGATTACGATCTGCATATTCAACACAATGAGGCGGTGGAACTGGTCGCCGAGCATCTAGGCATTCAGCGTATCAAATCCGAGGGTTTCTTTGACGGCACTCGCGGCAAATATTGGGTGAAGATCATCCCGTTCAACCATCCGCTGACCCCGCTGGATTTGGACAGCATCAAGAGCGAACTGAGCAACCGCCCCAGTGAAGAGCGGGATGTGCAAATCGTCACGCTCGGCATGGAATTGGCCGCGAAAGCGTGGCTGGAACAACACAACCGCAACCGGCCCATCAACCGCTTCCATGTCATCGAACTGCGCACCGACAAAAAATATGGCGGCATCATCAAACATGAACCGGCTACGGCCGATGTGTCGGTAACGCTGGAAACCAAGAACGACAAAGAATGTTTGATTGTCGATATTATGGACGTGGTGTCCCCGTCCATCGTCCAACGCCTAAACCTAGACACGTCGCTATTCCGCGCCCAAATCCCGGAATGGCGGGCCGTGGTGGATTGTGTGCTGATTGACTCCGCTTATGATGGCGTAGTGTTCAATGTGTGCCTGTCGGACGTGCCGGAACGCAAGCAAGACTATGTGCAAGGCCGCTACGAACTCCCCGCCCCGCCGCCCGCAAGCCGCGTGGCGGTGAAGATCATCGACATGTTGGGGGAGGAAATTGTGGTGGTTAGCCAGATTTAGGGTGCAAAAAGGAGGTAATTCATTTGACAATTATTCATGCACTAAGTATTTATATTGCAACAAGGTTATCAACGTGAAACCCTTATCCACTAACGACATAGAAGCCGAACTGTCCTATGCCTATCTCCATGCAGTAGCGTCGAAGGCGGCGGTGGGCTGCAAAGAAGGCAATCGACATGATGATAATGCGGGATTGATGCCCATCTAACGGGTTGTGGGCCGTTTCCCAATGGCGGTTATCGGCATGAAATTGACATCAAGGTGCAACTCAAAGCCACCACCAACGTACCCGATTTACAGAAGGAACACGGGCCTTATTTCCTGAGGGGTAATAATCGCTATGACGACTTGCGCATTGAAACCCTATCCATACCCCGCATTTTAGTGGTTTTTTTCTCCCGAAAGATGCCAACGATTGGCTAAGTTTGAATGAGGATGCCTTGATTATGAGGAAATGCGCCTATTGGGTCAGTTTGAGGGGAGCCGAACCATCCCGCAATGCCACGGGGCAGACCGTCTATATTCCAAAATCTCAACGCTTTGACCCGGATGGATTGCTTGATTTGATGGCTCAACTGTCCCGCAACGAATTTCCGCATTATCAGGAGATCAGCGAATGAGCCAGGATACTTTTGAAGCATCGAAAGACCTTGTTTTGCAAAATCCGCCAGATTTAGGAATTAATTTTTTTAATTTGGCATATCCTGACAATTGGTGGTTTTCGAGATTTACTTTAGTGACCCCCATCGAACTCCGCGATTTTGCCAAGTCGCGAGGGTGGAACATGGTAGAAGCGGGGCTTACCGATAGGCTCTATGTCCTGCAAAACCCTAACTTCCCGCGCCGTCAACTGGTTTTTCCGATGGATTTGACCGCACCTGATTACAAGGAATCAACCGATTTAGTGTTAGAAAAACTGGGCGAGATGTTGCGCGAACCTCCCGAAGCCTTACGTATTCGCGCCCAAGCGGTAAGAGACGACACTTTGCGCTTCCGGGTTTACTCAGATGGCGGAGACCGTTCAATACCGCTTGGGTTTGCGGGATCGCTGCTTGGTGGAGTGCAGCAATTGCTTAAATCGGCGGCATGTACGGTGATGCGCCCACGTTACCACCATCCGCGCCTAAGCCTCACCGAGGCGCAACAACTTATCGAAAAGTCTCGTTTTGGACACACAGAGACGGGTAGCTTTGTATTGCGCGTATCCTGTCCCGTTCATGCGCTGGATGTGCAAGGCATGTTGGCCTTGGATGAGAGTTGCCTTCCGTTTGTCCGGCGGGTGACGCTTGCCTTGCGGCGGGGCATGGGTCAAATAATCAGCGCGATTGAAGCCGATACGCTGGATAGTCTGGTGGAGTCGATCAAGCGAGAACCAAACCCTTTGCTGTCCTCAAACCTTTGTGAGGCTTTGACCCAATTTCACGATGATGCCTTGGACAACTCTTTGGATGTCGCTTTCGATTGGTCAGTGTTGGAGCCAGTGGCGGACAAAGACATCTTGAAAGCCCCGTTACGCTTTCAGCGTGACTATTTTGGGCGGATTGAAGAAGTTCGCCGAGAATTGCGATCCTTTGAGGGGCATACCAGAGAGAGCTTTATTGGCACGGTTGAACGCTTAAGCGGTGAAATGGGCGAGGATGGGCGGCGATCTGGCGAGGTGATTCTTGCCTTGCTTCTTCAGGAAGGGGAAAGCATTCGCGCCAGAGTCGCACTCTCGGCGGATGACTACGCAAAAGCCGACAAAGCCCACATGACAGAGGGCGCTTATGTACAAGTGGCCGGCAAACTTCAGCAAGGGCGACAACCACGGCAAATGTCCGAAATTTCCCGTTTTGAATTGCTCCTCCCTGTTGAGGAAGGCAGTTCAGATGAATTACCCGAATACAAAAATTCTTTTAAAGAAGACCCCTCCCAAACCGAGGTTTGCAACAAATCATGAGCAAACAGGCATCGTTGTTTCCAGACGAACAGGAAACAGAACATCACGAGCTTGGTGCTTCGCGTTTGGCGTTGTTTGAAGATTGCGCGTCAGCCATTGACGGGTTGTTTCAACAGGCTTATGAAGATCAGGGGGCATCAGCCTTTGACGAGTTCCTAGATTTTACCCGTCGGTTCAGCAATCTTTCGGTTTACAACGCCATGCTGGTGCGGGTTCAACGCCCCGGCGCTTCGGCAGTGGCAAGCCGTAAGAAATGGCAGTCGATAGGGCGGCATGTGAGTACAGGATCCATTCCTATCGTCATCCTGCAACCTTTTGGCCCTGTCCGATTCGTTTATGAGTTCGGCGATACGGAAGGGCTAGAACTGAAAGGCGAGAAAAATTCGCCGTTATTCGCAACCGGGAAGTTGGATCAAAAAACCTATGACAACACCCGGAAGGCGGCTGAGAAGTATGGCGTAATCGTGAACGAAACTGACCAATACGGCGTTTTATTGGCTGGAACGGCTTCAGGGTTAACAATAAAACCTGAATTTGTCACTGGCAACACCGCAACCGCTTTTAAGGTGAAACTGAACAAGAAGCACGATCTTCCCACCCGGTTTGCCACACTTGCCCATGAGTTGGGACACATCTACTGTGGACATGTCGGGAGAGACTCAAAAGGCCGTTGGCCCAACCGATCTTCATTGGGTGAGGGGTTATGTGAAATGGAAGCCGAGGCCGTGGCTTGGCTGGTTTGCCAAAGGAACGGCGTTACCTCCCGATCAAAGGCTTACCTGAGTTCGCTAATCGAAAACGCAGACTTTTCCAAAGTCAGCATGTACGCCATTTTCGAGGCGGCTAACCGGGTTGAGTCTCGCACCGTTCCGCCTAACCTAAAATGAAGGGCGGTTTTCGTCGCAATGCCTAAGCACGGAAATTGAATCCATGGAATCGGTCAACAGGGCCGAAATCGCCAGTGGGTAAAGGGAAGGCATAGATCAGTGGAAAACGAGTGCTGAGTGCGGTTAGACGTGGCTGCTATCGCAGTCAACGCCGGAGCCATTAGAGTGAATGCAAAAACCGGCGACCGATTGACTTGGCGAGTGTGATACGTTGAGATTGCAGCCTCGTGCGGAGTGAACCACCATCGGCAATTGGAGCCGTGCAGCCGTACTCCAAGCGGGGCTTTATTGTGTGCTGGAAAATGAACATATAGACGACCACCAATCATGGCGTTTTTTTGGCGATGGAATGGCTAAAAGTGTCCCCCGTTTTTCTTCAGCGTGACCCCCGTGTGACCCCAATAAAAAAGGCTTGCCGTCGTTTGACTGCAAGCCTTTGTTTTTATGGTGGGCCCTCAGGGATTTGAACCCCGGACCAAGGGATTATGAGTCCCCTGCTCTAACCGCTGAGCTAAGGGCCCTTGAACATTTTAATCCATGTCAAGGAAGCTGCGGAATTGCTCCGAACGGGAGGGATGCCGCAGTTTGCGTAACGCTTTGGCCTCAATCTGGCGTATGCGTTCGCGGGTAACGTCAAATTGTCTGCCTACCTCTTCGAG
>Ga0265593_1001016_pt1 | contig 13654 bp, 10 predicted proteins | sample saktaG_8_FD_190136 | JGI IMG/M metagenome (GOLD analysis project Ga0265593, IMG submission 190136) | Saline water microbial communities from Sakinaw Lake, British Columbia, Canada - sak_2011_5_24_36m | ecosystem: Environmental > Aquatic > Non-marine Saline and Alkaline > Saline ...
GAGAACCATTTTGACAAATCCTTTGAACTGGAGCATTATCTAAAAGAAAGAAAGCAGTACCAGCTGTTGAACAATGTGGAACGTATCTCTGAACTGGCGGATATTTATTATGTCAGGCAGAAGCAGCCGCTGGGGCTCGGACATGCCATTAGCTGTGCGAAAAGTTATCTTCAGCACGAACCTTTTGCGGTTTTTCTTGCCGATGATCTTATTTATTCCAAAACACCTGCGATAAAACAGTTGATGGATGTCTACAAAAAATATAACTGTTCCATCCTGGCTGTGGAAGAAGTGCCCAGGGATAAGATTTCTCATTACGGGATTATTAAGCCCGTGAAGATTTCCGAAACGGTTTTTAAAGTTGAAGACATAGTTGAAAAACCGGCTCCGGAAGATGCGCCGTCAAACCTCGGAGTGGTGGGCAGATATATCCTGGTCCCGGAAATACTTGACATTCTTGCCGATGTGCAAAAAGGAAAGGGCGGGGAGATACAGCTGACCGATGCCATCAAGATACTTCTTAAAACAAAACCGGTTTACGCGGTTAAGTTCAGCGGCAAGAGATATGATACCGGCGATAAATTGGGGTACATGAAAGCCTCCATCGAGTATGCCCTGCGCGATAAAGAGATAGGCTCAAAATTAAAAGGCTACCTTAAAACCTTATGAAAAAGTATGTAAACATTATTGTCGGTCTGCTCTTCGGGGCGGGTTTTTTACTGCTCGCTTTCTATAAAGTTAAACTTTCAGATGTTTTGGACGGTTTTAAAAAATTTGATCCTATCTATATAATTCCGATAGTTTTTCTTACCGTTATCTATTTCCTTATTCGGGCTATCAGGTGGGGGCTGATCTTTAAACCTCATCCCGTGCCTTCCTTTAAAAGCCTTTTCTCAGGCATTATGATAGGCGTAATGGTAAATAACCTTATACCTGCGAAAATTGGGGAATTGTCCCGTGCTTTTATTCTTGGAAAAAAAGAAAAGACCGGTATCAGTCTGACCTTCGGCACCATAATCGTTGAACGCATTTTTGATTTCCTGGCCCTGTTTTTTTGTTTTTTTGCGGTGTTTATATTTTCTCCGGCAGAAAGGGATTTTCTTAGTAATTCTTCCCCTGCCTGGAAAACGGCATTTATAACCACACTGGTTAGTTTCATACTTTTAATTGCTCTTATAGTGATTTTCAAATTCAAGACAGGCTTGTTTATTCGCGCTGTGGAAAACCTTGCGGCAATATTTTCAAAGAACTTCGCTTCAAAAATAGATTCCTGGTTTAATTCTTTTGCGGCCGGGTTGAAATGCCTGGACAGTTTCAGTAATAGCTTAAATATCTTTGCCGCTTCGGTTATTCAATGGGCTTTAATGGGCTTTTGCACCTGGGTGGCCCTGCTCTCTTTTAATATACATCTCTCCGTGTTTTCCGCCTCTTTTTTGATGATAATAGTTACTCTGGGCTGCGTGCTGCCGCCGTCCCCGGGCGGTATAGGACCGACGCAGTTTATTTCTGTGCTGGTCTTGAATTTTTACGGGGTTAGCGGCGGAGATGCGATGGGTTTTTCCATTGTACAGAATTTCTTAAGCTTCCTGGTGGGCACTATTCTGGGTATAATATTTTTGTTTAAAGAAAGCCTGAATTTTACGGAACTGATAAAATTTAGCGAGGAGAAAAGATGAAAGTAGTTGTTACCGGTGCTGCGGGTTTTATCGGCTCGCATCTTTGCGAAAAACTTATCAAAGAGGGGCATAGTGTTTTGGGTATTGACTGTTTTACGGACTACTATTCCAAAGAACTTAAAAAAGCCAATTTAAGGGAACTGAACAAAGGCAAGAATTTTGACTTTATCGAAGGCAACCTGAATAAGATAGATCTGAAAAATATTCTTAGCGACGCGGCTTATGTCTTTCATCTGGCCGCCCAGGCCGGGGTTCGGGCCAGCTGGGGTAAGGATTTTAATATTTATACCGATAATAATATTCTGGCGCTTGCAAATTTACTTGAGGCGCTAAAAGAAAGTAAGAAATTGAAAAAACTGGTTTTTGCTTCTTCTTCCTCGGTTTATGGCGATACACGGGAGCTTCCGGTCAAAGAAACTACTGCGACCAATCCTGTTTCCCCTTACGGTGTAACAAAACTTGCCGGCGAAAAACTTCTCTATTCCTATGGCACAAATTTTAAGCTGCCTTATGTTGCGCTCCGGTTTTTTACGGTTTTTGGTCCCAGACAGAGACCGGATATGGGCTTTAATATTTTTATTACTAAAATGCTTAAAAAAGAAACTTTGCCGGTCTATGCCGGCGGCAAATCCACCCGTGATTTTACCTATGTCTCCGATATTGTTGACGGTTGTCTGCTTGCCGCTAAAAGCAAAGTTACAGGAGAAATCTTTAATCTGGGCGGCGGGCACCGGGTGAATCTCCTGGAAGTAATTAAGAAAATAGAAAAAATTTCAGGTGTGAAGGCTAAATTACAGCTCTTTAAAGCGCAAAAAGGTGACGTCGCGCATACCTGGTCGGATATTTCCAAAGCAAAAAAAATGCTGGGCTATGCTCCGAAAGCTTCACTCGCTTTTGGGCTGGAACAGGAAATTGAATGGTTGAAAAAAGGAGTAAAATAGCAAATGACTAATCTTGATAATATGAAAGAGCTTAAGAAACTGGATCCCTCGGACATGCTCGGGAATGTTTTAGACGTGCCGGAGATGGTCAGGAAGGGTATTAAACTCGGGCAGGAAGCGAAACTCCCGGCCTCTTATAAGAAAATTGACAAAATTCTTTTTACGGGTCTGGGCGGTTCGGCTATCGGCGGGGATATACTAAAAAATCTCCTCAGCGGTAACTCAGCGGTCCCGCTTACCGTGAACAGAAATTACTTTGTACCTGCCTGGGTGGATGAAAAGACCCTGGTTATTGCGGTTTCCTTTTCCGGAAACACGGAAGAGACGCTTTCCGCCTCAAAAGATGCACTTGCAAAGAAAGCCAAGCTCCTGGTAGTTACTTCCGGCGGTGCTTTGAAAAAACTGGCGGAAGAGAAAGGTCTGCCGGCGCTTTTGGTTCCCGGCGGAAAACCTCCCCGGGCTTCACTGCCTTACTTGTTTTTCCCTGTGCTTCTGGCACTGGCCCAACTTGGTTTTATAAAAGTAAAAAATACCGAGCTTACCGAACTTGTTGATAAGTTGGAAAGTTTGAAAGCCGCGTACGGTCCTGAAGTAAAGCAGGATAAGAACCCGGCAAAAAAGCTGGCTTTAAAATTATTTGCCAAGCCGGTCATAGTTTTCGGTTCGGCGGATTTGACGGATGCGGTAGCTACCCGGTGGAAATGCCAGCTGGCTGAAAATTCCAAGGTATTTACTTTTACCTGTTCCGTTCCGGAAATGAACCATAATGAGATTGTAAGTTGGGAACTGCTAAAAAAAGTTCTTAGAAAATTCGCCGTGCTTTTTCTCCAGGATAAAAAAGATCTACCCCAGATAAAGAAAAGGTTTAAACTTTCCAAAGAAGTTATCGCGAAAAAAGCCAATTGGGTGGGGGAAGTAAATTCTTCGGGCGAGAGCCTCTTGACCAGATTATTTTCCCTTATTTATCTCGGAGATTTTACAAGCGTCTATCTGGCTTACCTCTATGGTGAGGACCCTACGGCCATAAAAATTATTGAAGACTTCAAAAACGCCTTAGCCCGGTAGTTTTGCCGTGAAAAGGCTTTCACTTCTAGGCATCCGGGTAGACAGTGTTACCCGCGAGGAAATTAAACAGATTTCCCTCCGGCTTATAGCTGAAAAAAAGCCTTCACTTTTTGTCTCCCTGGGAACTCTTACCCTGATGCTGGCCCGCAAGGATCCTGCTTACCGGCAACTGCTGGAAGAGGCGGAACTGGTCATTTGTGACGGCGCGGGAGTTGTCTCCGGTCTAAAATATCTTACGGGCGAAAAAATAACCCGTCAAACCGGTGTTGATCTGGTCCCATTTTTTGCTGAATTAGCTGCGGAAAAGGGTCTCAAATTGTTCCTTTTGGGCGCAGAGCAGGAAGTGATAGAAAAAGCTGCTGCTGTATTGAAAAGGGAACTCCCCGGGGTAAATATCTGTGGATTTTTAAACGGCTATTTTGATATAATCAACTCGTCTGAAATTATTGATAAAATTAAAAAAGTTTCTCCCGATATTTTGCTGGTTGGTTTGGGTCAGCCCGCCCAGGAGAAATGGTTAAAAGCTAATTTGAATGCGCTCGCAGTACCTGTCACGATGGGCGTGGGCGGCAGTTTTGACGTAATTGCCGGTAAAATTCCCAGGGCTCCGGTATTTTTCAGAAAAACGGGGCTGGAATGGTTCTTTAGAATGGTGCTTGAACCCCGGCGGTTCAAGAGAAACCTTGTACTGCTCAAATTTGTTTTTCTTATAATAAAAAATAAAGTTACAGGAGGAAATAAATAAATGGTAAAAAAATACATTTTCACTTCGGAATCGGTAACAGAAGGTCACCCCGATAAGGTTGCGGATCAAATTTCCGATGCGGTTCTTGACTTGAATCTTTCCACGGACCCTTATGCGCGGGTAGCGTGCGAAACACTGGTCACTACGGATACGGTTGTCATCGCGGGCGAAATAACAAATCACAGCAAAAAAATAATAAATTATGAAAAAATAGTAAGAGAAGTGGTGAAAGATATCGGCTACACGGATTCAAAGATTGGTTTTGCCGCCGGTACTTTTAGATTTCACAACTTACTGCACAGCCAGTCCGCAGATATCGCCATGGGCGTGGATACGGGTGGAGCGGGGGACCAGGGTATTATGTTTGGTTATGCTTCCAGAGAAACCAAAGAGTTGATGCCGCTGCCTATCGCCTTGGCGCAAAAACTTGCGATAAAACTTTCTGAAGTCAGGAAAAAGGGTATTTTAAAATACTTGAGACCCGACGGGAAGACCCAGGTTTCCGTGGAATACGAAGATGATAAACCGGTGGGCATTGCTGCGGTCGTTATTGCCGCCCAGCATTCTCCGCTGGTCACTCAGAAAAAACTAAAAATAGATATTATTAACAAAGTAATTAAGCCGGTTTTGGGAGCTTATTTCAAAACCCTCAAGAAATCGGCGATTTTTATCAATGAAACCGGTAATTTTGAGATTGGCGGCCCTCATGGCGACACCGGTCTTACCGGAAGAAAGATAATTGTTGATTCCTACGGCGGCAGGGGCAGGCATGGCGGCGGGGCTTTTTCGGGCAAAGATCCGACAAAAGTTGACCGTTCCGCTACTTATATGGCAAGGTATGTCGCAAAAAATATAGTTGCTGCGGGTCTTGCAGATGAGTGTGAAGTGCAGTTCTCCTATGTTATCGGCCGGGCTACTCCGGTTTCCGTTCTCATTAATACTTTCGGAACGGGTAAAATAAGCGAAGAAAAGATCTCTGAAATAGTACGGAGGAATTTCAAACTTAAACCCAGAGAAATAATTGACTTCCTTAAATTAAGAAGGCCTATCTACAGAAAGACCGCGGCTTATGGACATTTCGGCAGGGCTTTAAAGGAATTCACCTGGGAGAAAACGGATAAAGCGGCAAAACTAAGAAAAGAAGGGGGACTTTAATGCAGTACGATATAAAAGATATTTCTCTGGCTCCGGCCGGCAAACTAAAAATAGAATGGGCCAGTGATCAGATGAAAGTTCAGCAATTAATTCGGGCCCGTTTTAAAAGAGAAAAGCCCTTAAAAGGGGTAAGTGTAGCGGCTTGCCTTCATGTTACCAGTGAGACCGCCAACCTGATGATTACGCTGAAAGAAGGCGGCGCGGATATTTTCATTTGCGCGTCAAATCCTTTAAGCACCCAGGATGAGGTGGCAGCTTCTCTGGTGAAAGATTACGGTATAGCTACATTTGCTATCAAAGGCGAAGATAATGCGACCTATTACCGCCATCTGGAAGCGGCTCTTGAAAACAAACCCCAGATAACTATGGATGACGGCGCCGATCTCGTTTCTCTTATCCATTCAAAAAAGAAACACCTGCTGAAATATATCATCGGTGGAACGGAAGAAACGACTACGGGTGTTATCCGGCTTAAAGCTATGGAACTTGATCATGTGCTTAAGTATCCCATAGTTGCCGTAAATGACGCCAACACCAAACATATGTTTGATAACAGATATGGTACCGGGCAATCCACGATTGACGGTATCATCCGGGCTACGAATTTCCTGCTGGCCGGTTCAAATTTTGTGGTCATGGGTTACGGCTGGTGCGGACGCGGCGCTGCGATGCGGGCGAAAGGTATGGGCGCAAATGTTTATGTTACTGAGATAGATCCCTTAAAAGCCATAGAAGCAAATATGGACGGATTTATGGTTGTTGATTCTGAAACGGCCTCGAAAATAGGTGATGTTTTCGTAACTTTAACAGGCAATGTGGATGTACTTACGGACAGACACTTCAAATTAATGAAAGACGGGGCGATAATCTGTAATTCCGGACATTTTAACGTGGAAATAAATCTTCCTGTACTCAAAAAAATGTCGAAAAATGTCAGACAGATGAGAGAGTTTGTGGAAGAATATACGCTAAAGAACGGCAAGAAGATTTGCGTGCTGGGCGACGGCCGGCTTATTAATCTGGCAGCAGCTGAAGGTCATCCGGCCTCAGTAATGGATATGAGTTTTGCGAATCAGGCGCTCTGCGCTGAATTTATGAAAAAGAATGCGAAAAAACTCAAAGACAAAGTGTATTCTGTGCCAAAAAATATTGATGAAAATATCGCTGCTTTAAAGCTCAAATCTATGGGGATTACAATTGATGCCCTTAGTAAGAGACAAAAAGAATATCTTGCCAGCTGGCAAGAAGGGACCTAAAAGAGCTTTATTAATAAGACTAACTCGGTATATTGACAAAAACAATATTTGGTGTTATAATCAATAAAGCGGGAAACCGCTAATTAAAAACCGGGAGGTGATATCTAAATGTTAAAAAGCAAAAAGGGTTTCACCCTGATTGAGCTGATGATCGTTGTTGCGATTATCGGTATTCTTGCAGCCGTAGCGATTCCTAGATTCGCTCAGATGCTTGATAAATCAAGGGAAGGTGCTACAAAGGGCAACCTGGCCGGTATACGTTCAGCCGTTTCCATCTACTACTCGGAAAAGGAAGGAGTTTGGCCGGCAGACTTGTCCACAGCCTTTACCAGCTATCTTTATCCGATTCCGCCCGCGAAGGCGAATCAGCTAGGTAATGTTTCAACCGTCGCTTTGGTTGCTGATGTTCCTTCGTCAGCGAGTGTAGGTTGGGCATATGTGACTACCGCTGGTGCGGCTTATGTCGGCAATGTATTTGCCAACAGCACTGCGACAGACACTAAGGGTACTTCATTCACAATGTATTAATGATGACTAAATATCTCTCGCCGGTCTAACAGGCCGGCGGGGGTTTTTAGAATAAATGCGCTAATTTAATTCATAACCCCGCAGCCCCTAAAGGCTGCGGGGTTTTTGTTTAATAAAAGCATTACATTTCAATACTTTATTTGAATATTGAGTTATTTTAATAATGGCGTTGACAAAAATTGAATTGGATGTTATAATTTCACCAGTAAGAATAAAAACCGGGAGGTGATATCTAAATGTTAAAAAGCAAAAAGGGTTTCACCCTGATTGAGCTGATGATCGTTGTTGCGATCATTGGTATTCTTGCAGCCGTAGCGATTCCTAGATTCGCTCAGATGCTTGATAAATCAAGGGAAGGTGCTACAAAGGGTAACCTGGCCGCTATACGTTCAGCCGTTTCCATCTACTACTCGGAAAAGGAAGGAGTTTGGCCGGCAGACTTGTCCACAGCCTTTACCAGCTATCTTTATCCGATTCCGCCCGCGAAGGCGAATCAGCTGGGTAATGTTTCAACCGTCGCTTTGGTTGCCACTGTTCCTGCGGCAGCGAGCGTAGGTTGGGCATATGTGACTGCGGCTGGTGCGACTTATGTCGGCAATGTATTTGCCAACAGCACTGCAACAGACACTAAGGGTACTTCATTCACAATGTATTAATGATGACTAAATATCTCTCGCCGGTCTAACAGGCCGGCGGGGGGTTTAGAATAAATGCGCTAATTTAATTAATATCCCCGTAGCCTACAAAGGCTATGGGGATATTATAAGGGGATAAATGACAAGAATCTTTCTTACAATAGCGTTACTTGTTTTCTCGCTCCCTACCTTTGCGTCAACCCCGATAACCATCACTGAAAATTTTTCTACCCTGACTAATATTGATACTCCTAATACATCTCTTACTGTAGTTACTGCTGCCGCTAACCGGGGCGTTAAACTGCCTTTTGTTTCTTCTTTTGAAGATCTGGGTTACACGGGTACCAGTCCTCTTACTACTTATTTTACTTCTAATGGTCATGTTTTACGTATTGCCTATGGCGACAATATGTTCTTAGTGGGCGGGCCCACTATTAGTTCCGTAGGCAGAATAGTTTCTTATGACGGGAGTACCTTTCATGACCGGTCAGGGAACAGTACTGATCAGGTTAAAATAGCTGAAAATCAGAATTTCAATGAAGTAATATACGGCGGCGGTGCTTTTTATCTGTCCAATACCGCAAATGCCTATTTAGCAAAATATATTGTATCCGGGGCTGCTCCGGACTACACGTTGTGCTGGTCTTTTTTAAATTCTTTTGATACCGGAAGGATAAATGCTATGAGTTCCAACGGTTCTTCTACTCTTATCGGGGGCTCTATTGGCAAGCTGAATATGTGGGATGGAAATACTTCTCCTGTCTCTATTTCAACGACTGCAATAAATTTATCAAGCGCTTTTAACAGCACGGGCAGCTTTCCTGTCACAGAAACTGTTACTGCGATTGCAAATGACGGTTCTAACTGGTTGATAGGCGGTACAAACGGCTATCTTGTGAAATATGATGGTTCGACTTTTACAAATCTGACGACTATCTCAAATGCCTATTTTGGAACCAGTACTATAAAGACAATTGCCTGGAATGGCTCGGAGTTTTTGATCGGAGCTACGGGCGGAAAACTGGCAAAATACTACAACGGAGCAATTTATTCTAGTACTTCAAGTGTAACAAGTTCGAACGGTGGGTGTTTTGGAGCCAGCGACATTAATGCTATTGAATGGAACGGTTCGGAGTGGATTATCGGGGGGGCCGCCGGACGCCTTTGCCTCTATGACCCGTATACAAGTTCCACGTCCGTAACCTCTCCGGCAGCTACCGACTTCACATCTCTCGGGACCAATACCGGAAATGCCACAAAAGTAACTCTCCTTAGTGCGGGCTGGGGTAACAATAGCATAAATGCGTTACGCTGGAGCGGGAGTACTTTACTTGTCGGCGGGAATTACTCGCATCTTGATAAAGTTACCGGTTTTTATAACGGGGCAGCTCAAAAAAGTATACTTTCTAATAAGGTTAATAGTACCACGGACAGAATGTATTCCGTGGCCTTGAACGGGACGGTAGTGACCAACGCTCAGAGCATTGGTTTTTCGGTGAGTGTTGACGGCGGTAAGAATTGGCAGGCGATTCAAAATAATAACAGTGCTACAATAATCTCAAACACCGGTTTTGATCTCAGGTGGAGAGCGGATATGAGTGGTACCTGGAGAACTCCAAAACTTTCTTCTCTCAGTCTTACCTATTTAACGGTTTCTCCTGCGGTCATTCCTGCAGGTCTGGGCGGGGACATATATTTTAGCGATAACAAGACCAAAGTCACTATTCCGCCGGGTTTATTCTCCGTGGACACCAGTGTGACTTTTACCTCTATCAGCCCGTCTCCGGTTTCTTCACAACCTCCGGCCACAGCGGTGCTGGCTTTTGAAATAAAGGCCGAGGATAGTGCTTCTGGCGGTCTGCTTACTGATTTTTCTAAACCTGTTTCGCTTACACTCTTTGCGGCTTCGAGCGGGGGGATTGTAAATGGAACCTCGGTTTTGACTGCGAACGCGGCCTCTTCACTGGCCGTGGCCTACTGGAACGGTTTGCACTGGGTACCGCTTTCTACACAAGTTACATTAGTTGACGGTACGGGCGTATATCTTACGGCAAAAACTAGTCATCTTTCAAAATTCGGCGTAGTAGTGGCCTCACCTAACATAAATGTTTCCGTAGAACCCAACCCTTTTACGCCGGGAAGTTCAAACACGGTTTTCAACAGGACCAGGATAACTTTCCCTAATTCGGATCTGATCTCTTCCGTATCGCTGAAGATTTGGGACCGGAACGGTTCCTTGATAAGGGAATATGGTGCTGACGGTGTGAGTCAAATTGAGTGGGACGGAAAAGATTCGGGCGGTGCTATAGTTGAAAGCGGCGTGTATTTCTTTGAAGCAATCGCCGGCGGGACCTCGAGAGCCAGAGGCACCGTGGTAGTGGGAAGGTAGCCGATGTTAAAAAAAATAAGCGCGCTTATAGTGTTTCTCTTTATCTGCTTGCAGCCGGCTAGCGGAGCTTTTAATATGATAAACTCTTCCGCCCGGGCGCTGGGGATGGGAAACGCTTTTGTTGCGGTTGCAGATGATATTACCAGCATTTTGGATAATCCTGCCGGTCTGGCTAACCTGAGTTCCCTGGAAGCTACTTTTACCGGGTCGAAAGTTGCCTGGGGCATTGACAGTATAGATGAAAGTTTTACTGCTCTGGGTTATTCTGTTAAGGGGCTGGGGGCCGTAGGTGTAGGCTATTATAGTTTCACACACTCACTCTACGCTGAAAACTCAATATTTCTGGCTCTTGCCGTACCGGTTCCTTTGTTTAAAAAGTCTTCGATTTCTGTAAGCGGAAAGTATCTTACAAAAAGTTATACTTCCAATGAATGGACGTCTGCAAATCCTGACTTTACTGCGCTTTCAAAAAATAATATTTCTATCGGCGCTTCTTTTTACACCGCTGTGAATAAAGATCTAACTCTCGGTTTATTTGTGGATGATATTAATACTCCGGATGTAGGCGCATTCTCCACGGAACTTCTGCCTATGACGGTTAGAATGGGCTTTAGTTATCTCATAGAGAAAAACACTTTTGCCTGCGGGGAGGGTTATTCCCGCGGCCGGGATCTCCGTTTCTTCCTGGGCGGGGAAAATAACGCTTTTAAGACGGGTAATATCGGTCTTTTTCTTATTAGATTGGGCTTCGGCATAGGTAACAATAGTTACATGAACGCAACAGCAGGATTAGGTTATAAATTTAATATCCCTTATCTGGGCGTGGGCGGCCAGCTTGATTACGGTTTCCAGTTCCCCTTTAATTTTGTCTCAGGTTCCGCCGGAAATCACATGCTCTCCCTGACTATCCGCGAAAGATACAAAGAACTTCAAAGTATAGGCTCCGGAAAAGAAGAAGACAATCTAAGGTAAGATGTTTTATTTCATCAATGATTTCGTACTGGTTCTCATCTAGTTCTTATCTGCTCTTATCTGTTTTTATCTGTGACATCTGTTTTCTCATCTGTGACATCAGCCCGGATTCTCGGGCCTGTGACATCAGCCCGAGGGTTCGGGCTTATCTGTGAAATCTCACTTACTCATCTGTGCAATCAGCCCGAAGTTTCGGGCTTAGGGCCGCTAGCGTTTTATGCTAACCAGCATCCCAATCCCCGCCAAAAGAAATATTACATTTCCACCCCAGGCTGCAACATATGGTGCCACTACCGCATGCATCCCCAGAACTTTTCCCAGAGAAAGCATCTGCCAGTAAACAAAACCTATAAGAAAACTAATGGCGAAACTCAAAATAACCCCTCTGTATTTTCCGGTTTGCAAACCGAAAGGAATGGCGAGAAAGGAGAGCATAAAAATCGAGAAGGCGTAAGAAAGTTTAAAGTGCAGAAAGACCCGCTCTTCGGTTGTTTTTTCTCCCCGCATTTCAAGTTTGTTGATTTCTTTACTTAATTCCCGAACGGTTAATTGATCTATTATCTTTTTTCTGCTCGCCAGCTCTGTCGGGGCTTCTGACATTATATTGTCGGCAATTTTAACTATAGAAGCCGCCTCGTTTTTTTCATCCGGGAATTCCCTTATATAGCAGTTGAAAAAATACCATTTATTATTTTTCCATTCCGCTCTTTCTGCGTCAATACGCTTTTTAATGGAACTGTCGGGATTCTGGTAAAATACGGTTATTCCCGACATCATACTTCTCTCACCGTTAAAAACCTTAATGTACGCCGTCCAGTTATCTTTTGATTTGTAAATCAGATTGCTGCGAACTTCCGCACCGGAAGGAACTGATTTCCAGATTTCTCTCACCCGGATATCTAGCGCTTTGGCATTGAGTTTTGCCGCAAAAGTCTCATTGGCAAAGATTACGCCCAGGCTGAGCAAGAAAGAAAGCAGGAGGATGGGGGAGATAATTTTAAAAGTACTTATGCCGCTGGTCCGCATCGCCATAATTTCATTGGTCTTATTGAGTCCTGCAAAGGTTATCAGTGTGGCAACCAGGGAGGCGAAGGGCGCAGTGTAAAGCACCTGGTAGGGCATTTTATAAAGAAAATATTTTACAATAAGTCCGGTACCTACATTGAGTTCAATTAAAGCTCTTATCTCGTCTGAAACGGAAATAATAAAAAATACGAGAAAAAGCGCTGCCAGCGCGCCTGCAAAGTTCTTAAGAAAGCGTACAGCGATGTATTTGTAAAGTATAAAAGTGGTATTTTTCATATAGAGACCTTTTCTCTGACTGCAAGGTAGAGCAAGATGGTTCCGGAAACTCCCGTTACTATATTGGGCAGCCACATGGCAAACCAGGGGGTAAGATAACCGCCTGAACCGGCAATTTCTCCCGCCACCAGCAGAAAATAATAAACAAGTATAAGCCCGAGGGAAATAAGGAAACTTAGAGAGGTGCCTTTTACTTTTATCGAGATACCGAGCGCTATGCCCATAATGGTAAAAGCGGTGCAGGCAAAAGGAATGGATATTTTTTTGTGATACTCAACTTTTAGATTATTGGTGTTAATGCCCTTTTGAAAGGACCTGGCTATTTCCCCGCCCAGCTCTTTAATACCCATTTCTCTGGGTGACTTCTCATTTGTTATCATGCCTGCGAGTTTATTTTTAAGGTCAATATTTATATCGTAACTGTTAAATTTTATCCGGGAATAGAAGTTTTTCTCTTTTGGATTTGCCTGGTGAACGGTCCCGTCTTCCAGCCTTAAATAAACCGCCTTTTCACTGGGGTCGGAATGAATGGACCCGTGTTTGGCGGAAATGAAGTAAGAAGGTTCCTCTCCGGTCTCCCGCGCAAAAACGGTTATATTATCAAAGGTATTTTTGTCGTCTTTTTCGTCAACATAAAAAATGAATTTATCAAAATCCGTGACAAAAACTTTCTGTTGAATGGCTAAAGAGGCGCGCTCGCTGGTGATTTTATAAACCAGGTTTTTAAAAGAGGAGTTGCCCCAGGGGAGAACATAATTATTCCAACCGATCATAATAAAACTCCCGAGCAAACTGGCGGCCAGAACTGGCAGTATTAAATTCCGGATATTAACCCCGCTTATTTTCATTGCTATAATTTCATTGTCGGAATTCAGGCGGTTAAAGGCCACCATTACGCCTACCAGCACTCCCATGGGCATGGTGATGGCAAGAAAGGCAGGCATGATATAAATAAGCAGTTCCAGAGTGGTGAAGACACCGACGCCGCAA
>Ga0265593_1001018_pt1 | contig 13644 bp, 15 predicted proteins | sample saktaG_8_FD_190136 | JGI IMG/M metagenome (GOLD analysis project Ga0265593, IMG submission 190136) | Saline water microbial communities from Sakinaw Lake, British Columbia, Canada - sak_2011_5_24_36m | ecosystem: Environmental > Aquatic > Non-marine Saline and Alkaline > Saline ...
GGACTGCTCCCATGTATTTATTTCGATCTGCCTTTGTTTCGTTGATAAAATTCAGTGCATTTAGATATAGTGTTTACCAATCAAGGAGGTCCTTATGAACTATATAGCATTCAGATTTATCCTATTTACTGGACTGCTTTTTCTTAATTTGTTAATTACACTTGTAATATCCAAACCTTTTCTCATCAATCCAGAAGCACATTCCATCCAAAACTACGGATGGCTGATTGGGATTTTTTTACTGACCTATTTTACTCGTCGGCTTATGACACGAAGAATGGTAACGACCAATGAGATGATGGTGATCTTAAAATCCAATTTCATTGCTTTGTTTCTAGTCTTTTTTATCACGTCTTTGACCAAAATAGGAAATGAGCTTTCAAGAACGATTCTTCTGGTTTATTTTTTATTAAATATGTTTAATCCGATATGGGTTCATTGGATCAAAAGAAAAGTGATGAGTTATGGTTGGATGAGAAAATCAATATTCGTGATTGGAGATTCAGCAGGTCTTGCAAATATTCACGCATGGTTTGCTCCCGACAACCCTTTTGGTTATGATATTGCGGCAATCATCAATGTAGATGAGGAACCGATGATTTTTGTACATCAAAAAATCGAAATATTAATACAATCGGGGCGATACCATGCCGTCGTTATCGATATAGATGCTTCTGATATTCATGAAATAAGTGATTTAATTGACCATGTTCAAAGAAATGTCCATCGAGTAATATTACTGCCAAAAATATCAAAAACACCGATGATAAATGGTGAATTAATAAGTTCAATTCACCACAAAGGTATGGCGTTTTATATTAAAAATAATCTTTTAAGCAGTGTTGATCAGCTACTAAAAAAAGTTTTTGATTATCTCATGGCACTAATTCTAGTCATTATTTTTTCTCCAATATTATTTGTTTTATACAGCATTGTTTATATTTCCACCAAGGGGCATCCTCTTTTTACGCATGAGCGGCTAGGATATGGGGGTCATAAATTTAAAGTTTGGAAATTTCGAACAATGCATATTAATTCGGATGAACGACTAGAATTACTGTTGGAAGTATGTGGGGAGTGTCGTGAAGAGTGGGAGAAAGATTTTAAACTCAAAAATGATCCTCGCGTTACAAAGATTGGTCGATTTTTGCGTAAAACATCACTGGATGAACTCCCGCAACTTATCAATGTACTAAAAGGTGAAATGTCACTTGTTGGTCCTCGTCCGATAGTCGATGCAGAGATTCCAAAATATGGTGAATTTTATAATTATTTTACGGCTGTAAAACCAGGGATCACAGGGCTATGGCAAGTCAGTGGGCGAAATGATATCGATTATGATGAACGAGTACAACTGGATGTTTGGTATGTACGTAACTGGTCAATCGAGTTGGACTTAGAAATTTTAATCAAAACTGCTATCGTCGTTTTGGGACGCAAAGGAAGTTATTGAACGTAACTTCTCGACAATAAAATAATTTATTTTACATCTCTATAAAAATACTTTTTTTAAGCCAATTAATGGGATAATACAATTCTATTTCATACTTATTTTATGTGAAATATTGTTTTAATTTCTGAAAAAAATATTTAAAAATCATGGACATTTAATGAAAAAAGTATCCCCTATCTCCGTATGTCTCTTCCCCGCAGCAGGTTATGGAACTCGCTTTTTACCTGTCACCAAAGCAATGCCTAAAGAGATGCTTCCCGTCCTCACCAAGCCACTCATCCAATACGGTGTCGAAGAAGCAATGGATGCTGGGATGAACACCATGGCGATCGTCACTGGTCGTGGGAAACGTGCTATTGAAGATCATTTTGATGTCAGTTATGAACTTGAGCATCAGATCAAGGGAACTTCAAAAGAAAAAATGCTCGCTGACATCCGTCATATCATCGATAAATGTACTTTTTCCTATACCCGTCAAGTACAGATGAAGGGGCTTGGTCATGCTATTCTTACAGGGGAAACACTTATTGGAAATCAACCTTTTGCCGTTATCTTGGCAGATGATTTGTGCGTCAATGACGACAAGGGAGTCCTGACCCAAATGGTTGAGCTTTATAAAAAATATCAATGCTCCATCGTTGCCATCGAAGAGATAGATCCCTCTCAAACCGATAAATACGGGGTAATTGCAGGAGAAGAGATTGAGCCCGGAATTTATCGTGTCAGTACAATGGTGGAAAAGCCCTCCCCCGCCGATGCTCCAACGAACATGGCAATCATAGGGCGCTATATTCTCACTCCAGATATCTTCGACATCATCCGTACCACTAAACCGGGTAAAGGGGGAGAAATCCAAATTACTGATGCTCTCCTCGAACAAGCACGTGCCGGGAACGTTATCGCCTATAAATTCCGTGGTAAACGCTATGACTGCGGAAGCATTGATGGCTACGTCCAAGCCACCATTGAACTTTACGAAAAAGAGAAAGAACAATGAAAGGTATCATCCTAGCCGGCGGAAGCGGAACACGCCTTTACCCTATTACTAAAGGGGTAAGTAAGCAACTCGTCCCCATCTATGATAAACCTATGGTCTATTATCCTCTTTCAGTGCTCATGCTTGCGGGAATCACGGAAGTTCTTATCATCTCTACTCCTACTGATTTACCACGTTTTGAAGAACTTTTAGGCGATGGAAGTGACATAGGAATGCGTTTTGAATATTGTGTGCAGCCCAGTCCTGATGGATTAGCTCAAGCTTTTATCTTGGGCGCTGATTTTATCGGAAATGATGATGTCTGTCTCGTGTTGGGTGACAACATCTTCCACGGTCATGGTCTCACGAAACTATTAGCACAATCGGTACGCAATGTCACCGAAGAGAAAAAAGCCACCGTCTTTGGCTATTGGGTCAAAGATCCTGAGCGTTATGGGGTTGCAGAGTTTGACAAAGAAGGAAACGTTCTCTCCATCGAAGAAAAACCTCTCAAACCTAAAAGTTCATACGCCGTTATCGGGCTTTATTTTTATCCTAACAGTGTTGTAGAAATTGCTAAAAATATCAAACCCTCCGATCGTGGCGAGCTAGAGATCACAACCGTCAACCAAGAATACCTTGCCCAAAACGCTCTTAAAGTAGAACTCATGGGACGAGGATATGCGTGGCTGGATACTGGAACCCATGAAAGTTTACTCGAAGCCAGTATGTTCATCCAAACCATCGAAAACCGCCAAGGACTCAAAGTCGCCTGTCTCGAAGAAATAGCGTTTGAGATGGGATACATTAGTAAGGAAAAACTGCTTGAATTAGCAAAACCTCTCTCTAAAAACCAATACGGTCAATACTTGATTCGTAGAGCACATGAAGGGAAGATTGGCGAATGACATTTACACGTACCTCTATACCCGATGTAATACTCATCGATCCAAAAGTCCATGGAGACGCACGAGGATACTTTGTTGAGACGTTTCGAGCCGATAAGCTTGAAGCATTTTTAGGTTTTAAAGTACCTTTTTGCCAAGACAATGAATCTTCGAGCAGTTATGGAGTCCTACGTGGATTGCACTATCAGCTTCCTCCCCACGCACAAACCAAACTGGTACGTGTAATAGAGGGTGAAGTACTGGATGTTGCTGTTGATATACGTGAGGGTTCACCTACTTTCGGGCAGCACGTAGCAGTTCATCTCAGTGGAGAAAATAAACGCCAAATGCTTATTCCTCGCGGTTTTGCCCATGGGTTTGTTGTCCTCTCTGAAAAATGTACCTTTGCGTATAAAGTCGATAACTATTACTCTCCTGAATGTGATCGAGGTATTGCATTTGATGATCCTACTTTAAATATCGACTGGCTAGTCGAAACAGCTCAAATGCAGCTTTCTACCAAAGATACAGTACAACCTAAATTTTCCGATGCAGATTACTTTGATTTCAATGAGAACCTTTATGTCTAAGATCCTCGTAACTGGAGTCAATGGGCAGCTTGGAAGTGAACTTCGTGCACTAAGCGGTTTCTATCCGCAACATGATTTTACCTTTGCCGACCGAAATACCCTCGATTTTAGTAATCTTTGCAAACTGGAAGACTTTTTCGAGGACAAATCATTCGATGTGATTATCAACTGTGCTGCCTACACGGCAGTTGACCGTGCCGAATCCGATGAAGAGCTTGCCAATACCATCAACCATCGCGCCGTCTCACTGCTTGCAAAAATTGCTAAAAAGAAAAATATTTCACTCATTCACGTTTCAACCGACTATGTCTTTGATGGTAAAAACTACCGCCCTTACATCGAAACCGACCCAACTGATCCGCAAGGAGTTTATGGACGAACTAAGTGTGATGGAGAAAATAGTATCCTCGATGTTGCTCCTGCTAATACTATTATTATTCGTACTTCATGGGTTTATTCTACCTTTGGAAGCAACTTTGTAAAAACCATGCTCCGTTTAGGCAAAGAACGGGATAGTTTAGGCGTGATATTCGATCAAGTAGGAACACCAACCTATGCGCGAGACCTTGCGTCAGCTATTTTAGATATTCTTCCACAAATCAACAATGTAACACCCGAGGTTTATCACTACAGCAACGAAGGTGCTGCGAGTTGGTACGATTTTTCACAAGCCATATTTGAACTCGCAGGTATTCAATGTACAGTAAATCCAATTACGACCGATCAATACCCGACACCAGCATCTCGACCTCATTACAGCTTACTGAACAAATCAAAAATCAAAAATGACTTTGAAATCATCATCCCCTATTGGAGAGATTCACTCAAAGAATGTTTGACACAATTAGGAGAAATCAAATGAAAACCATTTTAGTCACCGGATGCGCCGGATTTATCGGAAGCAATTTTGTCCCATACTTTTTAAACAAATATCCCGATATTCGTCTGATCAATCTCGATCTTCTCACTTATGCAGGTGATATGGCAAATCTTTCCGATGCACCGCAAAGCGATCGTCACATCTTTGTCCAAGGGGATATTTGTAACCGCCCACTCGTTGAGTCACTTTTTGCACAATATGACATCCGTGGTGTCATTCATTTCGCTGCTGAGAGCCATGTCGATAACAGTATCAAAAATCCGGGTGTATTTGTGCAAACCAATGTCAACGGAAGTTTTATCCTCATCGATGTTGCATACAAAGCATGGATGAAAAAACCATTTGTTTACAAAGCAGGCTATGATAAATGTAGATTTCACCATATCAGTACCGATGAAGTGTACGGAACACTGGGAGAAACAGGACTCTTTACGGAGGAGACATCCTACGCACCCAACAGCCCTTACAGTGCTTCCAAAGCGGGAAGTGATATGATCGTTCGCAGTTACCACCATACCTACGGTATGAACACCGTCATTACCAACTGCTCCAACAACTACGGTCCGAAACAACATAACGAAAAACTAATCCCGACCGTTATCCGAAAAGCACTCAGTGGTGAAAATATCCCAGTATATGGTGACGGTAAAAACATCCGTGACTGGCTCTATGTGTTAGATCACTGCAAAGGTATCGATCTCGTCTATCACAACGGAAGATCTGGTGAAGTCTACAACATCGGCGGGCGTAATGAGCGAAATAATAATCAAATCGTTGAACGTATTTGTACTTTGCTCGACGAAATGGCTCCTCGTCATCCCGTACTTGATACGGGATCCATCTCTTCTTATAAAGAACTTATCTCTTACGTCGAAGACCGCGCAGGACATGACCGCCGTTATGCCATCGATGCTACTAAGCTCGAAAACGAATTAGGATGGAAAGCGGATGAAAACTTTGATACGGGAATCGTAAAAACGATTGAATGGTATCTAAAAAAATACAGTAATAATAACGATGACTAAAAATAGAAGTTACTGATGAAAAATATGACTGTAGTAGATATAATACAAAAGCTAAAACAATTATTACACGAGGCAAGGGAAAATGATTGACATTGAAACACTTAAAGCCGAAATTGTAGAACGATTAAAACCCCTTGATCCTCAAAAAATCATACTCTTTGGAAGCTATGCGTATGGAACTCCTACAGAAGATAGTGATATAGATTTATACGTAGTGACCAATGATGAATTTATGCCTCAAAACTGGAAAGAGAAGAGTGAAGTTCATTTAAAAGTCGCAAAAGCTATAGAAGAAATAATGAAAAAATTTCCCACAGATTTAATAACGCACACTAAAGTTATGCATGAGAAATTTAAAGAAATGGATAGTATGTTCAGTAGAAAAATATTAAATGAAGGGATCGTTATACGATGAGAGCATTTACTAAAGAATGGCTAAAAGCTGCACAAGATGACTTAATGACGATAGAAGAAATTATTGAAAATGATCACTTAACCCATATTGTCGCCTTTCATTCGCAACAATGTATTGAAAAAGTCATGAAAGCCATCATAGAAGAAGAAGAAATTGATATTCCAAAAATTCATAAGTTATCCAAACTTAATGAGATAGTTTCATCAAAGTTGAAAAATGTTGATACAAATCTTATAACTATACTCGATAGCTTATATATCGAATCACGTTATCCGGGAGACATGGGGCTACTTCCACATGGAAAACCAACAATCCAAGATGCGCGCGAGTTTTACACATTTGCAAAAAATATTTACTTGGAAGCAGAGAGACTATTAAATGCCTAATCAACGATTTAGCACTCTTATCTCTTACGTCGAAGACCGCGCAGGACATGACCGCCGTTATGCTATCGATGCGACCAAACTCGAAAATGAACTGGGATGGAAAGCGCAAGAGACGTTTGATACTGGGATCGTGAAAACGATTGAGTGGTATTTGAAAAAATATATAGTTGAATAATGATAAATATATCAAAAGAGACTTCGCAAAGCCGCATATTTTATTATTCTGCATTAGCCTTTGCTTTTACGCTTCCTCTTTCACGGGCAGCAGTAAGTTTTTTTGTCCTTTGGTTTATTGCCCTTTTTATAGCACGTAGAGATTACGTAAAAGCATGGCAGTCGATTAAAACATCTCGTGCACTAGTAGCTATGGGAGCTTTTATCACCTTTATATTTGCCTCTGCACTATGGTCTAATGAAACACATGAAGCTCTCAATCAAATACGGCTTTACAGCTATTGGATAATAATCCCCATACTTGCAGTATCTTTAAAAAAAGAGTGGCTTCCCCATATTATCACCGCATTTATAGGGGGAATGTTTGTTAGTGAAATCGTCGCGTATGGCATTTATTTCGAGTTGTGGAGCTATAAAAACAGCACACCCGATTATCCTAGCCCTTTTATGTTTCATATTCATTACAGTATTTTTTTGGCAACAACAGCGATTATTCTCCTAAGCCGTATTCTTTCAGATCGATATACATGGAGGAGTAAGCTCCCCATGCTAATGTTCTTTTTCACTTCTACTGGTAATCTCATGATTTCTACAGGACGAACAGGACAGCTGGCATTCTTAGTTGCGATAGGGGTTGCCGTCATTATCCACTATCGACTTACTATCAAGTCCTTATTACTATTCAGCATCCTTAGCACTACTTTATTTTTTGGAGCGTATTCCTCGATCAATCTGTTTCAAAAGCGCTTCGATATGGCGGTTAGTGATATTCAAGAATTGCAGAAAGGAAATTTTGATACATCATGGGGACTTCGTGCCGCATTTTGGATCACAACAAAAGATATTATTGCTGAACATCCTTTCGTAGGAGTAGGAATTGGTGATTATAAACAAGGTGCCATTGAAGCTTTAAATAAGAATAATCACGGATTTAGCCCAGTGACAGTTGAATGGTGTAGTAACTACGACTATCACAATCAGTACCTAATGATTCTGGGGCAACTTGGTTTATTTGGTTTTAGCCTCATGATATGGATGTATGTAGAGCTTTTTAAACTTGTAATCAAAAATTCAGAACTTAAAGAGTTTAGTATACTAGGACTCACAATTTTTGTCGTCTCATCAATGACAGAGTCATTATGGACATTACAATTCCCAATTATTTTATTTATATTTATTGTTTCATTATCATTAGCCGCTTCCAATAACAAAAAAGAATGCCTTGAAGATGCGCTATAATCACTTTATCTTTTACAAAGTTTGTCACACATGCCCATTCTAACCAACATTAAACGTATCATTATTCTCCGATGTGGAGCACTGGGAGATCTCGTGTATGCCACCAGTGTTGTCGATGCTCTTCAACTGCAATATGGTAAAGATATAACCATCGATTTTATCACAACGCCCGGGACCGGAAAACTGTTTGAAAATGACCCCCGTATCCATCAAACTTTTCCCTTAAAACATAAAAAACTTCCTATTTGGCTTAGTCCGCAAAAGCGTGCCATCATTCATCATTCCAAAGAGCATCCTTATGATCTTCTCATCTCACTGGAGTTTGGAAAACAGTTTAAAAGTCTTATCAATTTGATTCATGCAACCCACAAAACGGGTATGGGAATTTTACATATTACCGATACTATCACCAATCTCAATCGAGGTGAAGGAACAAAACAATACTATCGTGATTTTATCGAAGCTGACATCTTATCACGAGCCAAACCCATCCTCATCGGAATACAAAAATCTCAATGGTATGAGAAATTTTCACTTCCTGAAAATGCCATAGTCATTGCTCCAAGCAACTCTCACAATCAAAAAAAAGGGCTTAACTATCGAGCATGGCCCTTTGAACATTGGCAATCACTCATCAAAACGCTCTCGATACACACCCCTGTTATTATTGTCGGTGCACGTGGAGAAGAGGCTTTTTTTGACCATATCAAACCTTATCCCCAAAATGTAATTGATTTGGTAGGCAAGCTCACGATTGGTGAACTTATTACAACGATTCAAAATGCAAAGGGGCTCATCTGTACCGATTCCGCTACCGGACACATCGGCGCAGCGGTAGATACTCCGACCTTCATTCTTATGGGACCCAATAACCCCATCACCGACAGCCCCTACAAAAGTGATACCAATGCCGTCTATCCAATCTCATTAAGACTCCCATGCTCTCCATGTTATAAAACTCAGACTATGAAGCAATGTAGTGATAATATCTGCATGAGTCAGATTACTCCTGAACTGGTTTTAACAACACTAAAATCAGCTAGTATAGTATAAAATACGTTCATCATATTCAGGAGTTTCTCTTAATGCCTTATCCTAAATCAACCATTATCGTCTCAGTCTACAAAGACACTGAAGCACTCGGTCTGATTTTGGATAGTTTGGCACAACAAACTGTTTATCCTGATCAAATTATTATTTCTGAAGATGGTGATTCAATTGAGATGCGTGATTTTATGGCTCTACAAACAAGTCGCTTCCCCAATCTCATCCATCTCAAACAACCCGATAACGGATGGCAGAAAAACCGTGCGCTCAATCGTGCTATCACAGCAAGTGAGGGAAATTACCTCATCTTTATCGATGGAGACTGCGTCCCCTATCCTGAATTTATCGAAGAACATTTAAAATTACAAGAACTCAATCATGTTCTCTGTGGACGACGATCAGAACCGGGAGAGCATTTCAGCACATTACTCCGCACAGGAACAATGCCTCTAAAACAATACGAATCGACTTATCTTTGGAATTTTTTAGCTCTAAAACGTGACAATGTTAAACATTACGAAGAGGGAATCTATCTGGGTTCACATCATCCGCTATTTCACCTAATCCATCGCTTTGCACGACAAAACAGCCATATTGTCGGATGCAATTTTTCGTGTCATAAAAGCGATATGATACGAATCAACGGTTTTGATGAAGACTTCACGATGCCCACTACAGGAGAAGACAGTGATATTGAACGCCGAATGCGCTTACTCAATATCCAAATGAAATCCTGCCGCAATGCAGCCAATATGGTTCATCTCGATCATCCTCGAAGCTTTAGCCCTGAAACTTCGGCCAAAACCGTGAAGCTTATGCGAAGCAAGGGGAATAATCCTTATTGCACCAACGGGCTAGATAAACACATGGGAATCAAATCATGAATATGCAAAATCCAAAAGTCAGTATCGTAATGTCGAGCTACAATCATGCTCCCTACATTACCGAAGCGATTGAAAGTGCCGTTCACCAAACGTACGACAATATCGAACTCATTGTTATCGATGATGGCTCCAAAGATGATTCACCCGCAATTTTAAAAGAACTTCAAGAAAAATACGGTTTTTATCTCGAACTTCGAACCAATCATGGACTAGTACCTACACTAAACTACGCACTTAAAAAACTGACAACAGGCAAATACGTCTGTATCCTAGATTCAGATGATTATTGGGCACTGGATAAAGTGACCAAGCAAGTAGCCATGATGGAAGCAAATCCTCATTGTGGACTTTGCCATACCCCCGTCTATTTTATCGATAAAAACAGTCAAATCGTATCCGACTACAATCAACCTACGAAAAAAGAGGGAGATATTTTTGAAGAACTTTTGATGGGGAAAACTAATATTGCTGATGGCGGGGTCATGGTTCCTACCACAATTTATGAAGAAATTGGGTATTACGATGAATCCATCCCATTAGAAGATTATCAACTCTGGTTCAAGATTCTTGCAAAATATCCCGCTTGTTATTTAGACGAACATTTGGCTTACTACCGTGTCCATGAGACAAATACCAGCAATGATGAACCGAAAATGCTCAAATGGGAAGAGATGGTCATCAACCAATGGAAGGATCATCCTACTTTTACAAAAGCCAAACCAGAAATCTATCTTCGATGGTTCTCAAAATATGCAAAATACGATAAAATGAAAGCATTGAAATACCTATTCGAAATTATAGGACATACTGAAATTTACCGTAATAAAAATTTATATAAAGGGCTTCGACGTCTTTTCTTTTATTGGAAATAAAATACGTTAAATCTTACCAACTGCCATGAAAGAGTCTAGCTTTTGAAGAAGAGTTAACCAATCATATCGACTGAGTGTCCGTTTTCTAGCTAGTTCTGCAATAACTTCTACTTGATTAGAACCTTCTATCAACACTCTCAATTGTTCAGACAGCTCTATTTCACCTGAAACTATCGCACCACATTTCCCAAAATCAGTAATTTCATTGGCACTTGAAATCGGCGTTGTCACTACATAGTTCGCATACGCCATCGCTTCGATCAATACAAATCCAAAACTCTCTTCAATCGAAGTCAAACAAAATATTTTGCTTCGGGCATACCACTCAAACAATAGTTGTCGATCATAAATTGCCCCTGTAAAAACAACTTTTTCTTGAAGGTGAGGATTTTTTTGGAAGAACTCTTCTATAACAGACTCAAAACCTTTTTCAATAGGTCCAATAAAAACAACTTTCCAATCTCCGAGCTCAAGTTTCTCGATAGCAGATAATAACAGTTCGTTGTTTTTCTCAGGTGCGCCGATCCGACCCACGGTAAGGATAATATTCTCTTTATCGGTAAAAGTTTTCACAGGTGTAAGTGCATACATTCGTTCGATATTCATACCGTTTGGCATAAAAAACATTTTATCTGCATAGTTCGGATAACGATTGTAAATATACTCATATCCCTCTTGAGTTTCAATCGTTAGTACATCCAATTTTGGCAAAACCTTATCAAATAGCCATTGACGAATAGCATATTTTGGACGTTTTTTCGGAACAAAACCATCATATTCTTTTATGCTATTGAGACCCATATCCGATTTTAAAAAGGCAATACCATTCGGATTTCGCCATTTGTACATTAAAAAATTAAGATAGGTTTTTTCACGGTGATGAAATAAATGCAATACATCAATATTTTTTGCATTCAAAAAAAGATATACGAGTGCAGAGAGAGAATATCGTCCCAGCTTCACTTTTGGAATAAATTTTAATTTCAGCCCTTGTACTTCATCGTCTAAATAAGGATATGAGTCATTATTTTTATACGTGACAATCATCGAGTCATATCCAAAATAATGATGCATTAAAAAAGGAATCTGCCCTACATCTTTGATTAAATGAAAGTTTTCGGTTTTTTCAAATAGGGTTATGAATTTTTTCACTGATTTTTCTCTTCTAATAGTTTAACAAACTCTTCGGTACGTTGAAGTAAATGCTCCGAGCTTGAATCACTTTGATCAAGATATTGAATATACAAGCCATTTTCAGGCTTTACTTCTGTCAAACTCGTACAGGTAAATATACCAAAAAGAGGCAAGTCTATAGCTACTGCCAGATGATAAAGTCCTGTATCTGGAGTAACGATAAAATTACTTAAACTCATTACTGAACCTATCTCTTCTAAACTCAATTTACGCAATGCACCATACGGTAACATTGAGGGAATCATATAATCATTCACAAATTGTTGCTGTAGATATTCTTGCCCTGGGTTACAAACAATGAGTGGAGTATAGTTATATTTCTCATATAAAAATTTTACCTGTTGAAAACTTTTTTCCATTGGCAAAATTTTTTCTGTCCCTCCAGAACCCAGATTCAGAACGTATGTTCTTGTTAGATTAAATTCTGCTAAGTATTTAGCCATTGTATTTTGCGTATCATTTCTCAACAAAAATCTAGGTCGTATATCATATTCTTCAAAGTCGTATCCAAAAATAGAAACTACTTTGAGAAGACCGCGCGAAAGATGATGCGAAGAGGCTCTCTTAAATTCATCAGGAAATGGAAGATTGTATGTTTTATCTGTCAAATGAGAATGGGTAAATCCAATCCGATAAGATGCACCACTCAACATAAGTAAATTAGCACTTGATTTACTAGAATACAGATCAATTAATAAATCAAATTTATGATTTCGAACTTTTAACATACCGGTAATTTTATTGATAACATATTTCCATTTTGGCTTATTTTTACGATCAAACAAAAATATTTCATCCACATCAAGATTATGACGAAAGATCTCCTCACCTATAGAATCAACAATAACAGTAATCTTTGCATTGGGAAAGATTTGGCGAATTGCATGCACCACAGGAGTTCGCATCAAAACATCTCCTAATAGTCCCCAACCTATAATCCCTATTGTTTGATATTGCTTACTAAAATCTTTCATAATTGCTCCAATACATACTTTAATCGTTCAAATTGTTTCTGACTCTCAAATCTCTCTAATGCTTTGTGTTTGCCTGCCATTGCATAGCTTTCTCTTAATTCACTGTTTTGTTGCAATCGTATCAATTTATCCGCCAAATCATCACGATCAAACGTTTTAAAGAGCAATCCATTGACTTCATCATCGATAATCTCCAACGGTCCGCCGCTATCACTGGCGACAACACAGACACCGCACATCATTGCCTCGATCAGCACCAGCCCGAATGTCTCATTCTCCGTTGCCAATATTATCACATCGCACACTTGCATAATCGTCTGCGCTTCACGAGTAAAGCCCGTAAAAATTATTCGATCTTTTAACCCACGCATTACGACATCATTGCTCAATGTATTTAGATATTCATCACTCATTACATGTCCTACGATGAGGGCTCGTGCATCAACTTCCTGTTGAATTAGCGTTTCTACTGCATCAATGACAACATATTGCCCCTTTTGAGGTTCGATACGTCCTACAATCCCCACCGTAAACGACGTGCCCAATCCTAGCTGTTCGCGACGACTCTTTTTTTCTTCCTCGCTAATAATCACAGGCTGTTGTGCACCGATATAAAGTACTTTAGTTTTAGGGCGAATATCGTGAGGG
>Ga0265593_1001020_pt1 | contig 13627 bp, 10 predicted proteins | sample saktaG_8_FD_190136 | JGI IMG/M metagenome (GOLD analysis project Ga0265593, IMG submission 190136) | Saline water microbial communities from Sakinaw Lake, British Columbia, Canada - sak_2011_5_24_36m | ecosystem: Environmental > Aquatic > Non-marine Saline and Alkaline > Saline ...
AACCAAAAATTCATACCGTTTTGGTATTAGGTTTGGTATTTATTGTTGCGGGTTTAGCCTTTAAATTAGGCGCAGTGCCTTTTCAAATGTGGGTGCCAGACGTGTATGAAGGCTCGCCGACAGCAGTGACCTTGCTCATCAGCTCGGTGCCAAAGTTAGCGGCTTTTGCCTTTATTATTCGTATGCTGGTGCAAGCGCTACCAAGCCTGTTTGCGGATTGGCAGCAAATGCTCATGATCATGGCGGTGTTGTCTATCGTAATTGGTAACATTACCGCTATTGCACAAACCAACTTAAAACGTATGCTGGCCTATTCTACAATCTCGCATGTCGGCTTTATTTTGTATGGTTTGATGAGCGCGAGCATGAATGGTTTTGTCTACGCGCTGTTTTACGTGGTGAGTTACGTGTTAATGACTTTGGCTGGCTTCGGCATCATTTTATTGCTATCACGCAAAGGTTTTGAAGCCGACCAGTTAGATGATCTAAAAGGATTGAATCAACGCAGCCCTTGGCATGCTTTTCTCATGCTAATTGTCATGTTCAGCATGGCTGGCGTGCCACCTACCTTGGGTTTTTATGCCAAGTTCAGCGTATTACAAGCTGCGCTAGAAGCGGGTTATTTATGGCTGGTGGTGTTTGCCGTATTAATGGCAGTAATAGGTGCATTTTATTATTTACGCGTCATCAAACTGATGTACTTTGACGAGCCAACTGACTCCTCCCCAATTACCGCACCGCTAGATATGCGTATCGTGTTAGGCGTAAATGCCGTTGCGCTACTGGTTCTCGGCATGATGCCGCAAGGGCTTATGGAGCTCTGTATCTACGCCATTACCAGAAGTTTAAGCTAATGGCAACTAGCACTAATACCACATGGATATTGCTTGGCCTAATTTTACTGGCGGCAAATTTAACTTGGTTTTCTAATAAACTGTTTTATGTTATTCCCGTTAATAAACAGACTAATAAGCCTCAAACTAAAAATCTAGGCTGGTGCTTATTAGAGTTAGTGGTGTTGTATTTTGTGATTGGCGGCGTTGCTTTATATACAGAGAAAGCCACCTTCGGGCAAATTGCACATCAAGATTGGGAATTCTACGCAATCACTTCATGCCTATTCATTGTGTTTTCTTTCCCGGGCTTTGTGTATAAGGCGCTGTGGAAGTAATCCGCTAAATATAGATTGTGCTTTATAGCTGTTCCGTTAAATAATCCGATGTAAGCGCCAATTTTTAATCATCATCATGCCGACGAAAGTCGGTATCCAGTGTCGGAAGTCACTAGATTCCGTGTCAGACCGTAAAGGTCTTCACCGTTAAATATATGTGCTAAAGCATATTATTTGCACGCGAAAGCACGGAATGACGGTTTATTTAGTGGAATAGCTATGACACCAGTAATTTAAATCGGATATCCATATTTTGTAATTGCTATACAAATACCCATCGTATGATTGATTTAACACATTAACTCAGCGATTATATTTGCCGATTGCAGGGATTGCCGTACCTTCACTTTAGACCCTTTTGAGACGTTGGACTTTCTACAAAGCAGACATTGAACACACTGTTCACTGGGCTGGCGTTGTTTCCCGGGTCCGCGTGAAGCCGGTGGTTAAGCATATTCCCCGCGACAAATCAGATTTAAGCGTATTTATCTGGAATGAAATCATCGGGCATCTTTGCCCCCATACGTCTTGATATTTCCATGGAAAGCCATGCCATTTTATCAATTATTCTCTCAAAGTCCGTTTGAGTTAGTTGTTTCTTGTATTCCACTGTAACTTTCCCGTTTCTGGCACGGGCATATTTTATTACATGCATATTTCCCAAGCCATCACCTGAGACTCGGCCATGCGCCATAGCATCTCGCAATTCAATGAATTCGGAAAAATTTAACTTATTGTTTTCCTCTTGTAGATCATTAAGTGCATTGCATAGCTGGCCAAATGATCGATAATCCGTAATTGGATTTTCCTCTAGTACAGGCCCTATTACAGCTTGACTGTAATTCAAAAAATCTTTTTTATCGCCGCCTGACTTCTGATGCAGATATAAGCGTAAAAATAATTCCATATTATTGAAGGACTGCCAAAAATGTCCCAATTTGTAGATATAACTACTTACGTTATTATGCGTAATAGCGTCTTGTGGATTCATATTAGTTCCTTTTTAGCTTAACAGTAATTGTAGAGATACATGGGTCTCTATATTGATAATTGTAATTTCATGACACATGGCTGGAACCCCTTGTCATTTCTTGGTTATGTTGTTTCTCGGTCTCTATATTAAAATATTGATATAGAGACTTAGCTTGATTGATTGAATTAATTGTAATCAAAGAGCTAAATCTACAATGAATTAACTATTAATTGACCACTTTTGGCCGAAATTTGTCACACCGCCTATCATTTCCCCTGCCATAAAGCAGGCTGAATCCCTTTGAATCTTAGACCGTAACGGTCTTCCTAAATTTTCTAAGCCAGTAAACTGGCAAGAAAAGTGTGAAGGGCGAACGGTAATTCTAAATACTTTTGTAAAGGTCTTTTTCAATATTTCAGAGCTATTGCCATCAAGATTCACCCGTCATTTTGTTCGCACAATTCAAAAAACACCCTAAAAATACTAAAAACAGATGCCCTGCGAGACAATAGGGACGGGCTTCCCAGAGCATCTGTTTTTAGTATTTTCATCTTAATTTCCAAGCATTTTTTTTAAATCCATCACATAATACACAAATCCTTAAATTATGATGAGCAATGACAACCGTGATTTATAAAGACTTAACCGAACATTGCATGAGTTCTAACACCATAGCTTCTGGCGTGATGTTAACGGTGAACTGTGATCAGGTTCGATTGCCCAACGGTAATATCAGTCAGCGTGAATATGTTATGCATCCAGGCGCGGTGGTGATTATTCCGCTGTTAGCAAATGGCAATATTGTGCTCGAGAAGCAATTTAGGTATCCCTTGCACCAAGTATTTATTGAGCTGCCAGCAGGTAAAATAGACGCGGGTGAAGATATTCTCATCACTGGGCAGCGCGAGCTATTGGAAGAAACTGGTTATACCGCTACTGACTGGGTGAAGTTAGGCCACCAGCATCCCTGTATCGGCTACTCTAACGAGGTCATTCACATGTATCTTGCCCGAGGCTTAATTGCTGGCGAGCATCAACGTGATGAAGATGAAGCCTTAGAAGTATTTGAAGCCAGTTTTGGCGATTGTTTAAGTATGATAAAAAATGGGAAAATCACTGATGGTAAATCTATCATTGGCTTATTATTGGCAGAAAAATACCTGCAAGCTTATGTTTAGTTAAAGAACAAATCATGCTTAAAGTACTTATTATTGGATGTGGTGATTTGGGTGGCGAAGTAGCACGCCAATTAGCGCAGCTCGGCATTAAAACCGTAGGGGTCAGGCGCAGTAAGGGCGTTATTGCCGGAGTGGAAATTATTGCTGCGGATGTTACACAGTCGGCCAGCTTGCAAGTGCTTGTTGCGCTACAACCAGAAATACTCATTTATTGCGTTGCCGCGAACGGGCAATCTGATGAGCAATATCGGACGCATTATGTCGATGGTTTGCGGCATGTGCTGGCAACTCAAGCGCAAAACCCAAGGCTGAGACATGTATTTTTTGTGTCTAGTACACGGGTTTATGGGCAAAATACAGCCACTTTGCTAGATGAAAATATAGTCGCAATACCCGCCGATTTTGGTGGTGCGCGACTGCTTGAAGCCGAGGCTTTGCTTAACACGCTGCCTTGCAATAGCACGGCTTTAAGGCTGTCGGGTATTTATGGCGCGGGACGTTTGCGAATGATTAACCTAGCAAAATCACCTGAAAAATGGCCGCTACAAAATAGTTGGAGCAATCGAATCCATAGCGATGATGCGGCAGCCTTTATTGTCTTTTTAGTACAGCGTGTTTTCGCGGAAAAAATTGCTGAAGAGCCCATCGCTGCTTGCTATATTGTGACCGACTCAAAGCCGACCAGCCAATATGAGGTGTTAAGTTGGATCGCGGATAAGTTGCAAGTGACGATACCCGCTGACATGCGTACAAATATACAGGCGGCCATGCAAGCCCTTAACCAAACACCTAACCAAGCGGGCAAACGGTTAAGCAATAAGGCCATGTTAGCAACGGGATTTAGTTTGCAATACCCAGATTTTCAAATAGGCTACCAAGCTTTGCTAGCGGCGACTATGCCAGATCAAGCGGCTTAACATTATGAGTCATCGGCGTTTATATCACGGTATTCTTGGCATTGCTCTCACAATTACAGTTCTGACAGTTACTTTAGCCGTCAATTCGAGCGCAGCCTTCGCAGAAGAAGATTTTTCGTCATGGCTTATTGGGTTAAAGCAAGAAGCGCTCGCGGCAGGAGTTTCAGATAAAACCGCATCAGCCACTATTGATCACATTGTACTACTGCCCAATATCATTCAGCTAGATCATGCACAACCCGAGTTTATTAGTCCATTTTTAGATTATTATTTCAAGCGTGTGAATGCCGCAAAAATCGCTCAGGGCCGTCATTTATTGATTGAACATGCCGCAGCACTGAATAAAATTGAGGCGCAATATGGTGTGCCGAAGTCTATCATCGTTGTATTCTGGGGCATGGAGACCAATTATGGCAGCGATCCAGGCCGCATCGATACGCTATCAGCCCTTGCCACTTTGGCTTACGATGGTCGACGCGCCAAATTTTTTCGCAGCCAACTATTAGATGCAATGCGTATGGTAGAGGCTGGCAATAGCCGCGTTGGCCAATTACAAGGCTCTTGGGCTGGCGCCTTTGGGCACATGCAGTTTATGCCCAGTACTTTTATGCGATATGCGGTAGATGGTGATGCGGACAACCGTATTGATATTGTGAACTCCGTGGACGATGCTTTCGCTTCGGCGGCCAATTACTTATCGCAAGTGGGTTGGCGTAGTGGCGAGCCAGCCATGATAGAAGTGCAATTGCCTGAAAACTTTCAATGGCAAAATGCACAATTAACTTTAAGAAAGTCGGTGGAAGAATGGGCTAACTTAGGCGTAACAGCCTTACAAGCTTCCAAACCCACTGAAAATGACCTGTTAGCACAAGATGCCAGCCACACGCATAAACACACAGGCAAAAAAGCCCCTAAAATCCGCCAAATTAAAGTTTCACATCTCCAGAATGTTGCCTACACATCGGGTAAGGCCGCGATGCTAAATAAGAAATTTTCCAATACCGAGCCGATTAGCGTCGCATTATCAAATACCAAATTAAAACATGTGGGCGGTCAGGCTGCCATTATATTGCCACAAGGTTGGCGTGGCCCAGCATTGATGGTATTCGATAATTTTGATGCCATAATGGATTGGAATCGCTCCATTAATTATGCACTTTCAGTGGCACAATTAGCTCAGCAGCTCAATCAATCTCCACCAATACTAGGTGGGCAGTCGGCAGAAAATGGCGCGCTGTCATTTCAAAAAATATTCGAGCTACAAACCGCACTCAATAATAAAGGTTTCGATGCTGGTGAGCCCGACGGATTCCCCGGTTTGCAAACCCAAGCCGCAATTCGCGCATATCAGCAATCACAACAATTACCCGCTGATGGCTACGCCAGCCCAAGCTTGTTCAACGCATTAAACGCAACGCCATAACGTAAGTTTAAAGCGTCAGCGTGCTAAAAACCAACCCGTGAGGCTCATTCGATCTTTAGTCGTTGCTAATACTTCGTGATAAAAAGTGTCAGATAAAAACAAAACCAATCTACCGCTAATAGGCGCTATATCTAATTGCAGTGGTTTGAGCTGGCTACTATCTGCAAGCTCTTCAGTTGGCACTGTATTGTCAGCATTGAGATATAGACGCAATTGGCCGCCGTCTGCTTCAACCCAATCTTGATTTAAATATAAAATACAGCTGATTTGCCGCATAGTCTGACCAGTTGTTGGGCTGCCACTTTTAAATCGATCAACATGTTTTTTGTAACCAGCACCCGTGGGGTAAATCGCTAAGTGGCTTTCCAGCGCAAATAATCCTAAATATAAATGCTGATTTAAACCTAGCCGCAATATTTCCATCTTCTTAAAATAATCTTGCTGTGCGATGCTGGCATTGTCTTCGTTAAGCCAGTAAATAGAGTCACCACGTAATTTCTGATTAAAGCTAACGACGGATCGCCCTGTCCCCGCTTCAAGCATGAGTGCCGCATCATTTAACTGGGTAATTTCATTGACCAAGGCTAATACATTCGAGTGCGGAATAAAGTTATCCATCACACAAAAGCCATGCTTGGTGATTTTACTTAACTGTTGTTCTAGATTTAGTGCAAAGTATTGAGATAACATCACCCATTATAGCGTTTGAAGTTTGCGCGTAAGGCCACAATCAGCTAAAATCCTGCTCTTGCTTGAAATGAGCCGGTTTAATTCAAATGTGTAGTAAAAAGCAATGATTTAAACCAGTGCATTTAAAGTCAGTAAAGGCGGTTAGCTCAGTTGGTTAGAGCGCTTGGTCGACATCCAAGAGGTCAGCAGTTCGAATCTGCTACTGCCTACCAAATGTCAGTAATAAATCAATCGCTTAGCGCCAATATGCTAGGCGATTTTTCTTTTCAGCAATGTCATTGCCGGACTTTTGCCGGACTTGTCTCGGCAGACACGATTGACTGCTTCAAGCAACTCTTCTATTTCTGGCGCAGAATAATGTGATGTAATGTCACCATTCTTGTGTCCCAGCATAACTTTCCGTGTTTCCAATGGAACACCTGCTGCTCTGAGTCGCCTACCAAAAGTGTGTTTTAAGTCGTGTACCCTGACGTTACTGTACCCAGGCATGACCGATTCCATAAATGTTTTTAACTCTTCAGTAATGAGAATCCCGCGCTGACCTTGCTTAATCAAATGCGCAGGAATGACTTTTCCTGATGCTTCATACAGTTTCATTGCAGCTCTAACTCTAGCTTTGTCCCAAGCAGAGTTATTCATTCTGCCAACAGGTTTTCCCTTATAAGTAAAAACCCATTCTGAAGGTATCGCCCGACAACTATCTACAACTGAGCGTGCAACATCATTCAGTACGACTAATCGATCTTCGCCGTTTTTTACCCCAGAGTATTCAGTTCGACCACCAAAATCTGCTGGAATTAAAAAAACGCTAGTACCAAGCTCAGGTACTTCAATTTCCCAATCCCATCTGAGATGGCAAACTTCCTGTTCACGTGTTCCAGTATTGACATTGAATAATGCCATCTTTGCAAGATGATCAGGTAACTCTTGAAACAACACACGCTGCTCCTCCCATGAAAGCGGATAAGGTTTACGTGCATCGTGCGTTGGAAGCATGGAAATCAATGGCGGTGTTTCTAACCAAGTCAAACCATACTCGTCACGCCACTTCCTAGCACCTAAATTCAGAATCCTGCGTACCACGCTCAAAGCATTGTTAATGCTCTTCGACTTAATGCCAGCTCCTCGTCTAGCGGTAATATAAAGCTGTAGTGTGCCATCATGCAATTTGCTTAACGGCATTCCACCAATAAAAGGGTCTAATGACTGCAGCATATAAGCATCTGTGACAACTGATGCCATGTGCTGGTTGTCAGTCAGGTACTTTGTTGCAGCGACCCTAAAAATACGATCAGGTCGAACACCATAAACCGTAGCTTGGCGAATGCTCTCCAAGCGTCGGGCTAAGTACCTTTCAGCTTCTTCTTGGTCACTCGTTCCACAGCTTTCGTGAATTGTGCGTCCGCTGACAACCTTTTCGATGTGCCAGATACCACCTGGCTGATTGGGGCGCCTACGGAGCCCCGTTGTTTTTCTTCCCATTGCTCTTCTCCTTCATTTTCCAAAAGAGCGCCGAGCCTTCCATTACGACGCTTATACTCCTCCCACCACTCATCCATGTCAAGGCGATCGTATGCAATACCTTGCGTACCTATTGGTACTGATACCAAGTGTGGTTTCACCTCGTGATTAAAACGATTTCGATCCATTCCAAGATAAATATGCGCGTCCTTAGCGCGAATTACTCTGGGTTGAAATTGCATATGAGGTAAACGCATGATTACTCAACCAGCATTATGCTTACTTGCTACAAACTGCTCACGCAGGTGGATTTCACATAAATACATTTCACATTCAGGTATAGCGATGTTTTCATCACTCTTTCTTAGATTAAGTTGAGCTGTTATTTTCACTCAAACTTTTAGGACGTACTTTTTGAAAAGTCAGTCATTTAACAATGCCATTCGTTGACTTCTGTTTTCACAGTGAAAAATTTTCACCCATCAAAAATAGCTTAACATTCGTAGACTAGACTTGAATTTTGCGTGATATCTTACTGGAATAGATATTAAGTATTACCCCCGCTGAGAGGATCTCAGCATCGAAAACAAATTAATTTCAAAAGCAGGTAATAGAGTTCTAATTATTTTTTGAAATTTATAAAATTGTGGATTTTAATATCTACTTAAATGGCAATTAAACATGATCGTCACGTGAAAATAATAAGTGACGCACATTTTTATTATAGCCGTAAGCCATATTTAGCAAGGTTCCGTAAAAACATTTACAAACTGACACTTCAACTTTATTGAGATTTCAATTCTCACACTCTATGCGGTCTCCGCATCACACAAATTAGTTTCTAGAAGAAAGTTCGGTTCATTCGAGCCGCGGAACTTGGGGGCTTAGCCCTACGGCATGCATACGCATCAACCGTTTCCCATACCTAAACTTTGCTTTTCGCCACGCGGCTTTCTTCTTTCCCAGTTCGACTAATTATATACATACATTTTATGGGGAACAGTTGGTGGTGGCAGGCATTATTTAAGGAATAAACATATGAGTAAACTAAATGAAGAAATGAAAAGAACTGCCTTCCTTGCAGGAGGATCCGTAAAAACCAAGTCAGACAGAATCAAGAACGTTTGCAGGTTTGGTGACTTTATGCGAGCGCAAGGTATCAATATTGAGAAAATAGATCAAATAAAAATAAAGCATATCGAATTATATGTAGCCACTCGCATTGCTAACAATATTGGTAAACGGACAATGATGAATGAAATGTCTGCAATCAGAAAAATTATGATTGCTAATGGTCGAGTTGAATTTTCGAGCAACTCCAGAATTAGTAATGAAGGACTTGGTTTAGCTGGAGCATCTCGAAAAGGTACTAAACACCCTATTCCCGCAGATTTTTATAAATCAGTATTAAATAAGGCCATGGAATATGACGTAGGTTTTGCTGCTGGAATAATGCTATCGCGTCACATCGGTCTTCGTGCTGAAGAAATTGTACAGTCGAACAAATCAATAAAGACATGGAAAAAGAAGATAGATAAAGGTGAAGCAAGTTTAAGAGTTATTTATGGAACAAAAGGAAATCGACCGCGAAATGTCACAATTCACAATCGTATTGAGGTTACTAAAGCCGTAGATTTTGCATTATCTATAATTAAATCGCGCAGTGGAAAATTAATTGATAAGGATGACTTGAAGCAAGCAATGGCATACTTCCAGAACACTGCAAGAACACTTGGACTAATTGGAAAATACTCCGTACACTCAATACGCTATGCATTTGCGGAAGATGCAACCAGGAGCTATCTACAACTCGGACATTCAAAACGTGAAGCCTTCGCTCAAACAAGCCTAGACCTAGGCCATGGGGATGGTCGAGGCCGATGGGTAAAGTCTGTTTACAATTTATCTTTAGTCAAAGAACTCGCGAACGATGTCAAATAAGATGAACTAGTCTCAATCTGATCTGACAATGCACTTGTAAAAGTGAGCGTTACCGAGTTTGATATGGGTGTCGAATCCGTAATCAAACTTAAAGAAAGGTAACGCTCATGTTTCATACTAACAACCCAATCATTAAACATAAAGCAGGATTACTCAATCTTGCTTCAGAACTTCAAAACGTCTCAAAAGCCTGCAAGATTATGGGTGTGTCACGAGACACATTTTATCGCTATCAAGAACTCGTTGAAACAGATGGCTTAGACGGACTCATTAACCGTGAGCGCCGTGTGCCAAACTTCAAGAACCGTGTGGATGAAGGCACCGAGCAGGCTGTTATCAGCTACGCCGTAGACTTTCCTGCACATGGTCAACATCGCACCAGTAATGAGCTCCGCAAGCGCGGTGTATTTGTTTCAGGTAGCGGCGTCCGCTCGATTTGGCTACGCCACAAGCTTGAGAATTTCAAAGGCCGTTTAAGTGCACTGGAAGCCAAGGTTGCCAGTGAAGGCATTGAACTCAGTGATGCGCAAATTGCAGCACTGGAGCGCAAGCATGAAGATGATGTAGCCTGCGGTGAGATTGAAACCGTGCATCCTGGTTATTTAGGTGCACAAGACACGTTTTACGTTGGCAATCTTAAAGGTGTAGGTCGTATCTATCAGCAAACCTTTATTGATACCTACAGTAAGGTCGTGCATTGCAAGCTGTACACCACGAAAACACCGATTACAGCAGCTGATCTGCTCAACGATAAAGTGCTACCGTTCTATACCAGCAATGGCTTGCCTATGCTGCGTATCTTAACGGATCGTGGCACTGAGTATTGCGGGAAAGTGGAGCAGCATGACTTCCAGCTTTACTTGGCTATCAACGACATTGACCATACAAAAACCAAGGCCATATCACCGCAGACCAACGGCATCTGCGAGCGATTCCATAAGACCATTTTGCAAGAGTTTTACCAAGTCACTTTCCGTAAGAAACTTTATGCCGATATGGAAACCTTGCAAAAAGATCTGGACGATTGGCTCGATTATTACAATAATGAAAGAACTCATCAGGGTAAGATTTGCAACGGCAGAACGCCCATGGAAACTTTACTCAGTGGGAAATTGATTTGGGATGGAAATGATTTAAGCAGGCATTTCAGCGAAGCTGAAAGCTCGCAAAAAATCTAAACCAAATCTAATCTGACAGACACCCTGAAAATTCGGTAACTGTCAGATCAGGTCTGAGCTAGTACAACTTAAAGCGCAATTTGCAACCCTAAGTGATTTTGAGCGTGACTTTCCTTCATTCTGTTTTGCATTAGCCACTGGCGTAGGTAAAACCCGATTGATGGGTGCCTTTATTAGTTACTTGCATGCAGCATTTGGATATAAACACTTTTTTGTGCTCGCACCTAATTTAACCATTTACAACAAACTAATTGCTGACTTTACACCCAATACAGCAAAGTATGTGTTTAAAGGTATTGCCGAATTTGCAGTCACCCCGCCCGAAGTGATTACAGGTGACAACTACGAGCAACGCGGCACCAAGAGTTTGTTGGGTGGTATTGAGATTAACATTTTCAATATCTCAAAAATTAACTCCGAAGTGCGAGGCGGTAAATCGCCACGCATTAAGCGGCTTTCAGAATATTTAGGCCAAAGTTATTTTGAATACTTGGCTTCGCTACCTGATTTGATTCTTCTGATGGATGAGTCACACCGCTATCGCGCCAGTGCAGGCGTGAAAGCATTGAATGATCTTAAGCCTCTTATGGGCTTAGAGCTTACAGCCACACCGTTTGTTGAAAACAACACTGGCAGACCCACGCCATTTAAAAACGTGGTGATGGATTACCCTCTGGCTAGGGCAATTGAAGATGGCTTTGTAAAAGAGCCTGCCGTAGTGACACAACAAAACTTTAACCCTGCTGACCATAGTGCAGAACAGCTTGAGCGCATTAAGTTGATGGATGGCGTGCGCGTGCATGAAGAAACTAAAGTGCACTTGCTGACCTACTCTCAACAAAAAGGTGAAAAGTTAGTAAAGCCATTCATGTTAATCATTGCACGTGATACCACCCATGCCAGCCAACTCATGACATTGATGCAATCTGCTGATTTCTTTGCTGGAAGATATGCAGGCAAGGTAATTCAAGTAGACAGCGGTACAACCAGCGGTGCTGAGGGTGATGCTGTGATTGAAAAACTATTGGCCGTTGAAAGTTACGACGAGCCGACTGAAATTGTAATTCATGTGAATATGCTTAAAGAAGGTTGGGATGTAACTAACCTTTATACTATTGTCCCCTTGCGTGCTGCCAATGCACGGACGCTGATTGAGCAATCCATTGGCCGCGGCTTGCGTTTACCTTATGGACGCAAAACTGGTGATGAAGCGGTAGATCGCTTAAATATCATTGCGCATGACCGCTTTCAAGAGGTGATTGATGAAGCGGGCCGTGGTGATTCGCCTATCCGGATGAAGGTGCTTGAGCTCACGCCAGAAGGTGCTATAACTGAAAAAGTGAAGACTGTCATTGTGGCATCAACTGTTGACACATTGCTGGGGATTAGCAATCAACAAACTTCTCATCTTTCATCTTCATCCGGTGTTTATCAGCCAACTCATCCGACACAGCCTGTATTTAATGCAGAACAATCAAAAGTGGCTTATGCCACCATGAATGTGATTCAAGCGCTTAGTCGCCAGCAAGCGTTGGTGCCCAATAGTGCGGCACTCAATCAAGCTGCTGTGCAAGCTGAAATTGTGAAACAAGTTGAGGCTATTGTAACGCCGCAACAAATGCAGTTGATTGCCAATGACGGCGCATCTATCGCTGATATTGTGAAGCAAACAGTCAGCTTAGTTATAAAACATACGATAGATATTCCTAGGATTCTGGTAAAGCCTAGAGGTGCAGTGAATACTGGATTCAAGGCATTTAATCTAGATGTATCTAAAATGAATTACCAGCCATCAGATCAGCAACTAGTAAGCCGTGCTTTGCAATCTGGGCAAGAAGTCACTTATGGGCAAGCTTCTAATGTAATTGAGCCAAGATTAGAAAACTACATTGTGCGCGAGCTCATTAACTATGATGATGTTTCTTATGATGACCATGCTGATTTGATTTATGGCATTGCTACGCAAACAGTGAATCATTTTAGGTCTTATTTGAGTGCAGAGGACGATTTGCATAATGTGCTCAATAATTATGGAAAAGCAATTGCAGAGAACATTCATTCGCAAATGCTGACGCATTATTACGAGGATGCAACTGAGGTTGAAGTCATTGTCAGTCAAGGCTTTACGCCGTTGAAGCCAAGTGCCATCACTGCTGCTGGTGATGTACTTACACTGGCGCAGTTACCTGCTGAAAAAAGTAAAATTGCTCAAGCGGTATATGGTGGTTTTGCAAAATGTGCTTATACCTACCAAAAATTTCACTCCGATACAGAACGTGTATTTGCTTCTATCCTTGAGCGCGATGCTCAGCTGTGGTTAAGGCCTGTCGCGGGGCAGTTTAATATTTATTATCGTAATGGGATTAATGAGTCAGAATATATTCCTGATTTTGTTGCTAGTACTGACACTCATAACTTGATTATTGAGACTAAGAAAGCAGCTGATATTGAAACTCTAGAAGTACAAGCAAAAGCTAATGCTGCAAAAGAGTGGTGCAAGAATGCAACTGAATACTCGCAAAAACATGGTGGCAAACCTTGGAAATATTTATTGATAGCGCATGATGCTGTAGCTGTTAATAAAACATTAAATGGGTGTACTAGCTCAGACCTGATCTGACAGTTACCGAATTTTCAGGGTGTCTGTCAGATTAGATTTGGTTTAGATTTTTTGCGAGCTTTCAGCTTCGCTGAA
>Ga0265593_1001021_pt1 | contig 13614 bp, 9 predicted proteins | sample saktaG_8_FD_190136 | JGI IMG/M metagenome (GOLD analysis project Ga0265593, IMG submission 190136) | Saline water microbial communities from Sakinaw Lake, British Columbia, Canada - sak_2011_5_24_36m | ecosystem: Environmental > Aquatic > Non-marine Saline and Alkaline > Saline ...
ATATAAAACTCTGACTTCTAACCCGATAACCTTGAATGTCACGCAGGGTCAAAAAGAAGAAACCGGTTATGCGGGTCTGCCCGCACTGCCCTCTGCCGAAGGCGTGAAGGTCTTCGGTTCGGATATCAGGCATATTAAACAGGGCGGCGTCTTTACCCCTGAAAGAAAAATATTCTACAGGTCTCCCTTATTTATTGCCTTAAATCTTCTGCCGGTCTTAGCCCTATTTTTTACAGTCTTATACAGACAGTTTAGGTATTCCAGAGAGCAAAACCGGGCGTATTTTAAGGCTTCCGGTGCCTACACTCTGGCTTTAAAAGGGTTGAAAGCGGTCAGCAAGAAAGGACGGGAAGAGGCGTTGGGCCGGCTGGAAATAATCTTTGCGGAATATATAGGCAACAAGGTGGGCCGGCCGGGAGCGGGACTTTCTGTTTCTGAGATAAAAACCCTGCTGGCGGAAAAAATAAAAGAACCGGTACTGGTTGAAAAGGCCGTTACGCTTTTTGAAGAGCTGCATTTTCTGAGATTTGCCCCCGGCGGAAAGACGGCGGAACTTTCGCAACTTATAGAAAGTATAAAAGAGATGATTATCAAGCTGGAAAAGGCGGGTCTATGAAAAAAATTCTACTGCTCCTGGTCCTGCTGGGCGGAACTCTTCTTGCGGGCGCAGATTTTGACGCCGCAAATAAACTTTATGAGTCGGGTAAATATGCGGAAGCCGTAACGGCTTACCGGGCGGTGATTGAAAACGGCAACAAGAGCGCGGAAGCGTACTACAATTTAGGCAACGCCTATTTTAAGGATAAAAAGACCGGTTTTGCCATACTGAACTACGAGAAAGCGCTCAAAATTTCTCCGCGGGATGCGGACATCAAATACAATCTGGAATTTGCCAGAAGTTTTATCAAGGAAACAGCCGTAGCCGACACGGCCTCCAAAATCCTGGGGGCGGTCTATTATTTTCTTACCCTGAACGAACTTTGCCTCCTGCTTTCGTTCAGTTTTATTCTTCTAATAGGTCTGATTATTTACCGGCGTTTCAGAAAAAACGAACTTTCCTACTGGCTTAATTTCAGCTTTGCCCTGCTTTTCGGGCTCCTGTTTGTTTTCGGGGGCTTCCGTATTTATGAGAAAGAGAATACTAAATATGCCGTCGTAACTTCCGCTTCGGTGGAAGCCAGAGCCGCACCGCTCGAAACAAATCCCGCCTCTTTTACCCTGCCGGAAGGAAAAAAGGTTGTTATACTTAATTCGCGCCGCGACTGGGTGGAAGTCCTTCTGCCGGCTGAGAATATTAAGGGCTGGGTAAAGGCAGAAACCGTATCAGGTATATAGTATTTCCGGTGCTTTTCCGCTGCGGATATTTTGCTGGATAATTCATCCAAAAATAGTATAATCAAGTAGAACTGTATGCCTGCGGAGGCCTTGCTTGAGCAACTGGGAACCCGGTTATCCCTATCTGATCTTTCTTCACTCTATACTTGCCTTTCTTTTTTTAATAAAAATTGCCTCATATATCAGCGGTTGGAATAATCTGGCTAAACTCTATCAAACGCAGGAAAAATTTGAGGGCAGGAAATGGTTTAGTCAAAGAATAGGTTTTAGGTCCGCGGATTACGGGCGTGTGGTAATTATCGGCGTAAATAATACCGGTCTTTTCCTGGGCATGCAGCTATTTTTTAAACTCGGGCATCCGGACCTGGTCATTCCTTTGCGGGAGCTCTCCGGAAAAGAAACCGCCTTTCGTCTCTTTGGTAAAATAAAACTGCACAAATATGTGAAAGTGACTTTTGAAAGTGCTCCCGGTGTTTATATAACCATGGCCAAGAGCCTGGCTGACTCAATTGAAGAGGTCGTCGGCAACAGGTGGAAATACGAAAGGTTACAGCAGGATTAATTACACCTGTAACAAAAAGCGTTCATTTTTCGTCTAATAAGGATGTCTATGAGCCTCAGGCCGTTTTATAAGAGCGTTATGCTGATCCTGCTTCTAAGCGCTGCCGGACAGTTGTATGGCGCAGATGAACAGGCGGTCCCGCCGGCGCTTTTTGAAGAGTTTAAGCAGAATAACAGGATAGACGGTTTTGTAATTGCGGAGTTAAAGAGCCGAACTTACCCGCCTTCGGAGATTTGCGCGGACGAAGTCTTTCTCCGCAGGGTTTATCTGGATGTTCTGGGACTCCTGCCCCCGGCCCAGGAAGTTAAAAGTTTTCTGGCCGACAAAAATCCCGCCAAAAGGTCAAAACTTATTGACCGGCTCCTTTTACGGAATGAGTTTTCGGATTATTGGGCGTTGAAATGGGGAGACCTGCTCCGTATTAAGGCTGAATTTCCGAGTAATCTTTGGCCTAATGCGGCGCAAGCCTACACGCGCTGGGTGCACGACTGTCTTCAAAAAAATATACCGTACAATAAGTTTGTCAGGGAACTCTTGACTTCCAGCGGCAGTAATTTTCGCGACCCGCCGGTCAATTTTTACCGCGCTTTCCAGCAAAGAACTCCGGAACTTATAGCGGAGAACGCCGCGCTTCTTTTTATGGGCCTGCGCCTCAAGGATTCCGGTTTTGAGGAAGAGAAAATACTCGGGCTGGAAGCGTATTTCACTAAAATAGGCTTCAAGAATACGGAGGAATGGAAGGAAGAGATCGTCTATTTTAATCCTGACGGCAAGCCCCTCCTGAATAAGGAAGGTAACCCGGTTTTGCCGGCGCCTCTTAACGGAGTTCCTATGGAGCTTTCTGCCGGGCAGGATCCTCGTGCTGTTTTCGCAGAGTGGCTTACCGCTCCCGAAAACCCCTGGTTTGCTAAAAATATTGTGAACCGTATCTGGTACTGGCTGTTGGGGCGGGGGCTGGTTCAAGAACCTGATGATATGCGGGTCTCAAATCTTCCCTGGAATCCCGAACTTCTTAAATATCTTGAAAAAGAACTTCTGGAGCATAATTACGATCTGAAACATATCTACCGGCTCATCTTAAATTCCAATACCTACCAGCTTGCTTCAAAACCCAACGAATGGAACACGGAAGATGAGGACGGCTTCTCACACTACCGGCTTCGGAGATTAGATGCCGAGACAATAATTGATGCGGTCTGCCAGCTGACCGGCACCGGGGAAAATTATCAGAGCGCGATACCCGAGCCCTTTACCTATTTACCGGGGAACCAGAGGGCGGCGGCCATAGCGGACGGGAGTATCTCATCGCCTTTTCTCGAAATGTTCGGCCGGCCGGCCCGGAATACCTCTTTTGAATCAGAGAGAAACTCCATGCCTTCGGTCTCCCAGGTCCAGCATTTTCTGAATTCCAGTGTTATTGAAAAAAAGATTGAGCAGGGAAGGGCTTTTCAACAGCTTATGAGCTCAAAAAAAGACAGTACCGGTATTATTGAGGAACTTTATCTCCGGATACTTTCGCGTTATCCGACCGCAGCGGAGAAAAAGACTGCGCTGGATTATTTTAACGTAGAAAAAAGAAGACCGAACGATGCCGTTTATGATCTGGCTTGGGCGTTGATAAATACGGGGGAGTTTATACTAAAACACTGATGCCCAATAAAAATTGGGCTGATGTCACAGGCCCGAACCTTCGGGCTGATGTCACAGATGAGAAAAGAGATGTCACGGATAAGTAAGATGATGTCACAGATGAGAAAAGAGATGTCACGGATAAGAACAATGAGGACAAGGATAAGTACCTCGAGGGAAATGAGATGTATTTTAGGTTACGGATAAGCACAATGATGGTGTGGGTAAAGAGAATCTGAGGATAGAGGGAAATTGATATGAAAAGACTTAAGAAAAAAAGAAAAACTGGGAAAAAAATTAGCCGGAGGGAGTTTTTTAGGACGGCGCTCTATAGTGCGGGGGGGATTTTGTTTTCTGGGTTGTTTGATTCCAAGGTGCTTGCGCAAATAATTGAGACAAAGCCTAAAGCAAAATCTGTGATACAGATTTGGATGTGGGGCGGGCCCTCCCAGCTGGATACCTTTGATCCTAAACCGGAGGCAGGGAAAGATTATTGCGGTCCGCTAAATAGGCCTATTGATACTAATGTTCCCGGAATTAAAATAGGGCAGCTGCTGCCGCTTTTGGCCAAGCAGGCGGATAAATTTGCGATACTCCGCGGGATGACCCACGGGAATAACGGGCATGAAACGGCGTCTTATCTTGTGCAGACGGGGCGCAAACCCGGGGAAAGCATTGTTTATCCCGGTATCGGTGCGGTTGTTTCCTTGCTTAAGGGTCAGCCCCCGATTTATAAAGGACCTCTGCCTCCTTATGTGACCGTTACCACGCCTCAGGGCAGATTTTCCGAGCCCGGCTTTATGGGGACAAAATATAAACCCTTTTCTACGGGCGGGGACACGAACAGGGAACCTTTTGCCGTTGAAGGACTGGTTTCTGACACTGTCTCCGAAGAGCGTCAGAAGAGCCGGAAAGATTTTTTAAAAGAACTGGACAGTTTTACGAAAGAGATGCTGCAGGACCCGCTGGTCAAGGTAATTGAATCCTGTCAGGAGGAAGCTTATTCCATGATTCTGGGAGAAGCCCGGAAAGTTTTTCTTCTGAATGAGGAGAGCAAGGATATCCGGGAACTTTACGGAAGAAATACTTTTGGCCAGTCCTGTTTGCTGGCGCGGCGGCTGGTGCAAAAAGGCGTGCCTTACGTCACGATAAATTACCGCGGCTGGGATACGCATAAAAAACATTTTGAAGCTATGAACCAAAAACTTCCGGAACTGGACCGGGGCTTTGCTGCTCTCCTGCAGGATTTGCAGAACAACGGACTTTTGGAAAGTACGATAGTCTGGTGGGGCGGAGAATTTGGCCGGACCCCGCGGGTACAATGGGAAGATCCCTGGTACGGCGGGCGGGGGCATTATGGCAAGGCTTTCAGCTCGGTCGTGGCCGGTGGCGGTTTTAAAGGCGGAACCGTGGTGGGGAAAACTGATGCTACGGGGGAGAATGTTATTGAAAGAAAAATCTATCCCTGGGACCTGATCACCAGTATGTATGAACTTCTCGGTATTGATAAGAGCGCAAAACTCCCGCACCCGCAGGGGCTAAATGTTTATGCTACACCTTTTGCGGAAGGGGAACAGCCTCCGAAAGAATCCGGCGGCCTTTTGAAGGAGATAATGTAGTGCTGAACCGGGGTATCCTTATTGTTACTGTCTTTCTGGCAGCCTTCTTTTCTTATGGCGCAGAACTGCCGCATATTGGTTTTGTTTATCCCGCGGGCGGTAAGCAGGGAACGGTTTTTGAAGTCATAGTCGGCGGAAAATATTTAAAAGAGGCCTTTTCGGCCAATATTACAGGGGAAAATACTTATGTGGAAGTTCTCGGGGACCCGGATAAAGACCTTGAAACCTACAAAAAAGAGGATCTGAATGCAGGTATCTCTGTATTGAATGCGAACCGGGTCAATCCCCCAAAGGCTGAGTTGGGTCCGGGAAAAATAAAATTTGACCGGGAACTTACCCGTAAAGAAATTAACAAAATAGACCGGGAAAAGAGAAGAAAGAAAAAAAATCAGAAAAATGACCAGTTTCCCGATACGGTCAAACTCCGTATTGCGTTGCTGGATAACTGCGAGCCCGGGGACCATGAATTGCGGCTTATCAGCCCCTCCGGTCTTTCCAATAAGCTGACTTTTCAGGTGGGAAAACTTAATGAATATGAAGAGACGGAACCCAACAACAGGAAAGAACAGGCTGCGGAAATTCCGTCCCTCCCGCTTTTAATAAACGGCCGGCTCCTGCAAAACGATGTTGACGGTTTCCGTTTTAAAGCGAAGAAAGGGCAGAGTCTGGTAATAAAGGCCGCAGTCAGAAAACTTATGCCCTATCTTGCCGATGCTGTCCCGGGTTGGTTTCAGGGCTCTCTGGCGCTTTATGACAATAAGGGAAATGAAATAATACATACCGACAGTTTCCGGTTTGATCAGGATCCCGTACTTTTCTATGAAGTTCCGGAGGATAATGAGTACTATCTCGAAATCAGGGATTCCATTTACCGGGGCCGCGAAGATTTTGTTTACCGCCTATCCCTCGGGGAGCTGCCATTTATTACGCATATCTTTCCGGCCGGAGGCAGTTATGAAAAACCGATTGAGGTGGAACTTTTCGGAAAAAATCTGCCGGTTAAAAAAATACAGGTTACGGGGAAAACCGGAACTTTACCCCTGCAATATATAAGCGTCAACAACAAGGAGCTGCTTTCCAACACAGTTCCGTTTGAACTTTCTGACTTGCCGGAAATTTACAAAAAATATATATTTCATCCGCAGCCCGTTCCGTTTCCGGTGATAATAAATGGTGCTCTTGCAACTCCCGGGTCTAAAGATTTTTACGCTTTTGAAGGGAAGACGGGTCAGGAGGTATATATAGAAGTCAGCGCCCGGAAGCTTGGCTCCCCGCTGGATTCTATTATTGCCATTTTTAGCAGCAGCGGAGAAAAGCTTGCAGAAAATGATGATGACGCAACCTTCAAATGGTACGGGCTCAGCACGCATCATAGTGATTCCGCCCTCAAACTTCGCCTGCCAAAAGATGATACTTATTTGGTCTCCCTTGTTGATGTTTCAGGGAAAGGCGGCGAGGAATATGTTTACCGGCTGAGAATTAGCAGTCCCCTGCCTGATTTTGCACTCTATTCCACACCTCCAAATGTGACCGTACCCCGGGGCGGCAGCGGCTTTTTTCGGATTCATGCCCTCAGAAAGGAAGGTTTTAACGGGCCTATCCGACTTTCGCTAAAAAATGCTTCCGAAGGACTTAGGCTCGATAGTGCCGTAATACCCGAAGGAAAAAGTGATATCAAAGTTACGGTAAGTTCTTCTTATGATATTCAGGAAGGTTTGAAGGTTTGCAAATTGGAAGGTTCCGCAGATTTACAGGGCCGGGTTGTTTACCGTGAAGTTTTTTCGGCGGAGGAATACACTCAGGCCTTTGCGTATAAACATCTCGTACCGGTAAATGAGCAGCTGCTGCTGATAAAACCGCCGATGCCTTTCTCACTTTCTTTTTCTCTTCCCGCCGGAAAGATCTTTACTCTTCTGGAGGGAAAAGACAACAGAATAAGCGTTGAGGTGGTCAGGAACGGCGGGTTTAATGACTTTATCCAGCTCCAGCTTCTGGATGCGCCGGAGGGAATCTCCCTGCGGGGCGGTCTGGGAAAAGATAAAAATAAAACCATGGTAAGCCTGCTGGCCAACAGTAAAGTTCCGCCCGGGCTTTTTGAAAATCTTATCCTGAGCGGGGTGGCAACCATTCCCGTGGAGGACAAGGAAAGGCCTGAGAACAAAAATAAGAAAGCCCGGCTTTATGTAACGGCGCCTGCGCTGTCGGTCGTGGTGCTGAAAGAAAAAAAAGAGAAAAAAGGAGAAAATATTGTCCCCGGAAAATGAACTGCTTAAGAAAGTTTTTACCGTCTATGAGAAAAATAACATTTCTGCGAGTGTAGTAGCGCATAAAGGGTACAAGGAATATTTTATTTCAGCGCCGCTTGCCGGACCCGCGGACCTGCTGCCGGCCTTAGATGAATTATTTGCCTTTCTGAAACAAGAAGGGGCGCAGGTGGTACTGCAATTGACCTTTGGCGACAGTCAAGCCAAAGCAGAATACCTGAAACTAATGGCCTTGCGGAATGTAAAAGCTGTCTGGCCCGTGCTGGCACTTGAAAATGACGGCGCCAAAATATCCCCTTTGTCAGGGATGCAGTTTATCGCGGTCTCCGGTGTGGAACTAACGGAAATAAATATCAAAGGACGGCTAGCCGGCTATAGCTTTGAAGATGCTGAGGCAAAATACGCCTATCTTGCTGACCTAAGGCCGGAAAATATAATAAGTTCCCCTGCGGACCAGACCCGGGAGGTTTTCAAAAGAGTTTTGGAAGGTTTGGAAGAAGCGGGTATGGATTTTTCCAATGTGGTAAGGACCTGGTTTTATCTTGACCGCCTGCTTTCCTGGTACGGCCTGTTTAATGAAGCCAGAACGGGTTTTTTTAAAGAACATGGAGTTTTTCAAAATCTGGTTCCCGCAAGCACCGGTATAGGGGCGAGGAACCGGGAAGGGGCTGCGCTGGCCGCCTGCATCTATGCGGTAAAGCCCAAAGCCGGAAGCGTAAGTCTCAGCAGGGTTTCTTCTCCTTTACAATGTGAAGCGTTTAATTACAAAAGCGCTTTCAGCCGGGCGGTGGAACTGCAAACCGGAAACACCAGAAAGCTCCTGATATCCGGGACTGCCAGCATCTCCGCAGACGGAAAATCCGCGAATATAGGCAGTTCAAAAAAACAGATAGCTTTGACTATGGAGATAGTGGAAAAACTCCTGCTTTCCAGGAAGATGACCTGGGAAAATGTCACGCGCGCAATCGTTTACTTTAAGGAGCAGGAACTGTTCCCTGATTTTAAAAAGTACTGTGAAGAAAACAATATCCCTGCCTTTCCCACTGTGCTTTCCGCGGCCTCTGTCTGCCGGGAAGAGCTTCTTTTTGAGATTGAAGCGGACGCCGTCGCCGGAGTTTAACAGGTGTACTTGCCGCTGTAAATACTCCTGTGTTTTTGTTATAATTTAATTGTCAAAATTAAAATATCCGGAGAAAAAGTGGAAAAGCTCATAACCGTTTTTGAAAAAAATGACATGACCCGCCTGCTCGCCTTCGGTTCCTCAAATACCCAGCTCGGACAGCATGCAGACGGCTGTTTTAACTGGTTTAACTGGCTGGATGTCGGCCTGGGTAACCATGTGGGCAGAAAACTTATAACAATAAATTCCGGCATCTCCGGAGACACCTGTGCCCAACTTTTAGAAAGATATGAAAGGGACTGCGCATTTTTTAAACCCGATATCGTAATCGTGACCATAGGCGGAAATGATTCCAACCCGGAAAGAGGTATCACACCGGAAAAATTCAGGGAACTCCTCGAAGAACTTATCTCCCGGCTGAAAGAAAATAAAAACTGCCGGGTGATGCTGCAGACCTATTACTCCTTTGATATTGAAAAACTGCCGGAAAGCGAAAAGGGTTGGGGGAATAATTTCCCCGTCTACATGGAAATAGTAAGACAGACCGCAAAAAAAAGTGACTGCCTGCTGATAGACCACCTCGTCCGGTGGGAAAAACTGAGAAAAGCAGATGTGGTGCTTTACAGGAAACTGATGCGGGACACAAAACATCTCACCCCGCTGGGGAATATGGTAATGGGGCTCGATACTCTCAGGGCCTTTGGCGCCTGGCTCACCGGGGAATTGCCCGCCCAGTGTAAAGAAGGTACAAAAATACAGAAGTTAATGGACAAGTTAGAAGGAACGTTTTTCTAAAGAAAACCCTTATTATTTATTACTTTTCCTTAACATCATACACATATAAATTCTGGTCGTGTCTTATATAAAGCCGGCCGCCGGCAACCACCGGATGCGCCCAGAACGGATCTGCTACGGTTTTTGGTAACTGAAAACTTCCTGCTTTTTGATATTTATCGGTTTTTGCTTCGACCAGCGCTGCCTTACCCCGCTCGCTCAGGGTGTAAAGCATACCGTCCGCATACGTCAATGAACCTTTGCCCACACCGTTGTCTTCCCAAATATCTTTTCCGGTTTTCAGGTCTATGCAAAACCAGGAACGCTCACCGCTGCCGTAAACGTAACCATTCAAAGCGACTACGCCGCCATGATGGTTGTCCAAAGATTTTGTGGTCCAAACTTTTTTTACGGAACGGCCGCCTTTTTCTATTTCGTAGCAATCACTGCCGATACCATAACCGCTGGTTACAAAAACCAGCCCGTTGTAAAAGACGGGAGAGGTTGCATTAACATCGTAAGTGGTTTTATGGGGCGCAGACCAGAGCAGTTCCCCGGTCTTTGCGTCAATGCTGACGACCGATTTTTGGGTCATGGTTAGTATCTGCCTTTTTCCTTCGAATTCCACAATATTCGGAGTGGAATAGGAAGCAACTTCATTGAGGGAGTTGGGAGTGGTCCAGACCTTTTCTCCGGTTTTTTTGTTTAATGCGGCCATCAGTATCTTTTCGCCTCCGGGCAGGACCAGAAGGTTGTCCCCGTCCACAATCAGGGACTCTGCATAACCCCAGTTTCCCCTGCGGCCTTTCATTTTCATGGAAATTAAAGCGGACCAGACGACCTCGCCGTTTTTTGCGTCCAGGGCAGTTATTTCCCCGTTACCGTTGAGGTAATAAACCATCCCGTCATTATAGGTCGGTGTACTTCTCGACCCGGGGTAGCTGCCGTTCCAGGGAATTCCTGCGGCAGTTTCCCATTTCAGTTTGCCGTCCATATCCAGAGCCATGACCTTGCTGTCTTCTTCAAAATCACCCGCTATATATATGGTACCTTCCGCCATGGAAACGCCGGAATAACCCTTGCCCGCTTTGTCAAAGGTCCAGAGCAATTTGGGGCCTTCTGCCGGCCAGCTCTTTAAAAGCCCTTTCTCTTCAGACATGTTGTTATATTTGGGTCCGTTAAAGTTAGGCCAGTTTCCTTCAGAGAAAGCAGTATGTGAAAGAACGAGCAAAATCGCGGTAATAATTGCGTTAAACTTCATAGAAACCTCCGTTGCTTATAATTTTACAACGAGGAGATTATAGCACAAGAGAAATAGCTTAACAAGAAGTTTGCCTTAAAAAACACTTTTCCGGGCTGAAAAACTAACGGGTATTATAGATTGACTAACTTGAGATTATTTGCCATAATTTAGTTGAGAACCCTGAAGCACTGTCAAGGCGGTGTAAATGGAAAACATTTTAGATAAGAAATATCATCAAATTGCGGTAGTTCTCGGAATTATTGTCGCCGTTAGGTCCTTTCTTAATCAACCTGGGTTTTGACTTTTTACCAAAGCCTTATGAAATCAAGGATCTGCTGTTGAAAGTGTCAAAAGTCTTAGCAGGAGAAAAGTAGTCGGAGAGAATGCTGTCTTACTTTAATTTTGCGTAAAAAGTTGTTGACAAACAATACCCTATCTAATATAATTTTTACGTGTAATAGCGTTCAAACGAGGATATAACTATATGAAAAATAGTGTTAAGTATCTGTTGTGTGCGTTATTTTTGTGCTTCGGTATTTTGTATGCCGAAGGTGGTCCTGGTACCGCCACAGGATCTTTCCTGAAGATAGGTTCTTCCGCCCGCGGTGCCGCTATGGGTGATGCCTACTCTGCCTTATGTGAAGATGCCTCAGCAGTTTACTATAATCCCGCCGGTCTGAATTATACAGGCAATCTTGGGTTTACCTTTATGCATGCCATCTGGTTCGAGGGCGTTTCCTGTGAGTCCCTCGGCGTAAACTTGAATCTTCCAAATTTTGGAAAAGTAGGTCTTGGTGTCCAGTATCTGGCTGTCGGCTCAATGCCCGGAGCGGATGCTCTCGGGATTTCCACGGGGGATTTCTTTCCCGGAGATCTGGCTATCTCTCTGTCTTATGCGATGAATATGTCCGGCTATGACCTCGGGGTGACGGCAAAATATATTTCTCTGACGGTAACAAAGTCGGCTTCCACATTTGCCCTTGATCTCGGCGCGATTAAAAAAATAAACATCTCCGGTACTAATGCGGCTGTATCCTTTACCGCAAGAAACATCGGACTGCCTGTTAGTTTTGGGTCTGTCTCGGAAGGCTTACCCGGTTCCATTAATTTAGGAATCGCTCTTGATCCCCTGAGGGACCTTACGGTCTCAGCAGAAGCCTGCCTTCCCTGGGACAATTCGCTTTTTGTAATGGCGGGTGCCGAATATAAACTCGATGCCGGGGATTTTGACTTTAAAATAAGGGCGGGGTATAATGCGCGCACTGCACAAGCGGGAGAGCTGGGCGGGCTTACGGCCGGTTTCGGTGCTATAAGCGGAGATTACGCTCTGGACTATGCTTTTATTCCTCTCGGCAATCTGGGTTATACTCATAGAATAAGTGTATCAGTGGTTTTTGAAAAAAAGAACAACGCTCCTGTTAAGCAGCAAAGGAAATTTAACACAAAAACTCCTGAAAAATAGACAAGCTCCAGGTTGGTATATATAGAAGTGACAGATTTTAAGCGAGGCAAAATAATATGAGACAAATAATAAAAAACACAGTAATTGCATGTTCGGCGTTCCTTCTTCTTCTGAGTAGTTATTTCTATGCCGGCGGCGGACCCCAGGTTTTTATCAGCAGCGGCGGGACGACCATTACGGCCACCGATTTGTCTCTCTCGGGTGATTCTCAGATTATCTGTGTCTTGCCTATCTCCGGAGCGGTTCCGGGCGTCTGGGATGTAAAGGTTACGAATTCCGACACACAAACCACGACTCTGACTTCCGGTTTCACGGTAGAAGGTTCATTGATGGCAGAACCGGTTATAAATGCGGTAACCTCACCTACAAACATTACCACGCAATTACTCTCCGGTACAAAAGTAACCGGAGCTGTTGTTATAAAGGTAAATACCAGTACTACCGGTGTTACTTTCCCCACGGACACCACCTGGGAAAAAATGGTTGACCTGGTGGAAGGCGCAAATGAATTTGTAGTCGTTGCAGAAGACGGTGTCGGCAATGCCAGTAGTTCCGTTACTACCAGTATCTTTCTTGACACTATTCCGCCGGCAACAGCCGTGCTAAATGCAGTAACTTCACCTACAAACATTACCACCCAATTGCTCTCCGGTACAAAAGTAACGGATGCTGCAGCTATTTTAATAAATACCAGCAGTACGGGTGTTACCTATCCTTCGGCTACCACCTGGGAAAAGACGGTGGATCTGGTGGAAGGGGATAATGTTTTTGTCATAGTGGCAGCAGACGCCCTCGGTAACGGCGGCACACCTGTCACGACAACGATCACTCTTGATACCATAGCGCCTGCCGCGCCGGTAGTAAATGCGGTTACCTCACCTACAAAACTGTCAACTCAGTTGGTAAGCGGTACAAAGGCAACAGATGTAGTTGCAATTAAGATAAATGCCAGCAGCACGGGTGTCACCTATCTTACGGATACCACATGGGAAAAAACGGTGGACCTGGTGGAAGGACCTAATCAATTCCTAATCTTAGCGGAAGATGCTGCGGGGAATGCAAGTACCACGGTAACAATAGATATTGGCTTGGACACGGTCGCACCTGCGGCGCCGGTTATAAACGCCGTAACCTCACCCACAAATATCACAACACAACTGCTCTCCGGAACTAAAGTTACGGATGCAATAGTGATTAAAGTCAACACCAGTAGTACCGGGGTATCTTATACTTCCGATACTACCTGGCAGGTTGAAGTAAACCTGTTAGAAGGAATAAATAGCTTCAGCGTAACTGCGGAAGATGCCGCGGGCAATGCCAGCACGGCGGCTACAACAGCAATTGATCTGGATACTATTGCGCCGGCGGTACCTGTAATAAGCGCAGTAACTTCACCTACAAATATAACTACACAGTTGCTCTCCGGAACCAAAGTTACGGATGCGGCGGTGATAAAAGTTAATACCAGCAGCACCGGGGTAACTTTCCCTTCAACAACAACGTGGCAGGTTATAGTCAATCTTACAGAAGGCGTAAATGCCTTCGGTGTAACCGCGGAAGATGCCTTGGGTAATTCCAGCACGGCTGCGACCACAGGAATATTCTT
>Ga0265593_1001023_pt1 | contig 13578 bp, 13 predicted proteins | sample saktaG_8_FD_190136 | JGI IMG/M metagenome (GOLD analysis project Ga0265593, IMG submission 190136) | Saline water microbial communities from Sakinaw Lake, British Columbia, Canada - sak_2011_5_24_36m | ecosystem: Environmental > Aquatic > Non-marine Saline and Alkaline > Saline ...
CATTTTTTGGCAAATCCCATAAAGGCTGCATCGTAATTATGGGGCTGTTCCGTCGCGCTGGTGTTCAGAAAGTGCCTAAAGTCCATGTCGCAAGTGTAGGGGTCAAGGCGGGGGTAACGCTTGCGGAAGGTTTCAACGGTGCGCGGGTGCAGGTGGTGAAGAGAAATTGGCAATTCAGGCTCAGGGGGTGGCAAGCTGGCCCTCACCTTGTCGGCCAGCCCACGCGACACGCCCACGGCCTGCCGTGCAATGGGGGGCGGGGAAGGCTTGAGGATCAGCCCGCCCTTCGCTAGTTCCACCTTGGCGGAAGGGTAAACTTCAAGCGTTGCTTTGACGGCTGGCAATAACTCTTTTTTGAAGTCTTTTAAGTTTTTATATTCCTGCCCTATCTGGTTTTTAAATTGCTCAAATGACACAAAAATTGGTTTTTCAAGCGTATGCAGTCGATAGGCAAAAAGGCTGTAAACATCAAGCGCAAAGGCAGAATGCGAAAGTCCGCGAATCGCGTTACCCGAAAGCGGCACGGCATGTTTTATCAAGTCCTCGTAAAAATCGGCTGATAACTGCAAAAGAGAAGCCCATAAACCCGGCTGGCCGTCGTCATTTGTAACCCATGCTTCAAATTCTTTTATTGGTTTTGTTTCGAGTGTACATACCTTCCCGTCTGCCTTAGTGAATCCAAGTATAAAACGGCAAGCGGCTAGGGCGTTCATCTGTTGGCGGAAAAGGCGATAAGGCAAACCGCCGTCGCTTTCTATTCCGATTTTCTGCATGAAAGCCCACGCGCTTCGCTCGGTCTCAATATAGGGGCTGCGCGTTCTTATGGCTTCGCTGCATATGTGCATGAAAGCAAGCCGGGCCTTCGGGCCATAGGGCAAGGGTTGTGGAATCCAGTCTTTCCCGTTCCAAAGCCTACCGGCTTCAAGGATCAGGCTCCGGCCTTGGTAGTCGCGGCGATATTCGCGTGTCGGCTGGCGGCTGCGCGGAAGTGTGAGTGTGCAAAGCAGGCTGTGCTGGTACTCGATGGCGTTCGCTTGCTGGCGTTCGGCTTCTTCTCCGACCAGTTGGCGGCGGATGTCTTCCGCCGCAGACGGCGCGGACTCTGGCAGGATCACAAGACTATTGCAGTTCGAGTCGTTTTCTGGTGTAGTATTAGGCATAAGCTAGTCTCCTCTTATAGGGGCTTGTTTGTTGATTAAAAACGGAAAAGGGCGCAACTCTTGGCGGGTCAGCGCCCTTTTTCGTGTCTGAAATATTATTCCCTGCGGGCCGTGGTTGCAATGGCCTTGCAAACGGCAGAACGGTAGGGAGAGAAAAACAGCTAACAGGCTCCGGCCTTCCTCTCTAAGTTTCCCCTCTCATGCCTTCACCCTGCCAAAGAGCTTTTGCCATAGCTTGCCCTTGTTGGCGGTCGCCTCTGGTTCTAGCTGCGGAGGGGCGACTGGTACGGCTTCCGGCATCGGCTCGGGCTGGTGGGTGAGTAGGGCGGTAAGCTTTCCTTGTGCCTCCCTTCGCTCTGTCTCTGACTGGTCAAGGCGGCGGCGTAGATCGGTTATCGTTTCCTGTAGCTGTTGCCGTTCTCGCTCCCGCTCTTCCCGTAGACGCTCCACTTCTTGCCGCAAACCATGGGCATTTTCTGCCGTTTCCTGTCGTAAACTGGACATAGATTGGTTTTCGTCTTGGTTTACGGGCTTGTAAACGCGGTGTAGTTCGGCGGGGTCAATGAGCCATTGCCCTCGCTCGTCTTTTGCGGCGGAAATCGTGCCTTTCTTGATAGCTTTGAAGATGGCGGGCTTGGTCATTCCAACAGCTTCCGCCGCTTCCTTGAGTGTATACATTGTCGTTTCCCATCGTTAACTGGTTGCACTTGGGAACTATTAACCAGTAAACCGCCTATGTCAACGAAAAATAACGCTGTAAACGATGGAAACGCTACCGGTTTGCGGCTACTTACGGCGGTTTGCGTGTCTTGTTGTTGTGCCAAAAATCAAGATTTTTGACACAAATTCCTACACCTGCTAAATAAACGGTTTGGCAATGCCATAATTCAGGGACAAAATAGTGCCGTGAAAAGCGGCGATTCTGCCCAGCCTCGTCATTTTGTCCAATGTTTGGTGTGCGAACGAGGTCGGTTGGCAAACATTGGACAATTGGGTTGCGGCTGCAAAATCCGCTGCATCCATTCTAAAAAGCGTTTTTTTCCAATATCTACTTTGACAAGTGATGATTTAGGTTTTTATACGGAGGCCTTTTCCCCCTTCTTGTTTTAACCTTGGACTGGCGAATATTTGAAGGTTTGGATTCGTCTAGCGTATATGTTCCGGGTTCTGGTGTCCTTATGACATTATTAACACGCCGATTGACCCTAAAGTGCCCATACCATGTTTCTTTGTCATGGCAATCCAAGCAAAGCGTGACAAGATTGGTTGGATTATCAGTCCCGTGATTCGATTTTGGAATTATGTGATGTACTTCCAAATTATCTCCGGAAAATGGTAGCCCGCATTTCTGGCATGTATAATTGTCGCGCAGCAATATATTAAATCGGTATTTATCATATCCTTCACAAGTTATGGAACCGTCACTTGGCAAAGGATGGTGTATGGTTGACCATAATTTGTCAATGGTAGGTTTGATGTCTTGAAAACCATCAATTATGGGATTGGCCTTCTTATATGCATCTTGCTTGTCTTTAATTTTTTTATCATTTCCACTTGTTATTAATCCTGTTGAAAATACAAAAATGATCACCCCAACTGCTAAGTTGATAAATATCATTAAAATAGATATAACTATTATTAGTAGCCATACATATGCTTGAAATGTTGAGAGTTTTGATTCTTTTTGAAAGGTATTATAAACTTTTATTTTTTCATCATATTCATATTTTAGTTTTAAATAAGAATTTAAGCGTCGAACATGTTCATCTATAACGCTGGGTGTCATGCTGTGGATAAATTTTTTTGCGCAGTGAAAACAATAAATTTGCTTAACACCCTGTTTACCTGTGAGTACGGCGATTTTTGGATGCCCAAACAAACGTTTAGAACAGTGATAGCATTCTTCGTATTTATCCATTTTTAACTCCTCATTAATTATCCTATTTCTATGAGCAGAAATTTATTTCGATCAAAACATCTGCATATGATTATCATGGATAACCTGTAACAAAAATGCAAAGAAAAAGATGGCAATTTGCCTGCTCAATAGAAGAGTTAGGGGTACCAGCCCACCAGAAGATTGTTATTTGACGCATGCATTCGCAATGGAACATAGCTGCTCAACGCCATCAAGCATAGATTCCTGATTTGGAAGCACCATTGCGTGTAAGCCGAGTGGGTAGCGCAAATGATGCGGGGCTGCATGCACTCTATTGATGTGCTCGATCCATTGCTGTGGCGATGTTGGTAAATCAATTCCCTTCTCTACGGCGATAGACCAAAGCTTGATTAGTTGATGACCGAGGGCGGGTGATTTAAGCTTATTCGTATGTACACCAGATTGAGAAAGCATTGCCTTTAGCGCGCATTCTGAGGCATACCCACATAGCAGAGTGAGCGCAAAATTAGAAACAGGTGTCGTTTTACCTAGCGTTCTTGCGCCAGAGAGCATCGCATTTGCCGCTACGAGATATCCTTCAGCGTCAGTTGGAACGCAGATAGAGTCATCACCCGACTCCGAAGCTTGCATAGTACCTGAGATTGTCTTCATGTTTGTAAGCCTAACTAAAAATTGTGAATAACAAAATAAATTAAGTATTATGCGTCAAGTAGAATACTGATGCTATTCAGTATCTAAAAAATGATCCGATCATTTTTGTGTGAATTTAAACAAACTACACCAAAATCCCATAGGATTACAAGGCATGCACGGCGTAAACTTCGGCTGGATAGCCCCGCTCATGATGCCGTTGTTGCAGCATTCGATGAATACCTGAAATTTCAACTTATCTTATAATATAAAACATTGAAATATAAGACCTTTTAGTCTAATTTTTCTTTATCGTTTAAATGACCGTTTTTTCTATGCCTTCAGAGCGGAAATTACTCATAGGCTGTTTTTACCCAACCCCTCGAAAAGGTCAATTTAGCCCAAGCGTCCATTTAGTGGGCCTGTCCGAAACAGGACGGTTCCGGTCACGGCCTGTTTTTGGTGTACGAAACTAGGCTAAATTCATTTCGGACACCACCAAACATTCGTACTCCACTTTCGGACGGGGTTGCAAACCGATTTTTGATGTTGTGGCTTAAAACTTCTGATTATCGTAATTATTGATAAGTAAAACAATGTTTTGAATGTTTTTCATGCGCTAATTTTACCTTTTCGGGGCGTTGGGTAAAAACAGCCTCATAGTGAGTACCGATGGTTGAGACCTCCCCAAAAACTGCTGGTTTGACATAACTAGAATTGGGAGACGCTAAACTGACCTAAAGCCACGCCAGCAGTGGCTTTTGAAGAAATCCTATGAAACAAATTTGTCGTTTGTTTAAACGCACCTTAGGTGGGACAGAGAACAGTAGCAAGGGCTTAACCGGTTCGTTCTGTCCGCTACCGGTTTGTTGCTACTTCTGGCTGTTTGCGTATCTCGTTGTTGTGCCAAAAATCAATATCTTTAGCGCAATTTTGTATGTCTGCAAAACCAAAGGCTAGGCTGCTCCATAAATCATAAAAAAAAAAACAAGTCCATGAAAACAATGATAGAGCCGTTTTCCAATACGCTATTTATGCATCGACATAATCAAAACAAATCAATGAACGAGATGGTACAGCCCGAAGGAATTTAGCACGTTTATGCCCACCGCTTTCAACCCAATATTTTATGACAGACTCAAAGTCTCTGTTCATTCGATACCCATAAGAGATTTCTATCAAGCTGTCAGGCGAATAGATATATTTTTTACCAGAAACTTTCAAAATCCTATATTCTGCCTCATATTTCCAAGAACAAGACTTCGTGTATGGCATTCTGTGAACATTACTCTTTTCAAATTTTGGCAACTCAGATAAATATATTACTGGTTCTCCAAGCTCTAATGGTGATGACTCATCTATTGTATTGTCCTTGTTGACTTCAAACGTGAGACGGAACCCCTTATGCGAATCACCATAGTGAGAGAACATGAGAGAGTCATCTCTCTCCTCCATAGATAAACAAAATGCGCTAAAAGGTTTTAAAAAATATTTTAAAATATCATTGTTATCATTTTCTTCCGCCAACAATGTGCAATCAAGCGGATCGTTAAATGTTTTCGGATCAGAAAAGTAAAGTTCTCTATCAACAAGTAGTTTCCTTCGGTAATTCCAATCTTCTGGTTTATTGATTGATAGATATTTGTAAAGGCGGAATGTACTCATGGATTATTAAAATTATAAATAATTCGGTAGTAGCCATAATCTAATTTTTATGGTGAATGCTCACATGCGTATTCACCAAGCTTGCGTATAGGAGAATCTGGTGGTGATAGTTTAGAATTAGACCATTCATTAAATGGTTCTTTAGCCACAGCATCACTTATTATTATAGATTTACTTTTGTACTCTTTTGTATCGCAATTATACCATTCTTGTGTTAAACTATTTATTATTACTTGTTTTTTTTCATAAGAGTTATTAATTCCAATAATTTTCATTTTCTCATTAAATAAAACAGTTTTAATACCGTTTTTATTATAAACTTGAATTGATTCACCAATTAGTTTAAAATATACAGAATCATCATACTCTGTAATAACAAAATCAGGCACATTTGATTGTGTTTGGTGATTTAAACTACTATTAGTTTGGTTGTTGTAATAAGTTCCAAGTTTATTCAAATAATTTATTCTATATTCATTATTAGCTACAAATAGTACAATAATTAGTCCGCAAGCAGTTATCCAACGAAACCAACTTAACTTATCCGCATCGACAGAGAAAAGGTATTTTTTATCCCATATTGTTTTCCCATATTTATTTAAATATATATAAGAAAAAATCAAGGTCCCAAGTTGCACAAAAGGTAAACCAGCACCCATACCTATAAGCCAAACATAGAAAGCCCTTCCTATATAGTTTTTTTTATATGTTTCATTTTCTAAATGAAGCCCTAATAAAGCTTTGCCAAGTGTATTTCCAAATTGGTTTAGTAGAAATGCTTCTAATGGTATCCAGACTAGGCCAGTAACAAATCCAAACACAAGTGGATTTAAGAGAGCAAAAGTTAGTTTAGGTGTTATCATCCCTGATGATTGAAAAAATATAATTAGTAGTCCAACAATAAATCCGCAAAATGCGTAGTCTAATAAACGTGCAAAAAAACGCCTCCATGGATTGATATTATTGGCGACTGGCTCATGGCTTGTTTTTTTATATCGTGGAGGTGAAGGTGGTTGTCGTCCGGTATCATTTGTTTTGTAATGTGCCTTGGCTTCTGACTCATCAGTGTTATTTCGTGCTTTCTGCTCTTTCTGTTTAGGTTCTTCCTTGGGCTTGTAGTCTTGACGCGCAGACTCGCGAGGTTTTTCTTCCCTGCTCTTGGTTTCCATTTCACCTATGAATTCATCGTATGCCTTTCTTTTAGTAGTGTCGGAAAGTATGACATATGCAGCGTTTAGTTCTTTTGTAATCCTCTCTGCTGTTTCCCTGTTGTCTGGATATTTGTCTGGATGGTACTTTTGGCAAAGTACCTTGTAGGCCATCCTAATGACTTCTGGTGGTGCATCCCGCGCCACTTTCAGTGTTTCGTAATGAGTTAGCATGGTAAGAGGAAAAATCCTTTCATAAGTCGTTTAAGGGAGACCATCGATATGGTTTTACAACCTGTTCATAATTCGTTCACATCTTCAAATACATGAAAAAGTATAGTCATTTTTCAGCATAAGCCCGGTTTTTTTTATGGAAAAGTCAGTTATCAGCTTACACCCTACCGCCCCAAGCTCGGCCCTTCCCGCTCGTTCTGGCGTTGCTGCTGCGGTTGCTCCCGGCATTCCAGTCGTTCCCACTGTTGCCGGTACTTGCCCAGGCCGGCGGCTTGGCGGTCGCCGTCCGCGCCAAATGCATAGCGGGCGGTGCGCTGCGCGTAGTCGTCCCAATCGCGGCCTTCCGGCTTATCGCGCAGCGTCGGGGCGGACTGGCGCAAGGCTCCCTCAATGTCGGCCTGGCTGTGGCCGGTGACGCGCATCCGCACGGCGACCATGGCATCCACTCGGGATAAATCCACCTTCCCGCCCTGCTGGCGTTGCAACACGTCTTGGCTGTGGCGTTGGTAGGCATCGAGGGCGCTGCCGGGGGTCGCTGCAAGCGGGATGGCGGCGCGGGGTGTGCGTTCCTTGTGCTGTGGGCCTTGGCTGGCCAGCCGCTGATATTCCGCGTCGATCCGGCTGGACAGGGCCAGGGTTTTGACGCACTCCCGCCGCTCGGCCTTGAGTAATTTCACTTCCAGGTAGCTGCCGTCTTCCCGCTGGTGCTTAGGGCTACGGTTCTGGTAGCCGGGGGCGCGGTGCGGGTGGATGGCCCAGGATAGCTTGGGGTCGCCGTATTCTTTGTTGAGGAATTCTGCTAGCCGGTTGCCCACGTCTTTGTCGTGGGGCGTTCCTAGCTTCGGCAGGGTGATGACCGCCTGATAGTGGCCGGGGCTGCTTTCGAGGATTACAGCGGGCTGGTAGCCGTCTTGAATCAGCTTTTCCAGCTTGCCCCGGTCCATGTCGTCGATCAGGATATGGTGCTTGGTGTCCGATAGCGGGGTGTAATAAAGATTTTCCCCTCTTCGCTGTAATCGAAGCATCTCCGGCGTTCGCTGTTCGATCTCCTGCGGGGTGAAACCCTTTGTTTCGCCGTTCTGCTTGTCGAGGATGAAGGTTTGCTTGGTTCCGTCCGTGTGTAGCTTGATCGCAGTTACGCGGTATCGTTCCGCGTTGACTGCTTCGTGGTATTGCTCAAATTGACTGAGCGGGTTCGTGTTTTTGTTCACGTTATTCTTCGTGCTGTTTTCGCGTAGGCGAAAATCTTTCTCTTGCATCCTATCCTGTCGCTCTTGTTGAATTTTTTTCCGTTCCTTCTGGATGCTGTCCTGTAGCTCTGGATTGCTGAGTTTGAAGCCGTGTTCCGCCGCTAGGCTGGCGCACAGGGCTTTGTATTCGTCGTTGCCGGTGACTTTGAAGCTGCCCCATTTCTGCGCTGACAATTGCAGGGCGGCAAGCACTGTGTCGCGGCTTCGCCAGTCGTGGATGTCGATCTCGCGCCCCTTGTCCACGAAAGACACACCCCGCCCCGCCCCCGCGTCTGCCTTGCGGGTGTAATGCACTTCCTGCCCGTGGACTTCCGGCGTGTAGGCGCGGATGTCTCGCGGGATTGGCGGCTCTGTTTTAATAATATCCGTTTTGTCACCCTCGATGCGTTGGGGTTCGCTGGCGCGGTAACGCCACTGGTCGGCAAGTTCGGGGTTGTGCTGTTGCCGCTGCCATTGTTCAAGATCGGGATAGGGCCGGTACTGCTGTTGTAGCTGTTTGCGCTCTTTGTTGTGCTTCTCTTGGAGTTCGGCTTTCTCTGCGGCCTGTTCTGCCGCCATTACGCTTTTCAGGCCGTTGAGCAAATGGCCTTCGCCTTTCCATTTGCGATCGAGGATTGCATCCCGCTGCGCCTTCTGTTCGTTGGCTAGGCGTTGGCGTTCTGCGTCGTGTTTTTTGCGCTGTTCAAGTGTGGCCTTTTCCTTGGCGGCATAGTGGGCCTTCCTGCCGGTGATGTAAGTCTCCCATCCCGGTAGGTTGGCCTTGATCGGTTCGGGCTTTCGTTCTGTCTGCTTGGCTGCTGTTGCCTGTTTCTGCTGTGGTGGATGGGTCGGCGGTTCGTATATGCCAAGGCGTTTTTGCAGTTTGCCTAGGCTAGCCTCGCGGTCGGCGCTGGATGCCTTCACGCCCACATCACCGACAAACAGGGTTGCCCCGCTGCCGGTCTTTTCGTACTGCATGCCTTGTTCGGCAAGTTGGCTATGCAGTTCCCGCCAACTGGTGGCCTTCTTGATGATCGGTGCGGCTTGCTCGATGGCAATGCGCTCGGCGGATTTCTCCCCGGTGCGTTGTTCCATGTCGCGGCGGGGCTGGCTCGGTTGCCGGGGTTTGCCCTGAGCCGGTTGTTCCCTGCCGAGTTCGCTATTTTCCAATAGGACATAACGCCCATTCTGTTCACGCTGCCAGCCTTGGGCGTGTTCGATTCTGGCTATCGCCTTGTGCGCGGCTTCGATGTCAAAGCCTTTGTTGGGCATGATGACTTTAAGGCTTTCCGGGTGTACCCGGTTGACGGCTAGGTGAAGGTGGATGTTGTCGGTGTCCTTGTGCAAGGCGTAGATGGCTTGATGGTCTTTTAGGCCGAGTTCGTCAAGGAAGAGGTTGACCGCTTCCTCGACTTGTCCGGGGCTGGGCTGTTCGCCTTCGTGCCAACTCATGACGTAATGGGCTACCGGGTTTTGACTTCTGACGGCCTCGCTGGCCAGTGCGACCATTTCGGCCTGTTGGCTCTGGTGGTCGTCACACAGAAAGCCCCGCCCGTTGGCGTACAGGACTTTTTCCTCGGGGTTGGTGTGCTGCGGGTCGCGGATGTAGTCGGTGAGGTCTTTGATGTGGGAAGCTTTGCTTTTGACCATTTTAGCATTGGCTTTGATCTTTTTGACGATCATGGCTTATGGCTTGCTGCTGAGTTTCTGGATGTACACGCGAAGCTCTGCAATCGCCGATGCGGTGGCTTGGCTGTACGCGCCGGCGCTCTGGTTGTGGATGTGTTTAAGCAATCCGCCAAGCCTCCGCAATTCCTTGAGCATGACGGCATCGGCGCTGGCAATGATCGGCCTGCCGAAGTAGCGGCGGCGAACCAGTTCGGACATGCTTAATCCGGCGAGGTCGGCATCTTCCTTGAGGGCGGCTTTCTCGGCTGACGTAAGCCGCACGTTGATCACCGCGTCCAGTGGTTCTATGCCTTGTGTCTGAAATACCATGTTCTTGGGTCCTCGTCGGGCTGGGTGTCTGGATACCGAGTATGTTTTCGCTTCCGCGAAAATCTTGGGCGGCGGGCGGGGTGTGTCTGCTGTTGGTTTGGCGGTTTCTTGGTGGCCTGTGAGAAGTTGAATTTTCGCGTAGGCGAAAATGAAAACGCCGAACGGGCCAGGGTTCGGGGTGTCCCCGACAGGATGAGCCAGACGGCGAGAAGCGTAGCGCCGAGCGGTCGGGCGGGCCTTGGAACCACATGCGCCAGCATGTGTGTTACAAGGGCCATCCTGTTACCTATATTTTTTATGTTTTTTCCCGTTTTTTTAGTAGGCTATTTTAGCTTTAATTTCGAGTATTATCAAAAACTTTTAACGGCGGTTACATAATGGTATAATGCGGTTTTAAAATAAGGTGACAGCATGAAATACACCACTGAGCAAATCGAGGCGGTCAGGTCTAAAATGAAGGACTTGCCGCCCATCGAGAAGAAGAAGCAGGAATTAGGCAAGTCGGATGTCGTCAAGATGCTGGCCAAGGAAATTGCGGTTTTAAGGAAACGTGGCTATACCTTTGAGCAGATTTCGGAGTATTTGAAGGGGGAGGGGTTGGACATCGGTACGCCTTCGCTCAAGAGCTATCTACAGAGGGCAAAGCAAGCCTCGTCAACCAAGCCCAAGGCTCAGGCATCGAAAGACACACCCCCCGCCCCGCCCCAAACGCCGAACTCCCCCAAAACGTCCAAGACTGTGGACACGCCCAAGGGGTCTTTTTCGCCCAGGCCCGATAGCGACGACATTTGATGGAACCATTCAGCATGGCAAAGCGTATTTATTTGATCGGCGGCAGCAAGGGCGGCGTGGGCAAGTCGATGGTGACCATGGCAACCGTGGATTATCTGCAACAGCAGGGCGAAACGGTCTTGCTGATCGAGTCGGACACCGGCAACCCGGATGTGTGGAAAGCCTACCGGGAAACCACGGAAACAGAGCTTGTGAATCTTGATGATGCTGATGGATGGATTCAGTTGGTGAATCTGTGCGATAGCCATCCGGATAGCGTGGTGGTGGTCAATTCGGCGGCTAGGAACAATCAAGGGGTTAGTGCCTACGGCGAGACATTGAACGGCACCTTGGCGGAACTCAAGCGGACTTTAATAACGCTATGGGTGATTAACCGCCAGCGGGATAGCCTAGAACTTCTTAAGGAGTACATGGACGCGATTCCGAATGCCATCATTCATGTTTTCCGTAACGGTTACTTTGGCGAAGAAAAGAAGTTCGAGCTTTACAACGGTTCCAAGCTGCGCACGGCCATCGAGGAGCGCGGCGGGAAGTCGGTGACGTTCCCGGACTTGGCGGATCGGGTGAGCGATGACCTGTACAGCAAGCGGATTAGCATTGCTTCCGCGTTGAAGGAGTTCCCAATAGGCAACCGGGCGGAACTGTCGCGCTGGCGTACCGAAGTTAGGAAGGTGCTGGATGTGATTGTCGATGAATGAGCTAGAGGATAGCTTTGCCAAGCTGCTCGGTCGGCAACCGACCGACGCGGACCGGCAGCAGCTTTACCGGGTGAGGGATGCGCTCGGATTGAAAAACAATGATGCCCTGTGGCTGGTGCTGATGGCATTGCAGCATTATGAATCACTGTATGCGGACATCCCGGACAGCATCAAACAATCCGCGCAAAAGGCGGCGGCAAGTGCGGCAGGACAGGCGCATGCCGAAGTGAACAAAGCGGTGGCGGCGTTGGTTCCAACCGTTGAAAATGCAGTAAGCAAGGCGGCAACGGCAGCGGTGAACCGGACACTGAACCGCGTCAAGCTAGGCCAGTCGATCATCACAACTTGGCTGGCGCTGATTGTCGTCGGCATCGCCTTTGCCATCGGCTGGCTGTTCGGTGGGCGTGTGTTCATTTCGGCGCAAGCAGGAACGATCAAGTGGCCCTATTTCTGGGAAACCACGGGATGGGGCATCGCCATTGGCCTTGCCGCGCCAGTGTTTTTAATCCTAGGCATGTCTGTTGTTAAAGACGACGATTACAGGTGGATCGGCTGGAGCGCGGTGGTGTCTGCCTTCGCTTTGGTTGGCTGCATCTTCTTCAAGGTGTGGCACTTGAAATGAAGATTTGAACGGGGTGCTATTCCTTGGATAAATGTTTACAAATCGAAAGAAAATCTTTATTTGCCCTGTTGGAATAGGTTACTTTTCTCATTCTGACGTTCCATTTTTTTCGTCATATAGCTTGCGGGCCTCCCGTTTTATTTCCTCCATGTCGAGGTTTCCAGCCGTGCCGCTGTCTATCCCCTCTTGCCAAAGTTTGAGTAATTCCAAGTCTTTTTGTTCGTGCAGTTGGCGCTTGTTTTTCCAATCATGCAAGGCATCCCGTATGGCTTCGCCGGGTGACGCATAGTCGCCGGCCTCGACCGCTTGGCGGACGGTGGCGGCGATGTCGGGGGTTAGCGCGATATTGATTTTTTCAACGCTGGACATGGTGAACCTCTAAATTTTGATTATCAGCCAGTGCGCCAGGTGCGGGGACACTGCACCAAGCACGGATAATTATTAAACGAGTTCGACGCGCAACGTGCGGCCCACTGCGCTTGCGGCCCGTCGCAGGGTGTCCAGTGTCACGGATTGGATAGCAGGGTCGAACAGGCGGTCAAGCTGGCGGCGGCTGGTCTGCATGCGCTCGGCCATCGCGGTCTTGGTCAACCCACGCTCTTTCATTGCGGCGGCAAGCTGACTGGCGATGATCTCCTTGATCGCGTGGTTTTCACACGCTTGCAGCAAACCTTGTTCCGCTAGGAAGTCGTCAAATGTCTCGTCGCTCACAGTGCCTTTTTCGTGTTGTGCCATCACGTCACCTCTCGTTTTCGTTTCAGGGCTATCTCAATATCCGCTTTGGGCGTTTTCTGCGTCTTTTTTATGAAGCCGTGCAGCAAGATCATGTGACCGTCGCCCATGCAAAAAATCACGCGGCCAATCCTGTTGCTGCCGAGGTCGCTGCGCACCTCCCACAAGCCGTGGCCCAACGGCGCACAATGCGGGCTACCGATGGGCCAGCCGAATTCGACTTTCTGAATGTCCTTGCCGACCGTGTGCCGGTCGGCTTCGGGCAATTCCAAAATCCATTCGCGGACAGGGTTGCGGCCGGCGGGGTTCACATAGAACCGCGCGGGCAATTTTTTGGTGCGGTCAATCATTGTAGGAGGATTGTGCCACAATTGACACATTTTTACAAGTCAATACATCCCTTGTTATCGGCTTCTAGGGCCGATTTAAGGCGTTTAATCTCGCATCTCGCCACAACCCTTGCTGTTCGGTTGCGTTTTACGCTTGTAGCGGCTCCGTGGCGGCTTCCTGCGTGGTTTTTTTTAATGGCTTGGCACTCCTGTTTGATCTTTTTGGCTTGTCGGTCGGTTTTAGCTTGTCGAAAGGTGGCGGGGGTGTCTGTTTTTGGGATGTTGGGAATTTCAACAAGGATTGTTCGTTCCCCCCTTGGCGTAAACCGCTTTTAACGCTCTTGATCTTGCTCTTGGGGGCTTGAATCTGTAATTGGCAACTTTTTTTGAGGGCCCCGCCCTTTTTTTTTTGAGGGCCCCGCCCTTTTTTTTTTTGAGGGC
>Ga0265593_1001024_pt1 | contig 13576 bp, 9 predicted proteins | sample saktaG_8_FD_190136 | JGI IMG/M metagenome (GOLD analysis project Ga0265593, IMG submission 190136) | Saline water microbial communities from Sakinaw Lake, British Columbia, Canada - sak_2011_5_24_36m | ecosystem: Environmental > Aquatic > Non-marine Saline and Alkaline > Saline ...
CTTCTCTGCCTTCTTCTCTGCCTTCTTCTCTGCCTTCTTCTCTGCCTTCTTCTCTGCCTTCTTCTCTGCCTTCTTCTCTGCCTTCTTCTCTGCCTTCTTCTCTGCCTTCTTCTCTGCCTTCTTCTCTGCCTTCTTCTCTACCTTCTTCCCTGGATGTATCAAACGAATTTTTTAAATCCCGATAATACTTCAAGCTGTCTTCGTATTGCATCAATTGTTCGCGGTTAAACTTTGCAATTTCAGCTACGTCAAACAAGCGCTGAAATATTTTCTCTGTTAATTTGGGCGGTATTCTATCTAATTTTTCTAAATGCCTTAGCACATACAGCCATTTTTCAAAATGCGTTTCTATTTCCAATAATTCTTTTTTGAATTTTGGCATCTCCAAATACACAAAAGTTAATTTATTATAAAAAATCTTATTGGTTTCAATATCACTGAGTTTAACAAAATACTTATATTTATCAGGCTCATTTTTATCTTCATCAAATACAAAATCTAAAATGGCAATGGTATAAATAGCTTTCAACTCATAATTCCATTCACCTTTTTGCGCCTGCTCCTGAATGGGAAAAGTTGAGTAATACAACGCCCTATCTTTAAAAAAGTTCTGCTTGGATTTTTGTAGCTCAACAATAAATTTTTCACCTCTTTCATTTTCGCAATATAAATCAAAAATGGTTTTTCTATCTATTTCAGTCGAACCTAACTGCTCTGTTTTTAAAAAGCTTATGTTTTTAATTTCACCTTGTTCTTCACGTAATAATTCGTTGAGAAAATCCAGTAATAAATCTTTATTCGCCTCTTCGCCAAATAAGCGTTTAAACCCATAATCGGTAAAAGGGTTGATATATTTTTCAGTAAGATACATTGTCATATTTTTATCCTTTTAGAGTGAACTAATTCAACAAAATAGTTTCGGCACTATCTTTAGCAATGGAGAACGTTTTGGCAACGGGTCGCCAAATTCGTCACACTAACAGCGCGGTCTGGCACAGTGAAATCAATAATAAATTCGCGCTTGATACTCTCTCAAAACTCATGCTTATTTTACAAAACCATAACAACTATTATTAATTTTATTGAACAGGTAGTGTGAAAAAATGTTCCATAACATTCAATTTTAGCTTTAAAAATACACGTGATGACATGTCATAGTTTATGTATAACGGCACAATCTCTAATATCTTTTTGACGAAGCTATAAAAAATAGTATAAATTGACTAACAAATGAGAATGATTATTGATTGAAGGAATTATCTATGTCCATAGCACATCAGTTCACCCAGTTAAAAACCGGTGATTTTGCCAAAATAACTGGCTTTAATGAGGCTGGTAAAGCTTATCGCAAACGCTTATTAGCCATGGGACTTACTCCTGGCACCTTATTTAGCATTACACGCTTTGCACCCTTAGGCGATCCTATAGAAATTAAACTGCGCGGCTTTTCTTTGACCTTACGCAAAGCTGAAGCCGCCTCGTTACTCATCGAGAAAGTGTAATGAATAACACACTTACTGTAGGCGTTGTTGGCAATCCAAATTGTGGCAAAACCACATTATTTAATGCGCTTACGGGTGCCAAGCAACAGGTAGGTAATTGGCCTGGTGTTACGGTTGAAAAAAAAAGTGGCACGTATCGCTTTGCTAATAAAGTCATTGAATTAGTTGATCTTCCTGGCACTTATTCTTTAGAAGCTTCTGATGATCAAGTTTCTTTAGACGAAAAAATTGCGCGTGATTATGTGGCGACTAAACACGCGGACTTAATCATCAATATTCTTGATGCCGCGAATATTGAACGAAATCTATATTTAACGTCTCAGTTAATTGAAATGCGTGTACCCATGATTATCGTGCTTAACATGATGGATACGGTTAAACAACGCGGAATTAAAATTGATGTTACGGTATTGTCAACCACCTTAGGCTGTCCTGTTATTCCTATTAGCGCCGCATCACAACACGGCCTAACGCAGCTTAAAGAAGCGATTAATTCAGCGGCGTTAAGCCAACCAATCCCTAGCGCACAATTTTTCTATCATCCCGCGTTTGAAGCGGCAATTACTCGCTTAGCCGTGTCGTTAACAGACCTTGCTCACCACGCACAATGCGACTTACGCTGGTTAAGTCTCAGAAGTCTTGAAAACGATACCTTAGCCAAACAACTAGCAGGCTCAGAGTACTCGGAGCTTATTTGTGTGTTACAACAGCAAATTGAAGAAGCTACTGCAGATGACATTGATATTCTTGCTGCTGATGCACGTTATGGCTTTGTTAATCAACTTACTCAGCAGGCGGTTTGCAAACTCAATGAAGTAAGTCGCCACACCACCGCGCGTATTGACAATCTTGTCTTAAATCGTTTTCTTGGCATTCCGATTTTTCTTTTAGTTATGTACGCTATGTTTATGTTTACCATAAACATTGGCAGTGCCTTTATTGATTTCTTCGATCAAATTACTGGAGCCTTATTTGTGGACGGCTTAGCCACAGCATTAACCCCCACAGGTTTACCCTCGTGGTTGATCGTGTTACTTACACAAGGTATTGGCGGCGGGATACAAGTCATTGCCACCTTTATCCCAATTGTAGGCTTCCTCTTTTTATTTCTTTCCGCCTTAGAAGACTCAGGTTACATGGCACGTGCTGCATTTGTGATGGATCGATTCATGCGCATTATTGGTTTACCAGGAAAATCATTCGTACCCATGATTGTCGGCTTCGGGTGCAATGTGCCTGCCATCATGGCAACACGCACCTTAGACAATCAACGTGATCGAATTTTAACCAACTTAATGAACCCCTTCATGTCTTGTGGGGCAAGATTACCTGTTTACGCACTTTTTGCCGCTGCTTTTTTCCCTGTAAGTGGTCAAAATATCGTGTTCTTTTTATACTTGTTTGGCATTGCAGTGGCGGTTTTTACTGGTTTAATTATGCGTCATACATTATTAAAAGGTGAATCGTCGCCATTCATTATGGAGCTTCCTGCCTACCACTTACCCACCTTAAGCGGCGTGTTCATTCGCACCTGGGAACGCTTAAAGAGTTTTATCATCAATGCCGGTAAAGTCATCATTCCTATGGTGTTGGTGTTAAATTTTTTAAATGCGCTAGGTATCGATGGCTCCCTTAGTCAGCGTAACAGCCAAACATCGGTATTAAGTGAAATCGGTCGACAACTCACACCACTGTTCAAACCTATGGGTATTCAAGAAAATAATTGGCCCGCAACGGTGGGTATTTTTACAGGAATTTTAGCCAAAGAAGCCGTTGTGGGCACGTTAAATACATTATACAGTCAGCAAGCGTTAACTGCCGCCACACCACCCAGCGCAGCCGAACCTAAACTTACTCTTTATGACACATTACATGCTGCGTTTGCCACTATTCCTGCAAATCTTACTGAAATTGCTGGGCGCGTGCTCGATCCCTTAGGCCTTAATATTTCTGTCGCAACAGAAAAGAATGATGTCAACTCAGGTACTTATACTGCCATGCAAGAAAGTTTTGATGGTAAAAGTGGTGCCTTCGCATACTTACTCTTTATTTTGCTTTATGCACCATGCACTGCGGCTACTGCGGCAATCTTTAAAGAAACTAATTTAAACTGGACCCTGTTTGTCGTTGCTTGGACCACTGGGCTAGGCTATTTAATCGCAACCGTGTTTTATCAGCTCATGACGTTTAACCAACATCCAAGTTATTCTTTATATTGGATTAACGGCTTGCTTTTAGGATTTTCTGTGGTCTTAGCTGGATTATGGTTTACAGGTAAAACTACCCAAAATCAGCCACCCTCCCCATCTCTAAATTAAGGTGCGATGCCATGATTCTTTCTGATATACGCTCTTATCTTCAACAACATAGACGTGTAGCACTTCGCGACCTCATGACTCACTTTGATATAGACGCCCAGACCCTGCGTGGAATGCTGGAAAAATGGATTCGTAAAGGTCAGCTACAAAAATTGCCCATGACCGCCTCATGTGGTACGCAATGCTGTCAATGCGATCCCACCTTAACGGAGCTGTATGAATGGCTGGACTAGCCGTCATTGTCATGATGGCGCCTAATAATCATTAATTAACAAGCATTCATTTAATAAATAGCCCCGCTCCCTTAATTTTCAACACTGCTTACGCATCTCATCAACGAGCAACTAACTGTATATTAAGCAGAACATAATTCGCTTAGCAGCACCTGCTTTTGGTCGCTGCGGCTAAAGGAAGGTGCGTAACATCAAATACTAAGTACCACTCTTTCCATAAATCAAATTGATTTATCATTAATGTCGAGTATATCTACTGCAATAGTTGCGTAGTTTACTTAGACAGTTGCCGTTAATAACAAACTAGACATTAACTTTACGCGGTGTTTATGATGTAATCTTAGCTTAATTTTCCTTTTTTTCAGTCTACTTACTCTAATGAATAAAGCTATTGTTTTAACTGGCATTACCACTACTGGAACACCTCACTTAGGTAATTATGTTGGTGCAATTCGCCCAGCTATTGCAGCAAGTAAAGAAGCCACACTGCTGCCTTTTTATTTTCTTGCTGATTATCACGCCCTAATAAAATGCCAAGAACCTGCGCGTGTTCAACAATCCAGTTTTGAAATTGCAGCTACATGGCTAGCATTAGGACTAGATACGGATAATGCCGTGTTTTATCGGCAATCTGATGTCCCTGAAATTATGGAATTAACATGGATTTTAACCTGCGTGGCATCAAAAGGATTAATGAACCGGGCTCATGCTTATAAAGCAGCTGTGGCTGACAATGAACAGTCTGGTGAAAATGATCCAGATAAAGGCATCACCATGGGCTTATTTAGCTATCCCATTTTAATGGCCGCAGATATTTTAATGTTTAAGGCAAATAAAGTGCCTGTAGGTAAAGACCAAATTCAACACATTGAAATGGCACGCGATATTGCAGCACGCTTTAATCATATTTATGGCCCACACTTTGCTTTACCAGAAGCAGTGATTGCAGAGCATGGCGCTACCTTAACGGGTCTTGATGGCAGAAAAATGAGCAAAAGTTATCAAAATACCATTCCTCTTTTTGAGCCAGAAAAAAAATTGCGTAAATTAATTAATAAAATAGTTACTAATTCATTACTCCCTGGTGAACCTAAACTAACCGAAGGCTGTACCTTGTTTAGTATTTATCAAGCCTTTGCCAGCCCTGATGAGATTGTTCAAATGCGCGAAAATTATGCGAACGGCATGGGGTGGGGAGACATGAAAAAAATCTTATTCGACTATCTTAATAACCACTTAGCCCCCGCTAGAGAACGCTACGAAGTGCTGTTACAAAGACCTGAACATATTGAAGAACAGCTACAAGAAGGTGCAAAAAAAGCCAGAGCAGTGAGCGTGCCCTTTCTTCAAGAAATACGCAAATCAGTGGGTATACATAGGATTTCATCATGAGAAAACCCTTTAAAAAACCAAAATTTACCGAATGGCTACAGCAGGCGTTAGTGCTGCTAGGCAGCTCCTATATTTTATGGATAATTTATGGCTTATTAATTAGCCTTTTATTAGTGATAGGACGTTTTTCACCCGCATTTGGCATTTTCTCTTCAATTAGCAGTTTATTTATTGGCGTGGGCTTGGCTAAATACTGCGACTTAAAGAAAACTACCGCACCAGTAAACTTATACTGGGCGGTAAATAAAAGCATCCCCTTAGCGGTGCTTGCTGCGAGCAGCATTGTAGTTTTTTGGTTTATTTTTATGGCGTTAGCAAGCTTACTTAATGGTGAGGCACATAAAATAGGGCAGTTTTTTTTGTACCTTGACTTGCTTAATGGAAAGATTAACTTACAAACTACCCGTGAACTCGCTGGCTGGTTATTTTCCTATGCAAATGTTGGGCTGATTTTTATGTTGCTCATGTTAAATACTTTTGTAGGTTGGTTTACTCACGCCTTAATGCTGTTTCAAGACCTTGGTTTTACTGAGGCAAAAGAAAAAAGTACGTATGCATTAAGTCGTAATCAAGCCTCACTTTATAAATTATGGGCTTTTATTTTTTTTGAAGCTTTATTGTGTTCATCAGTAACGCCGTTATTAACACCAGTCTTGTATGTATTAGTTTCAGCATTAATGTTTGTTTCGTACAAAAGTATTTTTGAAATTAACACTAACAGCTCAGATGATTAATTCGCCTTAAAGTTTAGCTATTTTTCTAAATGCGCGGGGAGTGCAATCAGGTGAGTGATAGCCTTAACTTGCTTGATGTAAAAATAGTTAGCAATACTTACTGCTAAGCGCAATCAGCCAATTAACTTAACACCAAGAAAATTGCTCGATTTATGCGTATTGACCTGCACACCACCCAGACGACCACGCCCACTGAAAATTATATCCTCCCAACCAGCCTGTTACGTCAACGACTTCGCCTATAAAATACAGATTTGGTAAGCAATGAGCTGCCATAGTTTTAGACGATAAGGCATTGCAATCAACACCACCCAGCGTTACCTCGGCGGTTCGATAACCTTCGGTGCCGTTGGGTTTAAGCTGATACTGTTGCAACAATGTTGCTATCTGTTGAATAGATTTATCTGAACAATCAGCAATCGCTGAAATTAGCACCCTTTCAGGCAACAACAGAGCCAGTAAGCGTTTAGGTAAACACGTCTCCAACACGGTCTTCACCCATTGTTTATTTTTTTGCTGGCGGGTATTTTTTAATAACTCAGTTAAATTGGTATCAGGACAAAAATTAATTGTAAGGGTTTGTCCTGGTGTCCAATACGATGAAATTTGCAAAATAACGGGTCCACTTAAGCCGCGATGAGTAAATAATAAATTTTCTCTAAACGCGCGTTTCCCTACGCTGACTATGGCTTCAACAGCTATGCCCGATAATAAAGACCAACGCGCCTTATCATCTGGCTGTAAAGTAAAAGGCACTAAACCTGCACGTGTTGGCACAATAGGAATCCCAAATTGTTCGGCAAGTTGATAACCATAAGGCGTGGCGCCCATTTTGGGAATGGATAAACCTCCCGTTGCCACCACTAAACTTTCGCAAGCATAGCGTTGCTCACCTTCTGTCAATACAAATCTGTCAGCGATAACATCAATAGTCTGTATTGACGAATTTAAGCGCATAAGCACCTTAGCTTTTTCACACTCGTTTACTAACATGGCAAGAATATCTTTTGCACTGTCCGTACAAAACAACTGCCCATGAGCACGTTCATGATAAGCAATGTGGTAATGTTCAACTAAGGCTAAAAAATCCCATTGGGTAAAGCGTTGTAATGCTGACTTACAAAAATGAGGGTTGTTAGAGAGATAATGCTGAGGCTCAAGATGTTTGTTGGTAAAATTACATTTACCGCCCCCCGACATTAAAATTTTTTTCCCTGCTTTATTCGCATGATCAATAATAATAACTCGTCGACCACGCTTGCCTGCTTCTATTGCACACATTAAACCTGATGCGCCCGCACCTAAAATAATAACATCGGTGTTAATCATTTAATCCACTCAAAAAAAATCCTATTAGCTATACTATACTATTACCGATAAAGAATTAACCCGCGTTAATCTAGTTATCCATTAATCAGAATTCAGAATTCATCAAATAATCGGAAATAATTACATGACGATACAAACTGTCTCTGCAGAACAATGTTTCTCATGGGCACATGACATCACGTACTGTCAAGATTACCTGACACTTACGCCAGTTTTTATAAACTTATTGCATACCTTAGATTGGGTACATACCGCTGTTGCTTATGAAATTTATGACACCAGCAAAACAAAATTCACCACTGACATCGATAGTTTACAATTGCACATCACCCAATTACCCCTCGATTTTGGTAATGATGAAAACACTCAGAATCACCCCGCAGTCCTTAATAATCCCTTACCTAAAACCATTGAATTTTTTCATGACAATGGTTTACACCATGCCATTTTACCCATCGCGACTGACAGTGGTCCTGACCGTGCCATTCTAGTGAAAGGCTTGTTTAATGACGATGCCGTTACCTTACTTTCACACTTACTTAAACTGTATCGCAACCAAGTTATCCTCCACGATCATAAAGAACGCGATGTCTTAACTAATTTGCCCAATCGCCAATCTTTGGAAATGCGCTTGATGGAAGTGTGCGATTATTATCAACGTAATAAACACCCTCAATTTGAAGCATCTGAGCACCTAAAATACTCTTGGATTGCCGTGCTTGATATTGATCATTTTAAACGGGTCAATGATAATTTTGGGCACTTGTATGGTGATGAAGTATTGCTGCATTTCAGTCAATTAATGCAACGAAAATTTCGCCACATAGACTTTTTATTTCGCTATGGCGGTGAAGAGTTTGTGGTCATTTTAAATCGCGTTAATGCTACTGATGCCCGAACTGTTTTTGATCGCTTTCGCACCGCTGTTGAAACCTATAACTTTCCATTGGTCGGCAAAGTTACCGTAAGTATTGGCATAACCTGTATTCAAGGCTCCACTATTTTACCCATGACATTGCTTGATCGTGCTGATAAAGCCCTTTACTACGCAAAAGAACACGGCAGAAATCAAGTTGTCATGTATGAAGATATAACGGTCATTACTGAGGATAATGACGATGACCTGAGTGACATTGAATTATTCTAGCGCTGAACTGATATTTTTATCGCACAAAACAGCCAGCACGCTACCTAACGAAGCCATGCTGAAGTTTAATTTCTTTGCCAGAACTAATAATTACTAACCCCACTTCATTTACAGTGATACGCTATCTTCGCAACGACTTACCAAGCATGCCTTACGTGGCACACTAACGTTGCTTATTCTAATACGACGGCAAGTCCCAATACGGGCCTCCCTTTTGCACGATACTTTAGCTCCTCCAGATTACTCTACCTCACTATGTTCACACCTCTTCACTTACCTACGTCGACGCACTGTAATTCTGCACAACTCAATGCACAAATCGACGCGCAACTTATCCACTTTCAAGAAAAATTCGCTAGCGTTGCCCCCCACCTCAATTTTTCAGCAGAGCTAATCGCGTCGTTACCAAAAGTGCTGGGCTCTAGCCAATTTATCTATGATTGTTGTGTGCAACAACCTCAATTATTGCTTGATCTAATTGACACTCAGACTCTTTTTAGTGCTTATACAGACACTTATTATCAACAGTCTTTACAGCAACTGCACATTAACAATGAAGCAGCGTTAGGAAAAAAATTACGTCTCTTTCGACGTCGAGAAATGCTACGAATTGCTTGGCGTGATTTAGCCAACTGGGCCTCTTTAGCAGAAACCTTACTCGAACTGTCCTGGCTTGCCGAGGCGTGCATACAATTTGCGCTAAGCACTCTCTATGATTACGCCTGCACTAAACGCGGCACACCCCGCTTAGCCAATGGCAAACCTCAGCAGATTGTGGTCTTAGGCATGGGCAAATTGGGAGCGCATGAGTTAAATTATTCCTCAGATATTGACTTAATTTTTGCGTATCCAGAAGAAGGCACCTTAACTGATCGTAAACAAACCAGTTATGGGGAATTTTTTACGCGTCTCTGCCAAAGCCTAATTAAAACCTTAGATGACATCACCGTCGATGGCTTTGTTTTTAGAACAGACACTCGCTTACGTCCTTTTGGGGAGAGTGGCGCGCTCATCATGACCTTCGACGGCATGGAAAACTATTACCAAACCCAAGCACGAGAATGGGAGCGCTATGCCATGATTAAAGCCCGCATTGTGGCGGGTGATACCGAAACCGGAGCTCAGCTTATGAGCATGTTGCACGCTTTTGTGTATCGACGTTATTTAGATTACGGAGCCTTTGAAGAATTACGTGGCTTGAAAGCACAAATTACTCAAGAACTACGCCGCAAAGATCACCTAGACAATATTAAATTAGGCCGTGGCGGTATTCGAGAAGTTGAATTTATTGGCCAAGCGTTTCAATTGATCCGTGGTGGTAATGAAAAGAGCCTGCAAATTCGTGGCATTATTCAGGTATTACAACGCTTACAAGACCTTAATTTACTGACCTCGTCCGATGCAGAAGGCTTAATTTTAGGGTATGTGTTTTTACGCCGTGTTGAAAATCATCTGCAAGCCTATCAAGACAAACAAACTCACCACCTCCCCAGTGATGAACTTAACCAAGAGCGGTTAGCTTATTCCATGGATTACACGCATTGGTCTAGCTTTAACAGCGCATTAACTCACCATCGCGAGCACATTCACAGCGTATTTGATGCCGTATTTTCATTATCGAAACAAGAACAGTATGACCCCTTATGCCAACAACTGTGGACAGGTGCGGCGGATGATGAAATATTAGAAACGGCGTTAACGCAGCTTGGTTTTTTGACTTGCGCAGACAGCTTAAACACGCTCAAACACTTCAAACAATCCGCAGCGCTTAAACGCTTAACGAATAAAGGTGCGGGCGTGCTCAATCGCTTAATGCCCGCACTTATTAAGGCACTGCCTGCCTTTCCTAATCCAGATCAAACACTTAAGCGCGTGGTTACGCTATTTGAAGCCATTGCCGGACGTAATGTCTATTTATCGTTATTAGCTGAAAATCCCGAAGCATTAACTCAATTACTGCGCCTAAGCTCAGCAAGCCCATGGTTATCTGATTATTTATCACGCTATCCGATATTGTTTGATGATTTACTTGATACTCGACGTTTATATGAGCCACTGAAAAAAGCAGCACTGTCTTCGGACTTAAGTCACTTAGTCAACGCCATTGACATCCACGATCTTGAGCAGTTCATGATTGTGTTAAGAGAATTTAAACAAAGCAGCGTCTTACGTATCGCCGTAGCAGATATCATGGGCATCATTCCTCTGATGGTGGTAAGTGATTACTTAACAGCACTAGCAGAAACTATTGTTTATCATGTTTTAGAACGCGCATGGTTAATGCTAACTGAAAAACATGGCTGCCCACCGGCAACCTCAGTAACCAATAAAGGCTTTGCTATTATTGGCTTTGGCAAACTCGGAGGCATTGAACTAGGCTATAGTTCCGACCTAGACCTCGTATTTTTATACCAAAGTGACAATGGCCAAAGCTTAACTAAAGGCGGTGAAAAAGCGATCTCCTGCGCCCAATTTTATGGAAAACTTGGCCAAAAAATTAGGCATATCTTAGATACCCGACTGCTATCGGGTATTCTCTATGAAGTTGATATGCGCTTACGGCCCAGCGGTGATTCAGGTTTATTAATCACCCACTACGATGCCTATGAACAGTATTTGCTCAATCAAGCGTGGACGTGGGAACATCAAGCCATAGTACGTGGACGCTTTATTACTGGTGACGCACGACTTGAGCTGCAATTTACACGTATCCGTCAGCGCATTTTATGTTTAACACGCGAGATGCATGAACTAAAAAACGAAGTTCGCACCATGCGCGAAAAAATGCGCAATCATTTAGCCATCAATAAAAATGAACAATTTGACTTAAAACAAAGTCGCGGCGGTATTGCAGATATTGAGTTTATAGTACAATTTCATGTCTTGGCACACGCCGCAGAATTCCCCAGCCTAAGCCATTACACAGACAATATCCGCCTGCTGGAAAGTTTAGATAAGGCAGCCTTAATTAGCCACGACGATGCAGAAACACTAAAAAAAGCATACTGTTTATATCGTGATTATGGCCATAAACAAGGTTTACAAGGTGATGCAGCCATTATTGATGAAACTCAGGTACACGAAATTAAAATACATATTGAAAAAATTTGGCATCAGTTTATGGAATAATGTGCTTATTCCAAAGTACGACAGCACATACTTAGTAAGCTAGCTTTACATCACCAACAAAAATAAACATCAGCATCCAACACGAGGAGAAAACCATGACAATGGACGATAAAGACGGCGTAATTTGGCTAGACGGACAATGGGTTGAATGGCGCGAGGCTAAAGTCCATGTATTAACACATACCTTACATTATGGCTTAGGCGTATTTGAAGGTATTCGCGCTTACCATGCCCGTAAGGGAACGGCTATCTTTAGAATGCAAGAACATACTGATCGCTTGTTTCGTTCTGCACACATCATGAATATGTCCATGCCGTTCACAAAAGAAGCCATCAATGAGGCTCAAAAACAAGCCGTTGCTGACAATAATTTAGACAGTGCCTATATTCGCAGCATGTGTTTTTATGGCTCCGAAGGTATGGGCTTACGTGCAGATAATCTTAAAGTGCATGTTATGGTGGCGGCCTGGTCTTGGGGGGCTTATTTAGGCACCGACAGTATTGAAAAAGGCATTCGCATTCGCACCTCCTCTTATACGCGCAACCATCACAACAGCACTATGTGTAAAGCCAAAGCAAATGGCAATTACATTAATTCAATTCTTGCTTTACAAGAAGCCTTAGCCAACGGCTATGATGAAGCCTTAATGCTTGATCATGAAGGCTTTGCTGCTGAAGGCAGTGCAGAAAATTTGTTTATTATTCGTAATAATACGTTATACACCCCAGAAACCACGTCTGCCTTAGAAGGTATAACGCGCGACACACTTATCCAAATAGCCCGTGAAGAAGGCTATCAGGTTATTGAAAAACGGATTACTCGTGATGAAATTTATGTTGCTGATGAAGCCTTTTTTACTGGCTCAGCCGCTGAAGTCACCCCCATTAGAGAATTAGATAACCGCACTATTGGGCAAGGTGTTCGTGGCCCTATCACCGAAAAGCTACAAGCACTGTACTTTGATGCAGTGAATGGCCGACATCCTCAACACGAAGCGTGGCTGACCTATCTTGACTAAAAAAATCCTGATTATCGGTCCTGCTTGGATTGGTGATATGGTCATGGCGCAAAGCCTGTTTTTAACCTTAAAGCAGGTCATGCCCAACTGTCGTATCGATGTCTTAGCCCCAGCGTGGTCGCTCCCCATTCTCCAACGCATGCCCGAGGTCACACACGTCATCGCCATGCCTTTAACTCATGGTCAATTTGGCTTAAGCACACGCTATAAACTCGGTCGCCAACTGCATAAAAACCACTACCACCAAGCCATTGTGTTACCTAACTCATGGAAATCTGCATTAATCCCGTTTTTCGCAGGCATTCCACAACGCACTGGTTTTCTTGGTGAACAACGGTTTGGTTTAATCAACGACAGTCGAATTCTAAATACCACACTGCTCACCATGATGGTTGAACGCTTTGTAAGTTTAGCTTACCCTGCAAGTGACCAAAAACCAGTCAATTTTGCTCAGCCACGCTTAGTCGTAGACATTCATAAACAACATGCTGTACGAAAAAAATTTATCTTACACCAATCGGCCAGCAAAAAAATTTTAGCCCTTTGTCCTGGGGCTGAATTTGGTGCAGCCAAACGTTGGCCGGCGGCCTATTTTGCCGAAGTAGCCCGTGAAAAATTATGCCAAGGCTGGCAAGTATGGCTATTGGGCTCGGATAAAGATCTCGCCATCACTGAACAAATCAATCAACTTTGCGAACATCACTGCACTGATTTTGCTGGTAAAACAAGCTTAGCTGATGCGGTCGATTTACTCTCATTAGCTGATACGGTAA
>Ga0265593_1001025_pt1 | contig 13553 bp, 9 predicted proteins | sample saktaG_8_FD_190136 | JGI IMG/M metagenome (GOLD analysis project Ga0265593, IMG submission 190136) | Saline water microbial communities from Sakinaw Lake, British Columbia, Canada - sak_2011_5_24_36m | ecosystem: Environmental > Aquatic > Non-marine Saline and Alkaline > Saline ...
CATTTCCGGTACGGTTTCCAGAGTAGGTTCCGCGAGTGCTGCGATCCGCTCGATAAGTCCGAATTCGCCGATTTCAGGGATAGCTTTATATGGCATATTTTTACGTAAATTGAATTTCAGTGTGAACCATTCCATAATGCGGCTCCGTTTCAGGCGGTCCGCAGGGTTTCATATTTTCAATAATAGAGACAATATCTCTTTTTTATGGGTTTTTTTGACAAGTTCAAAATATCAAGACTTAAGGAAGGGCTCGAAAAAACCCGTGATACCCTTCGCGAAAAGCTTTCCGTTATTACACAGGGGAAAACAGAGATTGACGAGGATTTTCTTGAACAGCTTGAAACAGTTCTTGTGGCCGCCGATGTAGGTGTGGAAACCACATTGGGCATTGTTGACGCGATTACGGAGCGGGCAAAAAAAGAAACCTACCGCTCGGAAGAGGAGCTCAACAGGATGCTGATGGAGGAAATTCAGCATATGCTTCAGGAAACCGGCATCGAACATCCGCTTGATTTCGATGCTCCTCTTCCGGCAAAACCTTATGTGATCCTGATAGTCGGGGTGAACGGTGCAGGCAAGACGACCAGTGTCGCCAAACTGGCCCATAACTATGAAAAAGCCGGCAAAAAAGTCATTATAGCAGCGGCGGATACCTTCCGGGCTGCGGCTTATGAACAGCTAAAGATATGGGCTGAAAGAGCAGGGGTTCCGCTCATAGGTCAGGGGCAGGGAGCCGATCCGGCCTCAGTGGTCTATGATGCCGTCAGCGCCGCCGTAGCAAGAAATTCCGATGTCGTGCTGGTTGATACAGCCGGTCGTCTGCATAATAAAAGCCACTTGATGGAAGAGCTTGCAAAGATCATGCGGGTGGCAAAAAAGAAGATTCCCGAAGCTCCCCATGAAGTGCTGCTGGTGCTTGACGGTACTACCGGGCAGAATGCCGTGCAGCAGGCAAGGGAGTTTACACGCTTTGTCCATGTTACAGGCCTTGTTGTGACCAAACTTGACGGAACCGCCAAAGGAGGGATTGTGCTCTCTATTTCACGGGAACTGAATCTTCCGGTAAAGTATATAGGAGTCGGAGAGAAAATCGATGATCTTCAGCTGTTCGACCGGGCGGAATTTGTCGAAGCGCTGCTTGGGCGAACGCTGAACTGAGTGTTACTCTGTTATTATAGCGGGGAGGTGCTGCACGAGCAGATCCAGAATCCTGTTCCGGTCGGTGAGCCTGAGGATGTGTGTGCCGTGCTGCATGTCCCCTGCGCCGAGGCGCGGGGCGAGCGGAGAAGTTTCATCGAGTGGTTCAAGAAGCTCCGAAAGCTTTTTCTCCAGTCTCAGGCCGCTCCTAATGACAACGACATGGGTGATTTCTGCTTCGGGGCGGTCAAGAAGATAATCGATATGCCAGCGGAGAGCTTTTATTGAGGGTTCAATGAGATCGCTTCCGCTCAAGCCGTATTCCGGGAAGAGGTTTATCATGTCAGACCGGATTTCATGGGGGATTTTTTCTCCCGACCTTGATGCATGGCGGATAAGACGGCGGGCAAGCGGAGAACCTGATCGGCCCAGTGCCGAGCCGATATAGAGATAGTCACCCTCGGTTATTGTGAACAGTTTTCCCTGCTGAAACCTTCCGAATGCAAGCTGAAAAGGGCTTGAAATCCTGAACATGAGGAGATAGGAGCCCATTCGGTATTTATTGCCAAAAATGGTAAACTTCAGTACGGACATTGTTTTTTTGTTCTTTTTGATGCAATATTAGCTCGTCAAGGCGGGGGAAAAGAATGCCCGTGCTTGTTGTATGGAAGATAAGGCTTTCGGGAGGTATCAAGGGAGAACTGCTCAAAAAGTTTTTTTTCGATGAAAGAGTCGGAAAAACTTCTGGAGCTCAGGCGCCGGGAGATGGTTGAAACGCTAAAAGAATACGGTATCGAGAACCGCAGGGTGCTTGATGCTTTTCTTGAAGTTAAACGACACCTTTTTTTTGACGTTGATGACGAAGATTCCGCCTACAATGACGGAGCTTACCCGATAGGGTTCGGCCAGACCATTTCCCAGCCTTATACGGTTGCTTATATGACGACTCTGCTGGTTGAACGCTGTTCTTCGGGGAAGGTGCTTGAAGTGGGAACCGGATCGGGCTATCAGGCGGCGATTCTTGATGCGTTCGGGTATTCTGTTTATACCGTTGAGCGGATAGAGGCTTTGTATGAAAGGGCTGAGAAGCTCTTTTTCAGGCTTGGTCTGAACATAGCATGCCGCTTTGGGGATGGAACTCTCGGGTGGGTGGATGAAGCGCCTTTTGACGCGATTCTGGTAACTGCAGGGGCTCCGAAGGAACCGGTGCAGCTTATGCATCAGCTGGGGGAAAACGGTTGTATGGTTATACCCCTGGGAGGTTATGATTCCCAGAAGATGACGGTTATCCAAAGAGATGGTGACGATTTCAGCAGAGAGGTTTTTCAGCAGTTTTCATTTGTGCCGCTGGTCGGCAGGGAAGGTTGGGATGACAATGTTTTTTAATAACATCTTAATAAGAAGGGATGATCTATGGCTGTAATGTCCAGCTTGCGGGATAAGACCCATGTTATAATGTACGTTCTTATGGCAGCGTTTCTTGCGCTGATTGTCTTTGAATGGGGCATGAATTTTTCGGGATTTACCGGCAAGAGTAATGAGGCGGGGAAAATCAATGGAAAGAGTATTCCCTATACCCAGTATGAAGAGGTATACAAGGAATTTTCGGATAATTACCGGAGAAGCAATCCCTTAGCCGAAATGACGCCGGAAACCGAATTCGGCCTTCAGCAGCAGGCATGGAATACTGTGGTTGATCAGACACTGCTTGATCAGCAGTTTGAGAAATTCGGCATCACTCTTCAGGACCCGGAGGTGATTGAGGCTCTGGATGGTCAGAACCCCCCCATGGTGATCCGCCAGAATTTCACTGATCCGGCTACAGGTGCTCTTGATCGCAAGAAGCTTGACAGTGCGCGACGTGATCCGGCAAACAAGGATCTGTGGCTGCAGCTTGAAAAGGTTGTACGCCGTGAACTCAAGATCAACAAGCTGATAAGGGCTCTTCAGACACTCGACCATGTTACCGTTACTGAGCTTGATGATATTGTCAGCAGGCAGTTCTACAGGTTTTCGGCCTCATTTATTCCGGTTCCTTTAAGTTTTGCAGGAGCTGACAGTAACTTTCCTGTCAAGGAAGAGGATGTTAAAAAGTATTTCGATGAGCATAAGGAGCTTTTTAAACAGCTTCCTTCAAGAAAAGCGGACTTTGTCTTTTTTCCTCTGAAACCTTCATCAAAAGACAGTCTTGCTGTCCGCACCGAACTTGAAACGATTCGCGCTGAATTTTCCGGACCGGTCAATGACAGTGACTATGTCAAAGTGCAGAGTGATCGTCCGACAGGAATCAATGTGGTCTATACCCGTTCGGATTTTTCTCCTGCGGCCGGGGCTGCGGTTTTCAGTCCGTTGAATCTCAAGCCGGGCACCATTTTCGGCCCTGTAGCCGATCGGGGTGAGTACCGCCTGATCAAAATCAAACAGGTTAATACTTCCGCCCAGCCTGTCGCCAGGGCATCGCATATTCTTCTGCGCTTCAATCCTGCAAGTCGCGATGATGTTCAGAAAGTTCGAGAGCTTTCTATGTTTATTTTCAAGCAGCTTCAGGCAGGGGTACCTTTTGAGGCGCTTGCAAAAAAATACTCAGCCGATCCGGGAAGCGCTTCCAACGGCGGTGATATCGGATGGTTCAGTAGTCAGCGTATGGTTCCGGAATTTGCCGCTGCCGTTTTCAAGGCCAGTCCGGGTGCTGTAGTCGGACCGGTTCAGACCCAGTTTGGTCTGCATATTATCAAGGTTACCGGTTTTGACCGGACAGCGGTTGTCTGCTCTGAGATCGTCAGGAGCATCAGGCCGTCAACGGAAACGGTTGACAGTGAACGTCGCCTGGCTATGGCATTTCAGATGAGCGCCAAAGATAAAGGCTTTGAAAAGACAGCCGCCTCACAAAAGATGCGTATCGATAAGACCGGAGAGTTCGGCAGGCATACACCGGTTGCGTTGCCGGGTTACAGTGATAAAGTTGCCGCATTTGCATTCAAAGCGGGAGAAGGTGACCTTTCGGATGTTATTGAAACGGATAAAGGGTTTTATGTCATGCGTCTGACAGGCAAAAATGATACAGGATACCGCCTGCTTGATCAGGAGCTGAAAGCGAAGATTACGGCAGTGCTTGTTCAGGAAAAGAAAGGCGCGGCTCTGGAGAAAAAACTTGCTGCGATGGCAAAGGGTACGGGATTGACGCTTGAAAAAATAGCTGCCGCACATGCCGGCCTTAAGGTTTTTACAGCCGACAGCATCCGGTGGAGTGACGGCTATATTCCCGGATACGGCGTTGACAGGCCTCTTGTTGAAGCGATATCGGGGCTTGCAGCAGGGAAACTGTCCGCTCCGGTTCAGACTAATGACGGCTATGCCCTTGTGAATGTTATCAGCAAAACCCTGCCTGCAGGGCTTGATCTCAAGGCGGCAAAAGCAGGAGTTGCTCCGCAACTTCTCAGGGCAAAACAGGAACAGCTTTTCGGGGAATATTTTGCCGCATTGCGCAGGAACTCGAAAATAGAGGACCTGCGTCCCTGAACACGGGTTCTTTCAGATCAATGATCTGCCTGGAAGCCTTCCAGGCAGGCTTTGATCCCTGCTGAACTGTCGAGCTTGAGGCACTTGCGGGCGAGTTCTTCGGTTTCAGCGATCGAGTATCGCGATACCAGTGATTTGAGTTTCGGTATATCTGAAATGACAACGCTGAATTTTCTGAGCCCGCATCCTAAAAGGAAGGGGAGAGCAAGGGGATCAGAACCCATATCGCCGCAAATCATAGCCCTGCAGCGGTTTTTCTGGGCGGTTGTAATAACCCTGTGCAGTTGCCGGACAATTCCGGGATGGAATTTTTCAAAGAGATTCTGTACAATAACGTTGTTCCTGTCAACGGCAAGGGTATACTGTGTAAGATCATTTGTTCCGATACTTATGAAATCAACACACTTCGTAATTTCGTCAATGAGTTCCACCGCTGCCGGGACCTCTATCATGGCACCGATTCCCGGTTTTTCAACCTGCGCTCCCTCTTCCCTTGACAGTTCCGTATAAAGTTTGTCGATAACCGTCCGGACATGCCGGATCTCATCGAGCGATATGATCATGGGAAGCAGAATATCAATATTGCCATGGATATTTGCCCTGATTATGGCTCTGAGCTGGGCATCAAGTATATCAGGCAGATCAATAAGAATCCTGATACCACGCCAACCGAGGTTGGGATTCGGTTCTTTGACCGGCGAGTAGATAAGCTTGTCTCCGCCGATATCAAACAGACGGATATCCAGAGGCATAGGGACAATTGCTTCAGCCATTTCCCGGTAATAGGAGTACTGTTCCGACTCCCTTGGTACTTTTGTTCCGTCGGTAAAGAGGTTTTCACTTCTGAACAGGCCGACACCCTCCCCGCCGGCAGTTATTATGGCGTAGAGCTCCTCCTTGAAATCAACATTGGCATAAAAAGTGATTCTGACTCCGCATTTTGTCGCAGCCGGAAGTACCGCAGTCAGGGACTCATCGGCATCACTTTTTTGTGCATCCTCTTTTTTCCTAACGTATCGGGCGATGGTTTTTTCTTCAGGGTTTGTAATAACGGTTCCTGTTCCTCCGTCTATGATAATTTGCATACCGGATGATACCTTCTGGGAGAGATTGCCCAGCCCGACTACAATCGGAATTTTGAGTGACTTGCATATCAGGGAGATATGAGAGGTCTTCCCGCCTGAATCAGTTAAAAATCCCTTGACATTGCTGCGACTCAAAAGAATGATATCGGCGGGAGAGAGGCTGGAGGAGGAAACAATCACTCCCTCAGGTATCCATGAGTGAAGTTTTTTGATATTAAGGTTTCTGATAATCCGATCCTTGATATCGCGCAGGTCATCGGCACGGTCCTGGAAAATGAGGTCATCGGAATTTATGAATCTCTCCAGATAGTGGTCGAACTCCTCCTCAATAACTATATTTGCCGTTTTGCGCTCCGAACGGATACGGGAGGAAATGGCATCGATCAATACCGGATCCTGAAGGATCATGATCTGTGCCTGAAACAGATTCGAGTATCCCTTTCCAAGTTTTTTTATTGTGACCCGCTCTATTTTTTTCAGTTCCTTTTCCGAACGGTGCAGGGCATCGATAAACCGCCCGATCTCTTCGTTGATGTTTTTCTCGGTCAGCTCGAGGATTTCGTGACTGCCCTGTTCCTTGACGAAGGTATAGCACTCTCCGATTGCAATGCCTCTTGATGCGCCGATCCCTGCATAGGTCTCTTCAGACTCCTGTCCTGGCACTTCAGGAGTCCTGATTGGGTGGTCATTTTTTTTTGCCCTGCTCAGGGAGCTCAGGGGCTGTTTTTTTTCTGGCATAATTACAGCTTAAAAAGGTGCTTCGTCCTGGGTTATAAATGCACCGGAATTCTTTTTGCCGGATTCCGGCAATGCGGGAAGATAATTTTCCTGCTCACGGGAAACTCCGGATCCCTGAGCACCGGTAACGTAGGTGCCGGCTGTAGACTGAAAACGACCGTAGTTTTTCAGGAACAGTAACCGTATATCACCTATGGGGCCGTTTCGTTGTTTGCCGATGACAATTTCAACAACATCTTTTGTTGATGAGCCGTCCTCGAAAGTTGTTTTGCCGTACATTTCAGGTCTGGACAGGAACATCACGACATCGGCATCCTGTTCGATAGAGCCAGACTCCCTGAGATCACTGAGCTGAGGCCTTCTGTCGCCCGAGCGCTGTTCAACAGAGCGGTTGAGCTGGGCAAGGGCGATAACCGGAATATTAAGTTCCTTGGCCAGAGCCTTCAGCGATCTGGAAATCTGTGCGATTTCCTGTTCCCTGTTCGTCCTGCCATCCCTGACCGGTGTTACAAGCTGAAGGTAATCGACCACCACCATCCCTATATTGTGTTCCTGTTTCATTCTGCGGGTTTTGGCAGCAAGTTCCATAATGGAAATACCGGGAGTATCATCAATAAACAGTTTCGCTTCATTGAGCTTGTCCATGCTGTTGATGATCCGTCCCATCATTTCAGGCGTTATGCGTCCGGTTCTCACAAGCTGGGATTCAACATAGGCTTCGGCGCACATGAGCCTTATTGCCAGCTGCACCTCGGCCATTTCAAGACTGAAAAAAAGTACCGGGGTCTCGAAATCAACGGCGGCATTACGGGCCAGGGCAAGTGCCAATGCGGTTTTACCGGCAGAAGGTCTTGCTGCAATGATGATCATGTCGGACGGTTGAAATCCGGCAGTCAGCTGATCGAGTTCGGAAAATCCCGATCCTATGCCGGTTACGGATGATTGCGATGCCCTGAGGCTTTCAAGCATCCGTATGCCGTTTTTCACCAGTTCCTTGATCAAAGAGGCCTTCTTTTTTATGCCGGCCTGGGAGATATTGAAAAACTGCTGGGATGCATGTTCGACAAGATCGAAGATATCCATTGATGAGCTGTATGCGGCACCGGAGATTTTTGCCGATATGGAGATCATCCTTCTGTAGAGGTACTTTTCTTTAGCCAGACGTGAATAGTATTCAATATTGGCGGCACTGATAACTTTTCCGGAGAGCTCTGCAAGGTAATGCCTTCCCCCGATATTATCGAGTTCGTTCATTTTAAGCAGCTCTTCACTGACCGTTATGATGTCGATCGCCTGCCGTTTATTATAAAGCTGCATCATGGCTTTGAAAATGATCTGATGGCGTCGTTCATAAAAGACATCTTCGCCGTTTTCGCCGAATATCTGAATGACCTGCTCAATCGGATCGTCTTCAAGAAGAATGCAGGCAAGAACCTCCTGTTCAATTTCGGTCGAATAGGGCGGTACCCGGCTCTCCTGGCTGAAATCGATATCCTTGTTAAAATCTATGGCAAGAGGTGCTTTCTTGATCATCATTCAATTCTCATTTTCCGGTGCGTTATTTCTGGTGCAAAGCTTGTCGTAATGGCGCATCATAACCTGAATATCATCCCAGCATCCCCGTTTCCAGTGGGGGTTACGCAGCAGGGCGGCAGGATGATAGGTAATAAAACATTCATATTCTTTCCATCTTGTCGCTTTTCCTCTCATGACCCCCAAAGAGAGATTGTTTTCAAAAATTGTGTTGGCCGCAACTTTTCCGAGAATCAGGATCACTTTCGGATTGATAATCTGCAGTTGCCGGAGCAGCCAGGGCATGCAGCTTCCGATTTCATCCTGGACGGGATTACGGTTTCCTGGCGGACGGCATTTAAGAATATTACAGATGTAAACCTCCTCACGGACAAATCCGGCCGCCAGAAGGATTTTATCGAGCAACTGGCCGGACCTGCCGACAAAAGGTCTTCCTGAAGCATCTTCTTCCGCTCCGGGGGCTTCTCCTATAACGACAAGTTCTGCTGAAGGATTCCCTTCCCCAAAGACGAAGTTCAGACGGGTTTCGGCAAGCCTGCATGCATGGCACTCCTTCGCTGTATCAAACAGAAGAGCCAGATCTGATGCAGCTGAAGCGGTATTTTCGCAAAGAGGCGGACGCTGTTCATCGTCGGCGAATAAAGAACCTTGCATGAAACAAAATTGTGCTTTTTCAGGGGTTGATGCCGGTTTTCCGGCAGAGTTTTTCAATGGCGTCAAGAAGCTTCCTGGCGGCAGCATCCTTTGTCATCTGCGGAAGTTCAGTTATTACTCCCTCACTGTCAATAAGGGTAAGAATATTTGTATCGACATCAAAACCGGAGGTTTTACGGTCAAAGAAATTGAATGCAATCAGGTCAAGCTTTTTTGCTGCCAGCTTTGCGCGGGCATTGTCCAGACCGGTTTCTTTTTCAAGGGCAAAACCTATGGCAAGCTGCCAGGGTGCTTTCTGCATGCTGAAGCTGGAAAGAATATCCGGATTTTTTATCAGCGTGAGCTGCAGTTCAGCATCATATTTTTTAATTTTTCCTTCGTATGGTACTGCCGGACGGTAATCCGCAACAGCCGCTGCAGCGATAAAGATATCGCAGTTCCGGAAAAATCCTTCAGCAGCGATATGCATTTCTTCAGCGCTTTCCACGTCAAGTCGTTCCACGCCGGTTGGAGTTTCAAGGTGCACCGGCCCGGTAATCAGCGACACTCTGGCACCGCGTCTGGCCGCATCGCGGGCAATGGCAAACCCCATTTTTCCGGAAGAGTAGTTTGATATGAAGCGGACCTCGTCAATTTTTTCTCTGGTCGGCCCTGCGGTGACTACAACAGAGCGGCCATAAAGGGGAGAGGATTCCGCCCCGGAAATGAGAGCCTCCTCAAGACGGGCAACAATGGATTCCGGTTCCGGCATGCGTCCCGCTCCGCACTGTCCTGATGCGAGCTCTCCGCTTTCAGGGCTGAACACACCACATCCCTGCCCTGCAAGGATGTTTATGTTTCTCTGTACCGAAGCAGAGAGGAACATCTGGCCGTCCATGGCAGGAAAAATCAGTATCGGTTTGCCGGGACGCAGGGTGATAAAACAGGCGGTAAGCATGTCATCGCAAAGGCCTGCAGTGAGTTTAGCGAGGGTATTTGCCGTTGCAGGAGCAATCACAAGGGCATCGGCCCATTCACCCAGAGAGATATGGCCTGTAAAATCAGTGCCGGCGGTATTTGCAGGAGGAAGCAATGAGCGGTAGACCGGTTCTCCGGAAACTGTCGCAAGCGCAAGTTCACTGACAAAATGGGCACCTCCATCTGTCAGTGCCACCCTGACATTCGCCCCTCTTTTTTTCAGAAGCCTAACCAGTTGAGGTGTTTTATAGGCCGCAATACCTCCGCAGATGCCGATGATGATGTTTTTTCCTCTCAAAACGTTTTCCCATGGGTTTATTGCAGAATTGCTGTCCCAATAAGTTACAAAAACCGCACGGATTTAGGGCACCTCTATTAATTTGTTCTCCTGCAGATCACGACAGGCAGGTCAAGTGTACTTATTTTTTTTTGTCGGATGACGGGATAATGCGTTTCCAGAACTGATCCCAGGTATGGAAGCGTTCCTTGTAGGAAAGGCTCACACCCCAGGTTTCTGAAGGTTTCTGCAGGTTGGTGCTGGATGTGGTAGTTCCGCTTTGACCGTAAGAACGGGAGGCTTCAAGGAAGACTTTCGGAGTAATCCGGTATTCGATTTTCTGTGCTGTACCGTAATAATCGGAAAGGGCTGATTCGCCTATACCGGGAGATCCTGTGCCGATAAAGCGGACCTTTCCATTGGTGCCGGGAACACTGAGTGCGAAATAAAGGTCAAGTCCGCTTAAGGCGCCGCGTTTATCGACCCCCATATTGACATTGAAGCTTTCAAGTAAGCCGATATCCTGAATGATTTTTGATATCCGGGATGAAAGCAGGCCGGTACCGGCTGAGATTCCTACGTTTGACACAGCACTGTTAGCGGTCTGTCCGCTTCTGCCCGGCCTGACGTACCATTGCCTGGAAAACAGCATGGAGATGACGTTCAACTCCGCATTCGGGTCGATCTGGCTTGACTGCCCGCCGATCACGTTTACAGAGGCATATGGCTGTGACTGTTCGTTCAGATAATAGCCCATGGCAACCTGCGGTTCATTAAGCGTTCCTGTGATGGCAATCAGCAGCCGGACATTATCCCGCTCACCGGTCTGCTGGTTTGATGTGCTTACATTTTTGCTTCCGTAAAGATGGTCCATAACTCCATCCCGGATTTCAACATTGTTCCAGGTGATTTTTCCTCCATCCTGAAGATCAAAGTTTGAGTTGGAAAATTTGTATTTGCCTCCAATGACGTTTACAGAGCCGAAGAGACGGTATCGCTGATTGGTTTTGCTGACATTCAGGGAAAGATTATTGATTGACGTTTCAAGCTGTTCGCCTCTGAGACGGTCAAATATTACCGAGCATTTGAGCGGCTCGATATTGCTGAGTTTCAGATCCTTGATCTGCAGGATGTCAAGCAGTGAATGGTAAAATTCAGCCTGTTTTACAGGTTTTTCATTATTGTCGATACCCGGAACACTCTTTGACGGAAAACGCGGTACAAACTCGATAAACTTATTGACACCGATATACTTTGTGCTTTCATTGGATCCTGTCCGGTAGATCGAGAAATCCGCATCGTTAATCCTCAGCTCCCCTTCGATAACCGGCGCGGACACCGTTCCGTGAAGGAGAATGTTGCCGGTTGTGCCGGTAATGGTTCCGAATGAAGTTTCATCCTGTTTGTCTTTTTTGTTGAACAGAAGGAGTCTGTCAAATCTTCCCCCGAGAGCCAGTTCAGTGGGTTCAAGCTTTTCGAGTTTCATCATTCCGTTGATTCTGCCTGTTCCCTTAAGGTAATCACCAAGGGTTATATCCCGCAGTTCAAGCGCTCTCGGGGTAACGTATATCTCTCCGTTACAAAGATAGGAGACTGATGTCGGCTCTATTTTAATTTTTGTATCACGCAGACTGCTGTTCAGGAAAATGTCGGGTTTCGGCGTTCTTCCTTCAATCCGGAGTGTAGTCGGGATGATGCCTTCAGCTGATTCAATGAAGGGAACCAGGTATTCAAGAAACTGTGCTGAAAGGTTATCAGACCGGAATGATGCGCTGATTGGTTGCTGGTCGGCCATTCCGAAATGCAGCGGGAAGTAACTGAGGCGGAGAGGGATGGTGCCGCTTCCATCGATAGTGTTCATTGATGCAGTCCCTGCGACACTATTCTCAACGGGAATACGGCTGTGGAGATCAAAACGAAGCAGGTTGCCGCTGTGAAGAGCATTCCCCTGCAGGTTTCCTATGGTGATTTTATCATAACGGATATTATTGCCGTTTATTTTGATCGAGCTTGTTTTTGATCCGGGGCTTCCGCTGACCGACAGGGATGCATTGATTGTTCCCGAAAGCCTCTCGATCGATGGATCCAGAGCAAACCGCTTCAGCTCATTGAGTTCAACAGTTGACAGTGTGCATTGAAAAGTTCCCGGTTGCGAGTTGCTGAGTTCACCGTCCAGCACAACCTGCTGTATGCCTTTTGCGATGGTGAAGTGATTGTACCTTGCGGATGTTCTGCCCAGTATGATACGGGATTCAGCGGCAGCCTGCCATATACCGGTATTGTCTTTCAGCCGGAGGTGATTCAATAACAGGTCATAGCTGGTGCCGTTTTTTGCAGCTGAAAATGCAGAAGACAGGCTTTGGGCAGCATCGGGGGTCGCAATGTCGATTGTTCCCTCAAGATGAGATGGTGAATAACGTGCCGAAAAGAGCGCATTACCGGCTTTATTGCCGCCGAGAGTAAAAGCCGAAGCCCTGCCGGTGATCGATGCTTTCCGGGTTCCGCTGACGTTGCATTCCGCTGTGGTTTCCATGGAGAGATTTTCAAAAAGAAAATCGTTCCTTGACTGTAATCTGGCAAGCGTCATTGAGGATGCGATCGAACATTGCCCGTTAAGATAAGCAGCACGTCCTTCTGTACTTCCCTGCAGGGTAATGCCCTGCACAGGGAAAAGCAGCACCAGAGGAGAGATATCTCTGACAGTGATGCGGTAGTTTACCGTGAACGGCTTCTTGAGTGCATCTGTCGGAGGGAGTGGGGCTGAAAGGTATGAATGCCAGATGTTCTGTGAGGTTATTTCCCTTGAAATTCCTGAACCTGCCAGTTTTCCGAGATCAATCAGTTCTGCAAGCGTATAATCACCTTCAGCAAGGAGATCAAGAAAATCACTATTGATGTTTAACCTTGAAGAGCGGGCTGTTTGAACAATTTCAGCAGAGACCTTCGAACGGTCTTTAAGCTCGAATCCGTTGATCGTTGAGGGTGAAAACTGGAAAACGGCAGCAGCATTCAGCATTCCCGGATCAAAGCCTGAACCCTGCAGGGCGAAGATTCCATTCAGATCGGTAGAGAACTCTTTTGAGGCAAGGATTTTCGAAATATCGACCCTTGCTGTTTTGCCGGTCGCGCGGTACCTGGGGGTTACCTCCTTCCAGTCAATTTCACTGTCAAGGTTGAACGATGAGAGTTCGTTTTTCAGAAAAACAACGGATTTCAGCAGGCTGCTGTAGTAATTGACCGAGATGGATCCCTCTTTAACCGTTTGATCCTGCCAGAAAGAGTCGGCAAGCTTCATTTCAAGCTTCAGCCGGTTGATCTTCCTGATGTCAGCATTTCCCTCAAAACTGCCGGAAGCGTTGACAAGGCTTTTTCTCGACCCCTGCTCCATAAGGAGATGCGGTTCAAAATCTGTCAATGTAAAGGTGCCTTTACATTCGAGTTGATCAGATCCGTTCCCTGATGCCTCTGCATTAAGTGACGCATCACCGAGAGTCGAGAAAAGAGAGAGATCCGTTTTTATCTCTTTCAGGTTTCCCTGTGCATGGCCAAGAAAGGTAATGTCGCCGGTTTTGCGAGCTATCTTCTTTTGGGAAATATCTTTGAGGAGTGATTCAACAAAGGGGGCTGAAATGGTTGAACTGTCGCATTCAAGA
>Ga0265593_1001026_pt1 | contig 13542 bp, 14 predicted proteins | sample saktaG_8_FD_190136 | JGI IMG/M metagenome (GOLD analysis project Ga0265593, IMG submission 190136) | Saline water microbial communities from Sakinaw Lake, British Columbia, Canada - sak_2011_5_24_36m | ecosystem: Environmental > Aquatic > Non-marine Saline and Alkaline > Saline ...
CTTTGTTACGCGATCAACCGAAAAAATATGTACAGCGCTACCGTGAATTATCAAGCGCAGTCTTACAAAGTGAAATCAGCACCGGCGAAAAAACCCTGTTGATCTTCTATATCAGCTCCTATGGCAATACCCGGCGCATGGCCGAAGCGATTTATGAGGGCGCTATGGAAGTAGAGCATGTGCGCGTCTCCCTGTATGACCTGGAAGGCAGTGAAATAACGCCATTTGTCGATTTAATAGAAGGTGCGGATGGCATCATCTTCGGCACGCCGACCATTAACGGTGATGCGGTTAAACCGGTATGGGATTTATTGTCCTCGTTGGCGGTTATCAATCTTAAATCGAAACTGGGCGGCGTTTTTGGCTCCTATGGCTGGACCGGAGAAGGCGTGAAAATGGTTGAGGATCGCTTGCGCGGTCTCAAATTGCGTGTGCCCATTCCGGGAATACGCATTAAGTTAATTCCGACAGATGAAGAAATCGAAAGCTGTCGCGAATTTGGGCAGAACCTTGCGCAGGATCTCTTGGGTTTAAGACAACCCCGAGTCATTGATATGGCCGATCTTGCCTAACAATTTTTTAACACACTAGGAGAACAACAATGGCGAAAGCGTCAATTACCTTTGAAGATATTAATGTTACCGTTTCGGCGCCTTCGGGCACCCGACTTATCGAAATTTCAGAAAAAGTCGGCTCGGGCATTGTGTATGGCTGCCGTGAAGGCGAGTGCGGCACCTGCATTACGAAAGTAACGGAAGGCTGGGACAATCTGACCGAAGCGTCTGTGCTTGAAGATAAAATCCTCCGCGAAAACATGGCCGGCAAACATAATCGGCTGGCTTGTCAGGCGCAGGTGCTAGGCGGAACCATTAAAGTCAGACCGGTTTAAGCACAGAACAAGTGTAAGTATTTACTTCCCCCTTTGTTGAGGGGGATCGAGGGGGATTTATTTAAATAATCTCCCCTAGCCCATCCTTTTCAAAGAGGGAACTGAATTTTAAGGAGTAAAACATGGCTTTAGTTACTTTTTCAAATCCCGAATACCGAGATAAAACCGTATATGCCGTTGCCGGCAGTCATACCGAGACGTTGCTTAAACTGGCACGAGAGAACAAAATTCCGATCAATTATGAATGTGAGGACGGAGAATGCGCCACCTGCCTGGTAAAAGTCAGCAGCGTTGATCAAAAACATCAGCGCATGGGCGGCCCTTTAACCGAAAAAGAGAAATCAGTGTTGCAATCCAGCGGGAAAATCAGCAAAGAAGAAATGGAGCAAATGATTGTTGACGATCTTCCCTCGCCCTGGCGTTTAGCGTGCCAGATGATAGTTAGGGATGAAGATATTCTGGTCGAATATTAAGTATGTCTGCCGCACTTCAACTCCAGGATGACCGGGAACAGTTTTATTTCCGGTTAAAATCAACAAACCTGGTTAACCCTAATCAGGAATGGCTGGCGTGTATGATAGCCAGTTGGTGGGTCGGGCAAGGCGTTTTGCCAGACTACCTGGGCTTGGAGTTGGAGCAGTTTACGGCCTTAAAAACACAATTTTTCCCCGGAATCAGCATTCCGGAACGAGCACCATCGGGTAGTCAGTTGGACTTTAAGCGAATGTTGGAAAAAGACGACCTGGTTAATTTACTCAAGCAGTTCAGAAAAATTGAAAAAAAAGAAAGCGACTGGATCATAAACATTATCGTCGCCGGTTGTCTGGGTAGCGATCATTTATGGCAGGATTTGGGCCTCTGGTCGCGCTCGCAATTGAGCGCGATGCTGCGTTATAACTTTCCGGAATTAGCCGAAAAAAATGACCAGGACATGAAATGGAAAAAATTCTTGTACAAACAGCTTTGCGAAGCGGAAGGCTTATATCTGTGCCGCGTACCTTCCTGTGAGGTGTGCATTGATTATTCCAAATGTTACGGCTCTGAGGAATAGCCTATTCTTTTAACATCAATTTCAAACAAACCAACTGCGTCGATTGCCAGCGCTGTCGAGCATAAAATGCTAGAGCCGGAGAGTTTTTTTATCTCCCAGTAACTGCACGCGCGTATGTCCCTGTTGCTTGCCCCACTCGCAGGCTTCAGCAAGCAGTAAGGTCGCTATGCCCTGATGACGGAAATCAGCAGAGACAATCAGATCCTCGAGCAAGCCTACCGGGTCACCTTCCGCAGTTGAAATCAAAGTTTGCAGGCTGCACATGCCCCGCAGTTTTTTATCATCGATCGTCTCGGCCACTAAAACACAAGCCTTATCGCTGTTTACCAGTAACAGTAAGCCTCGCGCTTGCTTATCCGGATTAAAATCGAAGTCGGCTTCAATGGCAAATAAGGCTTTTAAAAGCATGACCAATTGGGGGACATCCTCGGTTTTTGCCGGTCGTATGCTAATCATGGGCGTTCCTTAAGAAGCGTGAGTGAGTAAACCCGATGAGTTAATAACACAGTGCCTATGTTTTCTGGGCATTGAGGTATCTTTTTGCCAAAAGCGTAGATGCTTTCATGCAAGTCATGCAGCGGTCTTGTACAATATTGTTTTTTTAACCTACTGAGACAACATTAGTGAGCGAACAACTTCAACAAGGCTTGGATTATAAAAGTGCGGGTGTGGATATAGACGCGGGCAATCAATTGGTTGAGCGGCTTAAGCCTATCGCGGCAAAAACCACAATTCCAGGTGTAATGGCCGGCTTAGGTGGTTTTGGTTCTTTATTTGAATTACCACTGGATCGTTATCAACAGCCTGTTTTGGTTTCTGGAACTGATGGCGTAGGCACCAAATTAAAATTAGCGATTGAATTACACACGCATGATACCGTCGGTATTGATTTGGTGGCGATGTGTGTGAACGATATTATTGTTCAAGGAGCTGAGCCTTTATTTTTTTTAGATTATTTTGCAACAGGACATTTAGATGTTGACACTGCCGCTGCAGTGATTGCTGGCATTGGTTATGGTTGTGAGTTAGCTGGCGCGGCGTTAGTAGGGGGCGAAACTGCTGAAATGCCTGGGATGTATGCGGCGGGTGATTATGATATTGCAGGCTTTTGTGTTGGTATCGTGGAAAAAAGTAATATTATCGATGGCAGTAAGGTCAGCATTGGTAATAAATTATTAGGTATTGCTTCGTCTGGACCTCATTCCAATGGATATTCTTTAATTCGTAAAATTATTGCTCAGTCTGGAGTGCCGTTAACAGAGACATTGGGTGACACTACGTTGGCGCAGGCATTAATGATGCCGACGAAAATTTATGTCAAAGCGATATTATCTTTATTGGCGCAAGTGCCAGTCAATGCACTCGCTCATATTACTGGGGGCGGCATTACTGAAAATTTACCTCGTGTGTTACCTGTTGATATGAGCGCTTCGATTGATTTGTCAGGTTGGGAATGGCCGTTAGTGTTTCGCTGGTTGCAAGAGCAGGGCGGCGTTTCGCAAGAGGCTATGCTAACAACGTTTAACTGTGGCATTGGTATGGTTGTGTGTGTTGCGGCTGAGCATGAAGCTCAGGTCATTGAGGTGTTAACTTCCTTAGGTGAGCAGGTGTTGCCTCTTGGCGAGGTTGTTGCGGGTAACGGGCCTGCTAAAGTCAGTTATTTTCGCTCGTAAGTCTGGTGGCCTCTCCTGTTAGAGAGTAGCCACGCCTACTAATTTGAAGCAGTTTAACTAAACAAGGCTTAACCGTTCGTCTTGAGCTTGTCGAAGGAGGGACGGGTTAAGGCACTCAGGGTTCGATAAGTTCACCACGAACGGCTTAATCTTTAGCTAAATTCAGTACAGTCTATTTGGAGTAAGTCTTACCGTGTTTGCTAAACAAGGCTTAACCGTCCGTCCTGAGCTTGTCGAAGGATGCTTTACTTTTCTTTAGCCGCATCCACTGACCATAATTTCTCTAATTGGTAAAACTCCCGAGTTTGTGCTGTCATCGCATGGACGATAATATCGCCTAAATCTAACAGTACCCAGTCGGAGGTTATGTCGCCTTCTAAGCCCAAAGGTATGACACCGTGTTCTTTTACGGTGACTGAAATATGGTCACACAGTGCTTTTAAATGGCGGTTAGAGGTGCCGGTGACAACCACCATGTAATCGGTAAAACTGGTTTTATTTTTTACGTCCAGTGTTTTGATAAATTGTCCTTTACGTTCTTCTAATACGGTTAAGACTATAGTTAATAATTCTTCTGTTTGCATGTTTTCCTGTGGTAACGATTAAACGTTGTTGTAATGGGGATAATCCCCCGAAATAGTTGTCTGTCCAAGTACGTAGCCCATATCGTTGCGGTGTAATACGGCTATTGCCTAGTTGCTCCCTAATGATTTCACTTTACCGTGGTGTGATAAAGCTGATGCTGTTGAATGTATTCTATGACAGCATCAGGTAATAAAAAACTAGGATTTTGTTGTTGAGCAAACAGTGTGCGAATAGTGGTTGCTGAAATGGCTAATTGTGTCACGCTGTGGATATAGAGTTTGCCATGGGTACTTAGTGTTAAGTCATTGGCGTACTTAGCTAAGCGTTCTAAAAAAAAGGGTTGCATTAAGGGCAGGGGATTTTCTGGTCGCACCATGACGACGATATGCGCATAAGTAAATAATTGTTGCCACCGTGACCAGTTGGTTAATTGGCTGAAGGCATCAGTGCCAATAAATAATAACAAGGTTTCATCGACAAGTTCTTGTTTTAACGACTGCAAGCTGTCAACCATATACGAAGGGCCGGGGCGTTGCAACTCACGTTCATCGCAGATTAAGCCTGGGTGCTTAGCTATTGCCAGCTTTACCATGGCGGCGCGTTGTTGTGCTGACACGTCGGGCTGTTCACGATGAGGCGGGCAGGCGCTGGGCAGTAATCTAAGCTCAGCTAACTGAAAACTGTCTTTAACTTCAATGGCAACTCGTAAGTGACCAAAGTGTATGGGGTTAAACGTACCGCCTAAAATGCCAATCATTTATTGCCTAATATGACCATCACCTAACACCACAAACTTTACAGAGGTAAGACCATGTAAGCCTACCGGTCCACGTGCATGAAGTTTGTTGGTACTGATTCCGATTTCTGCACCTAAGCCGTATTCAAAACCGTCTGCAAAGCGTGTCGAGGCATTTACCATGACCGAGCTTGAATCAACTTCACGCAGAAAACGCCTAGCCAGCGTGTAATTTTCAGTCACGATTGCATCAGTATGTTGAGAGCCATAGTGGTTAATATGGGTGATGGCTTCGTCAATGTTTGCCACAATTCGGATGGATAAAATCGGTGCTAAGTATTCAGTATGCCAATCTTCTTCAGTGGCGCGTAGGCAGCTTGGCAGTAACGAGCAGGTTTTAGCACAGCCACGTAATTCAACACCTTTGTCCTGATAAATGCGGGCAAGTAAGGGCAATACCTGCGCGGCAATGGTACTGCCTAGCAATAAGGTTTCCATGGCATTACAAACGCCATAACGATGGGTTTTGGCATTATCAGCAATCGCTATGGCTTTGCTGATATCTGCTTGATCATCAATATACACGTGGCAAATACCGTCTAAATGTTTAATCACAGGAATGCTTGCATCTTTTGTTATGCGTTCAATTAAACTTTTCCCTCCGCGCGGGACAATTACATCAACATAATGCGATAAGGTAATTAATTCACCCACTGCTGCGCGATCTGGAGTGTTGACGATTTGCACTGCAGTAAGGGGTAATGGCGTACTCTGTATGCCTTTGTTAATGGCTGCGGCAATGGCTTGATTTGAATGAAACGCTTCTGAGCCACCACGCAAAATACAAGCATTACCAGATTTTAAACATAAGGCGGCCGCGTCAATGGTGACATTGGGGCGTGATTCATAAATAATGCCAATCACTCCTAAAGGTACGCGCATTTGTCCAACTTGAATGCCACTAGGACGATACTGTAAATTGCTTATTTCGCCAATTGGGTCTGGCAAAGCAGCGACTTGATGCAAGCCTTCAATCATCGTGTCAATGACTTTTGGGGTGAGGGTTAAGCGTTCTAATGATGGTGTATCTAAGCCTTGTTGCTCGCCTACGCTAAGGTCTTTTTGATTTTCAGTGCGTAACACTTCACGCTGCTGGTGAAGTACCTCAGCAATGGCTAATAGCGCTTGGTTTTTTATGCCTGTGTTGGCTTTGTTAAGGGCATAAGCGGCTTCCTTAGCGTGTTGTCCTAAGGTTTGCATATAGTGTTTAATGTTCATACGTTTATTTAAGTAATAATAAGTTAATTAGATGGGGTGAGTAGGGGTATGCTCGCACCCAAGCTGTGTTAGGGCAGGCAAACAGCACAGTGTTCACCTTACTTTTACTTGGCTTGATACGTAAGCGTCTAAATGGGTCGCGTTAAATTTCATTATAAAAATGAAAACAATTTTTACCCGCAGCTTTAGCTTTATACATAGCTTGGTCTGCCTGTTGAAGTAAGGTTTCAGTATCGATACTGATGGCTTCATTGGGCTGATAAAAACTCACCCCCAAACTGGCTGAGACAGTTAATAAGTAGTCTTTAAATTCAACAGGTTCTGAGGCTGCATGGAGTAAGCGCTCAAGAATAGGAAAGCAGTTTTTAGTGCTAATTACATTGGGTAATACGGCAATAAATTCATCGCATCCTATCCTTGCTAAGGTGTCGCCTTCGCGTAAGGCATTTTTCATGCGGTCAGCCACAGTTATGAGTAATTGATCACCTGCGTCATGGCCATAATTATCGTTGATTGCTTTGAAACCATCTAAATCTAAATACACCAACGCTAATGATTGGGATAAGCGTTTTGCTTGTGATATTCCTTGCTCCAAACGGTCCGCTAATAAAATTCTGTTAGGTAAATTGGTGAGCGCGTCGTAATAGGCGAAGCGTACTAATCTTTGTTCGTTTTCATCAAATAGCTTGCGTTCGGTAATGTCAGCAATAAAGCCATGCCACAGTGTGGCGCCATCTTCTTCTCTTTCTGGTAAAGCATTTCCTTGAAACCAACGTTCGGTATCATTATTTAAAACAACCCGAAATTGATGCTGCCACACGGTTAAATCTCGTGCTGATTTAAGTATAGAGCGTTGGGTGTCGGAAAAGTCGTCTGGATGAACAACGGCTAAAAATTTACTGCCATCGTTACTTACTGCTTCTGGGCTAGTTTGATATAACTCACGTATGGCTTCGCTGGCAAAAGGAAGGCTTGAGCTACCATCAGGATATAAGCGATATTGATACACCAAGCCGGGCACGCGGCTAGCAATTTTTTGTAACCGTTCAAGTGCTTCCGTGCGCTGAGTTTCTAACAGTTTGCGTTCTGTAATGTCGATAGCTGAGCCTATAAAACCAATAAAATGACCCTGGGCATCAAGGCGTGGTGCGCCATTATTCGCTAACCATCGATAACTGTGATCGTGCCTTAGCATTCTAAATTCATGGGTAAACGGTGCGTGGTCATGGAACGCATTAACAAAACAAATAATAACGTTATTAATGTCCTCGGGATGAATATTTTTTTGCCATTGATGCCCTAATTCGTGTGCTAAGGTGTTGCCCGTAAAACTTAACCATAAGTTATTTACATAGAGCATCTGTTGATTATCGTCAGCAAGCCAAATTAATACTGGCGCGTTGTCTGCCATATTACGAAACCGACTTTCACTTTCTTTAAGTGCCTCTTCTGCCAAAATACGTTGGCTAATATCAACATGGGTAATAACTGCACCAGAAACATGGTGATGTATCATTGGGGTTGCTGTCATCAAAAACCAGCGTTGTTGGTGTGGTGAATGACAAGGATATTCTTGACTAAAACAGGGTAAATCACCATTCAGCACTGCTTTAATACCATGAAAGGCTGTCATTTCATCAAATGTAGCGTGTTCTTTAAAAACAGCTAAATAATCCCAGCCTATATCTATGTGTTCGTTAATATAGGGTTTCTCGCGATGATTTTCTTGGGCAAAGCGTTGCCAGGGTTCATTCACTGCGGTAATTATGCCGTCTTTGTCTAATACAGCAATCTCAGCCGCCATTGAATTAAGAATCGCTTGTTTAAACTGTTCATTTTCAATGAGTGCGTTTTCGTGCGTTTTGATTTCGTAGGTAAGTTTTTGCGCAATTTCTTCGGCATGTTCTTGGGTAGTAAAGAGCGAGAACAGCAGTCCACAAATTAAACTGGTCAGGATTATGCCTGTGATGTAGGCCACACCTACAGTAAACGATTTATTATCGCCTAAAGGAATATTGGCTGAAAAAGTAATTAACCAATAGTGCTGATTGAAATTAATAATGCGCTGTTGGACATAATGGGTAAGAGATTCTGATTTAGGCGTGGAGTTTGGCTTACTGTGATAAAGCAACTGATCAGGCAAGGCGTGTTCACCATCATAGACATGTAACTCAATGGTTTTACCTTTTTCAGAAGTCCAATTTTCAAGAATACCCGCCATTAAATCATCCATGCGATAGGCACTGTAAACCCAGCCCATTAAGGCGTTATATTTATTTTCATGCGTAGTGAGTGGCATGGCTTTTTTATAGACGGGGACATACATTAAAACGCCAGCTTGAATATCGGTATCGGTTTCTTGTTGTAAGGTTACTTTTCCAGAAAGAGCGGCTTTGCCTGTTTCAGCCGCTTGATCCATGGCTTGTTTGCGCACTGCTTGTGCATACATATCATAACCAAAGGCACGTTGATTACGCGGTGTAAAGGGCTCAATGAAGACGATGGAGGTGTTTAAGTCACGCTTGCCAAGTGGGTGAACCTGATAATTTGGGTAGCCTTCGTGCTGAACTTGGGCAACATGGGCCGGTATGTTTGCATAAGGGATGATTTGTGCAAAACCAATACATTGTATGCCGTCAATATCTTGTTGAATTTTTAGGGCGTTAACATAGGCTTGCCATTCCGTGCGCTCAACAGTTTGTGAGGCGTCAAATAAAGCACTGCCACCACGTAAAATTAACGCATAACTGTTTAAACGTTCCTGAATTTTTAAGGTGACTTGATCATATTCTCCAGTGAGAATTTTGTGCATCTTTTGTTCGATGCTTTGTTTAATCGTATAACTAATAAAAATAGTGATAATTAAACCACAGATAAAAACCAGTGAGGCTAGGCTTATTTTTTCAGATAAATGATTATTTGCCATTGAATTGTCTCTTTTAAAAATAAGCCTGCACAGCTGTCTGCTGATGAAGTACAAGTTAGCTAGTCACTAAGAAGTAATCTTAATTTTAACTGGTTTTTTCGATGGCAAGGCTTAACTTTTTAAGGAGGAGGGCAAGTGTGCCTTGATTCTTTAAAACAAAAGCTTTACCTTGCAAGCTGAGTTGTTTGCGTAGCTCGGGTTGTTTATACAGCATCAGTAGTGTATCGGTTAGTGCGGCAGTTTCAGTGCATTGGAGTGCGGCGTGTTGGGAAAGCGCATTAGTGGCTATTTCTTTAAAATTAGTCATGTAAGAACCAAATACCACAGGCACCTCGGCAATGAGTGCTTCTAAAAAATTGTGCCCACCAATCGGGACAAAGCTGCCACCAATTAAGGCACAATCGGCACTGTAATACAGCATTTTTAATTCACCTAGGGTATCCAAAAGAAATATGTCAGTTGCCGCTGAACATGGTTCGCCGCTGCGTCGAGTGATGACCTGTAAACCAAGCTGTTCCGCCTCTTTTTTAATTGTGGTAAAGCGTTCAGGATGCCTCGGGGCAAGCACTAATAATAATTCTGGAATTTGATTTTTTAAGACTTGATAGCTGCTACAGCACAATGCTTCTTCGCCAGGATGGGTGCTGGCACAGAGCCACACCCAGCGGTGTTTAAAAAGGGTGGCTTTTAGGTCACGTCCTTGCCCTAAATAGTGGTCTGGATTGCTGAGATCAAATTTTATATTACCTAAGGTTTCCACATGCTGAGGTATTGCACCTAAGGCAATAAAACGTTGTGAATCAAGTTCTGTTTGCGTTGCTATATGTGTAATTCCTGCTAGGGTTGGGCGCATTAATAACGCTAGGTTTTGGTAAGCACGAAAAGACTTTTCAGAGAGACGCGCGTTAATCAAATACAAAGGAATGGTATGCGTGGCGCAATAAGCAAATAAATTTGGCCAGATTTCGGTTTCTACGATAATGGCTAACTTAGGCTGGAAATGTCTCATAAAACGCTGAATGACATCAGGTAAGTCATAAGGTAAATAGACATGGCTCACACTGTCTGAGAGTACGGCATGAACGCGTTCAGACCCCGTTGGGGTGGTGGTGGTAACGAGCAACGTGTGGGCGGGATATAGGTCTTGTAAGTGTTTAATCAGTGGAAAAATAGCCTCAACTTCACCAACGGACACTGCATGTAGCCAAATAGTTTCTTTATGCGCTGAGCACGAATACACGCCAAAACGTTCAAGCCAGCGTTTTTTATAGGCGGGAGCTGCTAGGCTTTTAATAAATAATCTTACGATAATAAGGGGGGTAATCAGATAAAACACACAGGAATATAAGCAACGCATTAACTGAAACATCAAATAAAACCTACTAAGGTTAGTGTCAATAACGGCAAGTGCTGCGTTTAAATAGCTAAGCAGCCAATCTGATACTCAGATAAAGAATGTAATCAGTGTGGGTAATTCGTATCAGAATTGCTTGGTTTTGAGGCGGAAGCTTAGTTTTGAGACCGAATGCTTAGGCTATTTTCACAGCAATAAAAAAAATTATTTTGGGGCGGGGAGTATCTGCACTGTGACCAATTTAACACGGCACACGTTGCAAGGCTTAAGCTCAGGTTGTCCCGTGTTAAGAGGGGAGTCCTAAACGCCACGTAAAATAACAGTATTTTACGTGGCAAAGCACTTAAACTTCAGCGATTATTTGAATCGGCAATTTAAACGTTACGTCGGAGTGAATTGAAAGATCAATTTCAAATTCACCAAGGTGTCGAATAACACCATTAGGTAAACGAACTTCTTGTTTTTCAACTTTAATACCGGCAGCGGTAATGGCTTCTGCGATAGTATGCGTACCAATAGAACCAAATAATCTGCCTTCATCACCTGCTTTATGGGCGATAACAATGGCTAATTTACCAATTGCAGCCGCACGTTCTTGAGCAGCTTTTAATTTGTCTGCGGCTAATTTTTCTAATTCAACACGACGCTCTTCAAATTGAGCAATACGTTGAGCCGTTGCAGGAACTGCTTTATTTTGTGGAATTAAAAAATTTCTTCCGTAACCATTTTTGATAGAAACTTTATCACCCAAGTTACCTAGATTTGCTATTTTTTCAAGAAGTATGACTTCCATTTTAATGACCTCAGTTTGCCGGCAAATGCCGATGATGTTCGCCTAAGGCGATGGATTAATTAGATTTTGATTTTCGTAAGTTTAGCCACGCATCCAAGATACCAACCAGTGCAACCGGTATTAACGCATGTGGAATCAGAAAGAGTGTAATGTAAAACATGGGCACACTAAAGCGCGCCATTTTCATGCCTGCAAACAGTGTATGCACTACTGAAGACCCTATCACGCTGTATAAAACAAATAACAGAATGCTGGCATTCCAGGCGATTTCTTCAATAAGTCCTTGACTTAATGCAGCAACAGCAATGATACACAGACTGCCCAAGGCAAATTTTGGTTGCGTTGATAGCGATAAATATTCCTGTTTAAAACCACCAGGATTATATAAATTGGCTTGCCACCAACGGCCTAAAAATAACCCAAACAACAAGCTAAATACCGTACCTGCTGCCAAAATGCCTGTCATGTAATGTGCCATGGTGTTAACGGCAAGGGTTATATCTTCAATGGGTGCATTGGCATTAACAGGTAAAACCTGTGTTAATAATGACTGCCATTGGCTTGCAACATTGGGGTCATAAAGATAGTAAGCCACAACACTTATAATCCCAAACATGACAGCAATTTCTACGGCAAGAGATAAATGTCGACCTTCTCTTAAAATAATAGAAATTAACCAAACAGGTAGCCATAAGATTAATGCGTAGGCTAGGGCAAATTGGTAGTTGCCCATAAAAATAATACCCATGAGACCAGCTATTACGCTAGCACTTAGTAATACATACAGACCTTCTGCTGCGCCACGTCTTAACGTGACTAACGCGACGGTGGCAGAACTTACTATGCTGATAGGCGGCATAAGCAGAGATAGTAATGCTAAGGAAGTGGCGACTAACATCGCTTGAATTCTTCCTCGCATAATGTATTCTGCTAAAAATTTCATTGCTACCCCTCAATCAGAAGTTGTGTTATTTGTGTGCGTCGCAAAAAGGAAGTAACGCGACATAACGCGCACGTTTAATTGCAGTACAGATTTCACGTTGGTATTTTGCAGCGGTGCCAGTAATGCGGCTAGGGACGATTTTTCCTGTTTCAGTGATGTAATCACTTAACAAATCTAAATCTTTATAATCAATTTGAGTGCCGCCTTCGCTACTGAAACGGCAAAACTTTTTACGTCTAATATTACGAGCCATGAGATTTCCTTAACTAAATTTTTTGAGTTGTTATTTTAAAGCGAAAAAACAGACATTATTCTGGGCTAATGTCATCACTAGCGAGATCATCAACGCTGGCATCTAAGTCTAAGTCTACCTCTACCTCTTCTACAACGACAACTGCCGCCGCTGCAGCGCTAGCTAAGGCAGCATCTTTAATTGCCGCTTCTTTTGCTCTTGATTCAGCCAGTTTATTTTCTTCAGCCATTGACACGGCAATAATCGACGTTTCTGTGATGGCGTGTTTTTGTAATAACGTCATGCTACGTAAAATAGCATCATTGAAACGAAAGCTTGTTTCAAGTTCGGTTAAGGTTTCTTGATTGCACTCAACGTTTAGTAATACGTAATGTGCTTTGTGAACTTTTTTGATAGGGTAAGCTAATTGTCGGCGGCCCCAATCTTCAAGACGATGAATAGTGCCATTGCCGGTTTGAATAATTGATTGGTAGCGTTCAATCATGCCAGGAACCTGGGCACTTTGATCGGGATGAACTAAAAAAATGATTTCATAATGTCGCATTATTTATCCTTGTGGTTAAAGCCTTCCCTTACAAAAGGGTAAAGCAAGGAGGGGCGAAATGCCCCGATGAACCGCGCATTATATAGACTTAGTAAAATTTATCAAATACCTACAAGCAATAGATTAACAATTGTTCGTGCTTTATCAGCATGAGAGTGTTAACTGCGGTGGGTTTAAAAAGTAAGTTAAGCCCAATGACTACGGTTAAGTATAGATGTATTTAAACTATAAATGCACAGCAAAGCGAGAGAGTATGGGCTACGCTAATGGTTAGTGCAGCAGTAAACGTGTGCTGGATAAGAAGACTATTCTGAGCATTTAAAAAGTTGTTTTATAGTCTCTGCCACATGTTTTTATTTTTTTATCCTGCAATTTTGACTTATCATTCTAAGTAGCTGATAACAGATTATGCAGATGTTCTTGGTTAAGGGTGTTTGATACTGTCTTCTTTTTTTGGTAAATATACTTTTTCTTAAACATATCACTTTATGAGAACTCGCGTTAAAATTTGCGGCTT
>Ga0265593_1001028_pt1 | contig 13510 bp, 10 predicted proteins | sample saktaG_8_FD_190136 | JGI IMG/M metagenome (GOLD analysis project Ga0265593, IMG submission 190136) | Saline water microbial communities from Sakinaw Lake, British Columbia, Canada - sak_2011_5_24_36m | ecosystem: Environmental > Aquatic > Non-marine Saline and Alkaline > Saline ...
GGAATATTGGCAACTCCTGGCAGTTTTTATGGTGCAGCAGGAGCTCAATTTATACGTTGTGCGATGACGGTTACAGATGAGCAAATTTTCGATGCAGTTTCGCGCCTGAAGGCTTAGAGCGATGACCGTTGGAATTCTCTTAGTTGGAGGCTTTGGTACTCGCCTCATGCCGCTAACAAAGCAAACTCCTAAACCGATGCTTACTGTTGCTGGTTTACCCGTCACTGAGCATCAATTGGCAATGGCCCGCAACGCTGGAATAACCACTGTCGTACTTGCAACTTCCTATCTATCTGAACTCTTTACCCCATACTTTGGTGATGGCGCTAAATGGGGGATGAAATTGTTATATGCCGTTGAAAAAGAGCCACTTGGCACAGGCGGGGCAATTGCTAATGCTGCAAAGCTGTTAGATAGCAATGAATCAATTGTAGTATTTAACGGTGATGTTTTAAGTTCACACAATTTGCGCGAACAAATTCACCAACACGAGGCGAACTCTGCCGATGTAACATTGCATTTAACTGCCGTTGAAGATGCTCGCGCCTATGGTTGCGTACCAACCGACTCAGATGGTCGGGTTACTGCATTTTTGGAAAAAATGGATAAGCCAATCACTAACACCATTAATGCCGGCTGCTATGTCTTTAATCCGAAGGTCGTACAATCAATTCCGCTAGATACAGTGATCAGCGTCGAGCGTGAAGTTTTCCCAGGTCTTATCGCAGCCCATGGCAAAGTATTTGGTTTTATAGATGATTCATACTGGTTAGATATCGGTACTCCTAGAGCCTTGTTAAAAGGCTCACGAGATTTAGTCAGTGGTCTTGCCGATTCTTCAGCATTGAAATTTGCAGATGTCTCTAGCCATAATGAACAGGCGTTGATAATGAAAACAGCCAAAGTCGATGAAAGCGCCATCATTGACAAGGGATCTTGTATTGGTGCCGGGGCGATAATCGGTGCTGGAGCTCATGTCTCTGCATCAATAATTGATAGTGGAGCTACAGTCGGTCGGGGCGCAGTGATTAACGATTCATTCGTTGCAACAGGAGCAACCGTGAGTGAAAATTCACAGATTAATGCCGCATTTGTGACAATGGACGAGATTCTCTCCATTCCAGCCTAGTTTTTCTCAAAATAGCTGGGTGTAAGCGCTCATTTCACTTGACATATTCGACTTACACGCGTGTAATTCACTCTTAAGTATGTCTTTTCCAAGAGGGACGAGACACAAAGCTATTAAGGAGAATCGGTATGCCGATCCGACCTGAAGCCATGAACTCCCCAGCCCCCACATCTGGCCCAAAAATAACCCTTGCCAGCGGAGAGAACATCGAACTCTCTTGGCAGGAGCGCTCACTCTGTGCTCAAACCGATCCCGAGGCATTCTTTCCTGAAAAGGGTGGCTCGACACGAGAGGCAAAGCGCGTATGCCTTTCATGTGATGTTCGCTCTGAGTGCTTGGAGTACGCCCTAGCGCACGATGAACGTTTCGGAATTTGGGGCGGACTATCCGAGCGCGAACGTCGTCGCTTAAAGCGCCGCACTGCGTAAGTTCGCAGCCTTTCAAAGGTTAGAACTATGGCTGCACAAGCCTCACTAGATCGTCATCGCGTTAGCGCGATTATCGTTACACACGACGGACAAACGTGGCTACCTGAAACCGTTGCTGCGCTTACCTCTCAAACTCGACCCATCGATAATATTATTGCCGTTGATACTGATTCGCATGACAGCTCTTTACAGTTATTAAAATCTGCACGTATTCCGGCTATTAGCGCCGAACGCACCTGTGGTTTTGGTGAAGCGGTCTCAATTGGTGTCGATTCGTTAAAACCTAGACATGCCGATCTCATTGAATGGATCTGGTTGATTCACGACGACTGCGCGCCGGCACCCACTGCACTCGAATTTTTATTGGCTGCAGTTGATGAACGGCCACAAGTTGCGATGGCTGGTCCAAAACTTTTAGGTTGGCATGATCGCACTCACTTACTTGAAGTGGGAATAAGTATCGCTGGTAACGGTGCTAGATGGACGGGATTAGAACCACTCGAATACGACCAAGGCCAACATGATGGAATTCACGATGTCCTTTCAGTAAGCACTGCAGGTGCACTTATTCGAAGAGATATTTTTGAAGAAATTGGCGGATTTGATAAAAACTTGGCTCTCTTTCGTGATGACGTGGACTTTGGTTGGCGCACACGAGTTGCTGGTCATACGGTAGTTGCAGCTACGAAGGCAGTTGTTTTCCACGCACAAGCATCGGCAACTGAACGACGCACCATCGATGTGGAAGGCGCGCTCTTGCACAGGCCTCTCCTGCTCGACCGTCGCAATGCGGCATACGTACTTCTCGCTAACTCATCGTGGTGGATGATTCCATGGCTGGCATTTCAACTTCTTAGCTCGGCCATGGCGCGTGCTATCGGCTATTTATTGGTAAAACTGCCCGGATATGCCAGTGATGAACTACTTGCAGTAGTAACTCTTCTCATTAAACCAGGCCTAATATTTAAAGCACGCAGAGATCGCAAAGCTCATAGATTTGTATCATCACGTGTTGTTGCATCGTATATTCCTCCACGTTGGTCGCAGTTACGTATTTCAACTGCACGGTTTTTTGAAGGCATTCGCTCACGGCTTCTACCTGATATTGGTGGACCATCCCAATCGATGCTTGACTCGGTTGAAGATGAAGATTTGCTTGTACCGACAAAAGGTGCACGTTGGTTTAATATCTTTCGTAAGCCAGAAGTGTCAGGCTTTTTATTCTTAGCCGTCATTTCTTTGATTGCCTCGCGCATGCGCCTCGGCTCATTAATTGGTGGAGCTCTGCCTGCCTCTCCAAGCGGTGCTCGCGACTTATGGCGCAGCTATTTTGAATCATGGCATCAAGTTGGAATGGGCAGCTCGCAAGCATCCCCTCCATGGATTGCAATCCTTGCAATTTTGGCCACAATTCTCTTTGGAAAAGCGCCGCTTCTCGTCACGTTGTTCTTTCTCTTAGCGCCGCTTGCGATGATGTGGTCAATCCTTAGGCTTTTTAGAAAGCTCACTCAAAATTCCTGGATCAGTTTATCGGCCAGCTTTATCTATGCGATTTCACCCGTAGCAATTGCAGCAATCAACTCTGGTCGTTTAGCAACTGTTGTTGTTCTCATAGTCGCACCCCAGATTCCAATTCTTCTCTCTAATTGGAAAAAGATCGAACTTCACACCTGGCGCCAAATTTTTGCTCTCACACTAATTTTTGGGCTTTTGTATGCATTCACCCTTGTAACTTTTGTAGTACTGACAGGTCTTGTCATTTTTGCCTCAATTGGCGACTATGTAGCCTTCTCCATCGACAGTGACCGGCCTCTGTTTTTAGCGCGAATTTATAGGCGCTTAGTGCTCCTTTTAGCGCCATTCTTACTCACTGCCCCTTACTCCTTCGAGGCGTTGATTTCTCCATCTAAGTTTTTAAGTGAGCCTGGAATTTCGCTGCCAGGGGGAGGAGCGCACTTAGTAATTCTAGGAAATCCTGGCGGAGTTGGCTCAGCACCTTGGTGGCTCATCAGCCCGATGTTACTTATTTTATTAGTCGCACTATTTACTTCAAGCAGGGCGAAAGATTTTGCTATTTACGGATCTGGATTCTTAGCAGCTGCAGTTCTCTTCTCATCGCTATCTATTTCTACGCATGGTAACTCAGCTCGCGAGAGGGTGTGGGTTGGTACTTTTCTAGTAGGAGCAACTATTGCTGCGAGCTCGGCAGGTGTTGTAATTCTAGATCGACTTCGCGCCGTCTTAGTGTCGAGTAATTTTCATTATCGGCATATTTTGGCGGCTTTACTATTGATTGTTACGGCACTGTATTCAATAGTAACTATAGGTTGGTCGATATCTGCTGGGGCAACTTCGCCAGTACAAAGCAGCAGATCTACGGTGATGCCAGCATTTTTAAGTGTCGAGAAAGATACTAAGACGCTCGTACTACGTGAAGTCGGAAGCATCGGAAATAAGAGCATTCAGTATTACATTTCGCGGGGTAGAGATATTTCACTCGGAGAACCAGATGTAGCGCCAGAACAAACACTACGGTTAGCAGTAGCGGCGCAGGAATTAATCGATGGCTCGGGAATCTCGAGCAGCCAGACATTTGCAGATTTTGGAGTTAAGTATGTATTTGTTAAATCGCCTTTCGATAGAAATATTATCCGAACAATCGATGGACTTGGCGGATTCACCCGAGCCTCAGCTACGACAAATGGTGTTGTTTGGCGCGTTGCAGGAGTCACTGGAAGGTTAATTCTTGTCGGAGTCGATGGTGGGCGAACGCTTCTTGAGACTGGAGAAGTTGGCGCGCGCACCACGGTTGAACACCCAGGAAGAGTGTTACTCACCGAAAGCTACGATCGTTCTTGGCAGATATTTGAAAATGGCTACCGGCTTGAACGCATTGAAAGTGAACAGGGCCTACCGCTTTTCATTGCAACTGAATCTGGAGAAATCTCGCTCTTGCACGATGGCACAATTCGCCGTGCATGGCTTTCCTTCGAGCTTATCTGCTGGATTTTTGTAATCGTCTTAGCTGCACCAGCAGGACGCAGAAAACGCGAAATCTCCGAGAAGGAGCTTGCATGAAGCGATCGCTGTCTGCCCTCCTTGCGCTAGTTCTCTCATTTACGCTGGCAACCTTGTTGACTGTAACGACTAAGAGTTCGGTTTTTTCAGAGAGCTATCCGGCAGTTGTTTGTCCTCCAACTTTAAACGGCCTGTCATCACAAATTTCACTCTCATCGCGTAAAACGCAGTTTCAGCGCCTTGGTAATCGATCCACCAAAACAATTCCTTTCAATGCACTGAGATATCCCGTGTCGAAAGATTCACTTGTAATTTCAGCAACCGGAATGACGCCTGTGGTGTGGCAGAGCCGCACTGGGAGTTGGGCGGGAGGGGCAATTTGTTCTGGCCCCACGTCATCACAATGGTTTGTCGGCGGAAGTTCAGATGTTACAAGCCGTGGTCGCCTGATAGTAATTAACAGTGGTCTGAGCGAGGCTATTGTCGATGTGCAGGCGTATTCTGAAAATGGAAAACAACCACTCATATCTCTTAACCTAAAATCGAAGAGTTACTCCGTGCTCGCACTTGATACGTTAGCTACTGGCGATAAGTCGTTAGCGGTACACGTTCTCCCGCGCTCCGGGCGAATTAACGCCTTCATGATTGACGAACTGGGAGCAGGTTTAAAGAGTTTGGGCGGTGATCTAGTTAATTCAATATCCTCACCGTCTACGACACTAGTTATTCCAGCTATTCCAAATCAACTTCCAAAGAAAGGTCAGCAAGCGGGTGGTTCACACACGCTTCGTATCCTGACCCCTTCGGAAGTGGATGCTAATGTCACCGTTGAACTCTTATCTGCAGACGGCAGATTCATTCCCGTGGGATTTAATTCACGTCGAATTTCCGCGGGGCTTGTTACAGAGCTGACATTGTCGCCAAAGATTTCAGCCAGAGCCTTTGCTGTTCGTATTAAATCCGATGAGCCAATAGTCGCCGCAATTTCATCGAAGGTCACAATAAAAGGTCATAAAGATTTTGTCTGGAGCACCCCAACCCCAGCTCTTGTAACGATGGCAATGGCAGTTACTGGCCTCACGCCTCTTATCGCCTTTGCCTCAGATTCAATCGCAGTAAAGATTGAGGTTACTTACATTAACGGGAAGAAATCTTTGACCACAGTCAAGGGAAGCGATATCGCTACATGGCGAGTTCCTAATGCCACCCGCTCTATTACGATTATTAAAGCGAGTTCAGAGACCTATGCCGGGGCACTGGTTGCATCGGCTAATGGTTATGGATATTTGCCAATTGCACCCGGAAGCCTTTTGACACGGGTCGAAATTCCTAGCTCAAACATTCGAGTTTTAAATCCTTGATAATCCCAAAAAAAGTAGCAGCTGCCCACTAATCTTGCAGGTATGAGTTCACAGGCAAAGTTAGGGCGCGGCTGTTCTCGCGTAGGTTGTCGCTCTGTAGCGACAATGACCCTGACTTATATCTATGCTGATTCGACGGCCGTTGTTGGGCCACTTGCAACTTTTAGTGAGCCTCATGCCTACGACTTATGCCTCATGCATGGTGAGCGATTAAAGGTCCCACATGGGTGGAGTGTCCTCAAGCAAGAGCTATCTGGAGAAGAACAGGGACCATCAGAGGATGACCTTATGGCCATTGCCGATGCCGTTCGTGAAGTTGCAAAGATTCCTAGCTCGAGCGACATGGACGAGAACCCAAACAGTGATAGCTCCCAAACACAGATCGGCCGTAGAGGTCATCTTCGCGCAGTTCCTTCGTAGGAAATACTCATGAATCAAGTTCCTAATATTTTTAAAGCCTACGATATTCGTGGTCTTGTTGATTCTGAAATAACACCAGATTTTTGCTTTGCAACTGGCTTAGCCTTTGCACGATTTTTACAACAAGAAAGAGAGCCTGCAACTGTCGTTGTGGCTCAAGATATGCGCCCTACATCCCCGGCGCTAGCTGATGCATTCTCTGCAGGTGTTACATCTACTGGTCTTGATGTAATCCGTATCGGCCTTGCTTCAACAGACATGCTGTATTTCGCATCTGGCAAACTCGGACTACCAGGTGCAATGTTTACCGCAAGTCATAATCCAGCGGCCTACAACGGAATCAAGCTTTGTTTTAGCAGTGCTCGACCAATTGGAAAAGAGTCAGGCCTTCAAGTTATCGAGAATTTTGTTCGTCAAGGTTCACCTCTTGAAATTCGATCGGTAGGAGTGGAAACAAAACGGGAGATGCTTGAAGAGTATGTCGACCATCTACTGAGCCTTGTGAACCTAGATTCAATTCGCCCCTTAACAATTGTGATCGATGCGGGAAATGGAATGGCTGGGCACACTGCCCCTGCAATTTTTGCTCGACTCAACTGCACAGTAATTCCACTATATTTTGAGCTCGATGGTAACTTTCCTAATCACGAGGCTAATCCCATTGATCCAGATAATCTCCGTGATCTACAAAAAGCGGTAAAAAAACATAAGGCCGATTTAGGTCTGGCCTTTGATGGCGATGCCGATAGATGCTTTCTCGTTGATGAAAATGGCGCTGCCATAAATCCATCTGATCTGACATCTCTGATAGCTCACCGTGAGTTGCTTAAGCATCCAGGTGCCACGATTATTTATAACCTCATCTCATCGAGGGCTGTTTTAGAGGTGATCCAAGAAAATGGCGGAACTGGATTACGTAGCCGCGTCGGTCACTCATACATTAAGGCGATGATGGCCGAGAGTGGAGCCAACTTTGGCGGAGAACACTCAGGACATTTTTACTTTAAAGAGTTCTGGCGCGCCGATTCTGGCGCCCTAGCGGCCCTACATGCAATTGCCGCTCTCGGTGAATCGAAAAAGACAATGTCTAAGATCATGGCTCCATATCAGCGCTATGTTTCAAGCGGCGAGATTAACTCCACCGTTCCCGATGCAGCGGCAGCGATGTCACTTATTGAAAATAGCTTTAGCTCTCGCCCCGGAATTGAGATCGACCATCTCGACGGCCTGAGCGTGAATGCGCCAACGTGGTGGTTCAACCTTCGCGCCTCTAATACAGAGCCCGTTTTGCGCCTAAACGTCGAGGCCAAGACGGCCGCGGCGATGAGTAAGTTACGTGACGAAGTTCTCGCACAAATACGCGGCTAGTCAGCGCCCTCATTACTCGCTTTTAAGCTCTTGGCAGTAACCTAAGCCCCTACAGACTCGTCCATAAAGGAGCTTTTCGTGAACTCACCAATTACTGCAACCCTTCCACGCCATGACATCGCCGATGCCTCACTTGCATCCCAAGGTCGTAAGCGCATCGAGTGGGCAGAGCGCAATATGCCAGTCCTTGCTCAGATTCGTGAGCGCTTTGAAAAGTCACAGCCATTTGCCGGCGTTCGTATCGCCGCATGCATGCACGTCACAACCGAGACTGCAAACCTTATGCGAGTTCTAAAAGCTGGAGGCGCCGATATTGCCCTCTGTGCGTCAAATCCATTATCAACTCAGGATGACACTGCAGCTGCCCTCGTCCACGAATATGGAATCTCTGTTTTTGCACGTAATGCAGTTGATCGCGACGGGTACTACACACACATTAATGCTGCATTAGATATTGCCCCTCACCAAGTTTTCGATGATGGCTGCGACCTGGTTAACACTCTTCACACAACACGCAGAGAGCTGATTGCAAATATTGCTGGCGGTTGCGAAGAGACCACTACTGGTGTTATTCGCCTTAACCAGATGGCAAAGGATGGCGCACTTGAGTTCCCAATGATCGCCGTCAATGACACAGATACAAAGCATATGTTTGATAATCGCTACGGAACGGGTCAATCAACACTCGATGCCGTTTTTCGCTCAACTAACTTCCTGCTTGCAGGACGCATTTTAGTTGTTGCCGGATTTGGCTATTGCGGTAAGGGCGTAGCAGAGCGTGCCAAGGGTATGGGCGCTGATGTTGTTGTTACCGAAATCGATCCAACTAAGGCTCTTGATGCAATGATGCAGGGATTCCGCGTTATGCCAATGCTTGATGCTGCAAAGGTGGGAGATGTATTTATTACCGTTACAGGTAACCGCGATGTACTTCGCGAAGAGCATTTCCAAGTAATGAAGGATGGGGCCATCATGGCCAACTCAGGGCACTTTGATATTGAAATCGATGTCGCATGGCTAGAGCAGAACTCAAAGGTTAAGAATGCGAAAATGCGCCACCAGACAGATGAGTATGTCTTGGCAGATGGACGTCGCCTACTGCTTCTTGCAGAGGGTCGTTTAGTGAACTTAGGCGCAGCCGAGGGTCACCCAGCATCGGTTATGGATATGTCATTCTCAGATCAAGCATTAACTGCAGAGTACTTAGTCAAAGAGGCCAAGAACTTAAAGCCTGGCGTTCATGATGTTCCTACATATATCGATAAGGAAGTTGCAAGCTTGAAGCTCATTAGCATGGGCGGACGCATCGATGTTCTAACACCAGCCCAAGACATGTACCTGAACTCTTGGGAGCACGGTAGCTAATGACTTTGGTTATGGTCGTCGATGACGACCAAGACCTGTCAGAGATGCTCGGAATAGTTTTGACCGGAGCGGGAATCGATGTTGACCTTGTAAGTCGCGGCGATGAAGCTCTCGAAGTTTTTCGAAATAATCCACCAGATTTAGTTCTGCTCGATGTTATGTTGCCAGGCCTGGATGGAGTCGAGGTCTGTAAATTAATCCGTGCGGAATCCATGGTGCCGATTATTATGCTCAGCGCCCGAGGGGACTCGCATGATGTTGTGCGAGGCCTTGAGGCCGGAGCTGATGATTACATGGTCAAACCTTTCAAACACCCTTCAGAGCTCGTTGCTCGAATTCGTACACGCCTGCGTCGAACAAATACGGATGTCTCCGGCCTCTTAACGATTGGAGATTTAGCAATTGATGTTGCAGCTCATCAAGTTTTAAGGGCCGGCAAACAGATCGCACTTACTCGTCTTGAATTTGATTTATTGGTCGCTCTTGCCAAAGAGCCAGGGCGCGTTTTTTCACGCGATGCGTTATTGAGTGAGGTTTGGGGATATCGCCACTCAACCGATACACGATTAGTTAACGTCCACGTGCAGAGGCTGCGTGCCAAAATCGAGCATGATGCAGAGCGGCCAGAAATTGTCGTGACTGTGCGCGGCGTTGGATATAAAGCTGGAGTGATGGGCCGTTCATAAAAATGAACCGGATCTTCTCTATATTTCGTAGGTCATTGGCTTTAAAAGTTATTGTCTCAACTGTAGTTCTTTCACTCGCGGTCATCTTTGCCGCAGGTTCGGCGCTGAATTCGCAGTTAACTACAGGCATTAAAAAAGTGAATCTCCAATCCTCAATTATTGAGGCACGTTCAACGATTTTTAATGCGCAGTATCGACTTCTCTTGGCCCAAGGTCAGAGGGATTCTGAAATACGGAAAGTAGTAAACGACGTTATTGCCTCAGCGACCTCACTGTCCACGAATGAGAATGCACGAGAGGTTGTCTTCCTTAAAAGTCTGGGTAACTCTAGAAAAATCAACTATGAAATTGCATCGAACTTAGTAGATCCAACATCAATTCCAATGTATTTAAGTAATAAGGTACGAAAAGGCGATGACATTTCGATTAGCTACATAACGATTAAATATATCGGTGGAAGCAGTATCCCGGGCTTGGCCATTGGAGATAAAGTCTCTATTCCTAACGCTGGCCAGTATGAGATGTACATGCTTTTTTCACTTGTGAATCAAAATACGACTTTGTCTCTCATTCAAAACTATCTGCTGTTAACGGGATTGTTTTTAGTTCTTTTAATTGGATTAATCACTTGGTTAGTGGTCAGACAAGTGGTCCGTCCAGTTCGTCAAGCCTCACGAATCGCCACTCAATTTACTGCAGGTGATTTCTCAGAGCGAATGAATGTGCGCTCAGAGGACGAGATTTCGACGTTAGGTGATGCATTTAATGAGATGGCCGAGTCTTTAGAAAAACAGATTGCTCGCCTTGAAAACCTTTCCCGTGTTCAACAGAGATTCGTATCTGATGTTTCACATGAGCTGCGCACGCCATTGACAACCTTGCGCCTATCTTCGGAAGTCATCAACTCTTCACGCAAAGAGTTTGATCCAATTGTCGCTCGCAGTGCCGAGTTAATGGTCGCTCAACTCGATCGTTTCGAACGGCTTCTTCAGGATTTGCTTGAAATCAGTCGCTTTGATGCAGAAGTAGCGGTGCTAGATGCCACAGAGTTTGATCTCGTCACATTAGTACAGCGATGTGCAGAAGATTTACTCCTAGTTGCAAAGGAGCGTTCTACTGAGTTGCGTTTCTATTCAATCGCAGAATCAGTTGTTGTTAAGGCTGATATTCGTCGAGTTGAGCGAATTTTGCGCAACATATTTTCAAACGCTATCGACCACGCTGAAGAGAAGCCGATCGCAATTACTATCGTGGCAAGCGAATTCGATGTAGCTGTCGGTGTTCGTGACTTTGGAGTTGGCCTGGATGCTTCAACTTTGAATCAGGTTTTTGATCGGTTTTGGCGCGGTGATCCTTCGCGCTCACGCACGCACGGTGGTACGGGACTCGGGCTCTCTATCGCTCTTGAAGATGCACGCTTACATAACGGCGAACTTGAGGCATGGGGTAGACCGGGTAAGGGCGCACACTTCGTGTTAACGCTTCCGCGAGACTCAATGGCCGCCATTACTTCGCGTTTGATAAAACTACAGCCCGATGATTACCACGAGTAGTTTCCACAACAACTGAGATCTACTTCCAGGGACAATTAACATTGGGTGATGCCTGCAATTGAAGCTCTAACTCAACTTCTCTTTCCAACCCGATGTATTGGCTGTAAAGAAATTGGTGTTTTGATTTGCTCTACTTGCCGTCTGGAGTGGCATCCGCATTTGTACTCCACACGTATTTCTACGGTACCTATTTACTCCGGTGTAATTTACTCAAAGACGGCAAGCAAAATTTTACTATCGGCCAAGGAGAATGGTTTGAAAGGCGCTGATGAGCTGATAATAAAAGCAATCGATCACGTTTTGAATCGAGCCAATTTTAGTAATAGCGATATTCGACTTGTGCCGATTCCATCATCTCGATCTGCACGTCGACGGCGCGGTCGTAATTTTATGGTCGATATCGCACAAGGAGTTGGTCGGCTCAGCGGCTATCGAATATCTGACCCACTCGAGCTCGTACGAAAAGTTCGAGACCAAAGCGGTCTGCATGCAGATGATAGATCTGAGAATCTGAGGGGAGCCTTTGGAGTTAAGGCAGGTTCATATCCTCGGGGAGATCTCGTTCTCATCGACGATGTAGTCACTACAGGCTCCACCCTGCGCGAGGCGGTTAGAGCCCTCACCACTCAGGGTTATTGCGTCATTGCTTCGGTTACCGCTTGCGTGGCCCAACCTCTACGATAGGGGGGTTAAGTCAGCCATTAAGTTCGAGAGGCCCAGTGATGCCAGCGTTTTTTGACAGGATTATGCGTGCCGGAGAAGGACGCTTGCTCCGCGAGCTCAGCAAGGTCGTTGCTGTAGTCAATGGGCATGAGGCACGAGTTAGCGCCCTCTCAGATAGCGAACTTCGTAGTCAGACCGCACTCTTTCAAGGGCGATATGAACAAGGCGAAAGCCTCGATGATCTGATGCCAGAGGCCTTTGCCGTTGTCCGTGAAGCGGCAAAACGGACCCTTGGCCAGCGTCATTATGACGTTCAATTAATGGGTGGAGCCGCGCTTCATCGCGGAAATATTGCAGAAATGCGTACAGGTGAAGGAAAGACTTTAGTTGCAACACTTCCTTCATATCTAAATGCACTTGCAGGCCGAGGCGTCCATGTTGTTACAACAAATGATTATTTAGCAGAGCGAGATAGCGAATGGATGGGCCGAATTCATCGCTTCTTAGGTTTAAGAGTTGGAGTAATTCTCGCCAACATGACTCCTGCAGAACGACGTGAGGCATATTTGGCCGATATTACTTATGGTACGAATAATGAGTTTGGTTTTGATTATCTTCGCGACAATATGGCCTGGTCGCTAGAGGATTGCGTACAGCGTGATCACTTCTTCGCAGTTGTTGATGAGGTGGACTCGATTTTGATCGATGAAGCGCGTACCCCATTGATCATTAGTGGACCTGCTGACAAGGCAACAAAGTGGTACGTCGAATTTGCAAATCACGTTGGAAAGTTACAGCGCGATGTTCACTACGAAGTCGATGAAAAGAAAAAGACTGTTGGAATCTTAGAAGAGGGCGTCACAAAGGTAGAAGAGTTATTGAAGATTGGTAACCTTTACGAAGCCGCCAATACACCAATGATTGGCTATCTCAACAATGCAGTCCGCGCCAAGGAGTTATTCAAACGCGATAAGGACTATGTTGTCATGAATGGCGAGCTATTAATCGTCGATGAGCACACTGGACGTATGCTGGCTGGCCGTCGCTATAGCGAGGGGCTACACCAAGCCCTTGAAGCCAAAGAGCGCATTGAGATTAAAGATGAAAATCAGACTCTGGCGACGATTACCCTGCAGAACTATTTCCGCTTGTACTCCAAGTTATCGGGTATGACCGGTACGGCCATGACCGAGGCCTCAGAGTTTTACCAGATTTATAAGCTAGGCGTGGTTCCCATTCCAACTAACCGCGAGATGGTACGCCTTGATCAAGCTGATTTAGTCTATAAATCTGAGGCCGGGAAATTTGTTGCAGTCACTGCAGATATTGCTGAGAAGCATCGTAAGGGTCAACCAGTTTTAGTTGGCACCGTTAGTGTTGAAAAATCTGAAGAGCTCTCCGCCTTTCTCCGTAAATCTGGAGTGCCCCATGAAGTTCTAAATGCCAAGCACCACGAACGCGAAGCGGCAATCATTGCTCGAGCAGGCGTACGAGGCGCAGTTACAGTTGCAACAAATAT
>Ga0265593_1001031_pt1 | contig 13490 bp, 8 predicted proteins | sample saktaG_8_FD_190136 | JGI IMG/M metagenome (GOLD analysis project Ga0265593, IMG submission 190136) | Saline water microbial communities from Sakinaw Lake, British Columbia, Canada - sak_2011_5_24_36m | ecosystem: Environmental > Aquatic > Non-marine Saline and Alkaline > Saline ...
TGTACATATTGCGCGAATCACTAGCCGCGATCCAGGGCCGCCGCCAGTTGAATATGCCAAAGTGTCTGGTGGAATATTCATCGACATGACGATTCATGACTTTGATATGGCGCGGTATGTTGTCGGCAGCGAAATTGTTTCTGTCTATGCAACTGGTGCCGTGCGAATCGTGCCAGAGTTTGCTGAGATCGGCGATCTCGACACAGTTGCGATTATGTTGCAGCACGAAAATGGTGCGATCACGATGATTGACAACTCACGACAGGCTGTTTATGGCTACGACCAACGCGTTGAAGTATTCGGCTCAAAGGGCATGACTGCGTCAGAAAATCCTCTATCTACGAGCACGATCAATCGAAATGAAAACGGAACACAGTTGGCAAAGATGCCATATTTCTTTCTTGACCGATACATACCTGCATACATTGCCGAGTGGAACGAGTTCATGGGTGTAGCGACTGGCAAAATTCAGCCAGTTGTGACAGGTGCTGACGGGCGAGCATCGCTCGTTGCCGGATTGGCCGCATGGAAGTCAGTTCGCGAAGGTCGGATGGTTAAGACCAGTGAAATCGGCTAGCTAATTCAGATAACTAGTTCAAATAACTAGTTGAAAATTTATTCGAAGTTTTAGACGCCGTAATTTCTCATTCGCGCAGCAGCAAATCGTTCGCGCGCGGCAGTTCTTTGAGGGTTAGTCGCTATTGGCTGTGCAGCAACCCGAGACGATGCAGACCATGATGGCCATTTGCCAGTCAGCGTTGCAGCGGCTTGTCGTGCGGCACCAAGTGCGACGATTTCTGGTTCGTTGAGCACGCTGATTTCTTTGCCAGTGAGGTCGGCAACTATCTGACAAACAGCAGATGACTGCGAGCCCCCACCTAGCAAAAATATTCGCCCTGAAGTATCTACTCCGCAATTAGTGATTGCCGCCAAACCGTCTAACAGTCCGCACACGACACCTTCGATTGCGGCACGGGCCACATCATTTCGCGAATGATTCGAGTTCAAACCAACTACCATCGCGCGTGCGTTTGGCAAGTTCGGCGTGCGTTCTCCATCTAGATAGGGCAGCAGCACCAGTTCGTTGGCGCCCGTCGTGCTGGCCATTGCAAGTTCGCCGAATTGTTTTAAATCGCAGTTCAAAATATTTGCGAATGAGTCGAAAACTTTTGTTGCGTTGAGTGTGCAGACAAGCGGCAAAAAACTTCCAGTTGCATCGGCAAAACCAGCAACGTAAGCCGACGCGTCTGTTGTTGGTTTCGCACTGACTGCATAAACGGTGCCCGAAGTGCCAAGCGAAATCGCAATATCGCCAGGCGATAATCCGATGCCAAGTGCCCCTGCCATATTGTCGCCCGTGCCGCAACCGATTACTGCGTCTTTCCAAGCTCCAGTTGCTTCAAGTGGTGCAGCCACGCGGGGCAACATCTTCGACCAGTCACGAGTCGAATCAATTATTTGCAGAACTTCATGATCGTACTGCCCGGTTTTGGCTGACCAATATCCAGTACCCGACGCATCACCGCGATCAGTGGTGATTTCATTTGAGCCACCACCGCGCAAATACCAAGATAAGAAATCATGAGGCAAACAGATTCGCGCAACTTGCGCCCAATTTTTTGGCTCAACGCGCTTAAGCCATGAAAGTTTCGCAACTGTAAAACTTGCAACCGGAACGCTGCCAACATGTTCGGCCCACCACGCTGCGTCGCGTTGGTCTACGCACCATTGCGCATCGGGTGACGACTGTGTGTCATTCCAGAGTTTGGCATCGCGCACGATTTTATTTTGCGCGTCAAGAGTGACGAGCCCATGTTGTTGGCCAGCAACCGAAATCGCAGCCGCATCAGGCGAACCCGCCTGCGCATATGCGTGATCAAACGCATTAATCCAATCGTTGGGGTTGGTTTCGCTGACGGGTGCGGTGCCAGTGCTTGGGTGCGCGGCACGACCTGATGAAACGAGTTCTCCTGAATCCAGATCTCGAACTTCTACTTTTGTTGACTGCGTTGACGAATCAACACCGACTACAACCGGCATTAGTTATCGAACGCCGAGGATAAGTTCCGTTACGAGTTGGTCGAGACGCTCGTGGGCATAACCACGCTCGCCGAGCGCCTTGACATCAAAAGTGCCTGTTCGTAGATTGTGCAATGCATCTGCACCTAATCCGTCAGGTGATGTTGGAACGCTCAACTGATCAAACATTGCTGCTTTGAGTGCTGCCTGAATTTCTTTGTCTTGTTTAAACTCGCGTGATTTTTCGGCAAGAATTAAATAAGTTCGCATGCAACCTCGTGCGAAATCCCAGACACCCTCTGCATTTTCGGTTCGATAAGCATGAGCATCAAAGTGCAACATGCCGTCCCACTTTGAATCTTCAAGCAATTTGACAAGATAAAACGCGTCGCGAATTCCTTCGCTGCCGAATCTGAAGTCTTGGTCAAACTTACCGATACGTTGTGCATTGAGGTCGATATGAAATAATTTGCCGTGCCACAAAGTTTGTGCAACAGCATGTGTGAAGTTGAGGCCACTCATCGTTTCGTGGGCGAACTCTGGGTTGAGACCGACCATCTCTGGCCACTGCAACTCGTTGATGAATGCGATTGCATGACCAACTGTCGGCAAGAACATGTCGCCACGTGGTTCATTTGGTTTTGGTTCAAGCGCAAACTTGATGTCATAACCACGATCTTTAGCGTAAGCACAGCAGATATTTACGGCCTCTGCATATCGGTCAAGCGCTGTGCGAACATCTTTTGCTGCTTCACATTCAAGACCTTCGCGACCGCCCCACATCACATAAACTTTTGCGCCGAGCGATACTCCCATGTCGATTGATTCCATTGTTTTTTTAATCGCATAGCGACGAACAACCGGATCATTGGCTGTGAATGCCCCTTCTTTGAAAACTGGCTGACCAAAAAGATTGGTGGTCGCCATCGGCACTTTCATGCCTGTTTTATCTAGCGCTTGTCGAAAACGCTTGAGCGCAGTTTCACGCTCGGCTGCTGTCGAGCCAAACGGAACGAGATCATCGTCGTGAAAGTTGACACCGTAAGCACCGAGATCGGCGAGACGATGAACAGAATCAACTGGGTCAAGCGCTGGACGAGTTTCTAATCCAAATGGGTCGCGACCCATGTTGCCGACGGTCCAAAGACCAAAGGTGAAGCGATGTTCGGGTTTAGGCGTGAAGTTGTCGGTCATGAATGAAATGCTAGTTCTAATTCGCAATAGTCCTCTGTGCGGTTAGAGTAAATAAGCCTTTTACCTTCCGGGGTAGCTCAGTTGGCAGAGCAACGGACTGTTAATCCGTTTGTCGTGGGTTCGACCCCCACCCCCGGAGCCAAAAATCGTAACCCATTACTCAACATCGGCAGGTAGGTGCAAAGTGACCGTAATGCAACAGCCGGCATCTTTGACTCACTGTTTAGACCCACTTAGTCGTGGCGAACTTGAGTTGGTGATTGGCGCATTGCGCCGTGACGCCGTAATTGATCAGCGACACTTGATTGCAATGGTTCAAGTTGATGAACCAACAAAGTCTGCGTTGGCTAGTTTTCAACGCGGTGAAACAATTGACCGTGCGGCGCGGGTGATGGTGCTGGATCGTTCGACGGGCAAAGTCAGCGAGATTGTCGTGACGACTGCTGGTGATGTGCGTAGTAATAAAATTATTGAAGGTGCGAAGGCGCCGGTTTTGAGTGTTGAAAGTGAGATGGCGATCGCGGCTGCAAAGCGTGATGCGCGGGTGATTGACGCGCTGCGAAGTCGTGGCATCACTGATATTGGCAGCGTGCGCATGGAGACTTGGCCGATCGGTGCGCAGATACCTAAATATTTGGATGACGGACGGCGAATTATTTGGACACCGATGTGGCATCAGCCAACGCCCGACGCAAACTTTTATGCTCACCCGATTTCTGGTTTGCACGCAATCGTTGACATAGATTCTGGCGAAGTTCTCGCAGTCGAAAATGATCAGCAGATAGCAATACCACAGGTGGCTGGGCCGTATCGGCAAAGTCAAACTGGGGCCGATGTTTCGTTGAAGCCGCTGATGATTCACCAGCCTGATGGTGCTTCGTTTTCGCTACAAGGACACAAAATTAATTGGGAGCGTTGGAGTTTGCGTGTTGGCTTCTGTCAGCGCGAAGGTCTCGTGATTCACGATGTTTGGTTTGCTGACAATGGCAACCAACGTAAAATTGCTCACCGAATGTCGATCGCCGAATTAGTGATCCCTTATGGTGACCCTAGTCAGGGCGCATATCGCAAGAATGCGTTCGACGTCGGCGAATTTGGTTTGGGTAATTTCACGAATTCTTTAACACTTGGTTGTGATTGTCTGGGAGAAATCGTTTATTTAGATGTAGCAGTGGCAAACCCTGATGGCAGTGTGCGTGAAATCAAAAATGCGATCTGCTTGCACGAAGAAGATTTCGGCATCTTATGGAAGCACGTTGACATTGACGGCAACGTTGAAGTTCGACGCGGGCGTAGGTTTGTTGTTTCGTCAATCGTCACGGTAAATAATTATGAATACGGCTACTTTTGGTATTTCTACCAAGACGGGTCAATTGAGTTTGAAGCCAAACTCACGGGCATCGTGTTGACGCTTGCAGATACGCCAGGCAAAGATCATCCGTCGGCGACCGAACTTGAGCCCGGATTGTGGGCGCCGTATCACCAACACATTTTGTGTGCGCGACTTGACTTAGACATTGACGGCGATGTAAGTGGCGCCAATAACACAGTTGTTGAAATAGATTCGTTCGCCCATGAACTAGGTGCAAAAAATATTTATGGGGGTGCTTATGAAACTAGTGAAACTGTTCTTGGTCGCGAACTTGAAGCCAAGCGTGTGATTGATCCATTTAAGAGCCGTTTTTGGAAAATCATCAACCCAAATCGCAAAAATCACATGGGGCATTCGGTTGGTTACAAACTTGTGCCTGGTCATACGACGTTTCCGTTGGCATTGCCTGAGTCGACAATTGGCAAACGTGCTGGTTTCATGTATCAACATTTGTGGGTTACGAAAAACGAAACTAGTGAGCGTTACCCTGCCGGCGATTATCCGTTTCAACATTCTGGTGGGGCGGGGCTGCCCGAGTGGACTCAAGCGAATCGTGAAATCGAAAATACTGATGTTGTGTTGTGGCATGTCTTTGGCACGAACCATATTCCACGAGCCGAAGATTGGCCAGTCATGCCAGTTGAGCGAACCGGGTTTCATCTCAAACCAAGCGGATTTTTCGCACGCAACCCAGGCATAGACGTCGCGCCTTAAGGAAATTTTTTATTTTGTTGCTGAGATGACTCCAAGGCACATTTCATCTGACGAGCCTTCACCCCAGGTGATATAACGAGGCAGCAAATTTTTTAATTCAGGAAGTTTCTGTCGAATTGTCGGGTCAAAAGTGCAAGTGACTCGAATAGTGTCGCCAGTTTTGACCATGACTGGGGTTTTAAGCACAACGCCTGATTGATCATCGAAATTATAATTCTTTACATCCAAGATCAATTTCTCAGTGGGCTTTCCGGGGTTTAGAGTCATCGAAAGTGTGCGCCCCAAAAGATGCATATGCGCGGCTGCGGCAATCACCGTGAAGTTTGAGGTAATGACTTTGTCGCAACGCGAAGTCAGCGATGCGACTGGATTAAAAGGATCTTGGCCGCAAATAATATTGATACCAGCAGATTCAAAAGCACTCATTTTGCTTGTTCGCGATGCAAGGTCGATGAGCGATAGCTTTCTGTCGCATAGTGGCCCAGTCACATTTGCAGGACATGCGAGTTCAACAGGGGCGGGGAAGAGCTCGACGTGAAGCTGTTTGACTTTTGCGCCTTTTGCAGGAACTGCTTCCATCACAATTTTTGATTGATCGGTTTGAATTTTTCCGCCATTTGCCGCCAACAAGTTGTAGTGCACCTGTAACACGAAGCGCTCACCTTTTTTGAACGGTGTTCCATATCCCGCTGGAGAAATATCTTTGCCACGACCTGGAGCCCACGAACTAATCCATGGTGTCGAGACAAAAGACGACAGCATATTGCCCAGTCCCGAACCACCGAAGCATGGCCAACCATTGCCGTTTTTATCTTCAGCGACGGCCTGAGGGATGTCGGCGTCGGTCACTCGGAAGATAATTGCGTGGTGAACAAAGTTTTTACGTTGCGGAACGAACTGAATAGTTCGGATAACTGAATCTTCGGTGACTTTCGGATCAAGTAGAAAACAACGGTAGTCATCTGTGCCGTTTTTGGGAGCAGTTGGAAGATGAGCCTTCTTCATTGTCACCGTATATTTTTTTGTCGCTGACTGATCTGCTGAGCCATTGACCGACGCGGGGGAGAGAGATATAAGTAACACCGCGACCAGGAGCGTAGTTTTAATGCGCATCTGTCAAAGATTACCAACAAAAATAAATGGAGTCGTGTGACATTTCCCCTAAGTTGATGAGGTGAAATTTAGAGCGATGTTGGTTTTTGTGGCCTCAATAATCTTTGCGACGACTTTTGCGCTCTTTCCGATTGGGGTTGATGCCAGTGCTGACAGTTCGGAAATCGTTGAAACTTCTCCGGGTGTTTCAATCGACACGTCTAAATACTTGCCAAAAAAACTTCCAGCACCAGCAATTCTTATTGCTCACGGATTTGGTGGAAGCAAAGACTCGGTTGAAGCCGAGGCAAAGTTTTTCGCATCAAAGGGTTTCGTTGTTTTGACGTGGACTGCGCGTGGATTTGGCGAGTCGACCGGACAAATAGAAATGAATTCAATCAATGGTGAGGTTGCCGACACCCGAGCGTTGATCTCTTATCTTGCCCGCAGTAAAGATGTACTACTTGATGAGCAGGGCGACCCACGCATCGGCATTATGGGTAGTTCTTATGGTGGAGCGAACGCACTTATAACTGCAAGTCAAGATCCCCGCATTGATGCAGTGATTGCAGACATCACATGGAGCGATCTGCAGCAAGATCTTTTTCCACAATCTGTAGAGCGCTCGAAGGTTGCTGGTCCATTTAAAAAAGTTTGGGCAGGAACATTTTTTTCTGCAGTTTCGTTGCAGAGCGCCTATCTCGGTGAGTGTGGTTCGTTCTCGCAGCGCTGGTGCGACGCCTACGAAAATGCGGTTCTGCAAGGCAAGCCGAGTCAAGCCGAAAAAGATCTTCTCGCTTCAGTTTCACCGATCAACTATGCATCATCAATTACCGCACCAACACTTTTAAGCCAAGGACAAGCAGATTCTCTGTTTCCGTTAAGTGAAAGTTCTAAAACTGCTCAAGTGATAAAAAAGACGAATCCGAATACACCACTTTCAATGATTTGGCACGCTGACGGACATGATGGTGCGAATGCTCAGGCGCCGTATTTACGTGAGCAATTCTTGCAGTGGTTTAAAAAGTATCTCTTGAATGAAAAATTAGAGTTTCCTGTTTTTCAATTCACCAGAACTAACGGCTCAATCTCTCTGCAAGATTCGTCAGTGATTCCCAAAGTTTTTACGAGTGAGCAATTGCCGTTCGAGTCAAAGTCACAACAATTGAAATTAGTTACCCCAACAGCCGCGGCGATTTATCCGATTGGCGGGGTGCCTGGCGCGATCTCGGCACTTCCGGGTATTGGATCAGCGGGGGCGCTTGCATCGCAGTTGCTTTCAAATCTTGCAGGGTTCAGTCCTGCGTTTCTGCCGGGTCAAAGTGGATTTTTAGAAAGCGCACCGCTGACAGAACCAATTTCGGTAGTGGGCCCGTCATCAATCAAGGTTCGAATCACCAGCACGCAACCTGATGCGACGCTTTTCTTCTCTCTGGTCGTCAAGTCGCCAAGTGGTGGGATTAATCTTCCGAACGGAATCGTCGCCCCAGTTCAAATTTCAAATATTTCAACTGGTGGCAGCGATGTAGTCGTTAATTTACCCGCAACAATTTTGGATGCTTCGGCTGGTGACGTGATTGCAGTCGGCATCTCAACTACTGATCAAGGCTACGACACCCCAAAAACTTCTCGCTTCTATTCAGTTTCTCCGCTCTCGGCACTTACTTTTCACACGAGCATCGCAACCGCAGCGCAATCAGGTGCAGCAAATATTCTTTGGCCGCTTGGAGCCGTGGCTTCGTTGTTTGTTGCATTTGTGTATGTCCGAATCCGTAGACCGAAGATCGCACCAAGCCACGAAAACAGCGTTGCCCTCGTCGAGGTTGAAAATTTAGGCAAGATATACAAAGATGGCCATCAGGCGGTGGCGAACCTTTCGTTTGAAGTTCAACGTGGGCAGGTTGTCGGACTTCTTGGTCCGAATGGTGCAGGCAAGACAACGGCGCTGCGCATGGTGATGGGACTGATTTTTCCAACTCAGGGGTCGATTTATTTGAACGGTAAACCGGTTTACCCAGGATCGCCCGCGCTTTCGAATCTCGGCAGCTTTATCGAAGGCCCAGGTTTTTTGCCGCATCTTTCGGGTCGCGAAAATCTTTGGCTTTACTGGAGATCTATCGGACGCGATGGTGAGCAGCATCTCGAACAAGTTGTTGCGATCACGAAATTAGGAACCGCATTGGATAAAAAAGTGCGCACCTACAGCCAAGGCATGCGACAGCGTCTTGCGATTGCTCAGTCAATGCTTGGCATGCCAGATCTCTTGGTGTTGGATGAACCAACTAACGGTCTGGACCCGCAGCAAATCGCAGAGATGCGACAAGTGTTGAAAGACTATGCATCCACGGGTCGCACGGTGATTATCTCTTCGCATCTTCTCGCTGAAATTCAACAAACTTGTAGCCATGTGGTTTTGATGCACCGTGGTCAACTCATTTCGTTCGGGCCAATGGGTGAAATACTCACAAAAAATCAAAAGTCTCAGTCGCTCGAAGAAATCTTTCTTGAACTTATTGGTGACGACTTGGTTATCGGACAGGAGAAGGTATGAGTTATTCGGCTTCGAAGACTTTGCCGTATCACATTGAGCTGTATCGCCAACTCAAACGAAAGCGCACAGCCTTTGCGTATGCGTTTGTTGTGTCACTACCAGTTCTAGTAGCGATTGCCGTAAAGTTCGGCCCGTCAGGAAACAGTGGTGGGCCGACGCGAATCGGCTCGGGCACGACCGACCTGATCGGTTTGGCAACTATTGGTGCTGCGAACTTCACGGTGACGATGCTTTATTTTGCAACCCCATTTCTTTTGGTGACAGTGATTGCTCTATTTAACGGCGACACGGTTGCCTCTGAAGCATCGTGGTCGACTCTTCGATACTTGTTGGCTTCGCCTGTTCCACGTACTCGTTTGCTTTTGCAAAAAATTAAAGTCAGTCTCACTCTTTCGGCTCTCGCAGTTTTGATCATGCCAATCTGCGCATGGTTTGTTGGTCTAGTTGCATTTGGTACCAAACCATTGCAGAGTCCGCTCGGGGCAACATTTACGAATTCGGTTGCCATCTCACGAATTGCAATCATCACGGTCTATTTGGCGATTTCACTTTTGTTTGTCGCGGGACTCGCTTTTTATCTGAGTGTTCGCACCGATGCACCACTTGGCGCAGTTGGGGTTGCAGTTGGAACATCAATTTTGCTCAGCATTCTTGACGCCATCACGGCTCTTGGAAAACTTCGTGATTGGTTGCCAGTTCACTATGCATTTTCATGGTTTGATGCGTTGGCCACAACAATTGATTGGTCAACAATGATTCGCGGTGCAAGTTATTGCTTTATTGCCGGAACAGTGCTCTATGCGCTTGCAATTAATAGGTTCGCGCACAAAGACGTGACCTCGTAACTTGATATTCAGTCAGCCTCATCCTCAGATTGGCAAATAGAAACCTTCGGCTGGTTGTTTCTGCGATATCTGGGGTGAGCGAGTAGCGTTTGGTTGATTGAGTGGGGCCAGTAGCTCAGTGGTTAGAGCAGGGGACTCATAATCCCTTGGTCGTAGGTTCGATCCCTACCTGGCCCACCACTCAATTTCGCATTGGCTATAAATTACGCTATTATCGTTACACAAATCGCACACATCAATGGGATGTGTGTTTAAAGGGGAAATAAATGACAAAGCACAAAGGACTAAAGTCCGCTGTTCTTGCCATTGCAGCGTTTGCACTCATCGCGGGTGCATGTGGCGGCAGTAGCGACACAGCAACAGAAGAGACCACAGCTCCAGTAACCGAAGAGACAACTGCTCCGGTAGTTGACCCATGCGAAGGATCAGAGCTCAAGCTCGGTATCGCATTCGATACTGGTGGTCGTGGTGACGGAACATTTAACGACTCAGCCGCACGCGGTGGAGAACAAGCCGCAGCTGAATTGTGCTACGTAGTTTCAGAACTTGAAGCAACAACTGATGACGATCGCAAACCAAACCTCGAGGCACTTGTGGCAGCTGGCAATAACCCAGTTATCGCAGTTGGTTTCGCATTCGGTGGAGCGCTTGAAGAAGTTGCAGCTGCTAACCCAAATGTAACTTTCGGTTGGGTAGACGGTTATCTTGACCTTCCAAACGTAAAGACACTTGGCTTCTCTGAGCAAGAGGGTTCTTTCCTCGTTGGTGCAGCTGCTGCATTGAAGAGCACGACTGGAACAATCGGATTCATTGGTGGTCAAGAAATTGACTTGATCAAGAGGTTCGAAGCCGGATACATCGCAGGTGCGAAGGCAGTTAACCCAGCGATCAAAGTTGAATCAAAGTATCTCGGTGCAGCTGGAGACAATGCTGCATGGGGCTCACCTGATAAAGCTAAAGAAATCGCGTTGAGCTGGTTCAAAAAAGGTGCAGACATTGTTTACACCGCAGCTGGTGGTTCAGGCGCAGGCACAATTGATGCCGCTGTTGAATCTGGCGCGGGCAAATGGGCAATTGGTGTTGACTCAGATCAGTACCTAACTGCAACTCCAGAACAGCAAGCACACATCTTGACTTCGATGCTTAAGCGCGTTGACGTTTCTGTATTCCTCGCTGCAAAAGCAGTGAAGGAAGGCGATCTCAGTGGTGGCTTCAAGATATTTGACCTCAAGAGTGATGGAGTCGGTTACTCAACATCGGGTGGATTCCTTGATGATGTTGCTGATCAACTTGAAGCATTCAAGGCAAAGATCGTTAGCGGAGAAATTGTCGTTCCGACAAAACCATAATTTAAATAATCTAATTATTTGCGAGAGCCTGGGTCATTGACCCAGGCTCTCGTTTTTATTGCGTAAGTTTTTGTTGCTGCATTTGTTTTTGAAATTGAAATAAATTTGCTCGTGTGTCAGACTTAGGCAATGCAAGCAGGCGGTAAAAAGTCGAGCCAAACTCTGCCAGCAGAGTCGGTACATGTCGTTGAGCTTGCGAATATCAGCAAGAGCTTTCCAGGCGTAATTGCGAATCGCGATATTTCTCTTCAAGTCGCTCGCGCCACGATCCATGCGATTGTCGGTGAAAACGGCGCCGGAAAATCAACCCTGATGAAAATTCTTTATGGTCTTCATCAGCCCGACTCGGGAACGATCGCGATCAACGGCGCAATAACACAATTTAAGTCTCCAAGCGAGGCGATAGCAGCCGGTATTGGCATGGTGCATCAGCACTTCATGCTCGCCGACAATTTGACCGTACTCGAAAACATTATTTTGGGCTACGAACCCACCAAGTACGGAGTGCTTTCATTAGGTAACGCACGTAAACGAGTCAAAGAGTTAGCAACCTCAATTGGGGTTGATCTTGATCTTGATCTTCCGATTTCCGAATTAGGTGTTGGGCAGAGGCAGCGAGTTGAAATCTTGAAAGTGCTTTTCCGTGGTGCCGAGATTTTGGTTTTAGATGAGCCCACAGCAGTTCTTGTGCCGCAAGAAGTTGATGAACTATTTACGAATCTTCGTAAGTTGGTGGCGAACGGAACCACAATTTTATTTATCTCGCACAAGCTTGACGAAGTTTTATCTATATCTGATCAGATAACAGTGATTCGACAAGGGTCAACAGTTGCTACTGTCTCACCGAAATTGGTTGATCGCTTGAAACTTGCCGAACTGATGGTTGGATCTGATCTGCCAAGTCATGGAAAGCGCACGACTCTCGTTGGTGAAAAAATTCAATTGTCTACAAATAATTTGACCGTGATTGGAAAGAATCGTAAAAACCCGGTTGAAAATGTTTCATTCAAGATATTTGAAAGTGAGATCGTCGGCATCGCTGGTGTCGACGGAAACGGACAGTTTGAACTCTGTGAGGCTCTGCTTGGTTTAGTCGACATCGAAGGCACTGTAGAAATAGGTGGCAAGGATGCCAGCAAATTAAGTATCCGCGAACGACTTAATCAAGGGCTCGCCTATATTCCTTTTGATCGACACCGTGAAGGTTTGATGCTTGCAGCTTCACTTTGGGAGAATTCTTTATTGGGTCATGAGACTTCACTTTCTCGCGGACCAATGATCGACTTTGATGCCGCAAAAAAATCATGCAAAGAAATAATTGATCGATTTGGTGTGATGACGCCAAACGAACTTGTGCCGGCGTTTGTGCTGTCGGGTGGTAATCAACAGAAGCTAGTCGTTGGTCGTAATCTTGCGACAGCACCAAAAGTGCTCATCGCTGCACATCCAACCCGCGGAATAGATGTGGGGGCACAGGCCGCAGTCTGGGAGGAGATTCGACGTTCGCGAGACGCTGGCATGTCGGTATTGCTTGTGTCTGCTGATCTTGAAGAAGTTTTAGGGCTCTCCGATCGAATTCTCGTGATGTTTGACGGTGAAATTTCAGCGGAGCTTGACCCTAAGAGCGCGACGCCGCAAATTCTCGGAAAGTACATGACAGGCACGCAGTGAATCAACAACTCACGACAAAGCGCAATTTCGACGCGATGCGCAAATCGCTCAACACCCTGGGAAGTTCGGTTAGTGCAATCATTCTTGCTCTAAGTATTTGTGCTGTGCTTCTGCTTGTGACCGGCAAAGACCCTTTCGCGGCATATAGCAAAATCTTAGAAACAGGTTTGACTGGCGAGAAATTGCTTGAAATGTTGAAACGAGCGACACCTTTAATCTTTAGTGCGATCGCAGTTGCGATTGGTTTTAAAATGAATCTGTTCAATATTGGCGTTGAAGGCCAGTATCTATTTGCGGCATTAATAGCAGCCGAAATGGGCACTCATGTTTCACTTCCGCGACCATTGCATATTTTATTTATTTTAGTTGTGGCGATGGTTTCGGGTGCTGCGTGGGCGAGTATTGCAGCATTTTTGAAAATCGCGCGCGGCGTTAATGAAGTCATCTCTACAATCATGCTCAACTACATTGCACTTTCTTTTATTCAGTGGCTCTTCGAGAGTTTCTTTCGAGACGATTCTGACGGCGGACTAAATGTCAAAACAACCAAAATTGCACCGAGCGGACGCATGCCCGATTTAGTTCACGACCGACTAAATGGAATGTTCATTGTCGCTTTGATTGTTGCATTTCTTTATTGGATTGTTGTATTTCGCAGCCGATTTGGCTTTCGGCTTCGAGCC